>Ga0187894_10002393_pt1 | contig 22485 bp, 13 predicted proteins | sample GBC1701081metaG_FD_136650 | JGI IMG/M metagenome (GOLD analysis project Ga0187894, IMG submission 136650) | White microbial mat communities from a lava cave in the Kipuka Kanohina Cave System on the Island of Hawaii, USA - GBC170108-1 metaG ... | reverse complement strand
CCTGCGCGCTGCGGTTGATGAGCTGCGCCTGGTAGGGCTCGACGCCGCGAATGATCTCGCTGGTGACCACCTTCGGCTTGATGCGGTCCTCCTCGCGGAGCCCCAGGTGTTCCAGGATCGCGCCGCCGGCGTTGCGCACGTCGCCCTGGTCGTCGGCGTGCACCTCCAGCAAGCCGTACGCGCGCTCGACGATCTGCAGGGCGGGGACGACCCGCGTGGCCTTGAGCGCCACGTCCGTGATGCGGTTCACGGCGATGCCGGGGGCGATCTCCACGAAGAGCGACGCCTGGCCCGGGACCGGCAGGAAGCCGTGCGCCGTCTTGCCCATGAAGCTCGCGAGCTGCGGCTGCAGCGCATCGAGGAACGTGTAGCAACGAAGCGTGACGCCCACGGGGCGGCGAACCTACCAGGTTTGCCATGACCCGAATAGATGCGCGGCGCGACTCCTCCGCGGCCTTGACCGCGACGTGAGCGGGTGGTCAAGTGCAGTCACTTGAGGCACCCGGATCTAGCGGCTCGACCGAAACCGAAAGTCCGCAGCGCCAACCTCGTGACTCGCCGGGTGGCGGGCGAGGTGCTGCTGATCCCCATCCGCGGAAACGTCGCGGACCTGGCATCGCTCTACGTCTTGAACGAGACCGCCGCCTTGATCTGGGAGCGGATCGACGGCCGCGCCGGCTCCGATGAAATCGCGCAGTCGCTGCAGGAGGTCTACGACGTCCCCGGCGACGATGCCCGGGAGGACGTGGCCGATCTTCTGCGTTCACTGACCGCGGCCGGGCTGGTGCACGACGCGGGCGGGCCCGCGTCCAGCGAGCCGTCACAGTGAGAGCGGAGACCTATACGGCCTTCAGCCAGGACATCCACGCCCGCGCGGTGGCCCAGAGGATGCCGCTCAACGGCACCATCGAGGTGACCCGGCGGTGTCCCCTGACCTGCGCCCATTGCTACAACAACTTACCCATGGGCGACGGGCCGGCCCGCCGGGACGAGCTGACCTACGACGAGCACTGCCGCATCCTCGACGAGATCGGCGAGGCCGGGTGCCTCTGGCTCCTGTTCACGGGGGGCGAGATATTCGCCCGCAAGGACTTTCTGGACATCTACACGGCGGCCAAGACTCGGGGCTTCATCGTCACCCTGTTTACGAATGGCACGCTCATCGACGAGCGCGTGGCCGACCACCTCGCGCGATGGCCTCCGTTCTCCATCGAAATCACGCTCTACGGCCGCACGAAAGAAACTTACGAGCGTCTGACCGGCGTGCCGGGCTCGTTCGAGCGCTGCATGCAGGGCATCGCGCGGCTGCGCGAGCGGGGTCTGCCGCTGAAGCTCAAGACCGTCGCCGTGACCGTCAACCAGCACGAAGTCGACGAGATGAAACGCTTCGCCGAGGGCGATCTGGGTGTGGGGTTCAAGCTGGACGCGATGATGAACCCGCGCATCGACGGGTCCGCGGCCCCTCTGGGGGTGCGGCTGTCTCCCGCGGACGTGGTGGCGCTGGATCTCGGGGATCCGCAGCGGATGAAAGAATGGGCCGAATTCAGCGCCCGCTACACCACCCCGCCGAAGAGCGGCGACGATCTCTACCAGTGCGGCGGCGCGGTGGGATCGTTCGCCATCGACCCGTACGGCCAGCTCAGTCTCTGCGTCCTGTCAGAGGTCGACAAGATAAATCTGCGAGAGCACTCGTTTCGCCACGGATGGGACGAGTTCCTCGGGAAGATTCGGCGGCGGAAGATCACCCGGATCACCAAATGCACGGCGTGTGCCATCAAATCCATCTGCGGCATGTGCCCCGCCAACGGCGAGTTGCACGGCGACGCGGAGTCTCCGGTGGACTTCTTGTGCGAGGTGGCGCACCTGCGCGCGCACGCCATCGGCGTGGCAGTGCCGCCTCACGGGACGTGCGAGTACTGCGAGGGAGGCGCGAGCTACGCTGCGGTGGTGGCCACCGTGGCGTCGCTGCGGGAAGGGCACGGAGGCGGGAGCCCTCGGCGCGCCGGTCTTCCGCCGGCTCCGCGCCGATTACCGGTGTTGGGCAGCGCGCCGAGCGCCGCGTGCGGCAGCGGCGGCTGCTCGTCTTGTCATTGACCCACCAGGAGACAAACCGTGACTGACAGCGCCGATAGCTCCGACGGATCCTCGCCCAAGGGAAAGAAGACGTACGTCAAGCCCGAATTCAAGCAGGTCCCTCTGCGGCCGGAGGAGGCCGTCCTCGGATTCTGCAAGACGGCGGGCGGCGGCGGGCCCGGTGATTCATGCGCCAGCCTGCTCTGTCGGGAAGTGGGAAGCTGAGGCGCGAACTCTCCTTTGCGGTGGGCGGGATTTCAATCCGCCTGCGCGCGCGCTCCGAGTCCCTTCACCTCCATCTGCCTCCCGGGCTGGAAGCGTTCACCGCCGAAGCCAGCCCGCGCGCGATGGACGTCTCGGTTGACCTGGCCGACCTCTCGGCGAGCGCCTTGGGGCGCAAGGTGTTCGACTCGGGCGGCCTCTGGCAGCTCTACGACGACGGCGCCCACTGCTCGTATCGCTTCGAATCCGCTGCCCGCGGCCCAGCGCCCTATCGCATCGCCCGTTTTTCGCGCGACTTCAGCGCGGGCGAGGTGCTGCAGCACCCGCATCGCGAGGCGCGCGCGGGTTTGTCCTTCTATCCTCTCGAGTATCCGCTCGACGAGCTTCTCGTCATCCGGCGTCTAGGCCTGGAAGGAGGCGTCGAGCTCCACGCGTGTGGCGTGATCGCCGAGGACGAGCGCGGCTTCCTCTTCGTCGGTCAATCGGGCGCCGGAAAAACCACCACCGCTCGCCTGTGGGACGCGGCGGCCCCCTGCACGGTGCTGAGCGACGATCGGATCATCCTGCGCCGCGAGGCGGGCGCCTTCCGGATGTACGGCACGCCCTGGCACGGCGAAGCCCGCTACGCTTCGCCCCGCTCCGCACCGCTCGCGAACGTGTTCCTCCTCGACCGCGCGCCGAAAAACCGTATCGATCCGATTCCGAGAGCCGAGGCCACGGCGCGTCTACTGGCGTGCAGCTTCGTTCCCTTTCACGACGCCGCCGCCGTCGACAGCGCGGCTCGCCTGCTGGAGGAGATTGTCCACAGCATCCCGTGCCATCGGCTGGCATTCGTCCCGGATCCTTCCGTCGTCCCCTACGTCCGCCTCGGTCTCTAAGCCGCTTTACATCGCCGCGCCGCGGTGGCACTATTTTTAATGTTATTTTGCGTACGAAATTTTACGTCGTTGTAGGTCGTTGTGCGGCCGTTTCGGTCGCTTTGCTCATCGCGTTCCTGGGAGCCAGCAGGCCGGCGCAGGCCGCCATCTTCAAGAAGGGAAGCTTTACCAAGAGCACGGGCGGCGCCCCGGTCAGCCAAACGATCGCGCATGGTCTGGGCGAGACACCGAAGGCGATCATCCTGTGGACCAACGGCCAGACCAACGAGACCTTCTCTGCCGGCTATCGCTTCGCCTGGGGAGTCACCGACGGCATCTCCGGGACCGGCACCAGCCGGTGCGCCGCCACGTCCAGCGAGAACGGCAACGCGGTGTCGAATACCACCCGCATCATCTCCGGTAAGGCGTTGACTATTGTGGAGTGGGGCAACGTCCTTCTCGCCGAGGCGGACCTCACCTCCTGGGACGCCACCAACATCACCATCAACTGGACCACCAACAACAGCACCGGCTACGTCATCCACTTCATCGCCGTCGGCGGCAGCGGCGTCTCGGCCAAGGTCGTCGGCTGGACGATGCCGGGCGCCACCGGAAACTTCTCGGTCACCGGCGTCGGCTTCCAGCCCACCGCGGTCCTGCACTCCCACGTGGGAAACGGATATCTCGCGGCCCTCGGAACCATCCGGACCCACGGAGGTTTCAGCTTGGGGGCCATGACGTCCGGAGGAGGTCAATGGGCGAACTTCCATTACGCCTTGGACAACCTGGCCGACACCGACACGCAGCGAGGACAGCAGACCGACGCCTGCATCTACTCCATGAACGAATCGCTGGTGGTCCAGAAGAAGGCATCCTTCGTTTCCATGGACGCGGACGGCTTCACGCTCAACTTCACCACCGCCAACAGCAACGCGACCCAGACCTTTTCGCTGGCGCTGGCCGGGGTCTCGGCCAAAGCCGGGAGCTTCAACAAGAGCACCTCGGCGGCGCCCGCCAGCCAGCAGGTTACCGGCGTGGGCTTCGCGCCGGAGCTCGTGCTGCTCACGAGCTTTCAGGACGTGACCCAGGCGTCGCCGGTCGCCCACGCGCGATTCGGGCTGGGCGCGTCGGACCGCGCCAGCGAGGGCTGCGCGGCGACTCAGGACGCGGACGTCGCGGCTACGGCGGACGGCGAAGGGATCGACAAGACCAGCAAAGTCTTCGTCAAGGCTAACAACGCCGCCCAGACGGTCGACGCCGAAGCCGACATGACCAGCTTCGAGTCCGACGGCTTCACCCTCAACTGGACCACCAACGACGCGGTCGCGACAGAGATGTTGTACCTGGCGCTGGAGGACGCGCCGGTGAACGCGGTGAAGATGGCGTCTTTCACCGCGACGCGGAAGACGGACCGCGTGACGTTGGCCTGGCGCACCGGACACGAGGTCGACAATCTGGGTTTCCACGTTTATCGCGAACTCGGGGGCCGGAGGATCCGCTTGACGCCGTCTCTGATTGCGGGCTCAGCGCTGCTGGTCGGACGGGGGGCATCGTTCGCAGGGGGCGCCTCTTACGCGTGGGACGACATCGCACCTGGGTCGGACGCCGCGGCGGCGCGCTACTGGCTGGAGGACGTGGATGTCGACGGTAGCCGGACTTGGCACGGACCCGTTGCCCCGGCGGCGGTGGACGCAGCGGATCGTCCGACTGCGGCGGCCGCCGGGCCGGTCACATTGCTATCTCGGCTGGGACACGGCGACGATGGACCCGCGCCCGGCGGGTCGCAGGCGAGCCGCGACGCGCGCCCCTGGACCGCGCTTCCCGGCGACCTGAACGCGCAGTGGCGCCTGGCCGCCGCGTCACATGCGATCAAGATCGTGGTGCGCAAAGAGGGTTGGTACCGCATCGGCCAGCCGGAGCTGGCGGCCGCGGGAATGGCCACGTCGTCCGTGGATCCGCGGTCTCTCCAGGTGTTCGTCGACGGCCGGGAGATCCCGATCGTGGTCGCCGGCCAGGATGATGGCCGCTTCGACCCGCAGGACGGCGTCGAGCTCTACGGGACCGGCACGGATGATCCCTGGACCAACGCCAGCGTCTACTGGCTGATCGCGGGCGAGGCTGTCGGCAAGCGGGTCTCGATGGGGGTGGCGCCATCGCCGATTCGCCCCGCAGGGGCCGCCGCCGTGGCGACCGGGTTCGCGTACCAGGCTGAGCTCCGTCCACGCACCACGTATTTCGCGGCGCTCGACAACGGAGAGCGCGACAACTTCTTCGGCCCGCTGGTTGGCCGGGAGCCCCTCGCGCAGGTGTTCGACCTCCACCACATGGTGGTTCCCGCCGGGGGCCGGGCGCACCTCGAGGTGGCCGTGCAAGGCGTGACCGAGCAGCCCCACCGGATCGCCGTCACGATGGGAGGCGCTCCCGTCGGTGAGCTCGCGTTTTCGGGGCGCACCTGGAAGCGGGGGGTGTTCGCCGTGGACTACGCGTTGCTGACCGATCCGCGGCCGCGCGTCGCGCTGGCGGGCGCAGACCCATCGGACCAAATCAGCCCCGGGAAAGACGACCCGGTGCGCGGCCCCGCCGTCGCCACCACCGTCACGCTGCAGGGCCGCGACAGTGAAACCGACGTATCTTTGGTCGACTACATCCGCCTGACCTACCAGCACGCCTACACCGCCGACGCCGGACAGCTTCGCTTCACGGTTCCCTCAGGCCGTGTCGCGACCATCGGCGGCTTTCGCGAGGCTTCGGTCCGCGTCTTGGACGTGACCGACCCGCACGCTGTGTTCGAGCTTCGGGCCGACGTCGAGCCCCGCGGCGAAGAGTCCATCGCTCGGGTCGTGACACCGCCGGACGCGGGCGAGCGAACATTGCTGGCGGTGGCGTCGAGCCGCGCGGTGGCGCCCGACGCCATCGAAGCGAACCGTCCGTCCCGCTGGCATCAGGAAAGCGAAGGGGCAGACCTGGTGTTGCTGGGGCCGGCGCCGTTCCTGGATCGCCTGGGCGCCTTGCGCGCGGCACGCGAGCGCCAGAATTTGACGGTGACGGCGATCGCCGTCGACGACGTCTACGACGAGCTCGCGTTCGGCAGGAAGACGCCGTGGGCGCTGCGCGCGTTTCTCGAGCGGGCGGCACGGACCTGGCGGCGCCCTCCCCGCTTCGTGCTGCTCGTGGGCGACGCCAGCTTCGATCCGCGCGGCTACCTCGCCTCCGGTCAAGCCGACTGGGTCCCGACGAAGATCGTCGGAACCGATGCGCTGGAGACGGCGTCCGACGGATGGTTCTCCGACTTCGACGGCGATGGCGTACCGGATCTGGCCATCGGGCGCCTTCCGGTCAATACGCCAGATCAAGCGGAGGCCCTGGCCATGCGGATCGCGGCAACGCCGTCGCGCGCCCCCGATGACGCCGGCCACGCCGTCCTGGTCGCCGATCGAAACGATTCCTTCGACTTCGAGGCCGCCAGCGCCACCCTGGTGGCATCGCTGCCGCCGTCGCTGGCGGTGACGCATCTGCTCCGCGGCCGATGGGCCGACGGCGATGCGGGGAACCAGCTCCGCGACGCATTGAACGCGGGGCCGACGGTGGTGAGCTACCTGGGGCACGGCTCGCTGGAACAGTGGGCCGGGCCGCTCCTGACCACGTCGAGCGCCGCCGCCCTGTCCAACGGATCGCGTCTGCCCCTGGTGGTCAGCATGACGTGCCTGAGCGGCTTCTTCCACGACGCGCGCGGCGCCAGCCTGGCGGAGGCGCTGATAACGGCGGCCGGCGGAGGCGCAGCGGCGGTCTGGGCGTCGTCGGGCATGACCCCGCCCGACGATCAGGGCGCCGTCGGGCGCGAGCTGCTGCGCCGAGTCTTCCTGGAGGGCCAAAGCCTGGGCGAGGCGGCCGCGGGGGCCGCGGCGAGCAGTGCCCACCGCGACGTGCGGCGGACCTGGAACCTCCTGGGCGATCCGAGTTGGTCCATGCAACGCCTACCCCTCGCGACCGTCGCAGTGCCTGCGCCGGCGTTGCCGCCGAAGCATCCGTCCGCCGGTTGCTCGATCGCCAGATCGGACGACCCCCGGTCTCCGGAGGGCAGCCTCGCCGCCATCGCTGGCGTCGGAGGGCTCGCGCTCCTGCTGCGCGTGGCGGCGCGACGACAAAAACGGGGCGTCCTTCCGTGACGGAATCGCTGGTCTGCCGCTTCCTGCGCCAAGGCCTGCACGTCCGCGTCCCGGTCACCGGCTCCAGCATGGCGCCTTCGATCCGATCCGGCGACATCGTCGTCGTGGCCCCCGTGACGGCAGGGTTGCCCGCGCCCGGTGAGGTCGCTCTTTATGCCACCGGTCGCCGCATCATCGCGCATCGCCTGGTCGCCTTCGATGCCTGCCGCTTCATCCTGAAGGGGGACGCCGTTCCCGTCGCCGATCTCCCCGTCGAAATAGAGCGCCTTCTGGGGAAGGTGATTCGCGTTGAAAGAGCCCAAGAATCTGGAATGATCGGGCGCGCTCGCCGCATCGCGAACGTCGCCCGCGTAAATTCACTTAGATTTTTGTTTTACGTAATACTATTTTTTATTTAAAATTGTCGCTCCGCTTTCGCGATGTCGATTGCATGACGGATCGGCTTTGGCGGCCCCAATCCTAGGGATGGGCTCCGCTACCCGGTGATCTGGTGAAGCTGGCTCACGACGTCCTCGGCATAACCCCCTTCGAGCGCCCGGACCCGGCGCTGGTGGTGGCCCTGTGTCGTGCCGGAGCGCTGGGCGTTTTGGACCTGGGGCGGGACGCCGGCGTGGCACGACGTGCTCTGACCGCATTGGCCAGTTTGGAGGCCTCCGCCGAATTCGGCCTGCGCGTGACGGCGGAGGCAGAAATCGCGCCCGGCGACTGTCCGCCCGGCGCGCGCGTGATCGTCCTCGATGCGGGCGCTGACGTCGCCCGCTGGCGGCCGCGGATGGTGCTAGTGCAGGTCACCTCGGTCGAGGAAGCGCGCGCCGCCGTTTCCGCGGGAGCCGACGGGCTGATTGCAAAGGGCGGGGAAAGCGGCGGGCGGATCGGCGAGGAGACCTCGCTCGTGCTCCTGCAGCGGCTGGCCGCTGAGGTGACGCTGCCCATCTGGGTCCAGGGCGGCATCGGGCTTCACACCGCCGGGGCTTGCCTGGCGGGCGGCGCGCGAGGCGTGGTGCTGGACAGCCAGCTCGCGCTGCTCCGTGAGTCCACCGCGCCGGCCAACGTGCGCGCCGCCCTGCAGACCATGGACGGAGGAGAGACCGTCGTGGCTGACGGGGCGCGCTTTCTGCCCGCCCGCGGCGGCAATCCGGCGGTCACGGCGGCAGGCCAGGACGCCGCCTTCGCGCGCCCGCTGGCGGAACGGTACCGGACGGTGGGCGCGCTGATTCGAGCTCTGCGCCGCGGCGTCGATGGCCACCTGGCAGACGCGCGGGCTCACCGGCCGCTGGATCGAGGATCGCCGCTGGCGGCGGCCCACGGGCTGCGCTACCCCATCGCCCAGGGGCCGATGACGCGCGTCAGCGACCGGGCGGCCTTCGCGGACGCGGTCTCGCGGGCGGGAGGACTTCCGTTCGTCGCGCTCTCGCTGATGCGAGGCGCGGCCGCACGCGACGTGCTGATGGCGACGCGCGACCTGTGCGGGGAGCGGACGTGGGGGGTCGGCATCCTGGGCTTCGTGCCGCCGGAGATCCGCGAGGAGCAGCTCGCCCTGCTGCAGGAAATCCGCCCGCCGGTCGTGCTGATCGCCGGCGGCCGACCGTCGCAAGCGCGACCGCTCGACGCCCTGGGCATCGCGACCTATCTGCACGTGCCGTCGCCGGGCCTGCTCGACATGTTTCTGTCCGACGGAGCGCGGCGGTTCGTCTTCGAAGGGCGCGAGTGCGGCGGACACGTGGGGCCGCGGTCGAGCTTCGTGCTGTGGGAGCAGCAGATCGAACGGCTGCTCGCGTCGGGGCTGGCGAAGGATGTCTCGGTGCTGTTTGCCGGCGGCATTCACGACGCGCGCTCTGCCGCCATGGTCGCGACGCTGGCGGCGCCGCTGGCGGCGGCGGGGGCCAAGGTCGGCGTCCTCATGGGCACCGCGTACCTGTTCACCGACGAAGCGGTGACCACGGGCGCCATCGAGCCGGGGTTCCGCGAGGCCGCCATCTCGTGCGAGCGGACGGTGCTGCTGGAGACCGGCCCAGGCCACGCCACCCGATGTGTCGAGACCGGCTACGTTCGGGCGTTCGTCGACGAGAAACGCCGCCTGGAGGCGGACGGGCTGCCGACGAAAGACGTGTGGGCGGCGCTGGAGCAGCTCAACCTGGGCCGCCTGCGCATCGCAGCCAAAGGCGTGCGGCGCCAGGGCGCCGAGCTGGTTCCCGTCGATGCGGAGACTCAGGCCCGCGAGGGCATGTACATGATCGGGCAGGTGGCGGCGCTGCGGCGCGAGCGCTGCACCATCGCCGAGCTCCACGCGGACGTGGCCGAGGGATCCACACGCTTGCTGGAGACTCTGCGGCGCGAATACGATCCGGCGGGGGCGCGGACCGGCGCCGCCGACGTCGCCATCGTGGGCATGGCGTGCGTCATGCCGGGGGCGAAGGACCTGGGTGAGTTCTGGGCCAACGTCATCGGCGGAGTCGACGCCGTGGGCGACGTGCCCGTCCAGCGCTGGAACGTCGATACGTTCCACGACGCGTCCGGGTCGGCGGAAGGCAAGACCGTGTCGCGGTGGGGCGGGTTCATTCCCCCCATCGCCTTCGATCCGCTCTCGTTCGGCATCCCGCCGCGGTCGCTCCCGGCCATCGAGCCGGTGCAGTTGCTGGCGCTGGAGGTCGCCCGGCGCGCGCTGGCCGACGCCGGCTATGCCGACCGCGCGTTCGAGCGCGAGCGGACGTCGGTGATCTTCGGCGCGGAGGCGGGCACGGACCTCAGCAATGCGTACACCTTCCGCGCGCTCTATCCCCATTTCATGGGCCCCCTCCCGCCGGCCCTCGACGAGCACCTGCCGAAGCTGACGGAGGATTCTTTCCCTGGTGTGCTGGCCAACGTCATCGCCGGCCGCATCGCCAATCGGCTGGACCTGGGCGGCGTCAACTACACCGTCGACGCGGCATGTGCGGCGTCGCTGGCGGCCGTGGATCTGGCGGTCAAGGAGCTGCGCACGGGGACCAGCGACATGGTCTTGTGCGGCGCGGCCGATCTCCACAACACCATCAACGACTACTTGCTGTTTTCCAGCGTTCACGCTCTCTCGCCCACCGGCCGATGCCGCACCTTCGACGCCGACGCGGACGGCATCGTGCTGGGCGAAGGTGTGGCCTGTCTGGTGCTCAAGCGCCTGGAAGACGCCGAGCGGGACGGGGATCGGGTCTACGCGGTGATCAAGGGCGTCGGCGGGTCGAGCGACGGCCGCAGCCTCGGGCTTACGGCCCCTCGCAAGGAAGGGCAGATGCGGGCGCTGGATCGCGCGTATCGGGCTGCCGGAGTCTCGCCCGCGGAGGTGGGCCTGGTGGAGGCGCACGGCACGGGTACGGTCGTGGGCGATCGCACGGAGCTGGCGACGCTCACGGAAATCTTTGGCCGCGCGGAGGCCGCGCCCGGATCGTGCGCTCTGGGATCGGTGAAGTCGCAGATCGGGCACACCAAGTGCGCCGCGGGTCTGGCCGGGGTCATCAAGGCCGCCCTCGCCATTCATCGCCAGGTGCTTCCGCCAACGCTGCACGTGCGCCGCGCGAATCCGTTTCATGAGCGCGACAAGAGCCCGTTTACCTTGAGCCAGAGCGCGCGGCCATGGCCCGCCCGCGACCGCAAGGCGGGCGTGTCGGCCTTCGGCTTCGGCGGCACCAACTTTCACGTGGTCCTGGCATCTCCCGACGGGGGCGACGAGGCGGCCGCCTCGGGTTCTCGCTGGCCGGCCGAGCTCTTCCTGTTCCGCGGGCAAGATGACGCCGAGGCGGCGGTTGCCATCGATGCGCTGGAGCGCGCGGTGGCAGTTGCCGACACCGACGCCGAGCCGCAGCGTCTGGCCGACCTGGCGCGCACCGTGTCGCTTGCGGGACAGGGTCCGGTGCAGGCCGCCGTGGTCGCGTCCAGCGTGGACGATCTGCGCGCCAAGCTGGTGGCGCTACGTGCCGGCAAGCGGGACAGGCGCGGCGTTTTCTTCCGTCGGGGGAAGCCCGGCATGGTCGCGTTCCTGTTCCCGGGCCAGGGCAGCCAGCGGCCGGGAATGCTGGGCGATCTCTTCGTCGCGTTCCCGTGGCTGCAAGACATCCTGCGGCTCGGAACGCGCTGGGCGCGTGTGATGCACCCCGCCACCCTGGGAGCGGCTGATGAGTCGACCGCCCACGCGGCCGCGCTCACCGACACGCGCGTGGCCCAACCGGCGTTGGGCATGGCGGACCGCGCGATGGCCCGACTGCTGGGTGCGTTGGGAGTCAAACCCGATGCCGTGGCCGGCCACAGCTACGGTGAGCTGCCGGCGCTGGCCACCGCTGGAGTCATCACCGACGAGCAGCTCCTGGCGCTCAGCGAAGCGCGGGCGCGATGCATCCTGGCGGCGGCTGGCGTGGAGCCCGGGACCATGGCGGCGGTGTCCGCATCGGCGGCGGCGGTCGAGCGCGCCATCGCCGGCGTTCCCGGTGTGGTGATCGCCAACATCAACGCGCCGGAACAAACGGTTGTCGCCGGCTCGGGGGCGGCCATCGACGCGGCCCTGGGGAGCTTGAGCGCCGCGGGCCTATCGGCCAAGAAGATCCCGGTCGCCTGCGCATTCCACAGCCCCATCGTGGCGGGCGCGGTCCCGGCGTTTCGCCAACATCTCGACGGTGTTCCGGTCGGGACACCCGCAGTTCCGGTGTGGTCGAACACGACCGCGGCCCCCTACCCCGCCGACGCGGAAGGCGTCAGGTCCCATCTGGCGCGGCAGATCGGAAGCCCGGTGCGTTTCGCCGATCAGATCGAAGCCATGTACGCGTCGGGCGTCCGGGTGTTCGTCGAGGTGGGGCCCGGACAAGTTCTCACCGGGCTGACGGGGCGCATTTTGGGCGGGCGCCCGCACACGGCCATCGCCTGCGATCGGGCCGGCGAGCCCGGCGTCTCGCAGCTTCTGGTGGCGCTGGCCGAGCTGGCGGTCGAGGGCGTGCCCATCGATCCGGCGGCGCTGTGGGAAGGCCGCGACGCGCGCGTCGTAGATCTGAAAGCGCCCCGTCGCGCGTCGGTGTCGGCTTCGGCGTGGCTGGTGGACGGGCAGCTCGCGCGCCCCGTGTCGGGCGAGGTCCCGGCGGGGGCGCTGCGCCCGGTCACTCACCTGCTTGGAGCCGAAGGGGCGGCTGCGCTCCCGCCCGCAGAGACGGCGGCGCGGCCGACATCGGATCGCGATGCCACCGTCGTGGACTTCCTGCGCTCCATGCGCGAGATGGTCGACGCTCAGCGACAGGTGATGTTGCGCTTCCTGGGTGAAATGCCGGCGGCGCAGGATCAGGCCGCCCTGCCAGCGCGGCCCGCCGCCGCGTCGCACGTACAGCCGGCGGCACCGGCTCCGGCGGCGGCCGGCGTGCACGCCAACGGCAAGTCAACGGCCCGCGCGCCCGAGGCAGTGGCGGCGGTGGCGGCCGCTTCTGTAGCGGCGGAGCCCGCCGGGATCGCGACCACGCTGCTCGCTATCGTCAGCGAGCGGACCGGCTACCCCATCGAGATGCTGGGTCTCGATCTCGATCTCGAGGCCGAGCTGAGCATCGATTCCATCAAACGCGTGGAGATACTCGGGGCGCTGACGACGCGGCTCGGCCTGCAAACCATGGCCGACCAGAGCCGCGACGCGATCATCGAGCGGTTGGCGACGGTCAAGACTCTGCGCGGAATCGTCGAATGGCTGGAGCGCAGCGGCGCGCCGGCGCCCACTCTCGCGGCGGCGGTCCCCCCGCCCCCCGCTTCGCCGGCGGTGGCGGCTGCGCCTGCGCCCGAACCGCAGCCTGCACCGCCGCCTGCCGCCGACGCGCCCGCCGGGGTTTCGCGCTATGTCCTGTCATTGCAGGCGGCGTCTCCCGTGCATGAGCCCAATGGAGGGGCCGAAGCCGCCCTGCGTGGACGCCGCCTGGTACTGGTGCCCGATACCGGGGATATTGCGCGGCACTTGATACCTCTGCTTGCGGCTCGAGGCGCTGCGGTCCGAATGCTCACGCCCGGCGAAGGTCTCGGCGAGGCCGACGGCCTGCTTTACCTGGCTTCGTTGGCGCCCGATCCGGGGCGGCAAAGCGCCCGCGCGCTTTTCGATCTGCTGCGCGGCGCCTCGGGCGGCGGGCTGCGGACGGTGATCGCCGCCACCGGCATGGGCGGCGCCCTCGGCCGGCGGATGAACGGGACGCCGCCGCGACCGGGGGGCGGAGTCTCCGGTCTGCTCAAGAGCGCGGCCAAGGAGTGGCCGCACGTGCGCGCGCGCGTGGTGGACCTGGATCCCGACGAGGCGCCCGATCGGCTGGCGGGTCACCTGGTGGACGAGATAGGTGCCTCCGATGATCTTCTGGAGGTCGGGTACTCTCACGGCCGGCGGCAGGTGCTGACGCCACTGCCCGCGCCGCACCAGGATGATCCCGCGCGAGGCGGCGTTCCGCCGCTTGATACCGAATCCGTCGTCCTGCTGACCGGGGGCGCGCGCGGCATCACGGCGCGGATCGCGGTGGCGATGGCACACCGCTTCCGCTGCCGCTTCGTTCTGGTAGGGCGATCCCCACAGCCGCCCGACGGTGGGGGCGGCGATGAAGATGCCGACATCGCGGCCGCGTCCGACATGCCGTCGTTGCGGCGGGTGCTGGCCCGTCGCGGTCTGGGGGGGCCCGCCGCCATCGAGGCCGCCGGCTCGCGCATCCTGGCCGCCCGCGATCTGCGTCGCACGCTGGCGGCGATCCGAGACGCCGGCGGACAGGCGCGATACCACACCGTCGACGTTCGCGACGCGGAGGCCTTCGGTTCTTTCCTCGACCAGCTGTATGCCAGCGAGGGCCACATCGACGGCGTCGTGCACGGAGCGGGCGTCCTGGAAGACAAGCTCATCCCGCAGAAGACTCCGGAATCCTGGAGCCGCGTTTTCGATACCAAGGTCAGCGCCGCCTTGACGCTGTCCGAGAAGCTGCGGTCCGACGTCAGGTTCGTCGCCTTCTTCTCCAGTGTGTCCGGCGTATTCGGGAACCGCGGGCAGTCCGACTATGCCGCGGCCAACGACGCGCTGGACAAGATCGCGCTGGCCCTGGGTGAACGGCTTCCCGGCCGCGTGGTGTCCATCGCCTGGGGCCCGTGGGCGGGCGGCGGCATGGTGGCGCCCGAGCTGGCGCGCGAGTACGCGCGGCGCGGGATGTCGCTGCTGGACCCGGACGCCGGGGTGACGTCCTTCATGGACGAGATCTGGGGCGGCCCCCGCGAGGTGCAGGTGCTGCTGATGGGCGCCGGCCCCGACGGGGCTGATGCCCTGCAACCGTTTGCGCACATGGGCCAGCCGCTGTCGTAAAAGCGTCCGTGACGACAACGGATGTGGCGATCATCGGGATGGGCTGCCGGTTTCCCGGCGCTCCCGATCTCTCCACGTACTGGCGAAATATCGTCGCCTGCGTAGACGCCATCACGGACGCTCCCGCGGATCGGTGGGATCCGGTTTTCTACCAGCCGGGATCGACGGCGGCGGATCGCGTGTACTGCCGGCGGGGTGGTTTTCTGGACAGCGCGCACGCGCGCTTCGATGCGGCCGCCTTCGGCGTGATGCCCGTGGCGGCGGCGGGCGCCGAGCCGGATCAGTTACTGGCGCTGGCGGTCGCGCGAGACGCGGTCGCGGACGCCGGGCTCTCGGAAGAGGCACTGCCGGGCCTGCGCGGCGGCGTCGTGCTCGGACGCGGCGGATACCTCACGCCGGGGCTCGCGCGCCTGGACCAGCGCGTGAAGATGGCGGAGCAATTGATGCAGAGCCTGGCGTCGCTGCTCCCGCACGTGCCGCCAGCGGATCTGGCGGCGGTGCGGCGCGAGTTCCAGGGTCGGCTGGGCCGGCAAGCGCCCGACACGGTCATCGGGCTGGTGCCCAATCTGGCCGCCTCGCGCCTGGCCAACCGCCTGGACTTGCGCGGGCCCGCCTACACGGTCGACGCGGCGTGCGCCAGCTCGCTGCTGGCCGTGGATAGTGCGTGCCGCGAGCTGGCCGACCGGCGTTGCGACGTGGTCCTGGCGGGCGGCGTCCACGTCTGTCACGACATCACGTTCTGGAGCGCGTTCTGCCAGCTGGGCGCGGTCAGCCGCAGCGAGCAAATTCGCCCGTTCGACCGCCGCGCCGACGGCCTGCTGATCGGCGAGGGCGTGGGGATTCTGGTGCTCAAGCGCGCGGACGACGCCCGGCGGGACGGCGATCGGATCTACGCGGTGATCCGCGGCACCGGCGTCGCCAGCGACGGCCGCGAGGCGAGCCTCATGGCGCCGCGTGCGGACGGGCAGATGCAAGCGCTGGATCACGCCTGGCGAGCGGCGCGCGTGGATCCGGCCACGGTGGGTCTGGTCGAGGCGCACGGGACCGGCACGGCGGTGGGCGACGCCACCGAGCTCGAAACCTTGGGCCGCTTCTTCGGGACGCCGGGGGAAGGAGCCCGCGCCGGGTTGGGATCGGTGAAGTCGATGATCGGGCACGCCATGCCGGCCGCGGGGGCCGCCTCGTTGATCAAGACCGCGCTCGCGCTGTGGCACCGGACGCTGCCGCCCACGTTGCACTGCGAAGAGCCGCTGGCTGGCGTCGAGCGCACGCGCTTCCGCCTGATCACGCGCGCCGAACCGTGGGAGTCGCCACCGGCGGCAGGGACACCGGGGGGGACGGCGACCGGGACTTCGCCGCTGCGGCGCGCCGGCGTCAACGCGTTCGGCTTCGGCGGAATCAACGCCCACGTCGTGCTGGAAGAATCCGGAGCGACGGCCGCATCCGCGCGCCGAGCCGCCGGCCGCCCGCGATCGTCGCGCGACGGAGACAGAAGGGCCGACGAGCGCGCGCATCTGACGACCGCTGGCCCCGATCCCGAGCGGATGTTGATCGTCGCGGCCGCCGATTCCGCCGGGCTTCTCGCCGCCCTCGCCCTACCGGAACCCAGCCGCGGCGCGGGACCGGCGCGCCTGGCGATCATCGACCCCACGCCCGAACGCATCGCCCGAGCGCGCGCGGTGATCGAGCGCGGACGACCCTGGCGAGGCCGCGAGGACATCTGGTTCGCTCCCCGCGGCTTGGCGGCAGACGGCGGGCAATTGGCCTTCCTCTTCCCGGGCGTGGAGGCCGCCTTCGAGCCGCGCGTGGAAGACGTCGCGGCGCAGTTCGGGCTTCCGGTGCCGGACCATCTGAAGCCGCGCACGCTCGAAGAGACCGGCTACGGGATCGTGGGCGTGTCGCGCTTGCTTCACCGCGTCCTCGGCGAGCTGAACGTCCACCCGGTGGCCATCGGCGGCCACAGTATCGGTGAATGGAGCGGCATGATCGCGAGCGGCATGATCCCGCCCGACCAGGTGGACGCCTTCGTGGCCAGCCTCTCACCCGGCAGCCTGGAGGTCCCCGGCGTCGTCTTCGCGGCCGTCGGATGCGGCGCGACGGAGGCGTCGCCGGCCCTGGTGGACCTGCCCGAGATCGGGGTTTCGCATGACAATTGTCCGCACCAGGCCATCCTGTGCGGTCGAGAGGACAGCATCGACGCCGCCCTCCGGCGAATCCAGGCGCGCGGCGTCTTCTGCCAGAAGCTGTCCTTCAAGTCGGGTTACCACTCGCCGCTCTTCGAAGGCTATCTGGACACGTACCGCGGTCACTTGGCGCGCATGCCGCTGAGCAAGCCGGCGGTCCCGCTGTGGTCCGCCACCACGTGCGCGCCCTACCCCGCCGACGCCGACCAGATCCGCGCGCTCGCCATCGAGCACCTGATCCGGCCGGTGCGTTTCCGCGGGCTGTGCGAAGCGCTGTACGACACCGGGGTCCGCATCTTCGTGGAGGTCGGCGCCGGGAACACGCTCACGGGCTTCCTGGGCGACACGCTGCGCGGCCGTCCGCACCTGGGTGTGGCGTCGAACGTCCGGCTGCGTTCAGGGCTGGCGCAGCTGCGGCGGCTGGCCTGCGCGCTCTACGTGGAGGGCGTGGATGTGGCGCTCGACCACCTGGCCGCGGCCCCCGAGGCGCAAACCTCGGCAGCGGCGGCGGGTGCAGGCCGGCCACTGATCGCGCTCGCGCTCGGAGCGCCGCTGGTGCCGCTGGCGACGCCACTGCCGCGCCACGACCCGGGCGCTGTGTTTCAACCTTCGCCGCTGCCGCCGTCGTCGTCCCCGTCGGCGCACCTCGTCCTGGCCGAGCTCGAGGCGATGCTCCGCGACACTGCCGCCGCCGGTCAAGACGTCGTGCGGGCCTGGCAAGCCCCACCCGCGCCACCTCCGCAAACGCCCCCGCCGCCGATGCCCGAGCAACGCGAGCCGCTGATCTTCTCGATCGACGCCTTCCCCGCGCTGCTCGACCATTGCTTCTACCGCCAACCGCTCGCCTGGCCGTCGCTCGCCGACCGTTATCCGACGGTGCCGATGACCATGTCCCTGTCCTTGATGCTGCGCGCAGCGGCGCGGCTGTGTCCTGATCTTGTGCCCATCGCCGCCGAGAACGTGCGCGCGCTGCGCTGGATCCCGGCCGCCCCACCCACTGCCGCCACTGTGATTACGCGCTTCGACGGCCGCGATCGCGTGGACGTGGCCATCGAAGGCTTCGCCCGCGCCACCATCGTCATGGGCCGGGCGTATCCCGCTGCGCCGCCGCCCGACACTGCCCCCCTGGCCGACGAGCGCCCCGCTCCGATCACGGCGCGCGATCTCTATGACGACCGCTGGATGTTCCACGGGCCGCGCTTCCAGGGTGTCGTCGCCTTGGGCCCCCTCGGCTCCGGCGGCGTCCGCGGTGTCATCGAGGCGGCTCCTGCCGAAGGGGCGCTGCTCGACAACGCGGGACAGCTCTTCGGGTACTGGGTGATGGCGACGGTCAGCGAGGATCGGCTGGCGATGCCGGTGCGGCTCGAGCGGGTGAGCCTCTACGGCCCGCACCCGGCGCCCGGCGAGCGCGTGGATTGCACGGTCCGCATCCGTCACATGGGCCCCAGCGAAGTGCGCGCCGATCTCGAGCTCGCCTGCCGCGGCCGCGTCTGGGCGCGCATCGCAGGCTGGGAAGACCGTCGCTTCGAGAGCGACGACCGGCTGTGGGCCACGCTCCGCTATCCGGAACGAAATCTACTGGCGCAGCCGTGCGAGGGCGGCCCCTTCCGCGTCACCGACGCGTGGCGCACGGGACCGTCGCGTGATCTGCTGGCGCGGCGCTACCTCGGCGAAGCCGAGCGGGCCGAGTATGAGGCCCTCAACCCGCGCCGGCAGGGGCCGTGGCTCAACGGGCGCATCGCCGTCAAGGACGCCCTTCGCCACCGGCTGTGGAGCCTCGGATACGGCCCGATGTTCCCCGCGGAGATTCAGGTCCAACACGACGCCGCCGGCCGCCCGACGGCGCGCGGCCCCTACCGCGAGGACCTGCGCGTGTCGCTGGCGCACAAAGAAGGCGTGGCGGTGGCGCTCGTGGGCGAAGGCCACGACGTCGGCATCGACGTCGAACGCATCGAAGCGCGCGGTGACGACTTCGTCTCGCTCGCGCTGACCGATGGGGAACGAGCGCTGATCCCCGAGGTCGCGCGCGACGCTTGGCTGGCCCGGATGTGGACCGCGAAGGAGGCGGTCGCCAAGGCCAAGGGCACCGGGCTCGGCGGCGATCCGCGGCGCTTCCCCGTGGTCGAAATCGATGGACAGCGTCTGCTGGTAGACGGCCGCTGGGTGGAGACGCGGGTCGACGGTGTGTTTGCTGTAGGATGGCTTCCATGTTGAGGGACCGGGGCTCGCGCGATGGCTGACCGGCGAGACGAGGTCCTGCAGACCGTGGCGCGCCTGATCGCCGAGGTGGTGGGCGACGAGTGGATGCAATGGGGCGAGAACAAGGCCATCACGGTGGAGACGTCGTTCAGCGGAGATCTGGAGCTGGAGAGCATCGAGTTCGTCGCGCTGGCCGAGAAGCTGCAGCAACAGTACGGACGCGGCGTGGACTTCGTCGGTTGGTTGTCCGGGAAGGAGCTGGACGAGATCATCACTCTGCGCGTGGGTCAGCTCGTCGATTTCATCGTCGAACGCGCCCCGGCGACCATAGAGGCGGTTCCTGAGGGTCGTCGCTAACGGCATCGCTCTGCATGTGCAGGAGCTCGGCCCGGGGTCGGGCGCGGACGTCGATGCCGCGCAGCCGCCGATCGTCATGCTGCACGGCTTGCTGCTCGGGAGCCTGGCCTCCTGGTACTTCACCGCCGCGCCGGCGCTGGCCCGATCGCGGCGGGTCATCCTCTACGACCTGCGCGGCCACGGCCTCAGCCAGCGCGTGCCAGGCGGCTACGGCGTTCGCGCCATGGCCGCCGACCTGCGCGCGCTGCTCGACGCGCTTGCCCCGCAGCCGGTGGCGTTGGTGGGTCACAGCTGGGGGGCCCTGGTCGCGCTGCGCCTCGCGCTGGACCAACCCGCGCGCGTGACGCGGTTGGCCCTGGTGGAGGCGCCGCTTCCGCCCGGACGCCTGGATGAGCTGCGCGCCTTCGCGGCACGTGACCCGCGCGACATGGCGGCTGCGCTGCCGGCAAGCCTGCGGGCCGCGCTGGACGGGGGCGGGCGGCGCGGGGCGCGCCTGCTCGCGGCGCTGGCCTTCCTCACCGGCGAAAGCTCCGCGCTGGCCGACGTGGCCGCGGAGCCCGATGTGCCCGACGATGTTCTGCGCGGCGTGCGCTGCCCGGTCCTGCTGGCCTACGGCACCGATTCAAGCTGTCTCCCGGTAGGCGAGCGCCTCGCCCGCGTGATTCCTGGCGCCCATCTCGCGCGGCTGTCCGGCGGCCATTACCTGCACCTGGACGCGACCGCCGCGCTCACCCACGCGCTCGAGGTTTTTTTGGCGGAGGCGCGCCCCCATGCCTGAGGTCTCTGCGCGCGGCGTCCGGTTTCACGTGCAGCAAATAGGAGAAGGCCGCATCACCGCCGTGTTCGTCCATGGGCTGGTGATGGACAACCTGTCCAGCTTCTACTTCACGCTCGCCGCCCCGGCCGCCCGCGGCGCGCGCGTGATGCTATACGACCTGCGCGGCCACGGCATGAGCGAGCGCACGCCGGCCGGATACAGCCTGAACGACGCGGTGGCGGACCTCGACGGCCTGCTCACAGCGCTCGCCATCGACCACCCCGTGTTCCTGATCGGCAACAGCTACGGCGGCCTGGTGGCGCTGGCCTTCGCAGCCGCCCATCCACGGCGCGTCGCCGGCCTCGCGTTGATCGACGCCAACCGGGGCGCGGAGGGCTGGGGCGATCGCATGGCGGCCACCCTCGACCTACAGGGGGAAGCGCGCGACCGCCAGATCGCCACGTCTTTCGCCGCCTGGCTGGGCCGCGGCAGCGTACGCAAGTCGAATCGCCTCGCGCGCGCCGCGCGGGATTTGGTCGAGGGCACGACGCTGGTCGCCGAGATGCGCGCCTCCCCCGGCCTCGCGGAGTCCCAGCTTCGCGCCGTCTTTACCCCCACCTTCGCCGTCTACGGCGAAGACTCGGACGTGCGCGCGGACGGAGAAGCTCTCGCCCGCCTCATGCCCGATTGCCGCCTGCACATCCTCCCCGGCTGCTCGCACTCCGTCCTGTGGGAGAAGACCGCCGAGGTGCGCGACCTCATCCTCGAGTGGCTGGCCGGCGCGGGCGCCCGGCGCTGATCACCCCTCCAGGCTCTCCTGCTTCTGCGCCCGCAGCTGACGCAGGTCTTCGATGGCGGCGGCGCTGTCGGTTCCACCCGTCTCCAGGCTGGTGATGACAGCGTCCAGCGCGCGAACGTCGGCGGCGACCCGCGCTCGAAGCGCGTCGTGCATCTCTCGGAACGACGAATAGAAGTCGACCAGCTCGTCCCCCTTGCGCAGGTCGCGAACGGCCGGAGCCAACTGATTGTCGCGCACGCGTCTGAAGATCGCGGAGATCTTGAACAGCGGGCCCGCCACTTTGTGCGTGATGAGGATCCCCACCGCCGTGACCGACAGCAGCAGCAGCACCCCGAACCCGACGATGCCCCACAGCACGATACGGTCGTTCGAAGCGAACTGCGCCTGCAGCTCACTGGCGATGGCGGGATCCACCAGGCTGGTCATTCCGATGACCTTCGATGTGTCCCGCGTCGCGTCCCACATCTTGTATCCCAGGCCCGCGGTCAGGGTCGCCGCCACCATCGCGATGTAGGACGTGTAGCGGAGCTGGAGGCCGACATTGAGCAGGTAATTGCGCAGTCGCCGCTTGTGCTTCACCGGCTGCGCCCTGGTGACCGCCGATTCCCGTGTGCTCATGGCTCGTGTGCCTCCATCATCATGTTTAGCCACCCTGAGACTTGAGGAACTTCACCAGGTCCTCGCCGAGCTGCTTGGCCACTTCCTCGAAGCACTCCCGTCGAGCGTTGGTCTTGTCCTGGGGCCGGGAGCCCGTAGGCACGGTGGCGCCGGCGCTGGTCCAAAGCAGGATGCTCTGCGACGGCCACCGGGCCAGCATGACCCGGACGTCGCACGAAATCTCAGCCGAGGGGCCGGCGGCCAGCGTCTCGTCGAACCGGGTAATGTTCCCGTCGATCAAGAAGCCCTGCAGCCCCGACCGGGAGAAGGACCTTTCGTCGACCCCGGCGGGCAAGGTCAGCGCGACGGACGGCAGCCTCCCCACCTCGGTGCCCAGATAGTCGTGGACCATCTTGGATGACTCCGGCCCGGCTGACTTCACGCCGCCGGTGAACGGTCCAAGGTGCAGGTAGATCTTCTTCTTGCCGCCGTCGGAACCGCTCGCGGCGCAGGTTCGGAGCGCGGCCAGCGCCTTGACCACCTGAGCTTTGACGAAGCCATCCGTCTCGCGCGCGGCGAGACCGTCGAGCGACCCCTTCGCGGTCGGCTCGCAGAGCTGGCCCAGCGCCTGGGCGGCCATCGCCCGAACTGTCTTGTTCTCGTCGGACAGCGCCTTTGCCAGGGCCGGCGTGGCGGCTTTGTCGCGCAGCTTGCCGAGCACCAGCGCCGCCTGGACGCGCACCTTGTAGCTGGTGTCCTCTACCAGCATTCGCGAAAGATCCGAGACCGTCCCCTGCGCCCACGTCGGCCGGGACGCCAACGCCGTCGCCGCCGCCAGTCCGACCGCCAGGGCTAGTCCCCTGGAAACGTGATTTCTCACATATCTCGCCGGTCCTCTTCGTCCCTGGCTGTGTTGCTCGTCGTTTAAATACCTTCGGGTATTCGCGCTCCTCGCGCCTT
>Ga0187894_10002391_pt1 | contig 22491 bp, 19 predicted proteins | sample GBC1701081metaG_FD_136650 | JGI IMG/M metagenome (GOLD analysis project Ga0187894, IMG submission 136650) | White microbial mat communities from a lava cave in the Kipuka Kanohina Cave System on the Island of Hawaii, USA - GBC170108-1 metaG ... | reverse complement strand
CAGCCGATTGATTCAGAGGCTTAAACCGCCGTTTGAAAGCACGGCGGCTGTGCAACGCCCTACATCTCCCTCTAAATCCCAAAGCGGATGATAGAGGGAGTCTTGGGCTAATTCAAGATAAAAAACAAAAGCGACGTTTTCATGACTAACACCTTTGAAAAAAAATCCTAATCGTGCCGCAAGGCTTTTCACGGGGTCAGTGTCTATTGTGTTGACCTTCGTTGGAAAGCAAATAATAATCTCCTTAATTCAAAGGTGCAAAAAACTATGTCAACAATTTCTGTTATTCCTGAAAGTAATCCGGCAGGCGAGGTTGTATGGCGTGCCGTATCGGCAGAAAAAGAAGCCGTTGGAAAAACTGTCGGTGAAGCTATTGACGCAATTACTCCCTTAATTAAGGATGAAGAATCGAGTTCGTTGATAGTTATTCAACGAATGCGCCCCGATAAGTTTTTCACAGCAAAACAGCAAAAGCGACTCTCCGACTTAATGGCAAAATGGCGTACTGCAAGAGACTCAGGAAATAAACTTTCACCGGAAGAACAATCAGAACTTGAAGCATTGGTTGATGCTCAATTAGAAGGTTCTGCACAAAGAACCAAAGCACTGTTTGAGGAACTCACGACGGTTACGGAATAAAATGAACCGGCATTACTCCTTAGTTTCGATACGCGCAAATCACCGTTGCGAATACTGTCATGCTCCCGAAAGCGTCTTTAATTTTCACTTTGAAGTTGAGCATATTTTTCCCGTTTCTTTAGGTGGCTCTGAGGCTGAAACAAACCTTGCCCTTGCCTGCCAATCTTGTAATGTTTTCAAATCAGATTGTGTGAGTTCTTTTGATGAAATTACACAATCTGAGATTCCGCTTTTTAATCCGCGCATAGGTATTTGGGAAGAACATTTTACTGTGAACATTGAAACAGGAGAAATAAGAGGCGTCACGCCTATCGGGCGGTTGACAGTAATTCAGTTGCGAATTAATAGCCCTTCTCAAATAAGAGCCAGAATGCAATGGATAAGGTTAGAAGTTTTCCCCTAACCTTTATAATGTTTTAATCGTGCCGCAAGGCTTTTACGGGGTCAATGCGTGCGGCCCGTGACGCGGGATAAAGCGCGGCTGTGATTGAAACGACGACAGCAAAAAGAATTGCACCAATCCACAGATAAGGCGGTATTGCAAAGAAATCAACATAGTTTGCGCCCTGCGGTTGTAGTAAAAATTTATAAGCGAGGCGATTTGCAAGACCGTCAATTCCCCAAGCCAGTATGCAACCGACAATACCGCCTGTGAAACCTATAATTGCGGCTTCGATAAAAAATATCATCTTTACTTCGCGGTCTTCCGCGCCAATCGCTTTCATTATTCCAATCTCGCGTGTGCGCTCCAAGATGGACATTATCATTGTGTTTGCGATGCCGAACGATGCAACCAGAAGCGAAATTCCGCCCAGCAACCCGAGCGCGGAATTGATAATTAAAAAGACGGTTCGTATTTCATCCAACTGGTCTGAAATTGAAAATGTGCCGTAGCCCATGCCGTTGATTTTGTTTCTGACTTCGGGCAGAACCGCAGGGTCGCTGACGCGCACAACGGCAGAGGCATAACCCGGTTGTTCGCCTTCTTTTAATACGCCGTTTTTGCGTGCGATTTCGATTGCGACTTCGCTCAGATTGTCGCGGTGTTCTTCGCGCCATCGTCGCGCATTAAGCGTTGAAATATAAACATCCGATTGCGGGTTAAAACCGCGAAAGCCGTTTTTGTTTTCGGGCTTTTTCAAAACGCCGGCTATATTGAAAGATTTTGCTACAAGCGAATCACCGGGCGCACCTTCTTCGCCGCCATCAAGAGGAATGCCCATAAAACTCGGTGCTTCTTCTTCCTCTTTGTTTTTGTCGGGTGCCAGAAAATCAATTGTTTTTCCGACGGCATCCGACGGCGTAGCGAAACCCATATCTTTTGAAAATTCTTCGGTGATGATTATTTCGTCCGCCTCTTGAGTCGTGAGCATATTTCCAGCCGCAAATTCTTTGAACCTTTGAGAAGGATTCGGCACAACTGCACCGCCGATTTGTTGTGTAAAAGTTTTTCCGTTTACGCGAATGTATGTTTGAAAGAAAATCATAGGCTCAACGGAAACGACGCCCGGAATTTTTGATATTTCTTCGATTCCTTTATCGTCCAGGATTTTTTCGGGTGGTCTGTCGGTCGGTAAACGTCTTCGCCCTGTTCCGTCGTCGCGTCTCTGACCCGTATTTGCGTTCGTGTTCGTATTCGCGTTTGAGTTTGTATTATTTGTTTCGTTTTGTTTACTTGCGGCTTCGGCAAGTTCGGCTAAAGTCTTTCCGAAAACATTAAGTTCGTTGAAAAGGTCTAGCTCTTTGAATCGCTGAATCGTGTTGCGCTGAAGACCAAGCCCGAACGAAACCATCGTTACAATCATCGCCACTCCGACAATAACACCCATCGTAGTCAATGACGCACGAAGTTTCGCTTCACGTAAATTTCTTAATGCGAGTTTTAAAAGGTCAAAAAAAGGCATAGCGTTTTGTACACTTTATCAAGATTTTATTGCAACGCCGTTTTTACGTTTTGAAAAAACTATTTGTTCAGAAGTGTCTGTAATTGTTCGCGGCGTGTGCGGCTGAGTTTTAGTTGTGTGCCGTTGTTTAAGATAACTCTGGTTCCCGACTTATGTAGATGAAAAAGCAGAGCAGAGAGTAATGGGTCAGTTAAGTATGGATAAAGTATAACAGGCTGGCAGCCTGTTCTCCGTAGGATTGATTTTGTTAAGAAAATCAGCAACAGGCTGGCAGCCTGTTATACATCAGCAACAGGCTGGCAGCCTGTTATACATCAGCAACAGGCTGGCAGCCTGTTATACATCAGCAACAGGCTGGCAGCCTGTTGTACAAAATCGCGTTCAATTTTTCATGGCTTGTTCTTTTTGAATCAAGTGCAGATATTCGCGGACTTGTTCCGTGTCCGGTGCGTTTGGAACAAGGCGTAGGTAGGTTTCGGTTTCTTCTATGGCTTCCGGGTATCTCGAAAGATGTGTGAGCAAAGCCCCTCTGTCACGGTGTTCGCTAGGGTCATAAGGTTTTATAAGTATGATACGGTCAACAGCCGTGAGTGCCTGACGATGAAAATTATTCCGTGTGTAAACGGCTTTCAGGTTGGTCAGCATACGAACGAGAATGTCGCGTCTTGAAGAAGCGCGAAGATGTTCTTCGTTAAGAGAAACACTGCCGCCGTAAAGATTGTCCAATAAGCCCTGACAGCCTTCGCGGTCAAGACGGCAACAATTAAAAGTATCAATCAAACTAGGCAACCCGTCATGCGAAAAGGCGCGAACGATAAAATGTCCCGGAAAGCCAATCCCTTCGGCTTTTAATCCGACACGCTTTGCAATCTCCATATAAACAAGTGAGAGCGTGAGCGGAATACCTTTGCGCCTGTCTATGACTTCGTTCAAATAACTGTTGCGTGGGTCGTAATAATCGCGGCGGTTTCCTATAAAGCAATGTTCGTCAAACAGAAAACGATTCAGCATTTCAATCGCATTGCCGTTTGCACCTTTGAGTTGAATTGAGGCTTCGTTGCCCAGCGCATCGAGACGCTCAAGATATTGACCCACATTGAGACGAGAATTCTCTTCGGCGGCAATAAGCAAAGCCGCACGCGCAAGGTCAAGCGATTCATCAGGGACAGAAACCGCTTCGGCAAACTGTGCGCGTATTCTTTCAGAGTGCAATTTGTTTTCAGGGGTCATAAAATACTTAGAAGAAAAATTTTGAGCAGAAGGTTTAGTTTACCTCTTTTCAAATAGAAGCAGATTAAAGTCTGCACTCAAAACCCTCAAAACAGATGTTGAACGGCGTCAACACTCAAATCCGCCAGATTTGCAGCAACTACATCTGCGCCCGCGATGCGTAATGCTTGGGCTGAAACCGTATTTGTAACGCCGAGTGTTTTCATTCCTGCGTTGCGTCCGGCAATAACACCGGGAGGAGCATCTTCTATAACTAAACACTCACTGCGAATTAACGGAAAACCGCCTTTGCCGGTTCGCTTTTTATCAACAAGTCTAAATCCGAGATTAAAACATTCCGGGTCCGGCTTATGATTGCTTACATCTTCCGCGCTTACGATTGCGCTAAATATATTTTGCAATCCCGCACGCTCAAGAACGTAATCAATCTCTTTTCGACGAGCCATGCTGACAAGACCGATTTCGTAAGCGTGTGATGCCGATTTGATGAAATTAACTGCTCCGTCAAAGAGTGGTAATTCTTTATCAATCGTTTTGCGATGGGCGTCGGTTTTATGTTCGATGATTTCGTTCATCATTTCTTCCGAAAGCTCTTTTCCGTCCTTTGAAAAAGCAAAGCGGGTAAACGCTTTGTCGTCCATTCCGAGCGCGGAATAGTATTCTTCTTCAGTCAAAGAAATGCCTTCGCTTTTCAAAGCCTCTTGATAGGCTCTCATCTGTATCGGTTCATCATTGATAATGACGCCGTTAAAATCAAAGAGTATCGCTTTAATCATTCAATTGTTATACGCTTATCCGAAATAGCAAAAACAGTCATTCGCATTGTAAGCACCAAAACCAAAAGACGGCAAACGACGAAAGCAACTTAAACATAAACTTTTCAAAAGAAGAGAATCGAAATAAACTTTGTACATAAAAGCTGGTAACTAACGGCTGATAGCTGAAAAGTCTGTATCTTAAAATTATGCCTCTTTCACACGGACAACAAATTCATGTTGGCACAATACTGAATGTTCAAGCGGTCGAAGATGAATTAACCGAATTGTGGGCTGAAAACGCAAACGACAAAGACGATGATGGCGCAATCGTTCGCGCCAGAGTTTTGAACTTGCTCGCTTACGTTACCGATAAAACGATTTTGAAACAGACGGACGAAATCGTTTTCGATACTGCTTCGGTTCATCCTTGCCGCGCAATTTTGTTATTTGGTGAAAAAGACGAAGAAGCGAAAGACATAGAGGCTTTTGTTTCGGCGCGTTGTCATTTGGGCGGTTCGGGCAAGCACCATCTGTGTATTGAGCAGATAACGATGCGTGCAAGCGGCGAGTTTGTCGAAGAACTTCCTAGCGCGGCTCTCCCGCTTTTAGTTCCCGACTTACATTCTTTTTTGTGGTGGCGCGGCGATTTGAATTTTGACGATAAAGTTTTTAAAACCCTTTCCCGTTCGGTTGACCGCATTGTTATTGATACGGCTGAAATGAAAGATGTGGAAAACGGAATGATTAAATTGTCGGAAGTCTTCACGCGCAAAGATACGGCGGCAATAAGCGATTTGAATTGGGCGCGGCTGACAGAGTGGCGTTCGGTAATCGCTTCGGTTTTTGATTCGCCCGAAAACCGAAAATTGCTTGACGAAGTAACCTGTTTTGAAATTGCGTCGTCAACTCTTTATAACGAAACAAACTCAAAAGCTGTTCTGTTAGCGGGTTGGCTTGCAAGTCGTTTGGGCTGGCGTGTTGTGTGTAAGGATAAAGACGAATTTGTCTTTGAGAGAAACGGCAAAAAAATTATCGTTTTCTTCATGCGTGCCAACAGGGAAAAATATCTTGGTGAAGATGTTTTGAGCATCAAAATTGATTCAAAACAAGGCGGCAAATTCGCGTGGGTTTCTATAAGACTTGATGAAACGAAAGGTCACTACGAGGTGGGCGTTTATGGAATTGAAAACCAAACGAATATCTTTTCATACAAAAAAGTGAGCGACGCAAATCTTCTGATTAACGAACTCAACCTTTTACACAACGATAAGAGCTACGAAAAAGCCGTTACCACGGCAAAGGAAATGTTTCAGACAGCGGTCTTTGAATGATAAAAATAACAGAAGAAAAAAAGAGGGTTGAAATGTTGCGTGACGCTTTTGCGGTAGCAGAACGTGCCGCAGAAATTTTTATCCAAACAGCAAACTCAGCCATTGAATTAAACAGAAGTTTCTCGGTTGCGTTGTCGGGCGGTTCAACGCCGAAAGCTTTATTTGAACTTCTTGCGCTTGAAGAAAACGCTTCGCAGGTTGACTGGCGTTTTGTTCACATTTTTTGGAGCGATGAAAGATGTGTCCAGCCCGATGATGAGCAGAGCAACTATCGCATGGCAAATGAGGCATTGTTAAAACACGTTTCCATCCCGCAATCACAAATTCACAGAATACGCGGCGAGGACGAACCGAAAACTTCGGCGACAAATTACGAACAAGAGTTGATAAATCATTTCGGTAGCGATGAGCCGCGTTTTGATTTAATTCTGCTTGGCATGGGCGACGACGGACATACAGCCTCAATTTTTCCGAATACGACAGCCGTTTATGAAACGGAAAAATTAGTAACCGCACCCTTTGTAGAAAAGTTTAAGTCGTACCGTTTGACCTTTACTTTCAAGACGATAAACGCCGCGAAGAAAAATTTATTCTTAGTTACGGGCGCATCGAAAGCAGAAACATTGAAAAGGGTTTTAAGCGAAGCTACAAAAGATTTACCCGCAAGCCTTGTGAAACCTGTGAACGGTGAATTGATTTGGCTTACTGATGAATACGCTTCTCAGGTTTAATTCACAATCATTTTTTCCTGTGCGTTAATTAACTTTTGTAAATCACGGAAAGAATCAAGGTCGCTCTTATTCAAATTGAATTGAGTTTGTCCGACTTGGAGACGTACTTTCTTGGATTCACAGATTTTAATAAAGAGTTCGTAAGGGATTTCTTGTATCAACGCCGTGTATTTGGCGTTTTGAACCGTGCTTGTTTTGTCGGGTTTATCTTCCTCTTCAGACTTCTTTCCATATTTAACACCATCCATTTCCGGTTTTTCTAATTCCGCTTCTTCCGCATATTCAAATTGACTGTTCTTACTAAAAACTGCTTTTCCGTCCAGGAAAATTTTGAACGTAAGGTCTTTTGAAAAAGAATCTTCTTCCGAAATTAAAGCCAGACGGAGAGATATGTTTTCAGGTGTTGAGACTTTTTTGCCGTACTCTTTGAAATACGCCACCATAGAAAATTCTGCTGAAACGATTTTACGATTGGGCAAGTATTCGCTCTGACTTGTTGTCACATTTGTTTGAGAATCATAAAAGGATTTTGCAGTTTTATACTGTTTGAAAATCGGGTTAGTGTCGGTGGGAACTTCGCTTGTCGGAAAATCTGCGAGTTTTGTGCTTCTCTTCTCAGTGGTGATTTCGCGTTGATTATCATCAGTGGTACGGAGTTTAGATTCGCGTTTGACAACTAACAATACGAACGCCACGTAAATTCCGATTAAAATCCAAACAATTGAGAAAATTATCAAATATGAGATGTATGGATATTTTTTTATCGGTGTCACTTTCGTTTCGTCCTTTCCTTACAGCAGAAACTAATCACCTGCAAAACTTTTCTAATCATCCGAAAAAAATCAATAACACAAAGCGAAACTGATTCAAAACCCTTAACCTGTAAATAGTTTTAATAGTTCTTACACAACTATTACAAACACGCTTCGTGCATTCTGTTAGTCTTCGCTTTGTACAGCATAAGAGGTACATCAGAGGGGACAAATGCAGAACATACAAACAAATATACAGGCAATACAAACAGATAAAAAGACGGGTGTTCAATGGATAACGCTCATCACAATGGTTATTTATCACGCGATGGCAGTTGCCGCGCTTTTTTATTTCAGTTGGACAAATCTTTTGGTTTCGCTCTTTCTGCTTTGGGTGGCGGGAAGCGTGGGAATTGGAATTGGCTATCATCGTTTGCTGACGCACAGAGGGTTCAAAACTCCAAAGTGGGTCGAATACATATTGACGACCTGTGGAACATTGGCTTTGGAAAGCGGACCGATTCAATGGGTTTCGACGCACCGCATACATCACGCTTTCACAGACCAGCCGCAAGACCCGCATTCACCGCGCGACGGAAAATGGTGGGCACATATCGGTTGGATTCTTTCGGGAACGGCACAGCATCACGACGAAGCGACACTGAAACGCTACGTTCCCGATTTGATGAAAGACCGTTATCACGTTTTTCTTTCAAAATACTACTGGGTCTTTTCGATTGTTTTAGGAATTGGTTTATTGGCGGTCGGCGGTTGGGGAATGCTTCTTTGGGGCATTTTTCTGAGAACGGTTTTCGGGCTTCATTCGACGTGGCTTGTTAATTCGGCAACACATCTTTGGGGAACACGTCGCTTTGATTCGCGCGATGATTCAACAAACAATTTTCTGATTGCCATACTCACATTTGGCGAGGGCTGGCATAACAACCACCATGCACACCCGCGTGCGGCGCGTCACGGCATCCGTTGGTATGAAATTGATATGAACTGGTATGCGATACGCACACTTGAAATTTTAGGGCTTGCCGAAGACATCAAATTCATTCAGGAAAACAAAGAGCAAGTAAAACTGAAGAAAGCAGCGTAAAGAAAAGAGTCAGTTGGCAAAAGCGGTTTGGCAGGAAAATAAAATAAAACTGCCAACTGCTATTGCTACTCGATACTATCGTTTACAATCTTTCCCGATGGCTTCAAAAGGACGGCGAAAAGCTACAGCATTTTTCATCGTGTTGGGTGCGTGTCTTGTGGCGTTGGCGATTGCGCTCAATGTCGGTTGGATTCTGCTTAATGTTCGTCAGATAGTTCTACTTGTTTTAGGCATAATTTTCTTCTCACTCATTATCACGGGCGTCGTCCTTAACACAATATTTCTTGTGCGCGAAATCAGACGAAACGAACAACACGACGCTTTTATCAACGCCGTGACGCACGAGCTTAAAACACCTATTGCCTCAATCCGTCTCTATCTCGAAACCCTGAAAACACGCGAAGTCGAAGAAGCGAAACGAAAAGAGTTTTACGATGTGATGCTTGCCGACAGCGACAGGCTTTTACAAACAGTCGAACAGGTTTTACAGGCGGGAAGAACAGGCGACAAAAAGAGAAAACTCAACCGCAGAAAAGTTGATATGCCGCAACTCGTTCGTGATTCTGTTGAACTGACACGGACGCGATATAAACTCAACGAAAACGCTTTACAATACACCGAAAGTACAAATGGAAACCGCATTCGTGTTCGAGGCGATGAAGAAGAGTTGCGAATTGCCGTTACAAATCTTTTGGACAACGCCGTTAAGTATTCACAACAAGAAATCAATATCATCGTTGAGGTAAAAAGCCTTAACGACAGGCGCGTTTCTGTTATCGTAAAAGACAGCGGCGCGGGCATTCCCCGTGCCGATTTAAGAAGAATCTTCGGACGGTTTTATCGTGTGCAAAATCGTTCGATTGGAAAAGTTAAAGGAACAGGGCTTGGGCTTCATATTGTTCAATCCGTGATAGCAAAACACGGCGGTAAAGTCTTTGCCGAAAGCGAAGGTGAAGGACAGGGAAGCACGTTTACGATTGAACTACCAAAGGTGCGTTGACGGGGAAATGTTAAATGAGTTAATGAACAAAGCAATAGAACTATGGCGCGGCGATAACGTCACATTACTTTCTCCGCACATAGAACAAGATGTACTTGACGCTCTGCAAAAGACCCGAAGACCCGTTTCAAGCGATGTCATTGAGTTTTACACTTTGTTTGGTGGAATGGAAGGAATGGATAGATATTGCCTGTCACTTTGGTCTGTTGAAAAGGTGGTCAATGAAAATGTTTATTACCCTAAACCCTATCTTCTGTTTGCAGACTTTTTGATTGACTCACATTTGTATTGTTTTAAGTATGAAAACGAAAACACTTCTTCTATTTGCATTGAGTGGGGCACAGGAGAAAAACCACAGCAAATTGCTGATAGTGTGAGCAGTTTTTTTGAGTTGTACATAACGGAACCGGCAAAACTTGAGCTTTTAGTCTCCTGAGAAATTTCTTTATGACATCAATTTTAATCGTAGAAGACGAAAAACATATTGCTGACGGTTTGTGTTTCAATCTTGAACTTGAAGGTTACAAGGTTGAGGCAGTTGCCGAAGGCGAATCTGCGCTTGAATTATTGTTAGACGAACGAAAGAATTACGATGCAATTGTGCTTGATGTGATGTTGCCGGGCATTGATGGTTTTACTGTGGCAAAAGAGACAAGGGACGCCGGAAATTATGTTCCTATTTTGATGCTCACTGCACGCGGTCGTCCCGAAGACGTTCTGCAAGGTTTTGAATCCGGAGCGGATGATTACCTTGCGAAACCCTTTGAACTAGACATTTTCCTGGCGCGTTTGAACGGATTACTCAGAAGGCGCAGATGGTTAGAGAGTGAAGTAAAACCGAAAGAACAGGTTGACGAGTTTGTTTTTAAGGGCAGGACAATTGATTTTTCAAACCTGGAAATAAAATACAAAGCGCAGATAACAAACCTGACTTTGATGGAAGCAAAACTCCTTCGTCATTTAATTGAAAACGCGGGACAGGTCGTTTCGCGCAAATCAATTTTAGAAGATGTTTGGGAACTTCACGAAGACACGGATACACGCGCAATTGATAATTTTATAGTCAGACTCAGACGGTATCTCGAAGACGATCCTACGAAACCAAAACACCTTTTGACCGTGCGCGGTGTAGGCTATCGTTTTGTTTTGTAGAAGTTTCTAAAAAACGAAAGTCTCGATTTTCAAATCGTTTCCGTCCGTGCTGATTGTTATTGTTCCTTTTTGTCCCGTTGTTATAACAACTGCTCCGTTTGCTTTCCATCTTTCGACCACTTCTTTATTCGGATGTCCGAAAGGGGACAGCAAACCAACCGATATGACGGCGAATTTGGCTTGAGTCGCATTGATAAAATCCTCTGATGAAGAAGTCTTGCTTCCATGATGCGGGACTTTTACGACATCACAGAGCAAATCATCAGGATAGACTGACAAAGATTTTTCAATTTGGTTTTCAATGTCACCTGTGAAAAGAAAAGCGCGTGTGCCATAGCGAATAATAAACGTCAACGAATCATTATTCTTTGACGGGGCGTTGGGAGCATCGGTTTTTGTCGGATGCAGAATTTCAATCGCCGCTTCGCCGAATTTAAGAACATCGCCGCGAGAGATTACGCTTAGCGGGACGCCGCGTTTTTTCAGCGTTTTTGCAAACTCCGCAAATTCAATATCAAATACAGGTGTTCTTCCAACCAGAGCCTCTTTAACGCTGAAATTTTTTGCAATATCGTTTAGCCCGTCAATGTGGTCGTAATCGGCGTGTGTTGCGATGATGTAATCAATACTGTCCAAACCTTCGTGCCACAAAAATTCGGAAACTACGGCTTCGCCTATGCTTCGTGTATCTCGTGTAAACGGTTCTTCGTCGCCGTTACCATGTGTCTGTGTTTGACCGAAATTTTGAGGACGCCCGCCGCCGTCAATCAAAATTCTTGTGCCGTCGGGCATTGTTACCAGAGCGGAATCGCCTTGACCGACATCAATAAAATCAACCCGCAAACGCCCCGTTGCAGAAGCCGAACTAAACGGATGAAAGACTATGATTGAAAAGAGAATTAAGAGCGCGGTAAGTGTGTAGGCAGGTTTAGAAACTACGTCAAAAAAAGAGCGTCCGTTTAGCGACGGGTTGCTACTACTTGTTGAACTCAAAGGATTCCACTTTGCCAAAAAGTAAAGAGATGCAATAACGGGCAAGTAATAAATCACGTAAATGCAAGAGGCAAAACCGGAGTATTCAGGAAGGCGAATCGAAGCGATTTGATACTTTGAAAACGGGTCAACACTGTGCGTCGCAATGTAGTTGAAAATGTCCGAAAGATATATGAAAACAAGCGAAAACATTTCGCTGAATTGAGACAAAATCAGACCGACAATTGCCGAAAGACACATTGCCGCAACAAAAGCTTCAACGAAAATGTTCAGTAATAAAGCGATGAATGAAAGTCTGTGAAAGTACAAGACCATCAAAGGTAACATCAATACAAGTACGCTGAAAGAAACCGTTAATGCTTCAAACGAGTGTCGAAACAATTTTTGTAAACGGAAACGCTCCAGCTTTTCAGCCAGAGGAGTTTTGAAAAGATTGCATTTCCAAGTCGAACGCTTTTGTTCTTTCTGCCATGCCTTTTCGCTCCAGTATAAACATTCGGAAAGTCTGCGTATCCATATGGAACAGTCTGGCGGATAAGGGGTTTCTGCTGACGGTTGCCACGTCCCGATTGCGTTTAGCTTTTCGATAATCGTCCAGGCAAGTGAAACAATTGCAAGAACAGAGACAAAAGTTAATTGAAATGACGGGTCAAACAAATCGCCCGGACGATAAGCGAGAAGCACAATCGCCGCTCCGCCGAGCGAATTTAATGAAGTCCGTTCACGATTTATAACGGGAGCGAACGAAACAACCGTGAACATCAGAGCGGCACGCACGACGGATGCTTCTGCGCCGACCATAAGCGAATAAGCCCAGACAATCGAAACGGGAACGGCGAATTGCAGAGTACGATTTTTTGTAAGCCGCCGCATCAAAAGAAAAACGATGAAACCAATAAAAGAAATATGAAGACCGCTGATTACAAGAACGTGAAATGTGCCGCCTTCGCGGAATCTTTCAGCAGTTGATTGTGAAAGGTAATAACGGTTTCCCAAAAGCGAAGCCGCAAGAACCCCCGCGGTTTCAGGCGAAAACTTTTCCATAATCTGCGCCAGAACTTTAGTGCGAAATTTATAAAGCCATGCACGCGGCAAAAAAACTCTTTCATCGTCGAGCCGTTTAACAAGCAAAGGGCTTTTGATTGTCGCGCTTAAATCGTAACCGCGTTGTTCAAGAAATTCCGTAAAACTGTTAACGCCCGGATTACGGAAACTTTCTTCGGTGAAAATGGTCGTCATAAGGCGAATACGCGCACCGTAACGAAGTTCTAAATCTTCATACCAGCTCAACGCTTCGTTTCCGCGAATCGGTGCAGAAAGACGCAAAACTCCCGACACTGTTTTTTCTTCTTCTTTGAATCTGAGTTTTTCAATTTTCAATGTGAGATAAATCAAACCCACTGCAGTTTCAGGGTCTTTTGCCAGTACGCCTGTGATTTCGACGGGGTCGCCCGATTTGATAAAGCCTGTTTCGTAAAAGTTTTTTATGTTGTCAGTTTGTTTGCCCTCGGTTTCGACAAGTACAAATAAGTAGCCCGCAAAGAAAAAAGCGATAGCAATCGCCCACTTCGCCTGTTTTAAGTTTCTTTGAAGAAAAAGCAGAATTGAAAGCGTAAAAGAGATTGCAACAAACAAATAACATATAAGCAAATCAACAGAGAAAAAACGGGAAACAGCAATTCCGCAGGCAAAAAACACTGCGAGAAACGCAAGCGGATGGTGCATGAAGTCTTTTTGAAATGTCCGTGATTTGACCTTCATTTGAGTTATGCGTGAATTAATAAACTCAATAATAAAATCCGAAACTGACGGTTATGTTTGCTTATCAGGCGGTTCGTGAATAACGCCTGAACCGTGCGTCTGTCAACATTTTTTTTGAAAAAGCTTTTGGTCGTTAGCTGTAATTCGCAAAGCTGTGATAAAAAATCCCGCCGTGACCATCAAACAAATTAACCTAGACAACCCGAAAAAGTATTTCCTGCTCATTCCTGCATTTTTGTTCGTGGTGACTGCTGTCTTTATTTTTCGCTGGGGTATGGGAAGTACTATTGCGGAACAAGCCAATAACATTGAGTTATTAACATTTGCTAAAAGCTGGTCGCCGCATGACCCTCAAATTCTGCACGAAGAAGGGCAGGTTTGGCTAAAAGCGGGAGACGAAAAGAAAGTCGTATCAGCATATGAAACCGCAGTCAGTTTATCTCCGGGAGATTATCGTTTGTGGTTGGCTTTAGGTTTGGCACGCGACCGCGCAGGGGATACGTCAGGAGCTGAAAAGGCTATTCGCCAGGCAATAAGCCTTGCTCCTTATTACGGGATTCCACATTGGCAACTTGGAAATTCACTTTTGCGGCAGGGAAGACTTGATGAAGCTTTTGCCGAACTACGCATTGCGGCTTATACAATGAAGACCTTGCAGGCACAGGTGGCGGGTTTAGCATGGCAGGCTTACGGAACCGTTCCGGCGGCGATAGATGCTCTTGGCGGCGACCCTGCGATGCGTGCGGAACTTGCAAAGTTTCTGGCGCAACAGAATAAGCTGAACGAAGCACTGATTGTGTGGACAGGTCTTAATGAAGCCGAACGACAAGCCGGAGATAAAGCCGGACAAGAAATTTTAGTTGCCTGTTTGAAAACCGGGCGTTGGCGTGCCGCCTGGGAGCTAAATAAGACTTTGGCGACGGACGGAACGGAAACAACACCGATTGCGGCGTTTAGCAATCCGGGTTTTGAAGGCGATATCTTACAGGCGGGCAGAAATTCGTTTGGTTGGCAAATAGAACAAGGCATTCAACCCGTGGTTGTCGTTGATGCAAGTCAGCGACGTAGCGGCACAAGAAGCCTTTTAATGCTTTACAGTTCGACGGGCGGTTTTGATTTCAGGAATATTTCACAGATTGTAATTGTTGAACCGAACGCCCGCTATCGTCTCGAATGTTTCTACAAAACTTTAGAGTTGAAAGCGGTCGGTCCGGTTAAGCTTGAGGTAATTGATGCTATCGGAGCAAATGGTCTCATAGGTTCGTCCGACCCGATACCGGATGGAACGCGCGAATGGCAACCTTTACAACTTGAATTTAATACTTCGGAAAAAACAGAAGCTGTTACAGTTCGTTTTTCCCGCGTACCTTGTGCAGATAATAATTGTCCTATATTTGGAAGAATCTGGTATGACGACTTCAGTCTCCAACGCATTAATTGATACTCGAGAAAACAAAGAAACTCTCGCGTTACAGGAAGAGATAAAAGAAGAAGCCTTGGATTTGCGGCAAAGACAGCCGCCGCCAAAACCTACGCTTGCAAGCCAATTTATTGTCTTTTGGATTTGCGCCACCATCATCGTCTCCACTGTGGCTTTCGGTACCGTTCACAACTGGTCGCTTGCTTTGTTCTATTGCGGAGCGATGTTTGTGGGTTTGTTGTGGGTGGCGGACGCATGGAGAACAGGTGTAATACGTTATAACTCAAGCCTGCTTCAACTTCCGTTAATCGGTGTTATCTTACTTGGACTTTTCCAACTCTTGCCGTTGCCGTTTACGGGCGCGGAAATCATTGACGGGGCAATTAGCATCAGTACAAAGCGAAGCATATCGCTAGACCCGTTTGCAACGCGAATGGCTATTGTCCAAATCACTGCGATAACAATCTTTTTTGCGGCGGCTCTTGCATTTTTTGACACACACTCGCGCCTGAATATCTTGTGTAAAACCATAATCGTCTTTGGTTTTTTACTCGCGCTTTTCGGGTTAATTCAAAAGTTTACAAGTCCGACAAAAATCTTTTGGATACGCGAACCATTTCAGGCTTATCCGTTTGGTCCTTTTGTAAACAGTGGACATTTTGCCGCTTGTATGGAGATGATCCTGAGCCTGACGCTTGGTGTTCTGTTTAGCGGTGGAATTGAAAAAGACCAGCGGATCATTTTTGCCTTCATGGCTTTGATGATGTTTCTTGCAATGATGATGACGGGGTCGCGCGGGGCGTTTCTGCTAAGCATTCTTATCGTCGGAGCGATTTTGGTTACAAGAGAAATGTTGCGAAAGCCAAAACACGGAGAAGAAGATTTTGAACACGAAGGAAAACGCGATTACAGACCGCTTTTGATGAAATTTTTACTGAGCGTCGGCGTAGGTGCTTCGGTTATTATTCTAATGTTTGGCGTAACAATTTTTCTGGGCGGAATCGGGTCTGTCAGCCGAATCTTCAATTACACAGATGCAAACCACCCTGCGGGCGGCGGACGACTTCATTACTGGTCAACTGCTTTTTATGTAATCAAGGACCATCCGGTTTTCGGTGAAGGACTTGAAGGTTTCGGTGTGGCTTTTACAAAATATGACACATTGGACGGCACATTCAGAGTTGAGCGTGCCCACAATGACTACATTCAGGTAATGGCTGATACGGGATTGGTCGGATGTCTTTTGGCATTGTCTTTTATATTGTTGTTGTTCAGAACAAGCATAGCCTGCTATAAGAACTCGAAAGACAGATTTCGACGCGGTGCCTGTATGGGAGCGTTGATTGGTTGCGGCGCAGTTTTGATTCACAGCTTTTTTGAATTTCCGCTTCGTACAACCTCAAACGCTTTGTTGTTTTTGATTTTTGCGGTGATAGCCACAGCAGAAATTCATACCGTAGGTGCTGTAGTTCGCAAACGCAAATCGCGCAGAGAACTTGCAGAAGAAAAGTTCGCCCGTTCTTAGTTTTGTTTAAGAAGACGAAATGTAGATAATGCACGAACTATGAATATAGAGATTCAACCAACCACCATTGCCCCGGTTTACGCACAGGTGCGTGACCAACTTGATTCGCAGATAAGAAATAAAAAAATACCTTCGGGTGAACCGCTTCCGTCCCCTACACTGCTTGCGAAAAAACTTTCCGTTGACGTGGGCGAAATCCAACGCGCTTATTACGAACTTGAAATGTCGGGCGCAATCGTAAAGAAAAAGGGGCGCGACCTTTTTGGAAAAGAAAAAACGACTTATTCCGTAAAGTGAATAAACCGAATGCGGAAATACGAGAATTTTTAAGAGAGTTGTTATTGTTGTACGAGTTTCTTAATTCCTCTATTTCTGTTTCTTGATTGAGTATAAGGAAAACAAAAATGAACATTCATTTCAAAAAAACATCATTGCGTTTTGTGTCTGTAATTTTATTTTGTTTGTTGTTAAATTGCGGAGCGTTTGCCCAATCTGGCTATCAGAAACCGCCAAAGGAAATCATGGATGTTTTGAATTCACCCATGACGCCTACGGTTTCGATAAGCCCGACGCGTGATTACATGATTCTGGCGCAAGGCGTCCGCTATCCGCCGATTGAGGATTTGGCTCAACCGATGTTACGTATAGCAGGGCTTCGCATTAACCCTACGACAAACGCACGCCATCAAACTCCTTACTCGATTTCTCTTTCACTAAAAAAAATCTCGGACGGTAAGGAAACAAAAATCATTCTTCCCGCAAACGCTCAGGTAGGTTTCCCCTCATGGAGCGCGGACGGAAAACGCTTTGCTTTTTATAACATCACTCCAAGCGGTCTTGAACTTTGGGTGGCAGAAACAGCGACAGGCAAAGCGACAAAAATCAAAGGCGCACAGCTTAATTTTATTACTGTTAATCCGATTCAATGGCTCTCAGACCAAAAGACTTTGCTCGTCAGTCTAATCCCGCAAAATCGGGGAACTGCGCCAGCCAGAGATGCCGTTCCGCTCGGACCAAACATTCAGGAAACATCTGGTAGAGGCGGGGCTGTTCGCACATTTCAGGACATGATGAAATCGCCAAACGACGAAAGGCTTTTTGATTATTACGCGACGGCTCAACTTGCACTCGTTGATGTAACAAGCGGCAAAATCACCAATGTTGGGGCGACAGCAATTTATGAAACCGTTGATGCTGCGCCCGACGGTCAACACATTTTGGTTTCGAGGGTAAAACGTCCCTATTCGTATCTCTTCCCGTACTCGTTCTTTCCTTCAGATACAGAAGTTTGGGACAGAAACGCAAAACTGATTTACAAAGTCACTGAGTCACCTTTACAAGACAATATTCCTAGCGACGGTGTTTCGACAGGTCCTCGCAGTATTGAATGGCGTCCGACAGAACCCGCCACGCTTGTATGGACAGAAGCCTTGGACGGCGGCAACCCCAAAACAAAAGTGGCTTTTCGTGACAAAATCGTTATGTTGAAAGCACCGTTTACAGGACAGCCCGTCGAACTTGTCAAGACACAAAACCGCCATGCAAATACTTCATGGCTTGAAAAAGACGGAACGGTTTTTGTAACGGAACTCAATCGCGATACGCTGAAACGCAAGACTTGGATTTTGAATGCGGACAATCCTTCGGCAGAAGCAAAAAGCACTTGGGAACTTAGTATCAATGACCGCTACAACAATCCCGGAACACCTGTTTCGCGTCGTCTGGCAAACGGACAAACGGCAGTGTTGAAAAACGGCGATTGGATTTATCTGTCGGGTTTGGGAGCATCGCCCGAAGGCGACCGCCCGTTTCTCGACAGATTCAATTTGACGACTTTGAAATCCGAGAGACTTTTTCATTGCGGCACAGAGGTTTATGAAACTTTTGTAGCAATGCTTGATGATGAAGCGAAATCAATTATCACACGGCAGGAATCGCCCACATCGTCGCCGAACTATATGGTTCGTTCTACGTCACAAACACCGGAAATGAAAACGGCGGCTTCGTCTGTTTCAATGCTGACAAACTTTACTGACCCGACACCACAACTTCGCGGCATTACAAAAAAGCTGGTGAAATATAAACGTGCCGATGGCGTAGATTTGTCTTTCACGCTCTATTTACCGCCAAACTACAAAGAAGGAACAAAATTGCCTACGGTTGTTTGGGCTTATCCGCTTGAGTTTACAGACCCGTTTACCGCAGGACAGGTTTCTGGTTCGACAAAACGTTTTACTACGATTCAGGGTTACTCTCATCTCTTCTTTACGTTGATGGGTTATGCAGTGCTTGACGATACGACCATGCCGATTGTCGGAACGCCGGAAAAGGTCAACGACACTTTTATCGAACAGGTTGTTTCAAGCGCGAAAGCCGCAATTGATAAAGCGACAGAGATGGGTGTGACCGACCCTGAAAGAGTCGGCGTAGGCGGTCACAGCTACGGTGCGTTTATGACCGCGAATCTGTTGGCGCATTCGGATTTGTTCCGTGCCGGTATCGCACGAAGCGGAGCGTATAACCGCACATTGACGCCTTTCGGTTTCCAAAGTGAACGTCGCACAATTTGGCAGGCTTCGGATATGTATTTGAAAGTTTCGCCGTTTATGTTCGCGGACAAAATAAAAGAGCCTATCCTGATGACACACGGCGAAGCGGACAACAACCAGGGAACTTTCCCGATTCAATCCGAACGGCTTTATCAGGCACTTCAAGGCAATGGCGGAACTGCCCGACTTGTGATGTTGCCGTTTGAATCGCACGGATACTCATCGCGTCAATCAACCGAACACGTTCTTTACGAAATGATTACCTGGTTTGATAAGTACGTGAAGAATGCAAAGCCGCGGGAGAGAACCGCTAAGAACGAATAAAACAGATTTCCGTTTAGAGGCGGGCTACTCTGCCCGCCATCATGGCGATTTTCGACTCAGGCGGGCAGAGTAGCCCGCCTCTAAACTTTTCTTTGAAACAATTATGAGCCACATTAGTCGCAAAACATTTTTACTTTTCTTCTTGGTTTTATTTTCCGTTTCTCTACAAGCCCAACAAACACAACCGCAACAGAGCGAACTCGGGCAATACATCAGGGCAAATTACATAAAGCAAGAGATGGGGATTCAGATGCGTGACGGTGTAAAGCTTTTTACTTCCGTTTATATCCCGAAAGATAAAACACAAACATACCCGATTTTGCTTAACCGCACACCTTATACCGTTCAGCCTTACGGACCCGAATTCAAGGAATCGCTTGGACCGTCTGCGTTATTTGCACGCGAAGGCTATATTTTTGTTTATCAGGACGTGCGCGGAAAATGGATGAGCGAAGGCGAGTTTGCCGATATGCGCCCGCACAATGAAAAGAAAACAAAACCAACCGACATAGACGAAAGCACAGATACTTACGACACAATCGAGTGGCTTTTGAAAAACATCCCGAATAATAACGGGCGCGTCGGGATGTTCGGGATTTCTTATCCTGGTTTTTATGCATCTGCCGGAAGTATTGATTCACATCCCAATCTGAAAGCCGTATCGCCGCAGGCACCGGTTGGCGATTGGTTTATAGGCGATGATTTTCATCACAACGGAGCTTTCTTTTTGCCGCACGCTTACAACTTTTATTCTGGATTTGGACAACCGCGAACGGGACCTGGCTTAACCCGCCCGAAACAATTCATACACGGCACACCCGACGGTTACAAATTCTTCATGGAAATGGGAACGGTTAAAAACGGACTTGAACTTTACAAACAAAAACTTGGAACAAACATTCCGTTTATGGAAGAGATGGTGCAACACCCGAACTATGATGAATGGTGGCAGGCGCGAAACATTTTGCCCAAATTGAAAAACGTCAAGACTGCGGTTATGACCGTAGGCGGTTGGTTTGATGCAGAAGATTTGTACGGTGCATTGAACACATACTCAAGCATCGAAAAGCAGAATCCAACCACAACAAATATGCTGGTAATGGGACCTTGGTTTCACGGCGGTTGGTCGCGTTCCGATGGCGACAGATTGGGTAATGCGCGTTTCGGTTCAAAGACCGCAGAGTTTTACCGCGAAAAAATCGAACTGCCTTTCTTTAATTTCTATCTGAAATACTGCCAGGAACCTTGCAAGATTTCGCATCCTGAAGCCTATATGTTTGAGACGGGTTCAAACGAATGGCGCAAGTATGATTCATGGCCCCCCAAGAATGCAGAAATGAAATCCATTTACATTCAGCAAAACGGAAAACTCTCGTTTGATGTACCGACCGCGACAGACAAAAATGCATTTGACGAATATATCAGCGACCCCGCGAAACCCGTTCCTTTTATCGAAAACACTTCAATCGGAATGACACGCGAATATATGACTGATGACCAACGCTTTGCTTCGCGTCGCGGCGATGTTCTTGTTTATCAAACGGATGTTTTAACTGAAGACATGACGCTCGCAGGTCCGATTATCGCAAGCCTTTTTGCTTCGACAAGCGGAACGGATTCTGATTTTGTTGTGAAATTAATTGATGTGTTTCCCGACGACGCAAAAGATTTTGAGCCGAACCCGGGAAACTTTAGAACAGCAGGTTATCAAATGCTCGTTCGGGGTGAGCCATTCCGCGCAAGATTCAGAAACAGCTTTGAAAAGCCGGAAGCAATGAAACCAAATCAAGCGACAAAGGTTGAGTTCAAATTGCCTGATGTAAATCATACCTTCCAAAAAGGGCATCGAATAATGATTCAAATTCAGTCTTCGTGGTTTCCGCTTGTTGACAGAAACCCGCAAACATTTGTGCCGAATATCTATCTTGCAAACGATACGGATTTTCAAAAGGCGACGCAGCGCGTTTACCGCACAAAAGAGAATGCAACGAGCTTGAGAATTTATGTTTTGAAGAAGTAAAGTTTTGAGTCCCGCCTTTAGGCGGCTTTGCTATTCTAAAGCGAGACTCAAAATCTAAGAGGACTTTAAGGTGAATTTATGATGACGCAACAACCAAACGACCCGCAAATCCTTTTGCAGTTAAGTTTTTCGTACATACCCGCACGGGTCATGATGACTGCGATTCAGTTAAATGTTTTCACACATATTTCCGAAGGGAAGAAAACCGCCGTTGAAATCGCAGAAGCCGAAAACGCTTCGGGACGCGGTTTAAGAATGTTGCTTGATTCGCTTATAGCTTTGCAGTTGTTGACGAAAAACGGTGACATTTACGAGCTGACATCGCTTTCAGAACAGTGTCTGGTAAAAGGCAAAGACGATTATGTCGGTGCGTTGTGGGAAACAAATAATATGTGGGACGCATGGGGCGGTTTGACAGAGATAATCAAAGAGGGAAAACCGCGTCACACAGTTGAATCTCAAGAAATCGCAGAAATGTTTTTCCCTATTCTGGTAAAAAGCCTTCATGTTGTTAGCCGCAATTCTGCAAAATTAACGGCAGAAGTTCTGGGTGCGGGAACAACACATCAAGGTTTAAGTGTTCTTGATGTTGCGTGCGGTTCGGGTGTGTGGGGAATTGCCATTGCGGAAGCCGATAACCATGCGAAACTAACGATGCAGGATTTTCCCGCTGTTTTGGAACATACAAAAGAATACTTGAAACGACATAATGTGCTTGACCGCACAGACTATATCTCGGGCGATTTGAAAGAAGTTGATTTTGGCGAAGAGCGTTTTGATATTGCCCTGCTTGGCAACATCGTTCACTCGGAAGGCGAAGAGTCTTCAAAAGACTTATTCAAACGCATCCATCGCTCTCTGAAACCAAACGGCAAAATCGTTGTAATTGATATGATTCCAAATGACGAACGCACAGCCCCGCCGTTTCCGCTCTTCTTCGCACTAAATATGTTTATCAACACATCCATTGGGGATTGTTACACACTCTCTGAATACACGGCTTGGCTGAACAAAGCCGGCTTCTCAAAAATTGAGACGGCAGACATCGCATCACATTCGCCTTTAATAATCGGTATAAAAGAATAGAGGTTTTGAGTCCCGCCTTTAGGCGGCTATTCTTTTAACATAGCCGCCTAAAGGCGGGACTCAAAACGGGGACTCAAAACCTCAAAACATTTATCTTGAATTAGCCCAAGACTCCCTCTATCATCCGCTTTGGGATTTAGAGGGAGATGTAGGGCGTTGCCGCCGCCGCCGTGCTTTCAAACGGCGGTTTAAGCCTCTGAATCAATCGGCT
>Ga0187894_10002390_pt1 | contig 22504 bp, 21 predicted proteins | sample GBC1701081metaG_FD_136650 | JGI IMG/M metagenome (GOLD analysis project Ga0187894, IMG submission 136650) | White microbial mat communities from a lava cave in the Kipuka Kanohina Cave System on the Island of Hawaii, USA - GBC170108-1 metaG ... | reverse complement strand
GTGCGCGTTACATCCAACTAATCAGTTCAAAAACTCAGTAACCATTGCAGTTTTTGAACTGCGAAAGTTTGAATGAAGGATTCAACATTTAGTAAGGGGTGTGTGCGTGAACGTAACCGCGATCGATCTGCTGCTCGTAGCAGTCATCATTCTTAGTTTGGTTAACGGGTATCGCCGTGGCTTTGTCCACGGTGTGTTGGACCTGGCTGGATGGGTGTTGAGTCTGCTGGCGGGGTTGCGTTACTACCAGCCCGTTGCGCGTTGGCTTGGTGCGCATGTCGATCTGTGGTCCGAGGTTTGGGACCAACCGATCGCGTTCATACTGATCGGGCTACTCGTTTCGATCGCCGTTCATCTCCTCGGCCACGCGTTACTAAGGCGTCTGCCAAAAAACATTCAAGAACGACCGGTTAATCAAGCACTCGGTTTGGTTCCAGGGTTCGCTAACGGATTGATCGTCGCGGCGATTCTTTCCGCGCTGCTGTTGGCGTTACCGCTTAGTGAACGTTTGAGCGAGAGCACGCGCGACAGTGCGCTCGCGAATCGCCTGGCTGTTTACGCTGAGCGGCTTGAAGGTGAGCTGCGTCCGGTCTTCGATGAGGCAATTAGCCGCACTTTCAACCTGCTGACGATTCGTCCTGACTCAGACGAACGCGTCACGTTGCCGTTCAAGGTCGCGACAACGCGCCCGCGTCCGGATTTGGAAAGAAAAATGCTCGACCTCGTGAACCAGGAACGCGCTGCCCATGGGCTCCGTCCGTTAGCTCCTGATCCCGAGTTGACCGAAGTCGCGCGGCGTCATTCAGCCGACATGTTCGCGCGCGGCTACTTCGCCCACGACACGCCCGAGGGTCTCACGCCGTTTGATCGCATGCACCAGGCGCACGTGCAATTCTTAACTGCCGGCGAGAATCTCGCACTGGCGCCAACGCTGCCGGTTGCGCACACCGGCCTGATGAACTCCCCCGGCCATCGCGCCAACATCCTGCGCCCACAATTCGGCCGCGTCGGCATCGGCATCGTGGACGGCGGCATGCGCGGCCTGATGGTTTCACAGGAGTTTCGAAACTAGGCCACAGAGCTACACGGACAACACGGACAAGCAAGAAACATGTCCGTGTTGTCCGTGTAGCTCTGTGGCCAATTTTTCCGGAACTTTTTCCGCCGGTAATCGTCTAAAGTGACTGATTTCCAAATCTGGTCAGGAGTCAGACTGTAAAAATGGCCGCAATTGCACCGAAAGAGGCGGTCAGGGAGTCGATCCTTGACGCTGCTGACCGTCTTCTTGCCAGGTTTGGCTACCGCAAAATGACCGTTGAGGACATCGCCGCCGAGGCGGGGATTGGCAAGGGCACCATCTACCTGCACTTCAGCAGCAAGGAAGAGGTTGTCCTCTCGCACGTCGATCGCATCGTCGATCGTCTGAAACAGCAGCATCTGGCGGTGATCGCGCGCTCAAAACACACCGCTCTCGAGCGCATTAGCCAGATGCTGCTGGTACGTGTGCTTTTCCGCTTCGACAGCATTCAGCACTACACGCAAAGCCTCAACGATCTGCTCGCCGCGCTGCGCCCGGGCTTGCTAGCGCGGCGGGCTCGGTACTTTGAAGAAGAAGCGCAGATCTTCGCCGAGGTGCTGGCCGAAGGGCGCGCCTCGGGTGAGTTTGAAATCGAAAATGAGTTGGCTGTGGCGCGGGCGTTGTTGGAAGCGACCAACGGCCTGTTGCCTTACAGCCTCAGCACTAACGAGCTTGGCGAACGTCAAGAAGTCGAAAGGCGCGCGTCTGCGATCGCTGACCTGCTGCTGCGCGGTTTGCTCAGTCGTAAATGAAGCCACAAAGAAGCACAAGAGGCACAAGCCGCGATCACTACAGAAGGAGAATACCAATGCTCAAATCCGTGATGACGAGGGTCTTCATCACCGTTGCCGCTCTCGCTCTTACCACTACCGCCGCTCTCGCACAGCAGCCGGAGCAACCCGATCTCGCCATCGACGCCGCCACACGCACGAAAGTCATTGATGGCATTCTGAAGCGGCTCAACGACTCATACGTGTTTCCCGAGGTTGCGAAGAAGATGGAACAGTCAATTCGCGAGCGGGTGAGCAACAAGGAATACGATCAGGTCACCAGCGCGAAGGAGTTCGCCACCAAACTGACGAACGATCTGCAAGCTGTCAGCAACGACAAACACCTGCGCGTGCGTTATTCGCACAATGCGATTCCCGAGCGTGGCCCACGGCGTGAACCAACCGCCGAAGAGCGCGAAGAGAACAAACGCGAGCTCACGTGGATGAATCATGGTTTCAGGAAAGTGGAGCGATTGCCTGGGAACATCGGCTACCTCGAGTTCATAAACTTCCTCGATCCAGATCTCGGCGCGGACACCGTTGCCGCAGCAATGAACTTCATCAACGGCACCGACGCGTTGATCATCGACATGCGCAATAACGGCGGTGGTGATCCGGCAATGGTCGCGCTTGTTTGTTCGTACCTTTTTGGCTCGGAACCGGTGCACCTCAACGATCTCTATTGGCGCGAGGGCAACCGCACGGATGAGTTTTGGACGAAGAAGGAAGTGGCAGGTAAGCGCTACCTGAACAAAGACGTTTACGTCTTGACGAGCAAACGCACGTTCTCCGGCGCGGAAGAATTCACTTACAACCTCAAGAACCTTAAACGCGCCACGATCGTCGGCGAAACAACCGGCGGCGGTGCACACCCGGGCGGCGGCTTTCGCATCAGCGAACACTTCGGCATGTTTGTCCCAACGGGCCGTGCGATCAGCCCGATCACGAAGACGAACTGGGAAGGCACTGGCGTGACTCCGGACGTCGACGTGCCCGCAGATCAGGCGTTGCTAACAGCGCAACTGATGGCGCTGAAGAAATCGGTGACCACGTTAAAGGAGCCCGGCTACAAAGCGGGCGTGCAGAACCAGATTGAGAAACTCGAGAAAGAGTTGGCCGCTTTGAAGACGAAGACCAAATAGCGTTACTTCGCCTCGTAGACGAGCACTCGCTTGCTGCCGCTTCGGCCAATGAAGTAACCGACGAGTGCTCCTACGCCGGCGCCGATAACTGCCAATCCGGCAGTTACACCGTTGTGAACCTCGAGACCGTCGTCGTTTGCGTCTGCCGCCACACCGAGGCCGGCTCCCGCGCCCGCTCCCACAGCCGAACCGATCAGTGCACCTTTACCGCCGCCGCCCTTCTTAACAACCTCGTGAACCGTCTGCACTTCTTCGCGTTTGATCTCCACCGGAGCATTCTTCGCCGTCAACGACAGTGTGCTGTCGGAAACGGAGCTGAGTGTTCCGTTGACGGTCTTGCCGTTCTTTAGTTTGACCGAGAGATTGCTGCCGGAGGCCAACGCCGCAACCTTGGACCAGTCGTTTGTCTGGCCTTGAGCAGTGACGGTGACAGCCGAGAGCAGCAGTGATCCCACAAGCACGATAGCTACAAACGGTCGTTGTAAGTTTCGCATGGTAAGGTCTCCTTTTGAGGTTGAGTTGGTCTGCCGATTAACCAGGTTGAAGGCGGTATTATGCCCCTCTTATCGTGTCCCCACAATGGTCAAGGCAGAAGGTTGTTGACAGTCCCTCCATTACGCGCCTAGAATGCGGCGTCGCAATAGATTTTGCGACCAGCGGACTGACAATTTTCGCTGAGACATTCTCATTCTCAAAGGATCCTCGATTCCAACGTTATGACTCCTCATCGTACTCAGTTGCATACAGTGAGCAGGAATAGTTTGACGGGGACTCTGTGTCTTGTGAATGCCTCGGCTCCCATTCGGAGACCACGCTGAGTTACCTACACTCTTCGAACACTCTGGCCGGTCTCCTTACTCACGAAAGGAGCGACGTATGAAATTTGTGCTGATCGTGGTTGCGCTCTTCACTCTCTCTTTTCCTACCTACGGCAGCGTGAGCAATCAGGCTCCTACACTTACTCTTGGTTCTGAAACCTCAACGACGGTCCACAACAAAAAAGGCGACGCAGAACCGGCCACTATGGTCTCGAGCGCCATTCCGCTGGCAGACAAGATTCTGGCTGAGGAAGCAGAGATGAACACCAGAATCGTCAACGACAGTCTGCGCGGTACTTCGAGTCCAACCGACAGAGTGCGAGCAGCGGCTACGTCTGATGCGCTTGTCAGCAAGTGGTTGGAAGAGCACGCAGACCATGTCGATGAGGTTGCTGCTTTCAAGAAAGCGAACGGTGTAGCCAGGGCACATTCTCACGTTCACTATCAGGATATCGAAGCAGATATGGGTGGTGGATGGTGCGATCTTTGTGGCTGCTGGATGCGTCATGGACTCGATCCTAATGGCACACCACAGAGTGAAATAGGACATCCGAACGTTTGCGCGGGTGGTGCTAATACTCAGAATTGCTGGCAGCACTACTACCGTTACTGTTGGAGCTCTTAGAAAACTTACCGGTGGGCAGGAGCTAAACTTTAGGAGGTGCTAATGGCGAAGACGCATCACAGCCAAATTGCTTTGTTCGTTCTTCTGATTATCTGCCTGATCTCTCAGCCCCTGCCCGCCCAGGACAGGCGCCCCGGTAACGTTCAAAAAACCTCAGAGGCAATAAAGTCGACCCAGGAGAAACCGGAGAGACGTAAGGATCAGGACCGAGAAAAAGTGGTACGGGAAATCGTGGACAATGTCTTCCAGGATACAAGATCGGTCCTGAACCCAATCATTCGAACGAAGATTAGAACTCTCTCTGCCAACGCATACTGGCACTTTCAACCACTAACGGCGCGGCAAATAGTACGTGAAGAATTTACCGCTCTTAAATCGATAAAGACTCTGGACGGTACGTCAAAGTTCTGGACAGAACAGGATGGTAAACCCAACTACAAGAACATCCCTCTCGAACAGATAAAGGCTGACCTGAAGCGCGAACTCCTGGCCGTCGCCGGTGTTCATGATCCATCGCTATTTCAGGAACTGTTAGCTGCCGGCAAGAAAACAGAAAACGATCAGGCGGCCAATTCAGATCAACCGGATCAACAACTAATGACCGCGGGCGATCTTGCCGCGGCTAACCCGCAGGCGGCTGCCAAACTAATCCACGATAGTTTGCAAAATGGCATCGATGGATCTTTTTCGTTTGCCCTCATCCGATTGAGAGAAACCGCTCCCTTTGCGGCGAGCGAGCTGTTTAATAGAGCTCTTGGACAGGTGAAGACTTCCGGCGATCTTTGGCAGTTCCAGCGTTTAGCGCCCTACATTCTTCCTTCGGAGATGGATCGGCTCATTGGTGGTAAACACTATCTCAGCGATCCGCAGCGGCTGCTGGACGCAAAGAGGATGATTGATTATGGAGGCGAAATCCTTTACAGACGCATTCAATCCGAAGCGCCGGCCAACATGCCTCCCGATCTCGTCAGAAAGGAATATTACCTTTGGCGCAATCTGCAATCCGTCTTTGAGGACCTCGGACCAAACAATATCTGGCTTGTTAACGTCAGATTGCGCCAACTTGCATCAACGCTTCCGCCCTCTGCGCAACGACCAGTTGAAGGTCCATGGACAGACGACCGTTTGAAAACATTATTGGCCGCGGCAGAACAGTCGTCCGGCGAAAAGAGAGATAACTATCTCAGTGCTGCTGCCACAGCCACCTGGCGTTTCGGTGAAGGCGATTTGGACAAAGCGATCGCGCTAGTCGAAAAGATCGGTGATTCACGGTTGCGAGACGACATGGCTGGAATTCTGTACTTTCAGGCCGGCAGGAAGTACTTGCGTAGCGAAGGCCCTGATTACACTCTCGAGTTGGCGCGGAAAATCAGTTTGCCTGGTCCACGCACGCGTCTTTTCCTCGCGGCGATCGGCTCTCTGCCAGGCGTCAAAGCCTCGGAGCGAACGGATCCGCTCCGGCGTGAGTTGCTAAACTGGCTGCGCAACTGCGAAAGAAATTCTGATACGGCATGGGCGCTTCTCGACTACATAGACGAGCCGGAAGCCAACGCTGCTGAAGACAAGTTTGCGGCATTCGAGAATCTCGTGCAGATCCTCAATAGCCCGAGTCTGGAAATCAACGGCGGCATTAAGAACAGGGTTTACTGGTACCCGGAGTTTCATGACTTTCGCAAATCGTTAATGCCGCTTGTAAAAGCAGACTTCGAGCGTACTTTGCAACTGATTCAGATGCTGAACAACCGGGAAATTAGCCTACAGGTCCAGGCAGCCTTTTGTGTTGACTACTTCCAGCTCCAGAGTCAGAGCAAGAACGTAACGGAGAAGCTCTGAGTTACTTTTCTTCTCCAGGGTCTACGTTCAATGGCGCAGCCATCGACACCAGCGTGAAGCTGCCGACGATCACCGCGAAGGCAATGTAAATGTAGTTTAGTGTTTGGTTGACTGGTGGAATGTTGTTTGTTTTGGCTTGCGCTGTTGTGTAGACAAGCCAGGGCAGCAGAAGCCAGGTAAAGATTGTGACTCCGTAGATCAGTTTCTCTGCTTCGGTTTTGCCAATGCCCATGGGTACGCCCGGGCGGCGGTAAAACTGTCCCGCCCTGGTGGCATCCTCTGCTTCTTCCAGCGCCTTGCCGCATTTGATCAGCCAGAGGCAGTTTTGAATGTTGCGCAGTTCCCAACGAAATAGACCAAACGTGATCAGACCGCCGAAAGCTGCCATGGCGTAAATCGCGGGTGACCAGAAGTACTCGCTTCGCAACAACGCGACCAGTATTCCCGAACCGGAGAAGAGCGGCACGAGGCCGAGCAGTTTGAAGCTGATGTCGTCCGTAGAGCGGATGTTGTTGTTGAGGTGAGTGTAATAGTTTTCGGACTGTGCTCGATTAGCCATAACTGTTCCTCCACGGATGGACGCGGAACACACAGATCAGAAGAACACGAGTTTGCCTAATGCACCGTTTGCACCGGCGCCCCAGCCGGTGGCTTTGCGAGGGATGAAACTGAAAGTGTCGAAACCCGGACCTTCGATCGGCGACCATGTTTGTCCGTCGTCGAGCGAGTAGTCGCCGCCTGATGGACCAAGAGCGATCAGCGCCGGGGTTTTGGCGCCGGGCACGTAAGCGACAACGGAACGAAAGCCTGAGAGACCTTTGACGAGCTTCCAGGTGACGCCGCCGTCGCTGGTCACGGCGAGGTTGTCGACGGCTTCCTGTTCTATGCGGTAATCGCCGCCGGCGACGATGCCGTGCTTTGCGTCGCGGAAAGCGATGGAGAAGATTCCCGCGGACTGTCCGGCGGCGAGTGGAGTGTCGGACACTTGCCACGTACGACCGCGATCTGTTGTGCGCAGGACGCGCGCTTTGGATCCCGCGCCCATGCCGATCCACGCGTGCGTTTTGCCGAAGACGGCGATGTTGGTGCCGCTTGCGGCGAACGCGCCTTCGTTTTCGAGTGCCGGCGGCAGTCCGGCAGTCGGGACGCGAGACCACGTGCGGCCGCCGTTGTCGGTCAACAGAATGTAGAGCTTACCATCAACTGAATCGCCGAACACGATGCCGTTGTTGGCGTCCCAGAACGACATCGCATCGAGAAACGCTTTGGGAGCGTTATTCTTGAACTGCATGGTCCAGGTGGCGCCGCCGTCGGTGGTTTTGTAAATGCGCGATGCTGGACCATTGCCGATGCTCAACGCGTAAGCGGTTTGTGGATCGATGGCGTCGATGTCGCGGAAGTCGAGTGCGTCGGTGGTGACGTTTAGCTTTTGCCACGTTTCGCCGCCGTCGGTTGTTCGCAGTACCGTCGCGCCCGCGCCGCTGGCCCATGCGACACGTTCGCTCACCGCACTCACGCCACGCAAACGTGACGTAACGCCGCTCGTCTGCATGGTCCAACGCGGCGCAGCCAGCGCGTACACCACCACTATCATCAGGCTAACTATGTTCATCGGCTTGTTCTCGCCAACTCCTTCAGAGTTGCGAACCTTTTTCTTGGTTTGTCCCCAGGGTTGCGGCAACCCCGGGCTGGAATTAGCAAAAGCCTTCCCCGTAGGAGTCTCCCGCTCGCTACGGTCTACCGGCGCGTTTCAAACACGCGAGGAGTTCGGGCGTCTGCGTGAAGCCGCACTGGCCGTTTTTCTGACGCTCGCAGGCAGCCTTCTTGAGACATTCGTATTCCGGTTTGAATTCACACGTCGTGATCACTTCCTGGTCCGAACAAACCTGGCCCGAACAACCAGTCCTCATGCACGGCTTTGTCGAAACGTTTCCACTGCCTCCGGGATTTCCCGAGCTTCCCGCAGTACCTCCCGAGCGCAGATAAAACTGCGTCGCTTTGAGCATCTGCATGCGTCCGGCCGGCCCTGTGACAAGTGAATGATTCCCACTAACGAGGATGCCATCAGGCGAAGTCATCGCCGTGGTCGCATCACCAACGAGGTTCTCAGGCGCTCCTGCGCCTGAGAGATCCACACCCGCTATGTTGCGGCTCGCCGTCGAATTGAGCGTCGCCTCGTGATGCGTGGCGCACGGCGCGGCAATGCAGCGAAGGCCGCGATCGCGCACGCGGAGGAACTTGTCAGCAGGCTGATTTGCACTCGCGGCCTGCCAAACTTCGGATACGCGGAACTCGCCAAACTGTCCTTTACGGCGAATCGTTCCGCGCAACAAACCACGTTCACTGTCCGGTTGCGGCTGTCCGCCCCAGTCGATACTCGCCACATAACACTCGCTCTGATAGCGATTGTCTGCGCAACGCGTGCGCGACTGGTTCACGAGTTTTACGAAATATCCGCCGCAGCGCGGTGAAGCACAACGCCGCAAATCCCGCCGAAAACTGTAGAAACTCGACGTGCTCGCAAGGCTGTCGGGAATGCTGGCTGGAATACTTGGAGGGTCGAGATATTTGTTGGTTTCGGCCGGTGAGAACATGAGCGACGCAAGGATCGTCGCCAGTAAGGAAACACGCAGGATCATCTTTCTGCCCTCCAGGAGTTAAGTTGGATATAATGCGCCCGCTTCGTCAGTCACACACACCTATGATCGGGCAAGTCCTCCTCCAGTATCGCATCGTCGAAAAAATCGGTGAAGGAGGACAGGGCACTGTTTACCGTGCGGTGGACACTACACTCGATCGGCCCGCCGTCGTCAAGGTTTTGCCGCCCGATTTGACTGACAGCCCCGGCAATCTAGTCCGTTTCGAACGCGAAGCCAAGCTGGCGTCGTCGCTCGACCACCCGAACATCTGCACCATCTTCGGCCTGCACAAAGTCGAGGGCATTCACTTCATCGCGATGCAATTTGTCGAAGGCCGCAACGTGCGCGATCTCGTGGCCGGGCGTCCACTCGATCTGCGCCAGGCGCTGTCGATCACGATTCAGGTAACCAACGCGCTCGCCGCGGCACACGCGCAGGGCATTGTTCATCGCGACATCAAAGCACGCAACGTGATGGTCGCGCGCAACGGCACCGTGAAAGTGCTCGACTTCGGACTCGCTAAACTGATCGAACCACCACGCACAGGTTCGAGCGATCCACAACTCACGGAGGTCGGTGTGCCTTACGGCACCTCGACCTATGCTGCGCCGGAACAGGCGCAAGGTCTGCCCGTTGATCATCGCGGCGACATTTTCTCAACGGGCGTGTTGCTTTACGAAATGCTCGCCGGCACGTGGCCGTTTCGCGGCAAGACGGCGTTGGATGTGCGTTACGCCGTGGTCTATCACCGGCCGAAACCGATCGCGGAAGCGCGCGGTGAAGATTCGCCGCTGATCCAGCGCCTGCAACAGATACTTGACAAGTCGTTGGCGAAGGAACCGGGCGATCGTTATCAACGCATCGAAGACATGCGCAGCGATCTACAGGAAGTGTTGCGCGAGCTTGAGGGTGATTCGAGTTTCGGTAGTACGCTGACTGATGCGACGCAGTCGATCGCGCCGGTTGCTCGCATCAAACCGCAAGGCTTCTGGACCAGGCCCCGGGCGATAACAGTCGGGGTCGCCGCAGTCGCAGCCGTCGTCGTGGCGTTCCTGGTAGCTGCTTTTCGTGATTCGGCAGCACCGTCTGATTCAAGCGTTGTGATCAATTCACTCGCCGTCCTGCCATTTTCCAACTCCGACCCCAATACCGAATATCTTTCCGACGGCATCACGGAGAGTTTGATCGAAAGCCTTTCACAGTTGCCGGATCTGAAAGTGAAATCCCGTAGCACGGTCTTTCACTACAAGAATCGCGGCGCGGATCCGGCGCAGATCGGACGCGAGCTCGGCGTTCACGCTTTGCTTTCCGGCAATATCGTGCAGCGTGGCGACGAGCTCGCGGTCAGCGTCGAACTGATCGACGTGCGCGACGACAGTCATATTTGGGGCGAGCGTTACGGCCGCAAGGTTTCCGAAGTGGTGGCGCTGCCGCAACAGATCTCGCGCGACGTTTCGCAAAAGCTGCGTGCTCGTGTAGACGGCAGCCACCACCCGCAGATCACGCGCAACTACTCGCCCGATTCCGAGGCCTATCGTCTCTATCTCCTCGGCCGCTACAACTGGAACAAGAGAACGGTCGAAGGGCTGCAAAACGGCATCGAGTATTTCGGTCAGGCGATCTTGCGCGATCAGGATTACAGCCTCGCCTATGCCGGACTGGCAGACTGTTATCTGCTGCTGAATGTTTACAACGTCACTTCGGCGAACGACTCGTATCCGAAGGCTGAAGCTGCGGCTAACCGGGCTTTGTCGATCAACTCAAACCTGGCCGAAGCGCACACGTCGCTCGGTTTCGTGAGTTATCGTTATCATCTGAAGTGGAAAGAGGCCGAGGAGCATTTCAAGAAAGCGATTTCACTCAATCCGAGTTATGCTACGGCGCATCAGTGGTATGCGAGTTATCTGGCGGCTTCGGGCCGGCTCAACGAAGCGGTTGTCGAAGCGAAGACGGCGCACGATCTCGAACCGTTTTCGTTGACGATCTACAGCGATTACATTCGCGACCTTTACTACGCTGGTCAGTTGGACCAGGCGCACGGCGAAGCATTGAAGCTGCGCGAAATGGATCCTGACTTTGCGCGCGCATATTACGAGTTGGGTTTGGTGCTCGAGGAGCAGGGCAAGTTGGAAGACGCCATCAGCGCGTTTCGCAATGCGTTGAAGATTTCGCCTGATAACATTACCGCGCTCACCGCGCTCGGCCATGCGCAGGCGTTGGCCGGAAAGAAGAACGAAGCCGAGCGTGTGATCGCACGTTTGCAGGAGCTTTCGAAACAGCAGTACGTCTCCCCGTTTCAAGCGGCGGTGGTCTACGCCGGTCTCGACAATCGGAAAATGGCTCTTGATGGGCTGGAGAAATCTCGTGAAGAACGGTTCAACTGGTTGCCGTTCGTGCAAATCGATCCGGTCTTCAAGAATCTGCGATCTGAAGTCAGGTTTATCGAGCTAGCAAAAAATCTAGGGTTAGGCACGGAAAAAGACGAATGACACAGACGATGCATCTTTCACGACGGCGCTTTCTGTTGAGCAGTGCGATGGTAAGCGTGGCCGTTTTGGTAAACCCGCGCAATCTTTTGGGCCAATCAGCGGCCGTGCAGCCGCTGTTCGCACGGCTCGACGAATACATCGCGCGTAACATGCGTGAGACCGGCGCGCCGGGAATGACACTCGCCCTCGCGAACCGCGACGGTCTAATTCGCGCGTCGACCTACGGCTTTGCGGATACGAAAGCGAAAGCGCGCGTCGTGCCCGAGACGATGTTTGAGATCGGATCGGTCTCGAAATCGTTTGTCGGACTGGCGCTCCTGCAGTTGCGCGACGAAGGCAAACTCGATCTGAACAAACCGGTCGTCGAATACCTGCCGTGGTTGAAGATCAACACGAAGTTTGAAGCGATCACGACACATCATTTGCTCAGTCACACCGCCGGACTGCCGGCCGCGCCGTTGTTGCTCGATGCGTTGCTGCACGAATTACCGGTTGCCTATGCGCCGGGTAAGCGCTTTCTCTACTGCAATACCGGCTACAACATTCTCGGTTTCCTGATTGAAGCACTCGACAAGCGTCCGTTTGCCGACGCGATGCGCGCGCGAATGCTCACGCCGATGGGCATGACTGCGAGCGCGCCAATCATCAGCAACGAAATTCGCGGGCAAATGGCGGTTGGCTACGAGCCGCTTAACGAAGGCAAGCCGTTTCCTAACAATGGCCCACTGGCGGAGGCGCAATGGCTCGAAGTCGATGTCGCTGCCGGAAGCATAGCTTCGACACCGGCTGACATGGCGAGGTACATGCGCATGCTGCTCAATCGCGGCGCGCTACCGAAAGGCCGTCTGCTCTCGGAAGATGGGTTTGGATTGTTTACCAAGCCCGCGATCAACTCGCCGTATCGCGGCGAGCCCGCCTCGTATGGTTACGGCTTGTGGGTGAGCGACATCGAAGGTCACACGCGTTTGCGTCACACGGGCGGCATGGTCGCGTTCAGTTCATCGCTGGACGTGGATCTGACCGCTGGTGTTGGTGCGTTTGCTTCCGTCAATGCAAACCTGCGCGGCTATCGTCCGGTGGCGGTGACGAAGTATGCGATCGAACTCTTCAATGCTTCGCTGGCGAACAAGACGTTGCCTGAAGCCCCGGCGCCTGCGTCGCCCCCCGACGAAGTGAAAAACGCTACGGATTACGCGGGCGTCTACACGTCGCCGGACGGCAAGAAACTCGAATTCTCCGCTGAAGGCGACAAGCTGGTTCTTACTTACAACGGCCGCAAGATCGCTTTGGAGCGGACCGGCGGCGATCGTTTCATCGTGAAGCATCCGGCGTTTGATCTCTATGTGCTCGGATTCGTAAGTGAGAATCGGCTGGTCACACAAGCCTTTCACGGCCCCGACTGGTACATGGGCGCGCGCTACACCGGCCCGCGTACCTTCGAAGCGCGCAAGAATTGGGAAGGGCTCGTGGGCCACTACTACAACGACAGTCCCTGGTACGGCGACACGCGCATCGTGTTGCGCAAAGGTCAGCTCTTCATCGACGGCCTGCAGCCGCTCATTCCGCGTGGTGATGGAAAATTCGGCATCGGCGATCCCGAAACGCCGGACTGGATCAGTTTCGAATCCGTCGTTGACGGCCGCGCGATGGTCCTGAACTACTCCGGCATAACGTTCCGGCGGATGTTTACGCCGTAGGCGGCCACGGATTACACATTATCTTTATGACGGCCTCACCGACATCGCAAACCGCTCTTGATTCAGATTTCGTCTGCGAATGTGGTGAGTGGCGTTCAGCATGTGAAGGAGAACCGTTTTACGGAGAACACGATGGCAAGCGGTATTGCGTCCTTCACTTTCGCCTTTTTCAGCTCGCACGCAAAGTTTCACCGAGCCACTTTTCGTTCCAGCGCATACTTCAATGGGGCAACGTTCTACGAAGGCGCAACCTTCAGCCAGGCTGACTTCGAAGCAGGTGTAAACTTCAGCGATACGACCTTCAATCAGCCAGCCGACTTCAATCACGCAAAATTCAGCGGTGAGGTTGATTTTACCGAAGCTGTTTTCAAACACTCTGTAACGTTCTATGGCGCGACGTTCAAAGATCGCGTTCGATTCTCAGGAAGTAAGGCCCGACCCATATTTGCGAATACTTTGGTGCTAGACCTGCAGTTTGCCAGGATCGAAAAACCTGAGCATTTTTCTCTTCGCGGTCTCGCTGCGTATGCTTCGTGGTTTGTAAATGTTGACGCGCGCAAGTTCGAGCTTGTCGACGTTGAATGGAAATCTCGCAATATCAACGATGAGATTTTCATCCTCACAACGAACGGAGTCTCATCGCCCCTTCGAATGCTCGCCATCGCTTCTCGTCATCTTGCCGTCAACGCGGAAGAGAATCATCGATATGAAGAAGCGTCGACGTTTCGCTACATGTCGATGGATTCAAGGCGGCTTGAGCGTTGGAGGGGCTTTGGTTTTTGGCGATTCTATACGAAAGTGGGGTTTACTCGTTGGGAGCCCAGGATCGTCAGTGAAAGCGATGTTGCGACCGCGAGGAGAGACGAAGTTGGTGCGCCGTTGAGCTTAACCCGTGCTCTTACATACAGCGCCGCAGTGATGACCTTTCAACGGCCGGAGCCACGCCCGGCAACGACTGCTGCCCAAACGATTGTACTGCTGGAAACGATTCTCGGACCGGTGCAGGCGGCGCTACTTGCGCTTGCGATACGGCGCAAGTTTATGCGCTAGGCAAAACATGGATCTCACGGATTGCTGATGCGATACAGGTGGGTGGCGCTGCGGATGAAGATGGAGTTGTGGGAGACGGCCATCGAGGCGAGCGTTTGCCCATCGAGTTGATTGGTGGCGAGGTGTTTTAGCTGGCGGCCGGGCGCGATGACGATCGATATCCCGTCTTCGCTCAGGAAATAGATGCGGCCATCGGCGTAGATTGGAGACGCGGAGTAGTTGCCGTCGAGTCGCGCGCGCCAGAGCTCTTCGCCGGTCTTTGCATCGATGCAGGTGGCGATGCCGTTGTCGGTGACGACGTACAACTCGTCCCCGACGAGCAGCGGTGAAGGCGTGCGCGGGATCGCGCGTTCCAGCTTCCACGCTATCTTCGATTTCGTCACGTCGCCACGGCCGTCCGGACGGACAGCGAGCAGCGATGGTTCCTGAAAACCACTGCAAATAAACACCAGGCCGTGGCCGTAAACCGGCCGCGGCACATTCGAAAATCCCTCACCGTACTTCACGCGCCAGATCTCTTTGCCGGTGCGCGGCTCATAAGCAATCGCCTGAAACGCGCCCGGACTGATCACCTGATCGCCATCCGGCAAATTCAAGACAAGCGGCGTCGTGTACGCCTGGTAACCCTCGCGCGTTTTCTTCCAACGAACTTTACCCGTGGCCTTGTCGAGCGCGACCACATATTGAGACTCAAGACCATCGCAACTGACGATCAGCAAGTCGTCGTAGATGATCGGCGATCCGCCTGGACCATGCTGGCCGTTGTCGTAATCAAGCTTCGTCTTCCAAACGATTTCGCCTGTTTGCGTGATGCAAGCCGTTCCGTAGGCGCCGAAGTGCAGATAGACGCGGTCGCCGTCGATCACCGGTGTCGGCGAAGCGAAACTGTTCTTTTCATTCATTAACTTCGGCGACTTGAGCCGAAAGACTTCGACGTTCTGTTGGATCGCGCCGGTGTTCACGTCGACGGCAACCGCGCGCAACGAACGTCCTTCTTCAGTCGCCGTCGTCAACCAGATCCGCTCGCCCTGAATCACCGGCGACGACCAACCGCGGCCGGGAATCGCGACTTTCCAGCGTACGTTCCTGGTTTCACTCCACGTCGCCGGCAAGCCACGTTCGGCAGAGATGCCCTGGCCCGTCGGGCCGCGAAACTGCGGCCAGTCCTGGGCCAGGCCGAGGAACAGGATTAGCAAAGCTGCCATTCCATTCGCATGTCCGTGTAGTCCGTGAAAATCCGTGGCTTACATTAACAACGATTCGACGCGATGGGCGTGGACCATCTCCTCGCACGGCGACCACGCGAAGACCGTGAAGCGCCCGTCCTGCGAGGCCACCAGCGCCAGCGTGTCGCGCTGGTCGTAGACAAACTGCGCTGCTGACAAGTGTCTCGTTCCGCCATGTTCCGTTGGTTGGACCACGATGCCGACATTTCCCACTACGGGTTCGGTAATCACCCACTTATCTACCGGAACGCTCTGCTCGTGACGCCGAATCTTCGCACCAAACGCGAGCACTTCGTACTGGTCGTTGATTACGGTGGCGCCGTCAACCGCCGTGAGCCCGCCGATCGTATCCACCGCGCGCCGCATTGCACTCTCCCACTGGCGTCTGTCCTCATGATTCACGTCCACTTCGTGACGTACCAATTCGTGAAGCGACGAGAACGACGGCGCCACCGAGTAGAGAATTGGCTGCGCAATCGACTCACGCCAGCGTTCGTCGCGTGTCGGCACAACGAGCAGGCTGCCGCCGTGACCATGTGCCCGCATCGAAGCGGCCAGTTGGACCAGCACATTTAGCGAGTGATGTGGGCCATTGGTGGCTGCTGCAGTGAACGCCAGCAGCGCTTTCAATAACGACGGACAGTCGGGCAGGCTCGTGCCTTTCTCGTCGATGATTTTCACCCTCTCGCCTATGAGCACGGCAACGTTTGCGTACTTGCCAAAGCCGTCGAGCCGGCGATGCTTCACAACCAGCAGACCTGGTTCGACGTCTTCCAGCACGAAACAGAAACTTGGAATCGTGCGCGTCGCGCCCCACACACGCAGTTCGTTATCAAACGTCCAGACACCGAGATGAATCTCCGGCCGTTCGACTGCCGGCGCGAGTTTTCTGAGTACGCTCGCGGTCAACGGCAGCGGATGTTCGAACATCAACGGCTGGCCGGCGTCTTCAGGTGGCAGATAGGCCAGCGAGATCTTCGGAAAGCGGCCTTCTTCGGGTCGAAAACTGGCCCAGAACGTGGCGTCGATGATCGCCGCGATTGCGTGCGCATCGGGCTGCGGCGCCAGCCCGTCTGCGCCTTGTCTGCGCGCCTCGGCGAGATGGCGTCTGAAGTGCGCTTCGATCTCGGGCGCCGCTAAGGTCGCTGCTTGATATGTTGGACTGGTACTAATCATTGCAACCCCTGTGTTTCCCTGTCTCTGTGGTTATTTAACCACGGAGGCCCTTCACAAACGTGTACTTCAGGTTCTGTTCCCGCGGCTGGCTGTAAGTGCTCTTGGTCATGTTCAGCGGACCAAACACTGTTTCTTTAGCAATCTGTGGATACGGTTTCTTCTCGATGTCCATGATCGCGAGTTGCGCGATTGTCTTCTTCATGATTACCGTCCGGTGAACAGGGTGTTTTCGTCGACAAAGCAGAGACCGTTGCCCCACGGGTCGTGCGCGTAAAACGATCGCTCGCCCCATGGACGCTTAACGATCTCGCCGGCGCTCTCGCCGTGTACGTCTGTGGTCGATAAACAGTTCAACTCGCGCGCGCGGGAGTGAAAGGCATCGACGTCGTTCACGGCGAAGTAGATATAGTCGGGCAATGGCTTTGGTTGCAGACCGGGAATGTTTTCGCCGTTGACGTCTACCAGCGCAAGGATCACGGGACCGCAGTCGATGTAATGGCGCGAGCCGCGCGGGATGCTTCGTCCGCGATCGCCGAGCAGCTTGCCGTAAAACTCCTCAGCGCGGTCGAGATTGTCGACTTGCAGAATGATTCGGTAGAGTGTTGGGGCCATGGCCGCAGATCCTTTCAGCGCAGTCTTTGAGTCAAAGATTAACGCAGATGAGCACCGATAAGACAATCCCGTTCAGGTTTGTGCTCGACGAACTGGAACCAATACGCCCGGTTGTGAAACGGGCGTTTGGTTTCGCTTACATTTATCTCGACGGGAAACTGCTATGCGGCCTGCGTGAAAGCCGGAAATCGCCGTCGTGCAACGGGCTTTGGTTGTTTACTACGACGGAGCACATTGATAGTCTTGGCCGCGAATTTCCCGAACTGCCGCGCCATTATCTCTGGCGTTCCGGCAAGAAAGCGTGGGTGATCCTCGCCGCGCGTCTCGAGTTTTTCGAGGAATATGCTTTCAAAGCCTGCGAGTTAATGCTGAACGGCGATAGCAGAGTGGGCAGGATTGACGTCAGATCAGTGTGATGGTGGCGCCGATCTGGTTTATTTTTATTCCATTGTTTGCGCGTGTTCTCGACCCGACTACAATGGCTTAATTTACGAAACGCCGCAACTGCACGCTGATCGCAAATCCGATCGCGATAAACGTGGCGATCAGCGAGGCGAGGCCGGCGCTCATCAACGGCAAGGGCACACCGATAACCGGCGAGATACCGAGCGCCATCCCGATGTTGATGAAGATCTGAAACGATAAGCCGCCGACGAACGCCATGATGAACAGCATTCCCATGCGGTCTGACGCGCGCCGCGCGCCTGTGATCAAGCGCGACACCAGCACAACGTAAGCCAGCAGGACCAGGATGCAACCGACGAACCCCGTGTTCTCCGCCAGCACCGCGTAGATGAAATCCGTGTGTGGCTCGGGCAGAAACTTCAACCCGCTTTGCGAGAATTCAACTGACGAGCGCGAGCCGAGCAATCCACCTTCACCGACAGTCAGAATCGATTGCCACGTGTGATAGCCGATACCGCGCCGGTCGGCATTCTCCGGATCGAGAATCACATTGATGCGTTCCTGTTGGTACGCCTTGACGTAACCTGTTTGGACTCCGACCCAGTAGGCCGCGGGAATCATCACCACCCCCAGAATCGCAGCCGCGATCACGAGCCGCAATTTGATCGCGGATAAGAACAGCACGACCGCGAGAATCGGCATATACGTCAACACTGAGCCGACATCTGGCTCGAGCAGAATCAGACCGATTGGCATCGCGAGAATCATGCCGCCGACGATCATCTCTTTGAGCGTCAGTGCCTGCACGCGATTCTTGCCGAAATAACGCGCCAGCATCATCGCGGTCGTCACTTTCACAAACTCAGACGGTTGAAACTGTCCGATGCCCGGAACTTTGATCCACGCACGTTGGCCGTTGATCTTCAGACCGATGCCCGGCACCAGCACGATCACCAGCAGAATCAGACCGAAGACGTAGAACGCCGGCGCGAGGTTGAGCAGTTTGCGGTAATCGGTAAACGCGATCGCGAGCATCGCTACGAGTCCGATGCCGAGCCCGATGAGTTGTTTGATCCAGTAAGTTTCGGTGGGTTGCGCGTTGCGAATCTGGATGGTGCCAAACAACACGATCGCGATCGCCAGGAGCGCGAGGATCCAGTCGAAATCACGCCAACTACGTTTGTGAATAATTGCGACCATCTACTGCTAACTACTGGTTACTGACTGCCGCTTGCTGCGTGGCGGGAGTGGTCCGTTTGGTTGCCACTGGTTTGGGCTTTGGAGCCGTTGCCGTAGTCGCGGGTTTGGCAGTCGCCGGTTTCGCGGGCTCCGGTTTTGCATTTGCCGGCTCGGGAGTTTTTGCCTTCGCGATTTGTGGTACGGCTCCGGGCGGTTCCTGGTGGCGAGTGTTGCGATAGTAAACGTCGTAAACGCCACGCACCGCAGGCGCCGCGTGATGTCCGCCAAAACCGGAGTTCTCGATCAGTGCGACCAGCGCGATCTCCGGTTTGTAGGCCGGGGCGTAACTGACAAACCACGAGTGGTCCTTGTTCTTGCCGACGTCTTTGCCGAGTCCGACCACCTGCGCGGTTCCCGTCTTGCCGGCGATATCAAACCCGGCCATCGCGATGCGCGCGCCGGTGCCGCCGGCATTCACCACGCTCCACATGCCTTCGACGACTGTGTGATGAATGTCTTCCGGTATCGGAATCACTTTGGGATTCGGTCGCGAAGAATCCAACGGCTGAAACTTAACCGCTGGTTGATCGCCGTATGCCGGCACTTCCTTCAGCAAGTGCGGAATGAACATACGCCCGCCCATGCTTACGGCAGAGATCGTCCTGATGAGCGAGATCGGCGTGATGATGTCGTAGACCTGTCCGAACGACGCGTAAACCGTGTCGATATCGCGCCACTCCGGATCGCGCGGTTGCATGCGCCGCTTGAACTCGCGCGACGGCGTCCAGCTCACGACTTCGTTGGGCAGATCGATGCCGGTGCGTTTGTTGAGATCAAACTCGTCAACCATGCTGACGATGCCGTCGATCCCCATTTTCAAACCGAGACGATAGAAGTATCCATCGCAGGAAACCGTGATCGCCCGCTTGATGTCCGGCGCGCCGTGGTTGCCCATGCAGCGCGTGAACTTGTTTCCGATCGTGATGCCGCCACCGCAGGCGAGACTCGAATGATCGATGGTGATCGCGCCTTGCTGAAGTCCGGCCACAGCCATCGGAATCTTCCAGGTAGAACCAGGCGGATAACGGCTTTGAATCGCGCGGTTGAGTAACGGCGTTTCCGGATCGTTCAACAACGCCGCGTATTCAGCTTTGCCTTCCTTCGTCGTGATTCGTTGTGAAAAGAGATTTGGATCGAACGTTGGGTACGACGCGAGTGCGAAGATTTCGCCGTTGTTTGGGTCCATCGCGATGATGACGCCGCGTCTTGTGGCTGAGTTTGCGAGCTGTTCTTCGGCGGCGTGTTGCAGGTCGAGATCGATGGTCGTGATCAGGTCGCGGCCGGGAATCGGCGCGACCGTTTCGATCTCGTCCTGAATGCGTCCGCGGCTATCGACCACCACCTCACGATAACCGTCCTTGCCGCGCAGGTAATCGTCGTAAATCTGTTCCAGGCCGCTGAGGCCGATGATGTCGCCGGGTTTCAGACCCTTGTCTTTGTAAACCTGTTGCTTGAGCTGTTCGGGACTGATTTCACCGACGTAGCCGACGACGTGTGCGAGCGAGCCGTTGGCGGGATACGTTCGCTGTGGCTGCTGCTCGACGCGCAGTTCGGGATATTCGAGATTGTGTGACTCAACCCAGGCGATGTCGCCCGGTGTGGCGTCCTGTTTCACCGGAATCGACTCAAACGCGGGCATCGACTTCACCATCTCGAAGCGCTCGAAGAGCATCTGCTGGTCGACGTTCAAGCCGCTTGAGAGTGGATCAATCAGGGCGTTGAGGTCTTTGCCCTTCACGTCTTCGCGCGAAAGAATGACGTTGTAGATGGGACGTGAGTCGACGATAGCTTTTTTGTTGCGGTCGAAGATGACGCCGCGTGGCGCCGGAATCGGCAGCCGGCGGCGGCGTTGATTTTGCGCAATCTCCGAATAGCGGTCGCCGCGCACGACCTGCAAAACGTAGAGCCGCACGCTGAGTACGCCGAGCATGAGCACGATGAGGATCTGGACAAACCGCAGCCGAGCGCGAAGGTTTTGCGACGCATCTTCGAATTTCATTTCTTTTGCCCTTTGTTCTTAGTGCTTAGTGCTTTGTTTCGTTTACTGCGTTGTACAAAGAACCAAGTACCAAGTTCAAAGCTCCCTTATCTTCGCCGTAACGGACCGGTCGAGCGGCGTGCGACGCGGCGCCGTGTGGCAAATTGCCTCCGTTGCGCCGACTCGCCTGACTTCACCGAATCGAGCATGTAAAGAGCCAGAGTGCCGACCACCGTCGTCGCGATCAGTTTGTAAGAGATCGTCTGCATCAACGGAACGACTGGAGGATAACCAAGCACCCGGTGCCAGAAGACGTAGATCGCTGAGTCGAGCACCGTCGCCGCCGCCAGCACCGGAATTCTTAACAATGGGTTTTCAAGGTTTACCTTCGTCGCCGCGAAGAAAATGATGTAGGCGGTCAGCGTCTTGGAAAAACCTCCCGCGCCAATCAAGCCGCCACTTCTCGCATCGATGATTAATCCGGCGAGTGTTCCCACCACCAATGCTTGCCAGGCTTCGCGTTGCAGCGCGATGTAAACAACTACGATCAGCGGAAAGTCGATGTATGCGAGCGGCCCCCAGACCTCGCGCAGCGAAAGTTGCAGCACTATCGAGATAAGCAAAACTGCGGCGACCTTAAGCTGCGACATGTGTCATTGCGAAATTTCGATTGCCGAATGCCGATGGGCAGCTAACGAAAGCGGCGCCTGGGCCGTTTTGCGGTCTTTTAGTCCGAAGTCAGTCGACAATCGGCAATTGGCGCTTGGCAATGTCTTCACCGCGTTCGTTCCGCGTTCGGGACTGTCTGTTGGGGGGTCGAAGGTTTCGGAGGCTGATACAAAAGCACCGCAACCTCCTCCAAATGGTCCAACTGAGCACCGGGTTGGATCAAAATCTGGTGTGCCTGGGTGGCTGTTCCTTTCTTCACGTCGACAACTCTGCCGATATTCAAACCGGGCGGATAGATGCCGTCCTGGCCTGTGGTCATCACGTAGTCGCCGTTCTCGACTTGTTCGAGACCGGAAACGTACCGCATCTCAATCACGCTGACACCGAGATCCGCGCGCCCGCGTACAGAACCGAGTGCACCGGATTGGCCCAACTGTCCGACCACCGCGCCCGCGCCGGCTTTCTCATCAGTGATGAGCATTACTTGCGAAGCCCACGGACTGACAGTGATCACGCGCCCCACGATCCCGCCGCCAGTTACGACCGGCATGTTTACGGCGACGCCGGACGTGCTGCCGCGATTGATCGTGATCGTGTTGAACCAGATCGAAGGATCGCGAGCGATCACGCGAGCCGGAACACTCTTGATGTCGTTCTTCTCGCTAAGACCGAGGAGCCCTTTGAGACGTTCGTTTTCTGCTTCGGCCTGGCGTGCCGCGTGGAGCTCCGACTCGGCTTTCGCCAGACGTTCTTTCAATTGCTGGTTCTCCGCCGCGGTGCTGCGGAAGTTCCAGATCTGTTGAAAGAAACCGACGGTCGCGCCGCTCGCTTTTGACGATGCGCTTTGCAGTGGAGAGGCGAGTGTTTGCGTCCAGATTCGCAGGATTTTGTGCTGGCCATTCGCGTCGCGCGCGTCAACCGCCATGATTACTAAATTGCTGATCAGCAGTGTCACGAGCCAGAGGGGCGCTCGCTGACGGATTTCTCTTTGGGTACGAACCGAAGCCACTCAGTAAATCCTATTGCCGATTGCCGATTTTCGATTGCCGATTGGCCGC
>Ga0187894_10002389_pt1 | contig 22505 bp, 13 predicted proteins | sample GBC1701081metaG_FD_136650 | JGI IMG/M metagenome (GOLD analysis project Ga0187894, IMG submission 136650) | White microbial mat communities from a lava cave in the Kipuka Kanohina Cave System on the Island of Hawaii, USA - GBC170108-1 metaG ... | reverse complement strand
TTCGTCATTGCTTGGTGCGTTTGATGTTATAACACGTACCTCAAGTTGAGCCTGTCCCGAAGCCGCAAGTGGTAAAAGCGCACTCACGGGTGTTACAAGCGTAGCCAGACTCGGACCTGTTGTCGCATCTGCAATATAACCAGCCGCTACGTTTGTATATACTCCTGCTCCGCCTGTCCGAAATTGTAACGCAACCTGTTGATTTGTATTGTCCGTTGAACCATCAATATCGCGCACGTCGTAAGCAACTCTTACTCTGCTTGGAGAAGCACAACCTGATGCGTCAAGATAAATAACTAAGTTTGGAGCGTCTTGTGTACCTGAGCCTTGAAGCGCGACGACTGGATTTGCTATGCCATCAAACTCAGCCACTCCACCGTTGGAAAGTGTATTTGGAGAAGATTGGTTTGCTATAACATCTATTGTTGTAATATCCGCAGTGATTGTTTGAGGGTCAACACCAGCAGTAGTTCCAGTTAGATCACTTGAGAATCCCTGAATCGAAATAACTCCACTCCAATTATCATCAGCTGTAATCAAAGTTGTGGTTGTCCAATTTTGTGAAAACGGAGTTCCGATTGTTAAAGCATGTGCTGTGTTATTCGCTCTTGCGGTTGGAATTGCATTTGGGACAACGGCGTTTAGTTGTTTGTCGAAAAGAATCGTTGCGGGCATAAGACCCAATATCAGAGCAAGCGTCAGGGCAAGAGTTCTGATAACCGACAGATAAATTTTCTTACTATTTTTTACGGGACTTCTAAAGCTTTTCATCGTGTTTTCTCCGATTATTTTCAAATTTATTTATTCAGACACGATAACCACAAAAGAAGAAATCTCGACCTTGGGCAAGAGAGACGGATTTGCTTTCTTTCTCTGAAACAGGTTTTCGCTAACGATAATCGGATTATTACATAAAAGATGAATATGTCACATCTGTTACAAAGAAATTTTTAATGGGAGTTTTGTTTTAGAAAAGGTTGTCACGCAGTTTTTCGTTTTAGAAATCTTCCTGCAATCGCGTTGACGAATTGGTCTAGTTCCCGAATCTTTAACAGCTTTGCCAGAACAAGAAAGGCTGTGCCGCCAATGGCGATTGGCACAAAAGCCTCAATCAAACGCAGAATAATTCCGTTTGAGCCGAGAGCGTTGAAAAGAAGTTTGTAAGTGAAATAGCTTGCGGCTGAAAGTGCGACGGAAGCAATACAGATGCGTATGAACGATGAAAGAATTTTTCGTCCTTCGATTCTGTGGATTCGACGCTTCATAAAAATTGCGAGGGCAAAGAAATTAACAAGCGCAACAGCAGATGTGGCAAGCGCAACGCCTACGTGACCGAAACCGTTTGGACGTGCGGGCGTAACGCCGACTGTCGAAAACAGTTTCATCATCGAATAACTCGTAACGGCGTGAACCAAGATTGAAGCGATGCTGACGTACATGGGTGTTTTCGCGTCGTCCAGAGAGTAAAACGAAGGCGACAAAACTTTAATCGCGGCATAGCTCGACAACCCGATTGAATAAGCCGTCAATGCCCACGAAGCCATTTCCGTGTCAAATGATGTATAAACACCGCGTTCGTAAATAAGCCTTATTATCGGGTCGCCCAATACAATTAGCCCGCACGCGCACGGAATAGTCATCAGAAAAACCAAGCCCAGAGAGTTTGAAAGCGTAGAGCGAAAGTTTGTTATGTCACCTTCTGAAGCAAAACGCGCAAGCGTAGGCATAGCCGCCGTACCAATCGCCACACCGAAAACTCCAATAGGAAACTGCATCAGACGAAAAGCGTAACTCAGCCAAGATTGCCCGCCGTCAATTCCCGAAACGATGAATGTATCAACAAGAACTTTTACCTGTACGGCTGATGTTCCTATGATTGCGGGTCCCATAAGACGCATCACCTGGCGAACGCCCGGGTCTGTGAAACTGACAATCGGTGAAAAACGAAAACCGACTCTGAAAAGCGAAGGAACTTGAATGAGAAACTGTGCCGCCCCGCCCAACAGTGTTCCGATAGCCATTCCTATAATTGCCCACTGAGCCGCAGAATCAGGCGCAACCTCTTTGGATGTGTTGTGCCAACTGCCTCCGCTGAGCCAAAAAGCGAAAATCAAACCTGCGATTATCGAAACTATATTGAATGCCGTCGAAGCCGAAGCGGGGATGCCGAAACGCCCTTTGGTATTAAGAACGCCCATTGCAACAGCTGCAAGTGCTACGAGCAAAATAAACGGAAACATTATTTGCGTCAGCGTTGTTGCAAGCCGCGCTTTTTCAGGCGAATAAGCCAGAAGACCAATAATATAAGGTGCGAGCAGAATGCCAAGAATGGTGATGATGCTCAGTACAATGGCAAGCGCATTCAAAACCATACTTGCAAGACGCCAAGCCTCTTGCTCGCTTTTGTTGACTTGATAATCCGTAAAAGTTTTTACAAACGCCCCCGACAGTGCGCCTTCGGCAAAAAGGTCGCGCAATGTGTTCGGGATACGGAAGCCCACAAAATAAGCATCCATCAAAAAGCCCGCGCCAAAGTAACGCGCAAAAACCATTTCGCGTATCAAACCCATCACACGCGAACCCATTACGGCAATTGAAACAATGCTTGCAGAACGCGCAACGCTTGCTGGCTTTTCTTTTTCTTCTTTATTTTCAGTTAGAGATTCTTGATTCATTTGGGCGAAGGTTGGTTAAGAATTTTCCTTTTGTTTTTGAGCTAATAGAAGACTTTCTACATCCATTAGGTCTTGCGGTCTTCCTGCCAACCGTTTATTTATAACTAAATCTTGTGATGAAAGAAACTGTGTGGGAATATCACCAAATATTGCTTCGACGCGATTGTTCCAAGACTCCTCAAAACTCAAACCTTTCAGGCTCATTAAAATGTCAACACGCGCAGGTGAACGTCCCAGATAATAAACGATACTTGGGTTTGTAAAGTCATCTACGGAAACACCGTCTAAAGGCGCACCGAAATTTTGTAAAGCGGAATAAACCTTTTGAGCATTATCTTTGTCAGTGCTTACCCAAATATCCAAGTCTTTAGTGTATCGTGGCTCAGTGTGTTTGATGACCGCGTATCCTCCGACAATCAAATATCTAACCTTCTCGTCGTTCAAGGCTTTCAATAGTTCTTTGAAGTCTGAGTTCATCTTCTTTTTGACCTTTCAATGCGTGTGCAAACACGACCATCTCCCAAGCCGCTGTAAACTTAGCTTCGTCGTCATGGCTTTGCCAAAATTCTATATCAAAAGAGCGATCCATCTCCTCGACATTCCCGACGCGCATCATTACTACTCTGTTTTGTTCATCTCTAAATTTAACTTCTCTCATTACAATTCGTAGTCTTTTATTTTCGTCAATAGCGTTTTGTAACTTACACCTAAAACTTCTGCCGTGCGAGTCTTGTTGCCATCGCATTCTTTCAAAGCAGAAATAATTTTTTCTTTTTCTATAAACTTAACTGCGCGTGTAGTGGCTTCTTCTAATGTCCCTGACAAATCAAATTCGTTATAACTTTCGATTTTCTCTTTTGCAATCAATCCTAAATCACGTGGTTCAAGCACATTTGAATCGGCAAGAATACAGGCGCGTTCGATTGCGTTTTCCAACTCGCGCACATTACCTTGCCAAGAGTGCGAACGAATAGCTTTTATTGCTTCATCGCTTAATACGGCTTCTTGTTTACGAAACTCATTCCCAAATTTTTGCGCGAAATATTCTGCCAGCAAAACTATGTCATCGCCCCGCATCCGCAATGCGGGAATCATAACGGGAAAAACCGCCAGGCGAAAATATAAATCGCGGCGAAATTCGCCGGCATCAACGGCTGTTTGCAAATCTCTGTTCGTTGCGGCAACGACGCGAACGTCAACCGCAACGGGAGCCCGCCCGCCTATGCGGTCAACCATTTTTTCTTCAATTGCGCGAAGCAGTTTGCTCTGAACAGCAACGGGCAGTTCGCCGATTTCATCAAGAAAGATTGTTCCGCCCGAAGCCAATTCAAACTTTCCCGCCCGTCTGTCGCCCGCACCGGTAAAAGCCCCGCGTTCGTGTCCGAACAATTCATTTTCAATCAATGTTTCCGGTATCGCCGCACAGTTTATTGCAACGAAAGCTCCGTTTCTTCGCGGTGAAAGATGATGTACGGCGCGTGCAAACAACTCTTTGCCCGTTCCCGATTCGCCGAGTAAAAGAACAGTCGCATCTGTTTGCGCCACGCGTTGAGTTTCCGCGACAGCACGTTTCAGAGTTTCGGATTCGCCAATGATTCGCGGGAAACCGTAACGCTTTGCAAATTCTTCGCGCAATAGAATGTTTTCCGTTCTGAGGCGGGCTTGTTCCAAAGCGCGTTCGACCAATAACAACAGATGATTCGAGTCAACGGGCTTTTGAAGAAAATCGAATGCCCCTTCTTTCATCGCCTGAACGGCTTCGTCAATCGTGCCGAAAGCCGTCATCACAATAACTGTTGAATCTGTGTCGGCTTTCTTTGCAGATTTCAAAACATCAATTCCCGAACCGTGCGGCATTTTCAAATCAGTGAGAACAACCTTGTAGGGTCTGCGTGATAACTCGACGGAAGCCTCGCGTGCATCTGCGGCTTCTTGAACAGCGTATCCGGCAGTCTCTAAAGTCATTCTCAACATTTGTCGCAAACTGTCTTTGTCTTCGACAAGTAAAATATCTGCGTGTTCTGTTTGATTAGTAGCCATGCGATATTGTTGGGGTGAATACATTTGGAATCGTAACGACGCCTTTTCGATTGTGTCAAGGAAAGAAAACTTTGATGTCATTGTTCATTTAGAAGAAAATTTATTAAGCCGCGGATTCACACTGATTTTCGCAGATTCTGATTTCTTTAATTAAATCCGCGTAAATCTGCGGCTGAAATTATTCTTTGGTTTTCTGATAAACCACTACCGAACTTTGATCTGGTTGTTCGATTTTGGGATTTTGCCGTCCCACAATCAAAACTCGCAACGGAAAAATTCTAAAAATCCTTAGCAAATTTTGTTGGCACGATTTTTGACAAGTAAGAAACATCTATGGATGTAAAGCGTCCCGCAAAAGTAAAGCGTTGGAAAAAAATCCGTGTTGTCGTGATAGTTGTTTTGGCTATTGCGGCTACGGCTTTTATTGGTGTGAAAGTTTCGCGTCTTAAACCCGCCGACCCGTCGGTTGACCGTTCAACTGTTTGGGTTGATACGGTCAAACGCGGAAACATGATACGCGAGGTTCGCGGCAACGGAACTCTGGTTCCCGAAGACATTCGTTTTATTCCCGCACCGTCAGAAGGGCGTGTTGAAAAGATTCATATTAAATCGGGCGTAGAGGTCAGTTACGGAACTGTCTTGGTTGAACTTGTAAACCCGCAAATCGAACAACAGGCGACAGACGCAGAGTATCAAGTCAAAGGTGCCGAGTCAGACTTGGCGAATTTGAAAGTCAGACTTGAAAGCGAACAGATGACTCAAAAATCTCTCACAGCATCTGTTCAAGCCGAATATAGTCAGGCAAAACTCCAATTGGATACGGATGAGGTTTTAGGAAGAGACGGTTTAGTCCCGGAATTAACATTAAAACTTTCGCGTGTCCGGCTTAAAGAAATCGAAAACAGATTGGCTATTGAGCAACAACGCCTGTCGGTTCTTAACAAATCCGCGCAATCACAAATTACAACTCAGCAGACCAGGATTGACCAGTTTAACGCATTAGCAAAATTGAGACGCAGTCAGGTTGAATCTCTAAAAATTACTGCGGGAACAAACGGCATTGTGCAGGAAGTCTCTGTTCAGGTAGGGCAACAGTTGACGCCCGGAGCAAACATCGCACGCATCGCAGACCAAACGACATTAAAAGCCGAATTGAGAATTGCAGAAACACAGGCAAAAGATATTAAGGTTGGACAACGGACAACGATTGACACACGAAACGGTTTGATACAAGGCAGTGTTTCGCGCATTGACGCCTCTATACGCGACGGGACAATTGGAGTTGATGTGAGATTAGAAAGCGATTTGCCGCAAGGCGCACGTCCCGATTTGAGCGTTGAAGGAACAATCGAACTTGAAAAACTCAATGACGTTATCTATGTAGGACGACCCGCTTTCGGGCAAGGCAACAGCACAGTCGGATTTTTCAAACTCGAATCGGATGGCAAAACAGCCGTTCGCGCTCAAATAAAAATCGGCAAAACGTCCGCAAGCACGATAGAGGTTATAGAAGGCGCACGCGAAGGCGACCAACTGATTTTGTCAGACACTTCGCAATGGGATTCATACAATCGAATTAGATTGCAATAGAAATCCCGGAATATCCTGTTTAGAGGCGGGCTACTGCCCGCAAACATTATAAATAGCTCACGTTTGGCGGGCAGTAGCCCGCCTCTAAACGACGAATATTTTTTTGATTGGAGAATAAATTACAACAATGGAATCACTGATTCATCTGGACGATGTGAAAAAGATTTTCTTTACCGATGAGGTTGAAACCCATGCGCTTTCGGGGATTCATCTGGATATAAACAAAGGCGATTACATTTCAATTTCAGGTCCGTCGGGCGGTGGCAAATCAACACTGCTTTCGATTCTCGGTTTGCTGGACACGCCGACGGAAGGAAACTATTCGCTTAACGGCAAGTCGGTTGAAAATCTTTCTCTTTCCGAACGCGCACGTGTTCGCAATCAGGAAATCGGATTTATATTTCAAAGCTTTAATCTCATCGGGGACCTGACAGTTTACGAGAACGTAGAACTTCCGCTCACATATCGGTCAATGCCTTCGAGCGAAAGAAAGAAGCGCGTGACAGAAGCACTCGAAAAAGTCGGTATGTCGCATAGGGGAAAACATCTTCCGAATCAACTTTCGGGTGGTCAGCAACAGCGTGTTGCAGTCGCACGTGCAGTGGTGGGACAGCCCAGCATCTTGCTTGCGGACGAGCCGACAGGAAATCTCGATTCAACAAACGGCGAAGCGGTAATGGAACTTTTAAGAGACCTTCATCGTGGCGGAGCTACGATTTGCATGGTCACACACGACCCGCGTTATGCACGCCACGCCGACCGCATCATTCATCTTTTTGACGGTCGCGTTGTCGAAGAAGAAAAAATTGAAATCGAAGAACATCTACCAGAAAAAACAGAGAGACAAACTGTTTGAGCATCCTTTTTAAGAGTTAAGAAAAGGTTCTTTGCCGGATTGCAGGAATAAGTCAAAAACGCGCCGCCCTACCAATTTACATGACGTTTGTGATTTTGAAAGTCACATAAGCGGAGTTGTGTTTTTTAAGGAGCAATAATGAATAACCTATTACAGGATGTACGTTACGCGGTTCGGATGATGCTGAAACAGCCGGTTTTTACGCTTATTGCTGTTATCACATTGGCTCTTGGCATCGGTGCAAACACTGCGATTTTCAGCGTGGTCAACGCTCTTTTGTTAAGCCCGTTACAATATGAAGACTCAGATAAAATCGTTTCGTTAAACGAACGTAATCCGCAGATGGAATCATCCGTCGCTTATCCTAACTTTGAAGACTGGCGAAAACAGAACACAGTCTTTGAAAACATAGGTATTTATAACCGTTCGGATTACAACCTTACGGGCAACGGCGACCCGGAAAGAATCCGCGTGGCGCAAATGTCCGCCGATATTTTTTCGGCACTTCGTGTTAAAGCCCTTCACGGAAGAGTCTATACAAACGATGAAGACAAGCCCGGTGCAACGCCCGTTGTGGTTTTAAGTTACGGGTTATGGCAAAGACGTTTTGGCGGCAATACAAATATCCTCAATCAACAAATTACGCTCAACGGCACAGGCTTTCAGGTTATCGGAATCATGTCGCAGGATTATCAATTTCCGAATCAGGTTGAAATGTGGGTTTCGGCAGGAAGAATATCAGATAATCCCGTGTGGAAAAATCGTGGGAATCATCCCGGACTTACGGCAATTGCCAGACTCAAACAGGGCGTAACCTTAGAACAGGCGAGAAGTGAATTAGACACAATCGCCGCACGATTGGAACAAGAATATCCCGATACAAACAAAGGTTATCGCGTCAACGTCAGAGAACTTAAAGAAGTCTTTTTCGGAAAAATAAAAACCACTTTGTGGATGTTGCTTGGCGCAGTTGGCTTTGTACTTTTGATAGCGTGTGCAAACGTGGCGAATCTGTTGCTGTCGCGCGCCGCAGGTCGTCAAAAAGAGATAGCTGTCCGCACAGCTCTGGGCGCAAGTCGTTGGCGTATTGTGCAACAGCTTTTAACCGAAAGTGTTTTGTTGGGAATTGTAGGCGGCTGTCTCGGATTGTTTTTTGCTTACTGGGGGCTTGATTTAATCCTGTCGGCAATTCCCGATACTTTGCCGCAAAGAACAGACATAAAAATCAACAGCGGAGTTTTAGTTTTCACCTTTGCAATTTCAATTTTCACGGGAATTCTTTTCGGGTTAATTCCCGCAATTCAATCAAGTCGCGCCGGCGTTCAAAACCCGCTCAAAGAAACAGGACGAAGCAATTCAACCGGTCGTTCGTTTGTTCGTAACGCATTGGTTGTAACAGAAGTCGCACTGACAATTATTCTGCTTGTCGGAGCAGGGCTTTTGCTTCGCAGTTTCTATCAAATAATGCAGGTGAACATGGGCTTCAATCACGAAAACCTTTTGAGCCTAAAGGTTTCGCTACCCTCAAGAAAATATAATGACAATCAAAAACAGATTAACTTCTTCAATCAACTGACAGAAAAAATAAGAGTGTTACCCGGTGTGCAGGATGTCGGAATGACAACGCGGCTTCCGCTTAGCACGGGAGATTGGCAGACGTTGTATTACGTTGACGGTCAAGCAGAACCGGCAAGAGACCAGATGCCTTTGCTCGAAGCGGCTATTGTCAGCGCAGATTATTTTCGCGCTATGGACATTCAGCTTATCAAAGGTCGCTATTTCAATGAACAAGACAACCGTGACCATTTGAATGGCAAAGATTTAAGCAAAGTAAGCGCGGATTTACGGGGGTTTATAGGCGTTAACACAACGATTGTTGACGAAGAATTCGCAAAACGGCATTGGGCTAATGATGATCCGTTGGGTAAGCAAATAAGACTTGGCGGAATCGGCGGACCAATCACGGCAACAATCGTCGGTGTTGTAAGGCGTGTAAAGGTTGACAACTTAAAAACGGACTCGAACCGCGTTCAGGCATATTTCCATTTTCAGCAATTGCCCACAAATCAAATGGTCTTTGTTGTCCGCACCCAAATTCAGCCCGAACAAATGACAACGGCGATTCGTCAACAGGTCGCGTCACTTGATTCGGAACAACCAATCTACGCCGTCCGCACAGTGAGAGATGTTCGTGATGAATCCGTAGCCTCTGAAAGAATAAGTTTATTTCTTTTAGGCTTTTTCGCTTTTGTCGCCCTTTTTCTGGCAGTGATTGGAATCTACGGCGTTCTCTCTTATTCGGTTACGCAACGCACACACGAAGTCGGAATCCGCATGGCATTGGGGGCGCAAAGACAAGACATTCTAAAACTGATAATCGGGCAGGGGATGAAACTGGCTTTTGTCGGAATTGTTATCGGTTTAATCGGAGCGTTTGCGTTGACCCGGTTGATGGAAGCTTTGTTGTTCGGAATTCTCCCGACAGATTTGATTACCTACTTTGCCGTAATGTTTTTATTGGGCATGGTTGCATTTCTTGCCTGTTGGATTCCCGCACGACGGGCAACAAAAGTCGAACCGATGAACGCGCTCAGATATGAATAAAACAAAGGCGCAGAAAGGAAGATTTTATGTTTCGCATTAATAATTTATTCGCAGTTGTTTTACTGCCTTTATTGGTTATCGGAAGTGGCAATAGTCTCGATTTTTTTCAAACTTATTCTGAGGGTGATGAACCCGCAGACGCTTACACAAAACTTGTAACAGAGGCTCAGGCGAAAACGCTTGCAAAACAGTGGAAAGAAGCCGCGACGCTTTGGGAACGAACCACTGAGATAAACCCGACATTAGCACGCAATTGGATTCAATTTGCAAACGCGCTTTACGAAGCAAAGGAATACCGCAAAGCCATTACAGCGTTTGAGAAATGGAACGAGTTGGGCGCGAGCTATGCTTGGGATTCTACATATTCGATTGCCTGTTGTTACGCATTGCTTGGTGAGAAACAGAAAGCTTTAGAGTGGTTGGAAAAGGCTTTGAATCTTGGCTACCGCGATTTGAAACAGGCGCAGACTGACCCTGATTTTGAAGCGTTTCGCAACGACCCGAAATATCGTGAACTTGTTGCTCTGGTTGATACAAGCAAGATGTCGCGTAACGAAGGCTGGCGTTATGACATATCGCACTTTGCACGCGAGATAAAACGCATACATTTCGACCCTTATCGCAATATGTCACGCGCCGAGTTTGACGCTTTTATAGCAAAGCTAAATAACGAAATTCCAAAACTCACAGACCAGCAAATCATTGTGCGGATGATGATGCTGATGCAAAAGCTGGGCGACGGTCATTCGAGTTTGCGTGAACTGCCGATAAGCAAGGATAAATTGTTGCCCGTTCAGTTTTATCTTTTCAAAGAAGGTCTATTTATTATCACCACTGCTACAAATGAAAACGAAGATTTGCTCGGATCACAGGTCTTACGCATTGGCGACAAAACCGTTGAACAGGTTATGGACGCACTCGTTCCGGTTATAAGCAGAGACAATAAAATGTGGCTCAAATACATCAGTCCGATTTTTATGCGAAACCCCGTCGTTCTAAACGGATTGGGATTGATTCCTTCAATGGAAAAGGTTGAGCTAACTGTACGGGACATTAAAGGCATAATGCGAACTGTGACGCTGACTGGAAACAGCGGAAGACCTACTCCGGAATGGATAACGGTGCGCTCGAAAACGACAACATCTGAACCGCTTTATCTGAAAAAACGAACTCTTAATTTTTGGTTTGAATATCTGCCGGAATCAAAAACTGTCTTCTTCCAGTTTAACGCCGTGGCAAACAGCCAGGAAGAAAGCCTTGCAGTATTTTGCGAGCGGCTTTTCAAGTTCATAAACGAGAACGATGTCGAACGGCTTGTGATTGATATGCGTTGGAACGGCGGCGGTAATAACTTCTTAAACCGCCCGTTGGTACATGGTCTAATCAGCAACCAGAAAATCAACCAGCGCGGCAAGCTTTTTGTCATCATCGGTCGCAACACATTTTCTGCCGCAATGAACGGAGCGACTGAAATCGGAAAACACGCAAACCCGATTTTCGTGGGCGAACCGACAGGTTCAAGTCCGAATTTTGTCGGCGAGACAATCAGGTTTGATCTCCCTTACAGCAAAATCACGGGTAGCATTTCCGATTTGTATTGGCAGAGTTCAGTTGCAATGGATTATCGCACTTGGATTGCACCCGAACTTTATGCGCCGCCTTCGTTTGAACTTTTCAAAGCAAACCGCGACCCCGCAATGGAAGCAATAACAAGCTACTTGCAAAGCAAGTGAAAGGCATAAGGTGTGTGATGAAATCATTCCGGCAAGATTTGAAATACAGCACACGCGCATTATTGAAAACCCCTGTTTTTGCAATAACGGCGATAATTACATTGGCTTTGGGCATTGGCGCGAATACAGCGATTTTCAGCGTTGTTCATGCCGTATTATTACAGTCACTACCTTACAACGAGGCTGAAAATCTTGTTGTTGTCTGGGGCGTTACGCGAGGCAATGACAACAAACGCAGTCAGGTTTCTTTTACAGATGTTGCAGATTTTCGTACGCAGAATAGTGTCTTTGAAGACATAGCAAACTTTACAAGTTGGCGTCCGATTTTGTCCGGTGCAGGCGAATCTGAGCGTGTGTCTGCAATGCAGGTCGGAGACGGTTATTTCAAAGTGATGAAAGCCGAAGCATTGCTTGGTCGTACGTTTACGCCGGAAGAACAGCAGGACGGAAAAGACTTTGTTGTTGTTTTAGGTTACGGCTTATGGCAGAGACGTTTTGGTGGTGACCAGAACATCGTCGGCAAAACGATTGAGCTAAACAAACGCGCTTACACAATCGTCGGTGTAATGCCTCAATCCTTTCAGTCTTTGCCAACTACTTTGGTCAATGAAACTGCAGAACTTTACCGTCCCGTAGCGGAGGCTTATGACAACACTCAACGCGATGCACAGCATTTACGCGCCATTGCACGTTTGAAACAAGGTGTAACTTTAGAACAGGCACAGGTCGAACTCACAACCATCGCACAACGTCTGGAACAAAGTTATCCCGATACAAACACAGGACACGGTGTAAATCTTGTTACTTTAACGGAAGACACTATCGGCGGATTGAGACGCGTTCTTTTCATACTCTTTGGCGCAGTTGTTTTTGTTCTTTTGATTGCCTGTGCCAATGTTGCCAATCTGCTTTTGACACGCGCCGTTACAAGGCAAAAAGAACTTGCGATTCGCGCCGCGTTAGGCGCAAGTCGTGGACGTTTAATCAGACAACTCTTAACCGAAAGTCTATTGCTTTCTTTGTCTGGCGGTCTGGTAGGCGCACTTTTGGCTTGGTGGGGCGTCGGTTTGCTTGAGACTCTGGGCACACAAATCTTTCCGCCGCTCGCGCAGGTGAAAGTGAATTTAACCGTACTTCTTTTTACTATCTTTGTTTCGTTAATAACAGGTTTCGTTTTCGGTCTCATCCCCGCACTTCAAATGAGTCAGTTAAACGTAAATCAAACACTCAAAGAAAGCGGGCGCACTACAAGTCTGAGCAGACATCGCCTGCACAGCGGTCTGGTCATAGCAGAGATTGCTTTGTCTCTGATTTTGCTTGTATGCGCCGGATTGCTGATTAAAACCATTATGAGTTTGCAGAATGTAAATCCGGGTTTTAACTCAGAAAATCTTTTGACGATGCAGATAGGTTTGCCGTTTGCGAAATATCCCGAAGAAAAACAGCGAACAGAGTTTTTCAGACAACTTGACGAGCGAATCAAAGCAATACCGGGGGTTGAATCCGCAGGTTTTACGAGCGTATTGCCGTTAAGTAAAAACTTTGACAGACGCGGGCTTTACGTTGAAAGCAAACCCGTTCCCACAGGGCAGGAACCATCTGCGGATATGTATATCGTGACACCGGATTTCATAAACATGATGCAGATTCGTTTGCTTAATGGTCGCTTATTAACCGCACAGGACAAGTCGGATTCACAACTTGTTGTTTTGATAAACGAAAAGATGGCGGGAAGGCTTTGGAACAACGAAGACCCGATAAACAAACGTATCAGTCTTTCCGGCGGAACCCCTGACACCCCTCCACGATGGCGTACAGTTGTCGGTGTTGTTAATGACATCAAGCAATACGGTCTGGATAAGGATGTTCCTATGCAGTTCTATGTACCGCAGGAACAATTTGGCGCGGGCTTTATGTCACTCGTGGTGCGAACAAAAAACGACCCGACGAGTTTAACAGCAAGTATCCGCAACGAAATTTTTGCTTACGATAAAGAACAACCCGCATACGACATTAAGACAATGAATCAACTGATAGACGACAGGATGTCTTTGCGACGATTCACAATGTTTTTGCTTGGTTTGTTCGCAACCATTGCTTTGTTATTGGCTACGGTCGGTATCTACGGTGTTATCTCTTACGCGGTTACACAACGCCAACATGAAATCGGCGTTCGCATGGCACTCGGAGCACAAAGATCGGACATCTTGCGAATGGTTGTGGGACAGGGGTTGAAGCTTGTTTTGATTGGGATAGGCATAGGCTTGATTGCTGTCTTTGCATTAACGCGGCTTTTGAAAAGTCTGCTCTTTGACGTGAGTCCGAGAGACCCGCTGACGTTTGTTTTAATCTCTTTATTGTTGATGTTTGTGGCTTTGATTGCCTGTTATGTCCCCGCACGCAGGGCGACAAAAACAGACCCGATAGTTGCGCTTCGTTACGAATGAAGGAGTGAAAGATGAAAACTATTTGGCAGGATATTTGGTTTAGCGTGCGAATGATGTTGAAGCGACCCGGCTTTACGCTGATTGCTGTTATTACGCTAGCACTCGGTATTGGTGCGAATACGGCGATTTTTAGCCTTGTAAACGCTGTCTTATTGCGCCATCTGCCGTTTAATGAACCTGACCGTTTGGTGATGGTTTGGGAAGATGCCTCTTTTCTTGGGGCTTCGCAAGATACGCCTGCGCCGGGAAATTACGCCGATTGGAAAGCCCAAAACAATGTCTTTGAAGATATGGCGGCATTACAGTTTCAAAGCTTCAACCTAACGGGCGACGGTGAACCGGAAAGAGTTACGGTCTTTGCCACGACTGCGAATTTTTTTCCGATGCTCGGAGCCAAACCGGAAATCGGGCGCATTTTTAGCCAAGAAGAAGATAAACCGGAAGCAAACAAAGTTGCGGTTATAAGCCACAGCTTGTGGCAGAACCGTTATGCGGGTGAGCGAGGTGTTCTTGAAAAAAACATCCTGCTCAACGGCGAGAGCTATAAAGTTATAGGCGTGATGCCCGCCGAGTTTCAGTTTCTTATGTCGGGTGTAAACATTTGGACTCCGATACGGTTTACTCAAAAAAACCTGGCAGACCGAGACGCTCATTATTTGAACGTCGTTGCGCGGTTAAAGAAAGATGTAACGCCTGAACAGGCACAGGCTGAAATGAAAACAATCATGGCGCGAATCGTAAAGGCATCGGGCGAGTCTGAGCAGTTGAGCGTATCGGTCATTCCTTTGAGCGAACAACTATCGGGCAATATGCGTCGTCCTTTTTTCATGTTGCTTGTAGCAGTCGGATTTGTGCTTCTGATTGCCTGTGCCAACATTGCCAATCTGCAACTTTCCCGCGCATCTACGCGAACAAAAGAGATTGCTATACGCACTGCGCTCGGTGCGGGACGTTGGCGAATCATAAGGCAATTGCTGACCGAAAGTTTGTTGCTTGCAATCATCGGCGGGATATTAGGGCTACTGTTAGCGGAATGGAGTTTCGCTTTTCTTCAACAACTTATCCCGCAGAATATTGCTTTGTCTGCAAAACTCGGTCTTGACACGCGTGTGCTTGGATTCTCTTTGTTAATTTCCTTATTCACAGGTGTAATTTTCGGCTTAGCTCCAGCATTGCAAATAGCAAAAACAGATGTTCAAAGCACTTTGAAACAAGATGGACGCTCCGGCGCGGGAACAGGCAAAAATAAACTGAGAAACGCGCTGATTATTTCCGAAGTAGCCTTATCGCTCATGTTGCTCGTAGGCGCAGGATTGCTTGTCCAGACGGTTTACAAACTGCGCTATCAGGATTTGGGTTTTCAATCTGAAAATGTTCTAACTCTGCGAACCAGCCTTTCAAATAAAAAGTATGAAGAGCATTCAAAGCGTGTGTCTTTTTATGATGGTGTACTTGAGCGCGTAAAACATCTTCCGGGAGTTGTTTCAGCAGGTTATACGACCACTGTTTCACTCGCTTGGACAGGTGGCGGTAGCGGTTTATCAATCGAAGGACGACCGGAAAATCCCAACGAAGTTATCAACGCAACGCAACGCTATATCAGCCCGGATTATTTACAAACAATGGGCATACAGTTGCGTGACGGACGTTTTTTCAGCGAGGGCGATAACGAGAAAACACAGTCCGTTGTCATTATCAATGAGACATTTGCTCGCACATTCCGGGCAAACGAAAATCCACTTGGCAAACGCATAAAGGTCGGAGAACCCGACAACGATAAAAGACCCTGGTTGACTATTGTCGGTGTAACAAAAGATATAAAAGCCAGAGGTCTTGACGCCGATGTAAAACCTGAGATGTATGCACCTTATCATCAGGTAAATTACAACACTTGGGCTGCGCCGCGTGATTTGGCAATCCGCACATCGGTTGAGCCAATGAGCATAGCGGGTGCTGTACGGCAAGCAGTTAAAGAAGTTGACCCTGACCAGCCCGTCTCGAACATTCGCACGATGGACGAAATACTCGGCACATTGGTTTTGCAAAGGCGTTTGGGAATGATGCTGATTGTTTTCTTCGCCTCACTCGCTTTGCTTCTCGCCGCACTCGGAATCTACGGAGTTCTTTCTTATTTCGTCACAGCACACACACAGGAAATCGGCGTTCATATGGCTTTGGGCGCGAAGTCAACCAACATACTTGCAATGGTATTGAAGAAGGGAATGGCACTGGCATTGGCAGGATTAGCTATCGGGTTGATTGCCTCGTTCGCACTCACACGATTGATACAAAGTTTTCTGTTTGACATCGGCCCGAATGACTGGCTGACATTCACAATCGTTTCGTTGATTTTAACCGGAGTTGCACTGATAGCTTGTTTTGTGCCGGCGCGTCGCGCAACGAAAGTTGACCATATGATTGCGCTCAGATACGAGTAGGAGATTTTATGCAAACACTTTTACAGGATATTCGTTACGGTCTGCGAATGCTAATTAAAAGACCGGGTTTTACCTTGATTGCGATTATTACGCTTGCGCTTGGCATCGGCGCAAACACGGCTATATTTAGTCTTGTTAACACGGTTTTGCTGAGACCTTTACAGATTTCAAAGCCCGAACAAGTCCATCAAATTGTCCCGACTTCAAAAGGCTCTGATTTTCTTGCGTTTTCATATCCGGACTATGTTGATTTTCGTGACCGCAATAATGTTTTATCGGGATTGATAGCAACAAGATTTGCGCCCGTGAGTTTGAGTCGGAGTAACGGCAACGAAAGAGTGTGGGGTTATATAGTAACGGGAAATTATTTTGACGTTCTCGGCGTAAACGCTTTCAGAGGAAGAACATTCGCGCCGGAAGAAGACAGTACAAAATTGACCCATCCCGTTGTTGTGCTGAGTTATAACTGCTGGAAAACACGCTTTGGCGCAGAGAGTGAAATCGTCGGAAAAGATATTTCTCTTAACGGGCACAACTTCAAAGTTATAGGCATTGCTCCCGAAGGTTTCAAAGGAACTGAAATCATCCTTGAGCCTGAAATCTATGTGCCTATGATGATGGTTGAATGGATTGAGCCGGGAAACAACTGGCTGGATGAACAGTCAAATCACAATCTCTTTGTCGCAGGTCGTTTGAAAGACGGCGTTAGCCCTGAACAAGCTACAGCCGCGTTGAATATCATTTCAGACCAACTCGCAAAAGAACATCCGGACACAAACGAAGGGCTTACAATAACTCTGTCAGAACCGGGTTTTGTTCTTCCTGTTTTAAGAAAGGCGATTGTTACTTCCAGCGTTGTTTTGATGGGAATTGTCGGACTGGTTCTTCTACTCGCCTGCATCAACATAGCAAATCTTCTTCTTGCACGTGCGACCGAACGGCGAAAAGAGATTGCGATTCGTCTGTCAATCGGCGCGAGTCGTTTCAGAATCATCAGACAACTTTTAACCGAAAGCCTACTGATTGCATTGATTGGAGGCTTGATTGGTTTGCTTATAGGAGTCTGGCTTGTTGATTTTGTTGTCGCTTTCCAGCCTCAAATTGATATTCCCTTCAAAATCGAAATTCACACGGATTGGCGCGTATTTATATTTTCGTTTGTTGCCTCTCTCTTTACGGGTGTTTTATTCGGACTAATTCCGGCATTGAGAAGCACACAACCTGAAATAGTTCCGGATTTGAAAGATGCGACTTCACAATCAGGCTTTCGTCGTTCGCGCCTTGTCAGCGGTCTGGTCATAGCACAGGTTGCTCTGTCTCTTGTTCTGCTGGTAGCGGCGGGTCTGGTTTTACGAACGCTTCAACAACTCCAAACAATGAACGTAGGGCTAAGGGTTGAAAACAGTTTGGTCATGTCGTTTGATTTGAGTTTGCAAGGTTACGACGAAGAACGCGGCGCACAATTTCAAAAGCAGGTGATTGAGCGCGTAAACACCATGCCCGGCGTTAAATCCGCCGCGTTGACAAGTTTTCTTCCTCTGAGCCTGAACATCTCTTTTACGGGTTTCTATGTTGAAGGAAAACCAGCCGAACGCGGAATGAATGTGCCCAATGCTATCTATTCTATGGTTAGCGCGGGTTACTTCAAAACAACAGGTGTTCAACTTTTGCGCGGACGCGAATTTACGGAACAAGACACAAAGGATTCAACAAAAACATTGGTTGTCAACGAATCTTTTGTCCGGCGTTTTATGCCCGAACTGGAACATGTGGAAGATGCCGTCGGAAAACGCGTAAGCTCAACTGCGCCCGAAGGACCATTCAGGGAAATTGTCGGCGTAACAACTGACGGCAAATACTTCAACATAACGGAAGACGCGCAACCAATTGCCTACTTCCCGATGACACAGAGTTATAATTCGCTTACCACGCTCATTGTTCACACCGAATCCAACGAGAAAAAAATGATTGCTTCGGTTCGCCGTGAGATTCAACAGTTAGACCAGGCTTTACCTGTGTTTCAAGCAAAAACGATGGAAGAGCATCTCGGTTTTACGCTCTTTCCCGCACGCGCCGCCGCATCGCTTCTCAGCACATTCGGGCTGCTGGCTTTGATTCTTGCCGCAGTCGGAATTTACGGCGTGATGGCTTATGCCGTTTCACAACGAACAAGAGAAATCGGAATCCGCATGGCTTTGGGGGCAAAGGCAGGCGATGTCTTAAAGATGATTTTAAGACAAGGTCTGTTTCTTGTTTTGATAGGTGTGTTTATAGGTACGAGTCTGTCATTTGTGCTGACACGATTGATGACGAGTTTGCTCTACGGCATAAGCACAACAGACACAATTACCTTTATCGGTGTGCCTTTGATTTTAATTCTGGTTGCACTGTTGGCGTGTTTCGTTCCGGCAAGACGAGCGTCAAAAGTTGACCCCATTGTTGCGCTTCGTTACGAGTAAAAAAATGATTACATTAAAAAACATAGAAAAATCTTTTCGCTCGGGGCTGACACGAACATACCTTCTTCGTCAAATAAATCTTGAAGTAAAAGAAGGCGAATTTATTTCAATCATGGGTCCTTCGGGCGCAGGCAAATCAACTCTGCTTCATATCATCGGTTTACACGATGCCGGATGGGACGGCGAGTATTTTTTTGAAGAGACGGCAATTCACAAACTCAGGCAAAAAGAACGCGCCGAAGTTCATAAGAAAAACTTTGGTTTCATCTTTCAGCGTTTTCATCTTCTGGACGATTTAACCGTTTATGAAAATCTTGAAATACCGCTTTCGTATCGGAATATCAGCCGCAAAGATATTCAAAGTCTTGTCGGTGATGCTCTTGATAAGTTTCAGATTGTGGGAAAAAAAGATTTGTACCCGTCGCAACTCTCCGGCGGTCAACAACAACTCGTGGCAATCGCCCGCGCCGTCATAGCAAAGCCGAAAGTCCTTCTTGCAGACGAACCGACGGGCAATCTTCATTCAGACCAGGGGCGAGAAATCATGGAGTTATTCAAGCGTTTGAACGACGAAGGTGTGACAATAATTCAGGTCACACATTCGGAAACAAACGCGGCTTACGGAAACCGGATTGTGAAATTAGAGGACGGCTGGATTGTGAGGGAATAAGGAGAAATCATTCATGTCATCATTCATAAAAGATATTCGTTACGGCATTCGGATGTTATTAAAAACACCGACATTAACTTTGGTTGCGGCTTTGACATTGGCATTGGGCATCGGGGCAACTACGGCAATTTTCAGCGGAGTCAATGCTTTTGTATTGCGACCATTGGCTTTGCCTGAACCTGAAAGAGTGGTTCGCCTTTTCGAGTTGGTGGGCGGAAATACAAGAGACTCGTTTTCATTTGCCGATTACAAAGATTACAACGAACAGAACGATGTTTTTGAAGGCATAGCCGCAACAACTATGTCCCAAGCTGCATTGAGTCAGGAGAATCAAAACGATGTCATCTGGGGCGAAGTTGTTTCGGGAAACTACTTTGATGTGATGAAGGTTAAGCCCGCGCTTGGAAATACGTTTTTGCCCGAACATGTCAGCGCACCAAACAAACACGCCGTTGTTGTCATAAGCGACAGTTTATGGAAACAAAGATTTTCGTCAGATAGAAATATAGTCGGGAAAAATATAACTTTGAACGGCAATGCGTTTACGGTTATCGGTGTTGCTCCAAAAGAATTCTTGGGCTCAAAATTCGGTCTCTCGTTGGATTTTTGGGTGCCTGTGATGATGACAAACTTTATACGCAGTTCGCCCGATATTCTCACAGACAGAGACAGCAATTGGATGGAAGTGATTGCAAGACTGAAACCGGGCATTTCAACCGGACAGGCACAATCGGCAATGACAACAATCGCTTACAGATTGAACCAAGAGCATCCCAATTCCAGAAACAAAAACACAAGCATTGTGGTAATGCCTGAAATAGAAGGGCGGTTTGAAGATGCCGTAGGAGTGATACAACTCGGGTCAACGATGGCACTCGTGATTGTAGGACTTATTTTGTTGACGGCGTGTGCCAATGTCGCGAACCTTTTGCTTGCGCGTTCTACGGAGAGGCAGAAAGAAATCGGTGTAAGAGTTGCGATTGGCGCAAGCCGTTTTCGCCTTCTCAGACAACTTCTTACTGAAAGCATTTTACTGGCTCTTTTGGGTGGTGCTCTAGGGCTGATGCTGGCTTATTGGTTGACAGACCTGATGCTCGGTTTGATTCCGCCCCTGCCATACAATTTCGCTCCAAACTTCTTTGCCCTTGACGGAAAAGTGCTGATTTTCAGTTTAATTATCTCACTTGCAACGGGACTTATCTTTGGATTGTTTCCGGCTCTTTATTCAACCAAGCCCGACATTGTTCCCATTTTGAAAGGCGAATCGGGAACGATGATTGGCAAATCTCGTCAACTGGGTTTGAAAAACATCCTTGTCATCACACAGATTGCGCTCTCCTTGATTGTACTTGTTTGCGGCGGCTTGTTCATAAAGAGTTTTCGTAACGCGCAAAAGATTGACCCGGGCTTTGAAGTTAAAAATAAAATGTTGATTTCCGTTAGTCCGTCCTTGCTCGGATACGACGACGAAAAATGTCGGAACTTTTACGAGCAGGTAACAAAAAGAATTGAAACTTTGCCCGGAGTGAAATCCGCAAGTGCCATTCAACGATTGCCTTTAAGTGACAGCTCAAATTCAAACGGACCAATTGTGAAAGAAGGCGACCCGACACCATCGGCGGGTGAAGGCATCTCGGCTTTAACAACGGTTATCGGCTCGAAATATTTTTCCGCTCTTAACATTCCGGTTTTAGCAGGTCGTGATTTCGATGCCCGCGACAAGATAGATTCTCCGCGTGTTGCGATTGTTAATGAAGAGTTGGCAAGGCGTCTGTGGGACAAAGAACAGGCGGTCGGAAAACGCTTTCGCATGGGTGACGATACAAATAGTTACTATGAAGTCATAGGTGTTACCAAAAACGGGAAGTATCGTTCTCTGTCTGAAAATCCCAGACCATTTATCTACTTTCCCTTAACACAGACTTCTGGAAGGGGAATGACGCTCGTCGTAAGCAGCACCTCTGACCCGCGCAATCTTGTGAGTGCTATAAGGCAGGAAGTAAATGCGATTGATTCACAGATGCCTATTTATGCAGTCAAGACAATGGATGAACATCTAGGGTGGGCGTTCTTTGGAATACAGATGGGCGCGTCCTTTGCACTCGCGTTTGGAATAACGGCGTTGTTTTTGGCGGCAACGGGTCTTTACTCGCTGATGTCTTACGCCGTCAGCCAACGCACGCGCGAAATCGGCGTTCGCATGGCTTTGGGCGCACAGAGTTTCGATGTGCTGAAACTGATTGCCTGGCAGGGAATGAAGCTTGTAATGATTGGTGTTGGGATTGGTTTGCTGGCTTCGTTTGCGGTCAACAGGGTTTTATCGAGCCTGCTCATCGGAGTTGGCACAGCAGATATTTCGACGTTCGCAATTATAGCTTTTCTGCTTATCGCGGTTGCGTTTATTGCCTGTTATCTACCGGCGCGAAAAGCCACAAAAATTGACCCGCTAAAAGCACTGAGATACGAGTGAGGGAATGAATAATCAGAACACTTCTAAAAGATTGCCGTTACGGTGTGAGAAAGATGTTAAAGAATCCCGGCTTTACAACTGTGGCGTTGATTACGCTGGCACTTGGCATCGGGGCTAACACGGCAATTTTCAGCATAGTCTATTCGATGTTGTTGAAATCGCTTCCATATAAAGAACCTGACAAAGTTGTAACAATTAACAAACTTGCCACAGAGAGAGGTTTGCCGGGTATAGTTGCGAATGAATATCTGGATTGTGATTATTTGGCAGGGTATGGTTTATGCCATTATCGGAGTTGTCATAGGCGCACTGGCATCGCTCGCGCTTACGCGGTATCTGGAAACATTTCTTTTTGACATCAAACCGGCAGACTTGCAGGTTTATCTTGTAGTTGTTTTTTCACTTTTATCTTGAATTAGCCCAAGACTCCCTCTATCATCCGCTTTGGGATTTAGAGGGAGATGTAGGGCGTTGCCGCCGCCGCCGTGCTTTCAAACGGCGGTTTAAGCCTCTGAATCAATCG
>Ga0187894_10002388_pt1 | contig 22506 bp, 21 predicted proteins | sample GBC1701081metaG_FD_136650 | JGI IMG/M metagenome (GOLD analysis project Ga0187894, IMG submission 136650) | White microbial mat communities from a lava cave in the Kipuka Kanohina Cave System on the Island of Hawaii, USA - GBC170108-1 metaG ... | reverse complement strand
GCAGCGGCCGCACAACTGAGTTCAGCGCCCATCCGTCGCCCGGGACTGTTCCACGTGAAACAATTGCCCTCTGCATTGGTTGTCTGGTCCATCGAACGGCGACAGGAACTCATCCTGACAGGTTCCCTGATAGATCCCAGGTCGCAGGAAAAGGTTTGTGCGGCGGAGGTGGCATGTTCGGATTGGCTCCTCCGGGCGACCAGCTACTGTTCCTTCAAGTGAAGGAAAGTTTGTCTGTTGGAGAGAGCGGCGCGCCCCTCCACGTGAGAGCCCAACCGAGCCAAGAGACAAGTGGCAGCACCTCGGGCACCTCGCCGCCTAACCACAGCCGCGGAGGTACGCACTCCGCCTCGTCAGATATCAACGCGGACGGGATCGATGTTTCCAGCGGACATGACAGCGAATGTTTCACGTGGAACAACACCGAAGCGAATGCCGCAACAAAAGCCGATCCACGTTCCACGTGAAACGGCCCACGGGAGCCGATCGACGAGCCAGAAGTGCCCGGGGTCCCGACGACCGGTGCTGTCGTTCGATCGGTTACCTAGGCCGCGCGCCGCCGACGGCGAACATGCTTGAGCAGAGCGACCAGGGCAGCCGGTGTGACACCGGCGATCCGCGCAGCCTGCCCAAGCGTCGTCGGACGCTGCAACACGAGTTTTTGCCGGATTTCGGCGGACAAGCTGCCGATCGCGCCGTAGTCGAGATCGGCCGGAAGCTGCAATGCCTCATCACGCCGATAGGCATCGATGTCCGCCTGCTGTCGGCTCAAGTAACCTTGATACAGCGCATCGATCTCAAGCTGCTCGGCAACCGACGGCACAATCCCCGACAGTGACGGCCACACAGTCGTCAGCCGTTCGACCGACATTCCCGGATACGCCAGCAAGTCGGCGGCCGATCGTATCACCCCATCCTGGTTGACCGTGATCCCGTGCTTTGCCAGCAAGGGTGGACTCATCGCCAGGGACCGCGCCAGCTCGCGGGCGGAGTCGAGCGCTTCCGTCTTGGTCGTGTAAGCAACCCACCGATCCTGGCCAACACAGCCGACGGCCAAGCCCAGCGGCGTCAACCGCTGGTCGGCATTGTCGGTCCGCAGCTTCAGGCGATATTCGGCGCGTGACGTGAACATCCGATACGGCTCTGACGCACCCTGCGTGACCAGGTCATCGATCATCACGCCGATATAGGCGTCAGCACGATCGAGCACGAACGCATCGCGGCCGGGCCGTCCGCCGGCACGCTGGGCCGCATTAATTCCGGCCATGATACCCTGCGCCGCCGCCTCTTCGTATCCGGTCGTGCCGTTGATCTGGCCGGCCAGGTACAGTCGCTCGATGCGGCGCGTCTCCAGGCTTGGCCACAGCTCGCGCGGATCGACATAGTCGTACTCGATCGCGTAGCCCGGCCGTAGCATCACGGCATGACCGAGCCCCGGAATAGTCTTCAGGACCTCCAGCTGGACGTCACGCGGTAGAGATGTCGAAATTCCGTTGGGGTAGACCGTGATGTCGTCCAGGCCTTCTGGCTCGAGAAAGATCTGGTGTCGCTCGCGCTGGCTGAACCGGACAACTTTGTCCTCAATTGAGGGACAGTAGCGCGGCCCGGTCGAGTCGATCTGCCCTGAGTACATGGGCGCCCTGTGCAGGTTCGCCTGGATCAGCGCATGGGTCGCCAACGTCGTGGAAGTAAGGAAACAAGAAATCTGCGGGACCGCAATCGCGGGCGTCAAATAGGAAAATGGCAGAGGATGATTGTCGCCCTTCTGTTCCTCGAGCGCAGCCCAATCGATGGTGCGCCCATCCAGCCGCGGTGGTGTGCCGGTCTTGAGCCGCCCAAGCCGAAAGCCAAAGCGGGCCAGGGTAGCCGCCAGGCCCGACGACGGCGGCTCCAGGGAATCCCACGACGCTGCGGCCGCTGATGCGGGCAGATCGGCAGGGCCGCCTTGACTGCGCTGCCCCCGCGCCCGGCCTGCAGGAATCTTGACTTCGCCGCAATGAATGAGGCCGCGCAAAAACGTGCCGGTCGTGACAACAACAGCGCCGCTGGCAATGCGGACGCCAGATGCCGTCACCACGCCACAGGCGTGGCCGGCCTCGTCAAGCATCACGTCCTCGACGCCGTCGGCGCGGATATCGAGGTTCGGTTGCTCGGCGAGCAGCGCTTGCACGGCCCGGCGATAGAGCGCGCGATCGGCCTGCGCCCGCGGCCCACGCACCGCCGGTCCCTTGCTGGCATTGAGCATACGGAACTGAATGCCGGCGCGATCGATGGCCCGCGCCATGATGCCATCAAGCGCGTCGATCTCGCGCACGAGATGCCCTTTGCCCAAGCCGCCGATCGCCGGATTGCAGGACATCTCCCCGATCGTCGCCGGATCGTGCGTGATCAGCAACGTGCGCGCACCCATGCGCGCTCCCGCGGCCGCCGCCTCGGTGCCGGCATGGCCGCCGCCGATGACGATCACGTCGTAGGAAGTCCGCAGAGAAGCGCCGTCCGTCATGCGGCGCACAGTGGGAATCCCGCTCAGCGAGTCAAGCCGTACGTAGCCGCACGCGTCCCCTTGATCAGCCGCGACGCCTATCTGTTCCGTGCATGCCGATCGACTTGCACAACCGTCCATCCACGCCGGAACCAAATTGCCCATGCCGCCACGAGCATCGGCAGCGCCAGCGCCACCCAGGAGAGTGCATCCCAGATGCCGTCCTCGAGCAGCGCCGAGACGAGGCCGATGACGGTGACGATGGCCAGCAGCAATGGCACGCCGAAGATGCGTCTCAATGACAGAGCTGGTTCGGAAGAGGTACGCATCGTCATCGTCCAACCCGCATGGCCTGATCGTCCTGTGCCAGCGATGCCAACCGCATGTCCATCGACACGCCGCGGCGCGCGAGCCAGAGATAGAGGCCACTGCCCAGCACGACGATTGCGATGATGTCGAGCAGCGCCCACACGATCTTCAGCGGCAGGCCGCCGTAGTCGCCGAAATGCAGCGGCTGGGAGACGAGCAGCGACGTAATGTACCACGGCATCTTGCGTAGATCGGTCAGCCCGGCGGTTTGCGCATCGACCAGGACCGGCTGGATCAGCCGCTTGGTCAGCGGTTCCTCACCGCGCATCGCCACCATGTAGTGATGGCCGCTGCTGAACAACGTGCCGGGGAAGGCGACGAAACCCGGCCGCATGCCCGGCGTCGCCGCTTGCGCGGTGATCATCGCCTTGTCGAGCGATCCCGGCTTCTCGACCGGCGGCTGGCCGGCATACGGCTTCACCATGTCGGCGAGCTGATCGAAGCGCCAGATCTGGATCAGCAGATCGGCCCAGGTATTGATCACGCCTGTGGCGCCGACCACCAGCACCCAGCCCACCGTCACGACGCCCAGCAGGTTGTGCAGATCAAGCCAGCGGGTCCGCGTTGCTTTGTCGTTGCGCACAGTGCCGAACGGCAGCTTGCGCATGAACGGCGCGTAAAGCACCACGCCCGAAATGATCGCGACCACGAACAGCAAGCCCATCAATCCCAGGAACAATTTGCCAGGCAGGCCCGCGAACAGGTCCACGTGCAGACTGAGCATGATGTCCATGAAACCCATCCGCGCACCGGGCTCCATCAACAGCTCGGCCGTACGGGCGTCGAAGATCATCACCTGGCTCTTGTCGAACGGCTCGACCAGAGTCTTGGCGATATTGACGATCACGACGTTGGGCTCGTCCTGGTCCCACACCACGAACTGCACGACCTGACCGGGCCGCCGTTGCAGACCGGCGGCGATGATCTTGTCGAGGCTGGCCTTGGGTGTGTCTGCCGCCATTGCCGGCGGCTCCGGCTTGTCGCCCAGCAGATGCTCGATCTCCTCATGGAAGATCACCGGCAACCCGGTGAGGCACAGCAGCAACAGAAACGCCGTGCACACCAAGCTCGTCCACTTGTGCACCCAAGACCATTTACGGATCGCGCCCGGGTTCATCGCACGGCCTCTCGATCAAAATGTCGCTTGCAGACCCACACCGAACCAGCGCGGGCGCAAGATGTTGGCTTCTTCGACCGCGCCGAAGGGCCAGACCGCCACCGGCTTGCCCGAGTCGAACAGGTTGTTCACGAAAGCGAAGACACGGGCATTGCCGTAAGTGAAGCCGGCTTGCGCGTTGACCACGACGTAGGGGTCGACGCGGCCGCGCGGGTTGTTCGGCTGGCTCGCGTTCGCGTTGGCGCTGGAGTAGTAGGACGACGAGTAGCGGGCATCGACACTCACATCGAAGCCGCTGCTGTGCTTGTAGCTGGCGCCGGCGGTTGCAGTGAATGCCGGCGACCGCGGCAGCGCCTCACCTTCGATCCCGGAGTTCGGATACTTCAAGATCTTAGTCTTCAAGAGACCGATCTCACCGAACAGTTCCAGGCCAGGCAACGCCAGCCAGCGGGCGCCCAGTTCGGCACCGTAAGTGATGGCAGACTTGGCGTTGCGGATCTCGGTTGATACCGGGCTCAGCGCAAACGGAAGCTGCATGTCCTTGTAGCGCGAGTAGAAGACGTTGCCCGTCAGCTGAAGCCGCTTGTCGAACAGCTCGGCTCGAGCATACACCTCGTAGTTCCAGACATATTCCGGCTTGTAGGTGTAGCTGACGAACGGCACGTTGAAGCTGACGCCGGCGCCGCCGCCGTTGTAGCCCCGTGACACCGTAGCGCCGACGGTCAGCTCGTTGGTGGCGTGCCAGGCAACCCCGACCTTGGGCAAAAACTCGGTGTAGGTTTCTTTGAAATCCACATCGAACAGCGGTGCGATGCCACCGACACGACGGCGGTGTTCACGCTCCAGGCGGCCGCCCAGCGTGAGATCGAGGTTGCCGAACACCCGCAGCGTCGCTTCGCCATAGGCGGCGAACGTCGTGGTTCGGTCATCCCACCGGTTCAAGCCGTTGAAATTCAGCCAGTCGTCCTGATTGGCCCGGAAGAAGTAGAGCCCGCCGAAGCCCTTCAGGCGTCCATCCATTCCGGTGAATTGCAGGCGCGGTTCGGCCAGGATCTCGCGACTGTGCACGTAGGCCGGCCCATCAATGAGGTCCTTCACCAGCCGCTTCACCTTCACATCGGCCAGTGAGAACGTGTTGTGGAAGGTCAACGTGTCGGAAATCTTCCACGTCGTTTCAGCAACACCGCTGGTCGCAGTCGGCTCGAACACCGGCATGTCCGACGTCGACGGATTATGGTTGCGGTACGGTCGCTGCACGATGTCGGTCTGCGGACCACGGTAGTCCTGGTGCGTTACGGTGATCAGCGTCGAGAAGCCCGGCAGCGCTTCGGGCTGAATCAGCACCTTTCCGCGCACTGCCAGCGACCGGTAGTCGCCCGGATCCTTGGCACCACCGAAGCCTTGGAAGTGCACGAAGCTGTCATAGGCCTTGTAGTCAACGGCCAGACGGAACGCGAGTTCGTCCTTGACCAGGGGCGCCGACGCAACGGCCGAGTACTGCTGCTGGTTCTGGTTGCCGAAAATCACCCGACCACCGATCTCGGTTTCCGTCAGGGAGGGGTCGCGGGTCTTGACCACTACGGCGCCGGCGATGGAATTTCGCCCTTGCAATGTGCTCTGTGGGCCGCGAAAGACCTCGACGCGCTCGACGTCCCACAGCGACAGGTCGCCGAAGATCGCTTCGTTGAAGCTGAGCGGCCGGCCGTCGACCGTATAGGTGATCCGAGGCCGGATGCCGCCGACAAAGGCGTCGATGCCTTGCGCCGGTCCGGTTCCATCGAGGCCGCGGATCGCCGGCGCCAGGTTGTTGGCCTCGGTGCTCACGACGTTGGGGATCCGCGCCATCACGTCGTTGGTACTGGCAAGGCCGGGCCGCTTACGGTCCAGATCGGCCGGACCGAAAACGGTGACGCTGCTGGCCGTGTCGCGCAGCGAGCGCTGCACCTTTTCGCCAGCGACGGTCACCGGCGCCAGCGTGGTGAAATCGGGCGTGGGTGCCTGCACCTTCTCGAGCGTCGCAGCGCGGGCTCCGGTAAACCGCACCAGCAACCCAGAGCCCGCCACCAACCGGCGCAACGCTTCCTCGGGCGCCAGGGGCCCGGATACACCCGGCGATTGCAGGCCACTGGTGATGCGGCTGTCATAGAGCACCTGCACCCCGGTGGCGGCGGCATACGCCGCGAGCGCCGAATCCAGCGACTGGGCGGGAATGTTGAAGGGCCGGGTTTGTGCCACGAGCGTGGGGCGCGCCGTGGACGAAGGCGGGGCAGGCTGGGCGTGTACTCCAGCAGCCGGGATCACAGCGGCCAGCATGGCCATGACGACGTGCCGAGAACCTCGGGCAGACTTGAGGCGGTTCGTTCTGCGGAATTTTTTCACCCGGCTTGCTACGGTCTGCATTGGTCCCCCAAGACACGCACGATTGCGCCTATTCTGAAATGCGAATAGGTCTTACTTTCAGTGACGTGCGACGGTATGCGAGACCGAATCCGACTGAGCGTTTTTTTTGGAAGTCAGCGCAGAATGACGATGCCGGCGGGTAGGTGCATCGCCTGCAGGCCCAGTGTGCGTTCAATGTGGGTTATTGCCTCATCCAGCCGATCAAGATGGAAGGCACCGCTGAGCTTGCGTTGTCCCGCCGCCGTATTGGCGAGCCAGATCCGGCCGCGACGGTACTGGTTGATCTCCTCAACCACCTGGCTCAACGTCTGGCCGCGAAAGACCAGCATACCGCGGCGCCACGCGGTCTCGGCCGCCGCATCGACACGCGCCACCGCATGGATGCCGCGATCGTCGTAGGTCGCAAGACCACCGGCCGCGAGCCGCGCTGTTTCCCTGGCCTTTACGACGACCGAGCCTTCGACGCAGACCACGCGCACGGTGTCGTCGCGGTCGCGCACCGTGAACAACGTGCCCGTGACCGTCGTCGTGCCACGGCCGGCGATTACCACGAAAGGCCGCGACACGTCTTTCAACACCGAGAAAGACGCTTCGCCATCAAACAGTTCGACTGCGCGCTGATCCGACGTGAATCGCACGGAAAGACTGGTGCGCGTGTTGAGTTCCGCCACGCTGCCATCGGGCAACGCCACGCGCTTCTGCTCGCCCGTACCCGTGCGATGCTCTGCCAGCCATGCGCCCGGCGCCGGCATGTAGCCCAACTGCGCGCCTGCCAGCATCACGCCGGCGGCGCCGGCCGCAAGCGCAGCACCCGTCACAAGCGCACGGCGACCACGCGGTACAGGCCGAGGCGGTGCACCGGCTGGCGTCGTCGCAGCCGACCCGGTCTGCTTCCATAACCGCGCCGCGTCCCGGAACGCCGCGTCGTGCGCCGGGCTGCGCCGACGCCACGCGCCCAGCGCATCGGCATCTTCCTGTGTCGCCACGCCGGATGTCAGGCGGACCACCCAGGCGAGCGCCTCGCGCTGAAGAGAGTCGGCGGCAGCCTTGTCGTCGGAATGATCGGCCATGACAACTCATGTCGACAGTACCTGCGCGCATGGATTGCAGCGGCGGTACCGTTCGCAATTCCCTGCCTATCAAGACGATACAGCCGGGCGCGGACCGAAGCGACGGATGGGATTTTTTTCCAGGCGTTGGGCACAGTGCTCCAAGGCGTGCTGCACATTGATCTCGACGGCACGCGTGGAGATGCCGTGACGATCGGCGATCTCGCGGTGGGTTTGCGCACCCAGGCGCGCGGCCAGGAAGATCGCGCGGCGGCGCGGCGGCAGTTCGTCCAGTGCTCTTTGCAGCGCCACCAGTTCGTCGCGCGCCACGGCGACGGCAGCTGCATCCGGTGCATCGTCGGGCACGTCGAGCAGGGCGTCGATCTCAGCCCCCGCCAGGGGCCGGCGTGCTTCGCTGCGCTGGTGGTCGACCGCGAGGTTGGCCGCGATCCGAAACAGATAGGCGCGCGGATCGGCGATCACGGCGGCGCTGCCGCCGCCGGCAATGCGCAGCCAGGCTTCCTGAGTCAGATCCTCAGCTGCCGCGCTATTACCCAGCCGACGCACCAGGAACCGGGTCAACGCATCGCGCTGCTCGGTGAAGACAGCCAGAAGCTTCTGGTATTGGTCGGACATCGCCTGCGCGCAGACCCCGCTCCGCCATGGCTGCGGCATCGCCGACCACTGGGCAGCCGACGCTAGCCCGGCTGAGAACGATTCGCAACAGCTGACCGCCTGGGCGCTACTGTTTCGTGAGACTGAGAGTGCAATTGGCAGGGCCGTCCACGACGTACCCAGGTGAGCGAACGGATCCCGAGGCTTCCACGCTGATCCCGTTCAAGCGTCCGTTCAGTTCGCCCTGGAGGGAGGCACCCGGGCGCCGATCCGAAGCGCCAAGCAACGACACTTTGACTCGATCGCCACGTACCTCGAGGCCAAGCTCCAACGGATTTCGGCGGTAGGTGCCGCGACCATTACTCACAGTAAGATCGATCGCCTCAGTGCGGGATAGAAGGTCGTCGCACCGTAATGCTCCTACCCACCGCCCGTCGTACGGAGGCGTGCTGGCCGCTGACGGTGTTGCAGCCGTCACCTGGGGCTGCTGACGGCGCTGCTCTTCCTCGACGCGTCGCGCCTCCGCCTTGCGGGTGTCATCCAGCCGCTTCTGTTCCTCGTCATAGCGACTGAGCGCCGGTGCCGCCTGGCGATACAGCACCGTCAATTGCGCGGCCGTCAGAAAGCCCGTCTCCGGCGCATTCTGGCTTTTCTGCCACAGCGCGATCATTTGCCGGGTGCGGGCGCCGAGGAATCCGTCGCTGCCGCGCGTATCATGTCCCAGCGAGGTCAGGGCGATCTGCACCCGCCGGCGATCCGACTCCGACAGTCGCAGGGCCACCTCGGCCGCTTCCGCCTGCCGCCGCACCTCGGCATCGGCCTTCGCCTTGTCCTCGGTGGCCCGGCGCGACCCGTCTTCTTGCGCCGTCTGGGCGACAGGCGCCTCTTGCCGCGGCGTCGAGGCCGGTGGCCGCAGCGAAACCCAGACGCCACCACCACCGATGGCGGCGACAACCGCACCCGCCACAACGCCTGCCAGTACCGGGCGGCGACGCTGTGTCGGTTCTGCCTTTCGCGGCACCAGTGGCTCATGCATCCGACGCGTTACGGCGGCGTCGGGCGTTGCAGCCAATGCCGATGGCTGGCCGGTCATGGCGCGGCGCCATGCGGCGATCGTCTGCGGCCGATCCGCTGCCTTCATCCTGAGACCAGCGTCGACGACCGCGAGCAGGCTCGGCGCATAGCGCCCTCGACCAGCTGCGACGGCCGGCACCAGTTTGTCGTCCGCCAGGCGCTCCAGTGCTGTGGGCGGCGGCCTGCCCACGATGCAGTGGTACACGGTCGCGGCCAAGGCATAGATATCGGTCCACGGCCCTTGCCGGGCTGAGGTCGCCTGCTCGGGCGCCGAGTAGCCTGGCGTCGATATCGCCGTCATCGCCTGCGTCCGCCCTTGCAATGCCAGGCGCGACGCCCCGAAGTCGATCAAGGTCGGCAGACCGGCGTTATCGATCAGGATGTTTGAAGGCTTGATGTCACGGTGAACGAAACCGGCGTCGTGGACCAGTTCCAGGCCATCGAGCAGCGGGTAGAGAAGCTGCTCGATGGCCGGCTGCGCCAAGCGATGGTCACGCTGAAGGCGGGCATCCAACGTCTCGCCACGGACCAGCGCCATGACCATGTAGGCCGTGCCGTTGGCCTCCAGGAAATCGTAGACGCCGACGATCCCTGGCGCGTCCTCCAGTCGCGCCAACGTCTTGGCTTCATCGAGAAAACGCGCGCGGCCCCATTGAAAGTCTTCGGCCGCTTTCGCCGTACGCGGCAGGACCGTGAGGCCGCCCTGCCGCTTGGCGCAACTGGTCGGCAGGTACTCCTTGATCGCGACGTCGCGCCCCAGCTGCATGTCGCGCGCATGATAGGTGATGCCGAAGCCACCCTGGCCCAGCACCTCGATGATCTCGTACTTGGCGATGCATGTGCCTGCCGGCAGTACGCCGAACGGATCGCCATCGTCGGATCGCGGTTCCGTGGGAGATCCCGTCAGACGATCGCCCCCCATCGTTTATCGCGTCGATGGTCCAACAACCGGTGGTTCAGCGCAAGGCGGAGCGTTACTTCCGGAATTATGTAGCTGTCTCACCCACGGTGGATAATTCGACATTTAGTCGGAACAAAACAGGTCTTTAGCTAGGAATTGCGTTTGCTTACAAGAGGTTGTGGCTCATCAACCTGCCATGCCGCCATATTGTGGCGGCGCTGGACTCCTTGCAGCCGCTGTGGTTGAAATAGAACGCCCCGCCGAAGCGGGGCGTTCATGGCCCGGTGGCAGAATGGTTATGCGGCCCCTCCGCAAAGGTGCATAAGCCGGTTCGAGTCCGGCCCGGGTCTCTCAGGGCGGTCCCTCACGGGGGCCGCCCTTTCCTTTTCTAACGCAACGCCAGCGTCCCACTGGACTCTCTTTTTCGGTCTTGTGGTTCGCGGTGTCACTTACACTGCATCTAGTGACACGAAACGAGTCGCCTTGCAAGGGTAATAACGGCATTATTACCGGGTTTTAACCCGGTTAAAACTGATGGCCCGGCCACAGCATAAGCAGGAAACGAAGCCCTTTGAGATCAGCGTGCCGATCACGCTGTACGAATTTCTCGGCTATCTCGCCGCCCACTCGCATTTCGGTGCTAGCGAAGGCGCGGTGGCCGTCTACCTTTTGACGAAGCAAATTGACGAAATGATCCGGACCGGGGCGCACAACCTCCAGCTGCCTCGCGCACCTTCATCGCCCGGCGACTAATAGGAAACCACAAAGCTTGCTTGGGCCGGCTATTGGTTTGACGGCGGGCTAACCGTAAAGTAGCGCTGCCCAATACCTACCAGAAATGCGCCAACACCGCCGCTGAACAGGATGGATTGAAGTTTGTGCACCTGTGCCTCGCTTAGCCACTGAGGGCACCACGGGGCGTTCCATATCCAACCGGTCTTTGTTTCGCAGGCAGGGACGTTCGATGGCATGATGTAGTGCCAGAAGACGATGAGCAGGGCGATGCCGAAACCCGCCGCCAAGCCATACATGAAGGCGAGCAGTATTTTGCCCCAGTGCTTGATAACAAGCAGCTTGATGGCGTGATGCTGATCTTCAAGGGCGTCGAGTCTGGCGGCGTTTCGTAACTCCTGATCGGCCTTGGGGTCACGCCTATATTCGTCCTCAAGGCCCGGCTCAGGCGGGGGTACATCAGGCACTAGCCGCCGTCCTCTCCTTGCTCACCTGAACAGCGCGCTCAAAGTACGCCTTGATCAAGGGATCTGGGATAATGATCCCAGTCATGCCATCACGGTATACTTTCGCCCAGGGGCTATCCGATCGGTGAGTCCAGCTTGAGAGCGCCCCACCGCTCAAATGGCCCCACCGCTCTGCCACCTGTTCGACGATGTGATTGGATTCGGAGTCGATATCCATCGGGTACTTGAAACCAAAATCAGTCTCAAGTGTCGCCAGGTCCCCCATGATTGGGGCGCGCCCCCACTGCTTAGCAGCGTGATACACTTTGGACACCACCGGTCCGTACTTCCACGCCTCAATCGACTGGTCGATGAGAGGGCGTCCGTGCAGCGCCAGACTGAATCCGTGCCCCACATACACAAGCTTGACCAACTGCAGCGGCGTGATCGCGCGACCGCGCCTGCGGCAAGCGTGCAGAATTTTATTAGCGATTCTGTTGGCTTCGTACATTGCGGTCTCTCCCGTGGCAGCGGGCGAGGCCCTTCCTCGCTGTTTACCCGATTTTGACGCGAACGAAACGCGCACGAATCCTGTAAACACTTGATCGATATAGGAATCTTTCCGCTTGTGTCAATGCGGGATGTATGCATGTACCCTTATAGGTTCAGTGTTTTACAGCCAACCGCTTCTAAACATTGAATAAAAAAAACTGCTGTAAAACCGCCTCTCGCGATCTTGTTGGCAATGTTCCGCTCCGTCTCCGGTACGCCCATTGCCGTCAGTTTCTCGGCCAGTTCTCTGTAACTCACATCGTGGCGCTTCAGCTCTGCCTTTAACAGACCCTTCGCACGCTGTTGCCAGTCTCTCGCGGGCATACGGCACCTTGATTCGAGGTAAAAATCATCATATTCGATATATTCAGCATTGACAACGGGACCAACCATCATCACATTCGGTGTATAAACAGCGAATTTGATGATGCCGCAGCACTTCCTCATCTCCGCAGCCGCAAGAACGCTCTCGCTAGCGTCCGTTGCGCGCATGTCGGACGAGGAAGCGCGAGCCACCTTCCAGCGCATCCGGTGGGCCGATACCAACGGTGAGCCGTACTGCCCGAAGTGCGGTTGCCTCAAGGCATACGCTCTCCCGACGCGCCCGGTTTGGAAGTGCAGCGCCTGCCACTATCAGTTCAGCGTCACCGCCGGGACGATTTTCGCGGACCGCAAGCGCCCGATCCGCGACTACCTGCTTGCCATTGCGATCTTCGCGAACGGCGCCAAGGGCCACAGCGCGCTTCAACTCAGCCGCGACCTCGACTGCCAGTACAAAACGGCCTTCGTCTTGGCGCACAAGCTGCGCGAGGCGATCGCGTCCGAAGCGCGCGGCCTGACGATCGGCGGTGAGGGCAAAGTTGGAGAGGTCGACGGCGCGTACTTCGGCGGCCAAGCCCGCAAAGAGAATAAGGCCGAAGAGCGGAAGGACCGACGGCTGGCAGAAGAGCAGACCGGCAAACGGCAGGTCGTCGTTGTGGCGCGCGAGCGCGACGGCCGCACGCTGCCGGTCGTTGTCGCCAAAGAGGCTCACGGCGTTCCGTTCGTTCGCCAGCACGTAAAGCCCGGCACCGTCCTGCACGCCGATGAGGCGAGCAGCTGGGATCATCTGCATGCCCACTTCGACATGCAGCGCATCAATCATTCCGTCGCCTATAGCTTGGACTGCGCCTGCACCAATCAGGCCGAATCGTTTTTCTCCCGCCTGCGTCGCGCGGAGATCGGCATTCATCACCGGATCAGCGGTCAGTATCTGCACCGCTACGCTTCGGAAATGTCGTGGCGCGAGGATCGCCGCCGGATGAGCAACGGCAGGCAGTACGCCGAAATCACCGCTCTGGCGCTCAATCATCCGGTCAGCCGGGAATGGGCCGGCTACTGGCAGCGCCGCCGCCCGGCACACGGGATGCACCATGCCTGAGAAGCACGTCGTCTCCGCCTTGGTCGAGCGCCGCGCCCGCGTCGCTGGCGACCTGAGGCAGGCCGAGCTTCGCGTTGCAGCCCTCAAGGCTGACATCGCGGCCATCGACGCCTGCATCCTGATGTTCAAGGCGGACTACCGAATCGAGTCCATCCCGGTGAAGGTGACGAACGAGAAGAATCCGGCCGTGCTGCCGAAGGGGACTGGAAGCCGAAAGGCGCTAGAGATCCTGCGGCGCGCTGGCGAGCCTCTCACGGCACCCGAGTTGGCCCGGCGCATCCTGGTCGGTTTGGGCCGCGACACGACGGACCGCGCCGTCGAAATGCTGGCCAAGACGATCCACAGCAGCTTTACGCGGCAACGCACTCCCGTGGTCGCCTACGATCGGGCTAGCACCTGGCCGGGGAAGTGGCGATTGCTGCCTTAGGTCGTTTCGCGCGTCTGCGTCGCCTTCTGGCCGATTCGTTTCCGGTCAACATAGGCTTGCAAGCTCATCACGACCAAATGACGGATGACTTCCGCCCGGTCGCCGCCGACTTCCTGCAAGTCGACCAACTCCTGCAAGAGCGCCATCGCGCCCGCCGGCAAGGAGAAGCTCAACTGTTTGTTTTTACCGTCGCCGGCCTTCTTAGGCATGGCTGGCAGGATAGCATGATCGTTCTAAGAGTCTTCTAACATCGTTAGAAGCGTGTTGACTGGCAGCTGCCGCCGTGGCAACCTGCAAAAAAAGAAACGCGCGGGGTACCAGCCCGCGCGTTTTTAGAAGGGACGTCCAGAACGTTGTCTCAACTACTCGGACTTGGGAGCCCTGCGTCGTCGGCAGGGCCTTCTCCGAGGGTGGCTTTTAACTGTTTGCCATTGCCCTAGTCGGCACCGAAGATACTCACGGACCACTACGGGTTTCTCTACGCTTTCAGGTTCCATGTCTTTCTCCGTCGGGGCGCATGCCCCGGCGTTAGGCATGGGGTGGCCGATCGGAAAGAGACGATGGCTGGAAGCCGAGCGACCTAGAGAAGGCCGGTTTCTAGCTCACGTCAAGCATCCTGCGTGTGTGGGAAAGAATATGCCCGCAGCGACTTATCGAATTATCCACCGTGGGTGAGACAGCTACATAATTCCGGTTACTTCCCGATGCAGAAATCGCGGAAGATCACATCCAGCAAGTCCTCGACACCGACACGGCCGGTGATGCGGCCCAGCGCCCGTGCGGCCAGGCGGACGTCTTCCGCCATCAGCTCCGCTGGCAGGCCCTGGGCCGGCGCTGCCAGCGCGCGATCAAGCGCCGCGAGACACCGGCCCAGCGCCTCCCGATGGCGCGCGCGGGTCAGTGGCGGCGGGGCCAGCACGCGATCCTGCGCTGCCTCAACCGTCGCATCGCCGCCAGACGGCGCATCGCCCACGAGGGCTGCCACTGTGAGGCTCAGCCGCTTGAGCAGGGCCGGTATCCCTTCGCCGGTCCGGGCCGACACGACGAGAGGGGAGCCAGCGGCTGGCTCACGGTTCAGGACACCGCGATCCGCCAGCAGGTCGATCTTGTTGACGACGGTCAGGTCGGTCTGAGGATGCCACGTCGCCAGCGCGGCCCGCGCGGTTCCGGCCATCGCTGGCCAATCGGCGGGTCGCCCATCCCGCTCCGCCGCCGGGACGACCAGCAGCCGCAGGTCGGCGTCATCGGCCCGGGCGCGGGCGCGGCGCACGCCCTCCACCTCGATCGGATCGACCGTGTCGCGCAGGCCTGCCGTGTCGGCGACGGTGACGGGATAGCCATCCAGATCGAGATTGACCTCGATCACGTCGCGCGTCGTGCCGGCGACGGTCGAGACGATGGCCGCCTCACGCTGGGCGATCAGATTGAGCAGCGACGACTTGCCGGCATTGGGCGGCCCGATGATGGCAATCGACACGCCGTCGCGCAGCCGCTCGCCGCGCCGGTCGTCCAGGTGAGCAGCGACCGCGTCCCGCAACACCATCAGTTCCGGTCGCACGGCCTCCGCCATGCCCTGCGGCAGGTCCTCGTCGGGAAAATCGATATCGGCTTCCAGATGTGCCAGGGCTCGCAGCAGGCAGGTTCGCCAGTCCTCGTACAGCCGCCCCAGCGCACCGTCGACTTGGCGCAACGCCTGGCGCCGCTGGGCTGCCGTTTCGGCGCCGACCAGGTCGGCGACGCCTTCCGCCGCGGTAAGATCGAGCTTGCCGTGCTCGAAGGCGCGGCGTGTGAACTCACCCGGCTCTGCCAGTCGGCAAAAGGGCAGTCGGCCGATCGCCGCCAGCGCCGCATCGATGACCGCGCGGCCGCCATGGAGGTGAAATTCAGCGACGTCCTCCCCGGTGTAGGACTGCGGCGCCACAAAGCGCATGACCAATCCGCGATCGATCACTTCGCCGGTCATGGGATCGAGGAACGGCCGCAGCGCGGGCCGCCGCGGTGCCGGCAGGGCCGGATCGCGCGCCGAGCCACCGCGGGCAAAGGCACCCGGCTCCGTCAGAAAGACCAGAGCGTCCCCAACGCGCGGGCCCGACAGCCGGATCACCGCCACGCCGGCGCCGCCGCGGCGTGCCGGCAGCGCCGACGCCAAGGCATAGATCGTCTCGCTCATCCCGGTGGTCATGAGCGAGCGATACTATGGGTTGCAGGCCGTCCTGGCCTCAGAAAAAGGCCAGGGCGTTGGCCAGGCCCTTTGCCTATTGCTTGGGCGCCGGGGAATTGGCTGCCGGCGTTGGCAGGGGAACTGGTGCAGCCGCAGTCGGCGTCTTGGCGGCAGGCGCAGGACCCTTGGCCGCCGGCGCCACTGTGCCCGGCGCAACGCCCGACGCCGTAATGCAGGCCTTGATCTTGTCGTACACCGCCTTTTTCAGGACCTTCTTTTTCATCAGGTCCTCGGGTGTCGCGTAGGGGCGGGCTTTGACGATGGCATTGGCACGCTGCACGCCGATCTGCGGCAACTTCTTCAAGTTGTCCGTCGACGCAGCGTTGACGTCGACTTTCTCTTCCGGACAGGCCGCGCTGGTCTGAGCCGGCTTCGTCGCCGGCTTGGTTCCAGGCGTGGGTGTCCGGGGCGGTTCGGTCTTGGTCGATGGCGCCGGGGTTGACGGCGGGGTGGTTGCCGGAGGCGTGGCTGACGGTGCCGGTGGTGCCGACGGCGTCCCGCTCGGCGGCGGCAACGGCTGCGATTGAACCTGGGCGAGCAACGGTGCGGCAAACAGCATGGTGCCGGCCATCAGTGCCGGCAGGACGAACGTTACACGAGCCATATGTTTTTTCCTCCACAACGGCCCGGGGGAGGGCCGGACGACGCCATAGACTGTACAGGCAACCGTTCGCACCGTACGTCGCAACGCTGCCGGGCGGTAGATCGCCCCTGCAAGACGGCAAAAGTGCGGCACCTGGGCGCCCCTGTCACCGGTTGCGCGCAGCCTGTATGATGGGCACAAGGAGCACCATGGCCGCCGGCCAGTACGACCACATCCCGCGCCGCCGCGACATTATCGACCGCAAGGCGTTGATGGCGGCGATCGAGACGCTGCTGGACGATGCACCGGCCGGCACCGAGCCACCGCGCGCGCCAACATTGGCGCTGTTCAAGGACGCCCTGGCCAAGGGCCGCAGCGAAATCCGCCGCCGGTTCGGCGGCACCGATGACGGCAAATCCAAAGCCGGAAAGCGCGGCCTCAACGACGGCCCGGGCGTGCTCGCGGCGACATCGTTCCTGATGGACCAGCTGCTGCGCGTGCTGTTCGACATCGCCAACGATCATGCCTTTCCGGCGGCCAATCCCAGCATGGCCGAGCAGATCGCTCTGGTCGCGACCGGCGGCTATGGCCGTGCCGAACTGGCGCCGCAGTCGGATATAGATCTGTTGTTCCTGCTGCCCTACAAGCAGACGCCCCGCGGCGAGCAAATCGTCGAGTACATGCTCTACCTGTTGTGGGATCTGGGGCTGAAGGTCGGGCATGCGACACGCTCGGTCGAGGAGTCTATCCGCCAAGCTGACAGGGATGTGACGATCCGCACGGCACTGCTGGAGGCCCGCTACCTGTGGGGCGAGCAGGCGCTGTTCGAGACCCTGCGCCGCGATTTTACGCAGAAGTTCCTGACCGGCGATGGCCGCGACTTCGTCGAGGCCAAGCTGGCCGAACGCGATGCACGCCACCAGCGGATGGGCGATTCGCGCTATGTCGTGGAGCCCAACGTCAAGGAAGGCAAAGGCGGCCTGCGCGATCTGCAGACGCTGTACTGGATTGCCAAGTACCTCTATCGCGTCGATGACGTCGCCGGCATGGTCGACAAGCATGTACTGACGGCCGGTGAGGCGCGCCAGTTCCGGCGTGCCGAGCAGTTCCTGGTCACCGTGCGCTGCCACATCCACTACCTGACCGGCCGGCCCGACGATCGCCTGCCGTTCGACTTGCAGCGCGAGATCGCGCAGCTGTTGGGCTATGCCGATCGGCCCGGCTCGCGCGGCGTCGAACGCTTCATGAAGCACTACTACCTGCACGCCAAGACGGTGGGCGACCTGACGCGCATCTTCGTGGCGGCGCTGGAGGATTCGCGCCGGCGCAAACCACGGCTGCGCGTGTTGTGGGAGACCTTGCGACCCAAGCAGCTCGAAGGCTTCCGCATCGACGGCCAGCGCCTGGCGGTGGCCGGCATCGACGACTTCGCCAAGGATCCGGTGCGTTTCCTGCGTCTCTTTCACGTTGCGCAGGAAAACGACATCGACATCCATCCCGCGACGCTGCGGCTGATCACCCAGAACATCAAGCTGGTGGACGCCAAGCTGCGCGAGAACCCCGAGGCCAACCGCCTGTTCATGGCGATGCTGACCTCGCGCAAGGATCCCGAAACGACCTTGCGGCGTCTCAATGAAGCCGGCGTGTTCGGCCGCTTCATTCCCGATTTCGGCCGGGTCGTGGCGCAGACCCAGCACGACATGTATCACACCTACACGGTCGATGAGCACACCATCCGCGCCATCGGCATCCTCTCGCGCATCGAGGTCGGCACGCTGAAGGAAGACCTGCCCGTCTCCTCGGAGGTCGTGCACAAAGTGCTGTCGCGCGAGGTGCTCTATCTGGCCGTGCTGCTGCACGATATCGCCAAGGGGCGCGGCGGTGATCATTCGGTGCTGGGCGCCGAGGTTGCCAACCAGCTCTGCCCGCGCCTGGGTCTCGACGCGGCCGAGACCGAGACCGTCGCCTGGCTGGTGCGCTATCACTTGGCCATGTCGGGGACCGCGTTCCAGCGCGACCTGCAGGATCCCAAGACCATCACCGATTTCGCCCAGCTGGTGCAATCGCCCGAGCGCCTGCGGCTGCTGCTGGTGCTCACCGTCTGCGACATCCGCGCCGTCGGCCCCAATATCTGGAATGGCTGGAAAGCGGCGCTGCTGCGGCAACTCCATTTCGCCACCGAGCAGGTCCTGTCGGGCGGCACGTTGCAAGGTGGCCGGCGCAGCCGCGTGGGCTGGGCCCAGGAAGAGACTGCCAAGCTGCTCGCCGACTGGAGCGACGCCGACAAGGAAGCGCTGACCGCGCGTGCCAGCGCTGCCTATTGGCTGTCGTTCGAGCCGGCTGTGTTGGCACGCCATGCCCGCATGGTGCGCGAAGCTGAACGCACCGGTGCGCATCTGCGCATCGAGCATCGCGTCGATACCGTGCGGTCGGCGACCGAGGTGACGATCTACACCGTCGACACGCACGGCCTGTTCGCTCGCCTGGCCGGCGCCATGGCGGTGTCGGCGGCAACCATCGTCGACGCCAAGATCTTCACGCTCAACAACGGCATGGCGCTCGATACGTTCTGGATCCAGGACCTCGAAGGTAAGCCCTACGACCGACCCGACCGGCTGGCCCGCTTGCGGGCGCGCATCGAGCTTGCCCTCGTCAACCAGCTCGATATCGCCATCGAACTGCAGCGCCAGCAGCCCAACTATCCAACGCGGGACCGCGTTTTTACGGTCGAGCCGCGGGTGTTGATCGACAACAATGCCTCCAACAACCACACGGTGCTGGAGGTGAACGGGCGCGACCGGCCCGGCTTCCTGCATGTTGTGACCCGCGCCCTGACCGGCCTCAACCTGCAGATCGCTTCGGCTCACATCACGACGTACGGCGAACGCGCCGTGGACGTCTTCTACGTCAAGGACGTCTTCGGCCTGAAGGTCGTCAACCCGCGCAAACTGGCGGAAATCGAGACGACGATCGAAGATGCCATTCGTGCTTTCGACGCCACGTTCCGGCGGCCCGCACTGTCGGCCCGCAGCACGGCGGCGGAGTAGCTACCGACGGCCTGTATCGACGGCAATCACGCCCGTGCACGGCTTGCCGGCGACCTCGCAGATGGCGTCAGTGACCGTCACCGCGACGATATCGGGGCAGTCCACACCCAGCGGCTGAGACAGGTCGAGCTGGACTGTGAGGTCGGCCGTCATGCCGGGCGGAATCGGCCGCTCGACGCCGTCGCGATACCGTGACCGGAATTCGAGGGTCCGGACGTCGCCCGATTTCAACGTGAACCTGAGCCCGACCTCGAGATAGTCGACCACCGTTGCCGTGTTGTTCACGGCTTTCAACGACGGGACGCACGATCCCAGGACCACTTTGTCGGCGCCACGCGAAATCTCGATCCGGTCCTGCGCCGACGCCACACCGCCGGTCGCCAGCACCAGCATTGTTCCAATGACGACCGCCGGCCTGACGCACACGGCTACGCCGTTTCCATGCGCACCGACCCGCTGGCATCACGCCGCCGATCCAGCATCTGCAGGATGGCGGCCGCTGTTTCCTCGATCGACCGCCGTGTCACGTCGATGCTGGGCCAGCGGTTGCGGGCATAGAGCCGCCGCGCGTTCTGCATCTCCTCCTGGACCTGATCGAGGTCCGTATAGTCGGTCTCGGTCTCCTGCTGCAGCAGATGCAGGCGGTTGCGGCGGATTTGCACCAGCCGCTCCGGATCGGTCACCAGGCCGACGATCAACGGCCGGCGGACCGCCTCCAGTTCCTCCGGCGCCGCTACTTTCGGCACCAGCGGCACGTTGGCGGCCTTGATGCCGCGATTGGCGAGATAGACGCAGGTCGGCGTCTTGGACGTGCGCGACGGACCGACCAGGATCACATCCGCTTCGTCGAGGTCGTGCGTTGACTGGCCGTCATCATGCGCCAGGGTGTAGTGCATGGCATCGATACGGCCAAAATACTCGTCGTCCAGCGCATGCTGACGGCCGGGCCACATCGCCGTCTTGCTGTGAAAATGCACGCCCAAGGTGCTCATGACCTGATCGAGGATACCGACGCAGGGCAGGCCCAGGCGCCGGCAGTGCTCACGCAGCCGATCACGCAGTTCGTGATCGACCAGCGTGTAGAGGACGGGACCTCGATTCACCTCGATGGCATCCGCGACTTTGTCGATCTGGGCTGGCGTACGAATCAACGACCACACGTGCTCGGTGGCGAAAACGCCCTCGAATTGCACCAGGCAGGCGCGTGCCACACTGGTCACTGTCTCCCCGGTGGAGTCGGACACGAGATGCAGGTGAAAATTGCGGGCGCGGACGGGCATGTTGTCGAGGTCTCCTGACGGATGGACTCTACTCCACCGCCGGCCGGGGAAAAGACCAGCGTAACCGGATCAGCAATCCCCACAATCCCTCATGGAAACCCAAGTCCGGCTTTTCGTCCCGATCGCCCGATGGAGATCGGCGCGGGTTGCACACCTGTGCGTGCTCTGTACCCAGCCGCTGGAAAACGCCCGATGGGCCCGCTCGCCGTATCCTTGTCCCCATGATTCACGACTCGCCGGCACGGCGCTATCCCCTCGATTGGGCGCAAAATACGCCGCTTTTTTCGGACTTGCGCGGAATGACCCGATACCTGCCCCCAGGGAGCATGGCAGCCTGAATCAATCCCCCGCCTCAGGGGCAAGACTCTCCTGTCGATTTGATCCCCTGCACTCCCAGCCCCTTCTATTTCTTCCACCTTCCTTGATTCTCATATTCAGTTAAAGGAAGAGGCACAGGCCCATAGCGAGGCACGGAACCGTTGATCCTGCGTGTGCTGAAAGGTGAGCGCGTTGCATCCCCGCCGATCTGGCTGATGCGGCAAGCCGGCCGTTACCTGCCCGAATACCGTGCCACGCGCGCGGCGGCGGGATCGTTCCTCGATCTCTGCTATGCGCCCGATCTTGCCACCGAAGTGACGCTGCAGCCGATCCGGCGCTTCGGTTTTGATGCCGCCATCATCTTCTCGGATATCCTGGTGATCCCGCAGGCACTCGGCCGCAAGCTATGGTTCGAGGAAGGCGAAGGACCGCGGCTGGATCCGCTGACGGGTCCGGCCGACATTGCGGCCCTGGCGCCCGCCGGCATCGAGCCGACCTTGCAGCCGGTCTACCAGGCGATCCGCCAGACGCGCGCGGCGCTGCCGGCAGATACGGCCCTGATCGGCTTCTGCGGCGCCCCCTTCACCCTGGCCTGCTACATGATCGAAGGTGGCGGCAGCCGTGATTTCCTGAAGGTCAAGCAGTGGGCCTATGGCCATCCCGATAGTTTCCGCCGCCTGATCGACACGTTGGTGCAGGCGTGCATCGATCACCTCGACCTGCAGGTGCAGGCCGGCTGCGATATCGTACAGATCTTCGACAGCTGGGCCGGCATTCTGCCCGAGGAACAGCTCTTCCGCTGGTCGGTGCAGCCGATGCAGACGATTGCCCGCGGCCTGCGCGCGCGTCATCCCGATGTGCCGGTGATCGCGTTTCCGCGCGGCGTCGGACCGGCGGCGCTGATGTACCGTCGTCTGCCCGAGTTCGCAGCGCTGTCGATCGACACCACGATCGGCGCGCACTGGGCGGCGCAGGAGCTGCAGCCGCATGTTGCCGTACAGGGCAATCTCGATCCGGCCATGCTGATCGCCGGCGGCGAGACCATGGCACACGAGGTCAAGCGGATCCTCGGCAAGCTCGCCGGTGGTCGGCATGTCTTCAATCTCGGCCACGGCATCCTGCCGCAGACGCCACCCGACAATGTCGCGCGTCTGGTCGAGATCGTGCGCGAATGGACGAGCCGGTGAGCCGCATCGCCGTCATCCTGTTCAATCTGGGCGGCCCGGACTCGCCGCAGGCAGTCGAACCGTTCCTGCGCAACCTGTTTGCCGACCCGGCGATCCTGCGCGTGCCCGGTTTCGTGCGCCGCTTTCTCGCGCCATTCATAGCCCGGCGCCGTGCGCCCACGGCCCAGGCGATCTATGCCAAGATCGGCGGCCGGTCACCGATTCTGCCGCAGACCGAAGCGCAAGCAGCGGCGCTCGATGCCGCGCTGGCGGCACGGTCGCCGGCGCATACGTTCCGCGCCTTCAT
>Ga0187894_10002387_pt1 | contig 22513 bp, 20 predicted proteins | sample GBC1701081metaG_FD_136650 | JGI IMG/M metagenome (GOLD analysis project Ga0187894, IMG submission 136650) | White microbial mat communities from a lava cave in the Kipuka Kanohina Cave System on the Island of Hawaii, USA - GBC170108-1 metaG ... | reverse complement strand
GTAATTTCTGATATTACTGAACTTATTTGATTTAACCCGCGAAGCGGGGTGCTATCGCCCGTATTCACGGGCTAAAAACCACAATTCGTCAGTTATTTTATTCTGACAAAGTAGAACTAATCAATTACCTTAATAGTATTTATAGAGCAAGAAAAAAGACACCACAAATATTTTTTAGTTTCTGATTTTATCTTTTGAGTTAGAAAATGTGTTTATCAAACGTGATAAATCCGGTTGACCGTTATGAGAATTGCTTCCTCTTGTGAAAGTGCAGTCGCTACGACATGCTTTAACCGTTCTGCGTATTGTTCAATTATTAAGCGGTCTTTGTCCCAAAGAAAAGGTGTGTCGGTAAAAAGTATGTTTATACGGTCAGGAATTATTTCGCCAAATTCAGAACGATATTTGCCCGAAGCTACGACGACAGAGCATCCACCAAAAGAATAGCTGAGTTCATCTCCCAACTCTTCCAAGATGTTTTTGTAAATGTTATCGGGCAGGTCAGGAATAAAGAGTTCAATTCGTATTCTTTCTAATAGCGGCAATAATTTTCTCCTGACGCTTTGGCAATGCTTTTACTCTTTTCAAAGCTTCTTCTCTGCTTACTTGCTCTTTTTTTGGTCGCTCAATCACAACCTGTTTTTTAAGCTGTTTCATTCTTCAACACCTCACGTTCGGATGATAGCAATAAAATCCAAACGATGACAAAACAGACGGCTATGGTTTGCGCGAGTAGTAGCCTTTGCGTGCGCGTATTCGCAGGTCTTTGCGTTGCGGGGTGCGGAGTGTGATTGTTCGGAATTTGCCGTCTCTTTCATCGTCAACAGCGTAATAGCTCAAGACATATTGCTGTGATAATTCTGCGGCGATTTGTGTAAAAGCATTGTCAACATCTCTGGTATTCAGTGGTGAATATACTGCGCCGCCCGTTTGTTCCGTTAATTCCATCATGCGGCGTTCTGCCGTGAGTGCGCGGATGTTTGCGTTGCCGTTTACCTTTCCCGATTGCGCCAGATACTCAAACTGTTTGGTGTTTACGACATAGACCTGACAGCCCGCGTTCTGCACAATTCTTAGCATATCTTCAAAAGGCAAATCGCTTGTTGTGTCTTCGCCGTCTGAAACGATTACGATAACTTTGCGTTCACCAAAAGGCTTCAAATATCTTGCGGCTTCTGCGACGGCTTCAATCAAAGATGTCGCGCCTTCGGCTTTGCCGAAACTTTCGATTGCGTGTGTGAGAAGTCTTGTGTCTGAGGTTAAAGCCTGCATTAAAATAATTTTGTCTGTAACACTGTAAAGTGCGGCTTGGTCAATGGGACGAATAACCCGTTTGAAAAATTTCAGAGCAGCTTGTTTTTCAAACTCGCGGGCGGCGTCAATGCTCGAACTGTTATCAAATAAAAGAGCAAGTTTGACAGGCGTTTCCGAACGCGAAATAGAGCTTATGATTTTTGTTTGCCCGTCAATAAACAACTCGAAATCTTCAAGCTTGAGATTTGTTATAGGTGTTCCCTGCCCGTCAACAATCGAAGCGGGAATTGTCACTAAATTAGAATCAACACGCACAATATCATCATCACCGACATCAACATTGTTGCCCGTTTTTTGTTGTGGCGAAGGAGATGGCATCGGCGTAGGTGTCGGAGCTATTTTTGGTCTGGTATCGTTTGTTGTCTGTTTGTTTGCCTGTTGATTTGATGAAGAATCTGTTTTCTTATCATTGCTGTTCTTTGGCTTAACGCGTCCCGATTGTGCTTGTGCCGAAAGACAAAAAATTGCCACAGAGACACAAAAGATTGAGTGATTGAGTGATTGAGTGATTGAGTGATTGAGTGATTGAGTGATTGCGGATTGCAGATTAAGAATTGTTAATTTGTAATGTTTCATTTGTGTTTTGAAAAGCACGCCTGTTAATCGTTTGTCACTGCTTAAATTCTTCAATCTCCCAATCTCCCAATCTCCCAATCTCCCAATCTCCCAATCTCCCAATCTCCCAATCTCTCAATCTCCCAATCTCTCAATCTCTCAATCTCCCAATCTCTCAATCCCCCAATCTCTCAATCTCTCAATCACTCAATCCCCCAATCTCTCAATCCCCCAATCCACTCATCCCATTCTTTCAACGCCAATTCAACTTGCAGAAGATGTCTGTCGCGTTTTCGCTTCACTTTTTTACGTTGTTCGGGTTGTAAAGGTTCAAGAAGAGCGAATGTAATGTTTACAGGTTGATAATTCTTTGTCTCAACGCTTGAAACATAACGCGTCAGTGCGCCGATTGCGCTTTTTTGCGGTGCTGTTATCAGTTGCGTTCCCAGCGCAAACCGTGCCGCGTTCAATCCCGCAAGCCAGCCCATAGCAACCGATTCAACATAACCTTCTACGCCCGTTATTTGACCTGCAAAAAAGAGTTTGGGTTGCTTTCGTGCGTTTAATGTTTCATTCAAACAGTGCGGGGCGTTGATGTAAGTGTTGCGGTGAATCTGTCCGAACTGCAAAAACTCTGCTGTCTGCAAACCCGGAATAAGTTTCAAAACTCTCTCTTGTTCACCATAACGAAGATGGTTTTGAAAGCCGACTAAACTGTACGCATCAGCCATTAAATTTTCTTGGCGGAGTTGTACGGCGGCATATGGTGTTTCGTTTGTTCGCGGGTCTGTGAGTCCGACGGGTTTCATCGGACCATAACGCAGAGTGTCAACGCCCCGCCGCGCAATCTCTTCAATCGGCAAGCAGGATTCAAACCATCGCGTCTCTTCAAAACGATGAAGCGGGACGCTTCTGGCATTTACGAGTTCGTTATAAAAGCGCAGATATTCTTCTTCATCAAAAGGGCAATTCAGATAATCATCGCCGCCTTTGCCGTAACGCGCCGCGCGAAAAGCAATCTCTGTGTTAATCGAATCCGCCGCTACAATCGGCGCAATCGCGTCGTAAAAATAAAGCTGGTCATCTCCCGTAAAACGCATTATGTCCGCGGTCAGTTCTTCGGACGTAAGAGGACCGGTTGCGACGATTGCGATTTCGTCTTGCGGCAATTTTTTTATCTCTTCACGAACAAGGGTGATATTCGGGTGCGCCTGAATTTTTTCAGTGATGTAATCGGCAAACTTGCGACGGTCAACCGCAAGAGCCGCACCCGCAGGCACTTTTGTCTGCATTGCCGCTTCCATCACAAGCGACCCCGCGCGCCGTAATTCTTCTTTCAAAAGATAGGGCGCAGTCCCGATTTCATCCGATTTCAGTGAGTTTGAACAAACAATCTCTGCGAGTTTATCCGTGCGATGCGCGGGCGTTGTGTGAACGGGGCGCATCTCGTAGAGTTTAACCTTCACACCCGAATCAGCGGCTTGCCAAGCGGCTTCGACACCCGCAAGCCCGCCGCCGATAACAATGATTTCATTCATAGACATTAGGTGAAATAGTAAACGGGTGAAAAGGATTAAGCCAATCCCCAAGACCCATTGAATGAGTAGTTTCTTTACTCTTCAACTAAGAGGTAAATACACTACATTATTTAACCACTCATCCGATTCGGTTGCTTTAGCAATAAGTTCCAAGTCGTCTATGCAACGCCCGACTGTGATATTGAGTTGATGAGCATAAACAACGCCCGCGAACGGCTCACCTGTTTGCTGACGTTTATTTGCCTCGCGCAGTAGGTCGTCATCTTGCGAAAAGAGAACACGATTCAATTCGGTTGCGCGGTCTAACAGCGCGTCATCTTCAAATTCCGCCGTGCCATCTTCCTGTGCAGTCAAAACGTCAACATCGCGCCGGGCGCAAGCCATCGGTTACAGCGCGTTTGACATGGACATCCATGTAAAATTTAACGCCCATTTTCGAGACGCAGACGACGCAATTTTTGTTGAAGCGGCGAGTTGGCATTTTGCGCGGCAAGCTTATTTACCTCGCGCAGTCGTTTGAGAATTTCCGATTCGAGTTCTTCTTGATGGTCATAATAATAGGCAAGCGCGGAATGGATTTGCGCCATTGAGAGATGCGGGTATTGAAAATGCAATTCTTCGGGACTCGAACCGTGCACAAGTTTGTCTAACGCAATTTCGATAACTTTAACCTTTGTATCTGCTATCCACGCGACATTGTTTTCATCAATCTCAATGTAACTTTCAATAATGGTTGTCATATTTCGTACTCTTTACTTTCGCCAACCTTTTGAAAATATCCTTCTAACGGCGCATCAAAATCGGCGGACATTTTTATCAAACCTTCCGCGCTTCCGGCTTTACTATGTTTTTTGGCTCTTTGTTCTTTGTGCTTTCTTCAAACAAAACAATAACACACGGCTTGGCGCGTTGCTTGGTAGTTCTTCATCTAAAACTATTTGGTGATTTGCATTGATTGTTCCTGTTATTTCGATTGCCGTCAACATATCTTTTGCTCTCTTTTGTCCTTCATCTTTACGCAACGAATTATACCACCTAAAAGCCTCACAAGCGCACCCGAATCAGCGGCTTGCCAAGCGGCTTCGACACCCGCCGGGCCCGCCGCCGATAACAATGATTTCATTCATAGACATTCCGTATGCGATAGTAAACTTTAGAAAAACATAGAGCAAATTCATCAAAAATTTACAATTGTAAATTTTCTGTCGCCATAAAGTTTACAATTGTGTATAGTATGCGCCGCGATAGCAAGCTCAATATATTGTGGCTTTAATTCTATTCAGCAGTGACAATTTGAGATTGCACTGCGTCTTTTTATTTATTCTGAAAATTGAAACGGAGATAAACGGATGTCTGTCACCGCCGTAACCGCCGAAGTGCAATCTGAAGTCATAACAGCCGAAATCATAGAAAAAATCACCGATGAAATCATCGCGCAGTACAAAGAAGATGACAGCCGCCCTTGGATTGTCGGGTTCAGCGGCGGCAAAGATTCTACAACGCTTTTGCAACTCGTCTTTTACGCCCTGATTCATCTTTCAAAAAAAGAAGAATTAAAACGCGAGGTTCATGTTCTTTGTAACGATACTTTGGTCGAAAACCCTGCGGTTGTTCGTTATATTGATGACACTTTAGATAAAATCCGCATGGCGGGTGAAAGCTATGGTTTTCCAATTACGGTTGTAAAGGTGACACCCGTGCTTGCAGATTCGTTCTGGATAAACTTAATCGGCAAAGGTTATCCGTCACCAAATCGTTTCTTTCGTTGGTGTACGGAAAGGATGAAGATAAATCCCACGAACGAGTACATCAAAAAAATTGCGGGCAAATATGGCGAGGCGATAATTCTTTTAGGAACGAGAAAAGCTGAAAGCGCGAACCGCGCTTATTCGATGTCGCAATACGAACGCAAAGGCAAACGCCTACGCAAACACTCTTTACACGGTGTATATGTTTTCGCTCCGATTGCGAATCTGTTGGACGCGCACGTTTGGGCTTATCTTCTGCAAGTTCCATCGCCTTGGAATGGTGACAATCGCAAACTCTTTACACTTTATCGAAACGCATCGGGCGGCGAATGTCCGCTTGTGATTGATGATACAACTCCGTCATGCGGCAATTCGCGTTTCGGTTGCTGGACTTGCACGGTTGTCGAACACGACAAATCAATGGAGGGTTTGATTGATTCGGGCGAGACGTGGATGGAACCTATGCTTGATTTCCGCGATTGGTTAAGAGATGTTCGCAATAATGAAGCGATGCGAATGCCTTATAGCCGTGATTTACAAGACAGACTCGGACCTTTTACGAGGAATGCCCGCGCTGAAATTTTGAGAAGATTGCTTGAAGTTCAAAAGGAAACGGGGCAAAATCTTATCTCCGAAGAAGAACTCTCCGGCATACAATGGATTTGGCATCATGATTTTCACGACGCGCCCGTTGTCGCTAATATTTATCGTGATGTTTACAACCTAGAGGCTCCCGCAATGCGAAATGAAGTTGTAGAACGCAAGAAACGCGAACGCGAACTCTTGGAAAAACTCTGCGAAGAAGCAGGCATAGACCCGAACCTTGTCGAACAACTGATTCAAATCGAAAAAGACAAAAGCGGTCTGATGCGTCGGCATGGTTTGTTTCAAGATATTGATATGGCTTTGAAGCGTTATCTGAAAACTCAGGAAATGGAAGACGACGAGAATGCTTCTGACGAAGATAGCTCTACATAACTACTCTGCCTTTGAAGGAACACAAGTCATTAACCTTTCTTCAACAGGCAATGAAAAACAAAATATAACGCTTATTGGCGCAATGAATGGCGCAGGCAAGACAAGTTTGCTTGAAGCTGTAAGGCTTTGTCTGTATGGCGAAAGAAATAGCGGATTGCTTCAACCAAGAGAAACGCCAACCGATTTTATACGCAAGCGATTCAACTATAATGCACGCGACCGCCACGAAACGGCGATGTGGATTGAACTCGCTTTTGATGATATTCAACTTCCAGATGCACACGAAATTTACGTTAAACGCACTTGGCATTTTCATTCAGTGCGCGGCACTTATGAAAACGAAGAACTGACAATTCACAAAGACGGTAAAGAATTACAAGTTATTGACCGCGAACATTGGCAAGACTTTATCAATGACACAATTCCGCCCGGTGTTGCTGGTTTCTTTTTCTTTGATGGCGAAAAGATACAACAACTCGCAGACGATGAAACAGACCGCGATGCTTTGCGAGATTCAATCAGAAACTTGCTTGGCTTGAATGTTTACAGCCGACTTGAAAGCGACCTTTCAAAACACACCGAAGAAGTTAGACGTGAAGCGGATAAAGTAACCGACGCGCAACTCAAACAACTTGAAGCAGACGAAGCGCGTTTTAGAGAGTTAATGCGTGACAACCGCGATGCCCGCGCAGAACTTCAAGCTGAGTTGGATGATTTGCTTGAAAAAGACGAACTGCTTGAACGCGAAGTGCGACGCATGGTTGGCGTTGGGGCTGACAGTCGCAGCGATTTACAACGCGATGTTGCTGACGAAGAAAACAAAAAGAAAAACGCCAATGAGGAAATTCTAAAACTTGCGGGTGAGTTATTGCCCTTTGCTATCACAGGTCGCTTGTGTGATGAACTACGCACACAGATTGAAGCAGAAGAAAAATTGCGTCAGTGGGAAGCGGCGAAAACCCGCGTACATCCTCAACTTGATACAATTCTTAAAAAAGTATTTCACGACCCAAACGCCCCACAGTCGAAACCGCCGCTTACCGTGCCGCAAAAACATTTTTATGCAGGTCGAGTTAGCGCAGAATGGGAAGAACTTTTTATTCCCAAACCGACAGATGCAGCCGATGAGTACATTCACGAGTTATCAACAAAAGATGAACGGTTTATTTTAGGCACTTTGGATAAAGTCTCGTTGCAGACCGTTGGCACATTGCGCGAACTTTTGAAGATGCGCGAACGTGCTGCCAAACGAATACAAGATACAAACCGCGAACTTCGCAATTTACCCGAAGATGATTCTCACATCGCACAACTCTTTGACCAACGCAAAGCAAACGAGACCGCCAAAGCACAACTTTACAGCCGCATCGGAAAACTTGATGACGAACGCGCAAGTTACGAACGCGAATTAAAATCAACGCGAGAGAAAATAGAGAACCTCAAAAAGAAACTTGGCAAAGCAGAGAAAGACCGCATCCGTGTTTTCTTGGCACGTAGGATTCAAGGCGTACTTGAAAAATACGAAAAGGAATTGAAAAATCAAAAACTTGAAGAACTCGAAAGTCTAACGACAGAAATGTATCGTCGTCTTGCACGCAAAGATGATTTCGTCGGGCGCGTACAGATTGACCCACACACCTTTGATGTAACAGTGCATGACACAAAAGGGCGTATGCGTGAAAAACGCAGACTCTCTGCGGGCGAAAAACAAATCTACGCAATCTCTTTGCTGTGGGGTTTGGCAAAGGCTTCGGATATTGAATTGCCAATAATCATTGACACACCGTTCGCAAGGCTAGACAGTGAACACAGAACCAAAATTGCCAAACATTATTTCCCACACGCAAGCGAACAAGTAATTATTCTTTCAACCGATGAAGAAATAGATCATCGCTATGTTGAACTTCTCCATCCGTATATAGGGAGAAGTTATCTTATCAATCATAACGACAAGAAAAGGCACTCAGTTATTGAAGCAGGATATTTTCAAATTCAAATGAGTGCTTGAGGATAAACTTCATGGAAGATGTTATTGCCGCACACGTTTTTGATAGAACGAATCCAAAACTAGCTGACTTTCATGTTAAAAGAATGATTCTGTATCCAAGTCAGTGGAATAAGTTCAAATCGCCTTTAAGCAAAAAATTAACGTGGACGTATGTGCCTTTTGGCAAAGAAAGTTACCAAGATGTACCTGCTGATTATGGAGGCGTTTACAGTTTTGTTGTTCGTCCTAACATTGCAGAGCATCCTCTTTGTTCTTATTTACTTTATGTAGGCAAAGCCAATAGCTTTCGTAAAAGATATTACAGGTATCTTAACAACTTCTCAAAAGAAGCTATTGAGACAGATCATCCACACGTAACTGTTATGTTACAAAAATGGAGTAGTCATCTTTGGTTTTGCTATGCTCGTATTGATGAAACGAGCTTAATAGATAAAACGGAGTCAAGTCTCATTCAAGCTTACTTGCCGCCAACAAACAAAGACATTCCCGGCAAAATTGGCAAGGCTGTGCGAATGCTATTTGGCACATAAAGGAGATGTCGTAATGAAAAATAAATCTGATACTAAAAAGAATACTTTCCCCTCTCTTAGAGCAATTATGGGTGATCGTGCTTACTACATAACAATAATGACTTTTGATGATATTAAAGATTGGGTTTTACCGATTGATAAAATTCACGAAAGAAAAGAATTCAAAACATGGCTTCAACGTGAACTTACTCCGAAAAGAAAGGAGGAAATTGCTCAATACCTGTTTACACAAAGCCAACATTTCTTTAATGCAATTGTTGTCGGGATATATCGGGGCGATCCTGATTGGTATCCTGTTACGTTTGATGGGGCACCAAAATTAAAAACATTTGAAATAGATGAACGCACGCCAAACACATTTGGCTTCTTAATGTTAAGCGGTGGCGAAGAAATCTTCGCAATTGACGGACAACATAGGGTTGAAGGAATTAAGCATGCTTTAGAGTTAAATCCAGAATTAGGTAAAGATCAACAATGCGTAATATTTGTAGCTCATAAGACAGATGAAGAAGGACATAAAAGAACGCGACGCTTATTCTCAACTCTAAATAGATATGCCAAACCTGTATCAAGAGGAGAAATTGTTGCCCTTAGCGAAGATGATTCTTTTGCTATTGTTACAAGGAAGTTGACAGAAGAAAACCCATATCTGAAAAATGGTTTTGTAGCTTTTACGAAAGAAACAAATGTCCCACCTAATAACTTAGAGTGTATAACTACTGTATTATGCTTATATGAGGTTGTAATGACACTGGCAGTTCCAAAAACAGCAGTAGGTGGAAGAGAAAGAAAAAGACTAGAGGTTGGTCCACCAGACGATGAACGGCTGAAAGAAATTTATGAGCAGCAATATGAATTTTGGGAAACGCTCGTGTCAAAAGTTACAGAGATAAGGAAAGTTATTAGCAAACCAGTTGATGCTAAAATTGCAGGACATTATAGGAAAAAAGATGGCGGACACGCTTTATTTAGACCTGTGGGATTAAAACCATTTACGCGGGCAGTACGGGTTCTAATGGATAGAGGATTTGAATTAGAAAAGGCAGTTGAAGCATTGAGCAAAACACAGCTTTACTTAGAGAATGATCCATGGAAAGGGGTGCTGTGGGAAATAGATAAACAAAAAGTAGTGACTGGCAATGAACCTCTAGCCCAAAATTTGTTTTTGTATATGGTAGATCAACCCCCGTTATCAAATACAAATGACTATGATCTATTAGAAAAGTATCAAAAGGCTGTTGGCGACAAGCAGGCTAACTTAGGTAAAATACCCGTAGTAAAAATTAAAAAGTAAATGAAAATCAGAGAGCTAAAAAAGATTCTTGACAGTTATTCTGATGAAACAGAAATTGTGCTTTCAAAAGACGGTGAGGGAAATTCTTTCTCGCCGCTTTTCTCTACGACTTCAAAGTGTCTCTATGTTGCAGGCAATGAATTTCAAGGAAAGATTCAGAGTCTCCCTGATGGCTTGGAAGACGCTGAAGTTTTCAAACCAGAAATGCAAGCCCGCGCTGGTTTTGTCTCCGATGGAGTGAAATATTATTCATTGTTTGTGCAAGGTTGGTATTGTCGCTGAAAGCGACGAACAATATAGCGTAGGGTGGAACGAAGCGTAAGCTGAGTGAAACCCTACGGCTTTTGCAAAAATGATTTTCCGTCGCCGTAGGTGACGAACAATTCCGAGTTGAATGTCCGACGCTTTCAGCGTCGAATGTTTTTTGCCAGATACGTAGGGTTACGCTTCGCTCACCCTACGCTATATTTTTTGTCTCCTTCGGAGACTTCTTTTTGTTTATATGCCAGATATTCGTCCGTCGCAGTCGTCTTGGGAATTGATTGATACGCTAAAGCGTGTGTGGGATGTGCGCGTGAACTATGTGCCGATTCGCCTTGCAATCGGGCGTTCTCTGCTTTCGGGTGATAAGCCCGAATTGAGCAAAGACCCCGACGGGCGCGGGATTGATACTCAACAAATTTTCAGCGGCGGCGGAACGGATTACACACCTCTGTTTCGCGCTCTTGTTGTTCAGCGACACGGGCGCAGCATTACGGACGAAGAATTTTTGCCCCTTCTGAAATCACATATTGACCACGGCTTTGCCCTAATTAAACTGGACACGGAAAAGTTCAAGAGCAACGACGAATACATTGATTATCTTGTTGATTTAACACAAGCGGGTTTAGACCAGCGAAAGACCGAAGCACCGCCTCAAGTAGAAATAGTGCCGACCTTTTCGGGATTGCTCACGCTTGAACTTGGCACTGATGCAAAGACAGAGAAAAGCGTCCGCGTTGAGTTCAATCGCCGCACGAATAATTACCTTGCTGTTACGGGAAAACCTGGCGGAGGCAAGACGCAGTTTGTAAAAGACATACTCGCACAGCTTTGCAAACAATCCGATTACAAACTCAATTTCATTTTCTTTGATTACGCAAAAGGCGATGTTGCGGATGATGAAAATTTTGTAGAGGCTACACGGGCGCGTGTCATTCGGCTTCCCGATGAAAGTTTGCCCGTCAATCCTTTCAGCCGTGTAAATGTCGAAAGCCCCATGGGTATTAAAATTGCCGCACAGGAATTTTCGGACACAATACGCGATGTCGAACGCAAGATGGGGACTGTGCAAGGCGAAATGCTCTACGAAGCAATTTTGAAAGCCTTTGACGTTGCGCGTGGCGACACGCCGCCGTTTCCCGATTTTTATCGCGTGCGTGAAGAAGTTGATTACTCATATTTCAACAACAACCGCAAACCCGACACGCTATCGGAAGTGATGCGGCAATTGACGGACTTTCAAATCTTCGCACGCGCTAATGCGAAAGAACTCTGGAGCGCACTCAGCGATAAAACAGTCATCATTGATTTACACGGTTTGACGGTCTTGCGCGAAATGACCGTCTGTTTGGTCTTGAATGCTTTGCATCGTGAATTGATGTCAATGCCCGATTCCGAAGTAACGGACGGCGTGCGTGCGATGCGAACGATTATAGTCATTGACGAAGCACATCATTTTCTAAGAGATAAGAAACGCAACCGCGTTCTTCAAACACTTATTCGTGAGATTCGTAGCAAAGGCGCGTCAGTCTTTTTAATGTCGCAATCGCCGGACGATTACGACCAATCGGAATTTGATTTCACCGAATTGTTAGAGTTTATTTTTGTTCTTCAATCAAACGCTTCGGCTACAAAATTCTTACAACAATCTTTAGGCTTAACAGCACAACGTGCGAGGGCTTTGGCGACAGAAGTTTCAAACCTTCCGACAGCGCAGGCATTCAGCAAATCTTTCGACGCAACATCACACGAAAATTTCGCTCACTTAAAACTTCGTCAGTTCTGGCGAGATTTTAGAAATATGTGACTTTCTTACTACCGACGAAACTTTTTACATCCTTAACAATCTTTTTGCGTCCACTTAACCTTATAATTGAGCTTCTGTCTTAAAGTGATTTGTGTAAATCTGTTTGAAAATGAACCTTGACTCTGCCCGCGATATTATATTTCATACCAAATCGCGGGCTGTAAATTTATAAACAAATAAGGAGCGCAATGATAAATAAAAGTTCATATAATCGCATAGCAATAGTGTTTTTCTTCTGGATACTTCTAATCGGATTGTCATTAAATCTTGCCAATGCACAGACCATCGCGTCAACCGATAAGACCATTGACGCAGCGACGCGAACCGCCCTTCTTGAAGAGGCAATAAGACTTGTAAAAGAGCATTATGTTTTCCCCGAAATGGCGGAAAAGGTTGCTGCGGATATTCAAACCCGAATGCAGAATAAAGAATACGACAGCATCACAAGTGCGATTCAGTTTACGGATAAATTGACGAAAGATTTGCGTTCAATAAGCAAGGACAAACATCTTTACGTCCGCCTTATGACAAACAACCGTGCGGCAAATCCTTTCGCGCCTGAACTGGCGCGTATGGGCAACTACGGGTTGTCAAAAGCTGAAATTCTGCCGAATAACATTGGCTATTTGAAAATAAATGAATTTCCGCCGCCCGATATGGTCGCGCCCGCGCTTGCGGCGGCGATGAAATTTCTTTCCAACACCGATGCTTTGATAATTGATTTGCGTGACCATCGCGGCGGGGCTGTTCCTACGGTTGCGATGACCGTCAGTTATTTCATCCCCGAAAAGCGTGTACAACTTCTTACAATCAGTTCGCCCAGAAACAAAGGCACAAACAGTCACGGAAACGAATCGTGGACATTGGAAAAGGTTGATGGACCGCGTTATCTGGACAGACCTGTTTATCTTTTGACGAGTTCAAGAACATTTTCGGGTGGTGAAGAATTTGCCTACGATATGCAGGCGTTGAAACGCGCCACGCTGATTGGCGAAACGACGGGCGGCGGCGCAAACCCCGTCAGGCTCTTTCCCGTAAAAGATATGTTTTTGATTGGTGTTTCAATCTTGCAGGTAAAGCACTCGATTACAGGAACAAACTGGGAAGGCGTAGGCGTTAAACCCGAAATCGAAACGCCCGTCGAGCAAGCCTTGCAAAAAGCCCAAGAACTTGCTTCCAAACAAATTCAAGAAAAGAAGAATAGCACTCAAGTCACGGCACAAACGCCTTCGCCTTCATCTTCATCTTCATCTTCGCCTGTAACAAAACTTCCCGAAACACCCGCAGGCAAAGCATTTTCAGATTTTTTGAAAGCATTCAATAGCGGCGATTTGGCAGTGATGAAACATTTTCACACAGAACGCGGGACGCCCGAAAAAGCCGCCAACGAAAATGCACAACAAGATTTTGATTTTTATCAACAAAGCGGAGGGCTGACATTTCACAGTGTTACAGAATCAACCGATTATTCGATAACTATATTTGTTCAATCGAAAAAAAGTGGTGGCTGGTTAAAAATGAGAGTGTCTGTTGATAAATCGTCGCCCTATCCAATTGCGGACTTGGCTATTCAGCCTGCAAGTAACCCCGACGGTAAATGATTGCGGCGGTAGAAATTTACCTACTGTGAAATTTACAGAACTATTCGGGCTTTCACTCGCAGGTTGTGCAGGGAATGTAATGCGCTTTTAGTCAGACTTTATCCTTGAGTCTCATCAAAGTTTCTCCGGGTCGTCGTTGTTTTGTGTCTCGGTTTGTTTTGCTTTGCGCGGTTTTGTCCTCTGCGGTTGCGGGTTGTCCAGATTGTCTTCAAGGCGTTTGCGTAAGCGGTCAACCAACAAATCTGCATTGCTGACCGCTAATTCTAAACGCATACGGTTTTGCTGAATCATCGAAAGTTGTTCTTGAAGTCGTTGTCTTTCGGCTTGCAGTTGAACGCGGCGGGCATCCCGCAATTCTTCCGGGCGAGTTGTGCCGACCATACCGATAGCACGCTCGATGATCTCCGGGCGCAATTCATATTCAATCTGCGAGAGTTTGCTTTTTGCTTCCGCCTCTTTTGTAAGCGTGTCGAATAATTGTTGATGCAAAGTTTCTGCTCTCTGTTCAGCACGCGATAATAATTCCAAATCTATTAATTGCTGTTGTTTTTCTTCCATGCCGCCGACCCGCTCTGCCAATGAATTAACCTCAGCCGTCAATTCACCTATGGAACGACGCAAAAATTCTTGTTCGGGTTCGGGTTGAACCGTACTTTTGCGTGATTTATTGTTTTTCGTGTTTGTTGTGTTATTTGCGGTTTCATCTTCGGCAAGGCTGATGATTTTAGGGTCATTAACCGGCGTCGGCGTCGGAACAGCAACAGATTTGGGCGTTGCTTGCGGCTTTGGTCGTTGAGCATTACACACAAAAGCCGAAAGCAGAACAATAAATGTAATTGCCGGAATGGAAGAAAACTTACGCATGATTCGACCTCCAAAACTTATATAGCGTGATGATGACTTTAACATGAAAACAATTGTGTTAAAGAATCCCGTTTGCTTTTCACGCCTTATTTTCTTATTAGTTCCTTTTCGTCTTTCTCAGGGTTGCATAACCTTAAGGAAATCATTACAAAGGCAGACACGAACACATCGCTTTGTTAAACTTGCAAAAAAACTCTTTGTCCCCGTAATGCAAACATTGAATTTTATCTTTCTTTGGAGGTTTGAAATAATGGCTACATCAATTACAGCATCTGTCGGAGAGGGCGGCAAAAATAACAGCCCGGATGTTATCGCAATTCAGACACTGCTTAACAAATGGGTTGACCCAAAAGTTGCAATAAACGGTACTTGTACGGGCAAACCGGATGACCCGACGGTTATAGCAATAAGAAGTTTTCAAAGCCGCTTTTCAAGTTCGCCCGATGGTCGCGTTGATGCGGGCGGCGGGACTTTGAAAAAGCTTAATTCAGAGCCTTTGTTTTTACTACCACAAACAGGTTTTGGTTACTACCCCTACGGAAAATCAGATACAACAAAACGGCAATGGGGAACGAGCAATACAATAGATACTTTAACTTATATCAGTATGTGGTTTTGCTGGTTCTACCCGGATACTTTGGTTGGCATCGGCGATATAAGTTTTGAGTTTGGCGGCGAGATGCCACCACACGGAACACATATGCAAGGCTTGCATGTTGACGTGCGCCCTTGCAGAAAAGACAACAACAAAGTCGGCGTCCTATACACGGATACCACAAATTATGACCAAGAAAAAACCAAGTTTCTGATTGAACTTTTCATAGCCCACAAAAACGTCAAAACCATTATCTTTGATGACCCGGACATATACGCTCTTGAAGGAGTGATTAAGGATAATAAAGGAAAACACCATGACCATTTTCACATAATCATGCTGAGTTAAAAGGAAACCTACTTTGGTTTTGCAAAGAATAGCGAGGAAAGAGTGTTCTTCAATCCGCGCTATTCTTTTGTTTTTTGGGTTCAGTTAAAGTTTCCGAAACTCCGAATGGTAAAGAACTAATCCGCCGCACCCGTTCAGAGCGTCGGGCGTTAATTCCACAACCATAAAATTTTCATCAGGCACAGAGTATTCAGACGAAAGACCTTTTGTCTTAGCCGTCACAAAACCGAAGCGAGGATAATAATCTGCATGTCCCAAAACTACCACAATGCTGTGTCCTTCACGCTTGCATTCTTCTAACCCATCACGCACAAGCAAAGAGCCAATTCCTTCATTCTGTCTTTCGGGCAAAACCGCCATAGGCGCAAGCCCTATTGCCGTGAAAGAATCGTTTTCCGACTGAACGGTTACGGGACTAAAGAAGATGTGCCCGACAACCTTTTCGCCGTCAACTGCGACAAGCGAAATACAGGGGCTTGCATTCTCGCGTAAACCTTCAACCAGATTCGCTTCGCCCTCATGGTCGAACGCAAGTTCATTGATAAGTCGAACCTCTGAATAATCCCCTTCTGTTTCGCGGCGAATCTCTATCATTTCTGTCTGAGTGTAATAAGTTGCGTGGCGTTTTTGTTTATATTTTCAAAGAATGTTTTCAATGTTTGATAAGAGTTAATGTCATAGAGCATTTTTCCGTTTGTTCCGAATTTAAATTTACGTTTGTACATAATTCTTTTTCCGTTTTCGGATTGCGTAATCTGAACAGTATCAGAACCTACAAAATGCGAGACCGATGCAATTTTATTCGCAGATTCTGCTTCAAGTTCAAAGCCCTGTGGCATTTCTATTTCAATATCGTCATCTTCTGTCCAAGCATACTCGAAGAAAATCGGATGTATGCGCGTGAAAGACGTAAACAGCGCAGTTGAACCGTATTCAAAAAAATTAGGTTGAATAAAAAAACGCTTGCCTGTTCTCTGCGCGTAGTTTGGGATGCGAACATTGAAGGTATAGATAAAATCCCTTATGGGGTCTTGAGCGTTCTCAACACGAATGTTTGAAACCTCTGCCGTGCTTACTCTGGCTTTCACTGTTTCCTTCAAATTCTCTTCGCGTTCGTTCTGCCTTAAACGGTCGTTTGCTTTTTTGTAATCAACTCCTATATGTCCTGTAAATTCAAGCCGAACCTCGCCTTCAAGCGTCCCGTCTTCTAATATCTTAAATTTCCCTGTTCGTTTTTCTACACTTGTTTCAGGGTTGGATGGCGCGGTGTTATACCATACAAAACTTTTTGGTCCGATGACAATTGATTTTTGCCCTTCCATCTCCCAAGAGAGCATTCCTATCGGAACATAATAATCCGCCGGGTCATAGTAATAGACTTTGTTTCCAACAATAACGCCGATACATCCATTACTGAGCGCAGGAAACTTATTATCTGGTTTATTATCCTGTGACAGATAATTGTAATAATTACGGTCGCCTGTTCTTACTATTCTGGCGTCAAACCCGACTGATATAGCAAGAGAAACAAAAAGGTAATTTATATCCCATCCTTTTCCAGCTTTGTTTTTCAAAGTCTCACTCGCCAACTGAGCAGAATAGAATCTTGTCCTTGCTTTATCATCCATCTGATAGTCGTAATTTATATTTTTAATCTGCGTCTTACAGAATTCAAATAAACGCGCGAGTTTCTCCTCGTCGCTTTTGGCATCGCCAATTATTTGTGTTGCAGTGCTTTTTATTTCTTCATTTTGCTTTATTGACTGTTTTGCTAACTGATAGATTATGCCTGCTTGAATAGCCCAATAGTCTTGTGCCTCTTCTTCCTTTCTTTCAAGTGTTCTGACCGTACCAACTTTTACCCAAGGCTTCATGCGCTCTTCGGGCGGCATTAAAGGTTCTTTGTGAAAAGGCAAAACATTTTGTTTTGAAACACAATAAAAATCATCCTTCTTTACAAACTCAACCTTTCCCATGTTTGAGATATAGTCCCTTGTCATATCAATCTTGCTGAAATGCAGGTTAACTTTTGCACAATTGGTGATTGACTGTGCGGGAATTTCCTGTTGAAACATCATCTCAGTTACTGAGTTCCAGCCCGGAAATTCTTCATGATAGCGGTACTCAAGAATCGAACCTACTTCTAAATTCGGTGCGATGAAAGATTTTGCTTTGATTGCCGTTTTGTTTAGCTTAACAACTGTACTATCAAAAATATCGTTTTTTTTCAGTTCAATGATTGAACCGTCAGGTTTGGTAACACGTGCAGAAATATCCGATAGCTTTGTACCCGGTAAGTTCAGAATTTTTATGGTGCTGTATTGGTCTCGCCCGCGTCCCGTGAAGATTTTTATGCGAACGTAAGTTTTTACTTTGACGGAACGCAAAATATCAATATCGTAGCTTGTGTCCCAAAAAATTGCTTCGGCATCTGCGTCTTTTTCAACCTTTGATTCTTTCTGTGCAAGTTCTTCCTGCGTCACGGGTCGCCAGTTGTCATCGTCGCCCGCATAAGCCAAACCCGCAAAAACCAGAAGCGATAATATGATTGTAAACGTGGTAAAAAACTTGTGTGTTTTTGTTGTCATCTTAGTACCCCTTAAAATAACTTTGCCCGTGTTAAGGTTTTGTGAAAAACGCCTTGTGGTTGTTTTATACAAGCCTCTTAACACGGACAAACCCTATAAACAGATTTTTCCGCGAATGTGGTTTTACTTTTTAATCAAGACAACAGGCGATTGTTCCGCGTCGCGCATCTTGGAATAAAAACTGCGGACGCTCTCATATTTTTCAACCGGAATAACCGAAGTGTTGATAACGAGTGTCCGCGTGAAAATCAGTTTTCCGTCTTTGACCTCGTAACTTGTTGAATACTTGCCAAACTGAGTTTCTATTTTAATGGCTTCCGGTGTTTCATCAACGATAAAACCTTCAGGCAGTTTGAAAGTCATCTTTTCGGTGAAAGCATTTGATTCCAGCAAGACGGGGTGTTTGCGTTTCGGTTCGGTTAAAAGAAGCGCGTCCCTTCGACTGACAACTGCGGGTTTGAAAACAAGAAGCCGACCTTGCATCAGTTGTCCGTAAGAGTTTGCATTAAACTCAACATCAAGGTTGAATTTTGCTTCCGCACTGTTGTCAACAGGTGTGACTTTTGTGACCTTAGCACTTGTCGCCCCGTGAGTAACCCACCGCTCAACCGCCTTTGTATATTCGGTTGCAGATAGTTCGCGGAACATACGTCTTTCCATCGAAGCCGATTGTCCCACCGAACGCTCTTTCAATACACCGTTTATGCCGCCGTCTGCGGTGAGTGTGATTTCTCCGCTACGTTCGAGCATATTTGATTCGGGCGAAGTAACGGGCATCTTTGCCAGACCGCCTTTGTCACCCGCCGCAATCAAAGCAAAACTTCCTTGCAGATAATCGGGCAAATCTCCGACAGGCGTGTACGGGTCTGTCGCGTCAAAAATCAAAAGCCGTCCGAGCGCGGGATGATTTATTACTGTCGGTGCCTGCGTTTCGTCGCTGACTTTGACCGCGATGATACAGTGATTAAATTGATAAGGCGAAGCCCATTCTTCACGGACATATGTCGGGTCGCCCGAATAGATTGCAATCGGATACGCTTCGATTTTCAAAGCCTTTAACATCGCGCGCATCAGATTCGCTTTGTCTTTGCAATCGCCGTAAGCGCGGCTCAATACAAGGGTCGAAGGGCGCGGTATCATTCCGTTTCCGCGACCGACACCTATATCAATCGAAATGTATTGAAGATTCTGAACAAATGTTCCGATAGCACGAATCTTATCAAGTTCGGTCTTTGCATTCACGGTTAAATCGCGGGCTTTGACAGCAATGTTGTCATCAAGAATTGCTTGCGGGTCGTGTACTTCGCTAGTCCAACGCGAAACTTCAGTCCAATTCGCAAAGGTGCGCCCGAAACTGTTTTTTGCAGAAGTTGTCGGGGCATAATTCACGACTAAGCGCGGAGCCAGATTGCGAACCGCCGGACTTGCAGGTTCAGGTGGAATAGGCTGTAAGTTTTGAAGTTGCCAGGTGTAAGAGTTTCCCGTCACAGTCGGTTCAATGTTCGGGCGATTAAATGTAACACTTGTGGCATTCCAGCCCTGCGGCAGTGTCAAGGTATATTTTGAAACAAGCGTAGGCAACCGCCCTTGAAAACCCCAAATGTCCTGATTGAAAAGCGGACGCTCTTCTTTCACAACCTGGTAGCCAAAAATATATCCCGCATCTGCATCATCCGACGCATCAATTAGTTTGAATCTTGTTTCGTTATAGACATCATCGGGGTCTGAGATTAAATCAAGTACGTTGTCCTTGTCGTATTTTTTAACAGTACCGTCAGGTCTTATCAACCAGCCTTTAATCTCTTTTACCTTGCTTGAACTCGTAAGGTAAACAGCCGTTGCAGTTGCAACTTCTTTTCCTTCGCGCAGCAATATCTTTACCGCGTAATTTTCCGTTATTGTTAGTTTGCCATCGTTATCGAGCGTCGTGATTTGTTCATCAAGAAGAACAACCGCAGGGACATCTTTTTCGTAGGTCGGCGTCGTTACCGTAGTAAGTTGTTTCAACCATGCGGGGGCTTCGTCTCCGGCAAAGGTTGGAACAACCAACAATCCTAATAAACAGCAGATAAAAATAAATCTGTGAAGCATCTTCTGTATTTCCTTTCTTTCAAAATCAGCACGACCTGGTTTTATTTCTCCAAGCCGTGCCGATGTTTGCTTCGCACCGAAACTAATTCTGTTTCAGTGTAACCTGATGTGTGTTTGCCTTATGGAAACCGTCGAAAATATTCTTAATTGCCGGATATGTTTCCGCAGGGAAAAGATAGTTACCGCCGTTACCAAAGTAAAACTTACGTTTATAAACAAGCGTATTTGTGCCGGAGTTAAAAGCTATATTTATCTCTTGAAGGCTAATTCTCTGCGAGTCTCCTGTTACGCCCGGCGAGTCCGCATTATCAAGCGAGAATCCCTTTGGCAAATCTATCTCTATTTCATCTTGCTCGGACCAAGCGTAATGGAAATAAATGGGATGAATCCGTGTTGTCGTATTGAACACAGTATTTCTCCCGTACTCAAAAAATCCCGGTTGCAGGAATAAGCGTTTGCCTACTTTTGATGCATAGCCCGGCACGCGAACTTTGTAGGTATAAACAAACGGCTTATCTCCTAATTCCGTTATGTTTTCGATTTTAATGTCGGAAAGTTCTGCTGTACTGATGCGTTTTTTTACTTCCTCTTTCAGATTGTCTTCCCGTTGGGTTTGAGAAATTTCATCGTTAGCAGATTTACGACCGTAACCAAGGTGTCCCGTATATTCAATGCGGACTTCGCCCTCTAAGGTTCCGTCTTCAAGAAGTTTGAACTTGCCCTTGCGTTTTTCAACTGATTTTTCCTGGCCCGAAATCGGAGTTATTGTCCAGAAGAAATCTTTATCTCCCATCAGCATTGCGTGTTGGTCTTCTGCGTACCAAGGCAACATTCCGGCAGGAAGATAAAGTCTGCAAGGGTCAAAAAATCTGTATTTGTCACCTACCTTAATTGCGATTGCAGACCGTTCAATGAAACGCCCGTGTGCATTTCTGGGTGTGAAGAAAAGTTCGTTTCTGTTTCCCGTAAAGGCTATGCGAACTTCAAATCCTGCGGCTTTCGCCAATGAGGCGAAAAGAAGATCTACGTCTGCGGAATTACCTGTTTTACGCTTAAAGGTATCGCCCGGATTATTGTTGTCTTTTATTTTTTCGCGTTGCTCATCGGTTAACGAATAATCGTAGTCTATGTTTTTGATTTGGCTTCTGACGTAATCAAAAATCTTGGCTATTTTTTCTTCCGGTGTGCTTACGCCTGCCGTAATTTCAGTGGCAAGTTTTTTTACGTCGCCGTTTGGTTTGGTCAGTTCTTTGTAAGCCTCTACACGTTGCCCGCCGTATCTTGCCCAGTAATCATTCGCCACCATGCTGTTGCTTGAATCGTAGTAAATCAAAACCCATGATTTTACCTGTTCTTCGGGCGGCATATTTCCTTCTTCATGGAATGCGGGAACATTTGTTGCCGTGAGCCGATAAAATCCGTCTTTGTCTTTATTAAATTTCGGCTCTGCGACGTTAAAAGGCATTGACTTCATTCCCAGACTCGGATGCGGTTTTACATAGTAAGAAATCTGCTGAACGGGAATGTCTTGTTGAAGCATAAGAGGCATATTGCTCGCGCTTGCATCCTGAAAGACTTCTTTGTAGCGATATTCGAGAATCACACCCGGTTCCAGTCCCGGCAAGGCAAAAGATTTGGCTTTGATTTTAATGCCGTCAGCTTTGGCTATTGTCTTTTCAAAAATATCTTCTTTCTTGAGTTCAACTATTGAGCCATCGGGTTTAACAACACGAACGGCAACATCTTTCACTTTCATTCCTTTTGGGAACGGCAAATCTATTTTGCTGTATTTTTCGCGTCCTCTTTCGGTAAAAATTTTAATGCGGATGTAATGTTTCAAAGCTAAATCTGTATTACTACTGTCATCAACTCTTACTTCCCAAAAGATGGCTTCGGCATCGGCGTCTTTTTCAACCTTCGGTGCTTTCAGTGCCACATCGGATGGGTCTATGGGTTTCCAATCATTATCGCCTGCATAAACGGAGACGAACGAACACAATAAAACAGATAGTAACCAAACTACTTTAGGGAACTTATCATGGGTATTCATATTTCTTTTCTAACCTTCCAAAAAATAAAGATAATCAAGAGCAGATATGACGGCGGAATAATCTAAAGAGTAATGCTCCATTGAACGAGAACGCTAACAATACTATGAACCGAACAACTTGCTTTCTTGCTTTGGGGAGCGCAACTACAAATTCTACAACGACATTAATTTTTGACGCTCTGCATCTAAACCTAAGCGGTTATAGATGTAGATTCTAAAAACACGCTTTGTGCAGCCACATATGTTATGTCTTTAACCGTCCGCCCGACGGCTCGTTTTAAGATTACTTGAGCAGACACAATATCACGATGATTTATCAAACCGCATTTCTGACATTTATGCT
>Ga0187894_10002386_pt1 | contig 22534 bp, 21 predicted proteins | sample GBC1701081metaG_FD_136650 | JGI IMG/M metagenome (GOLD analysis project Ga0187894, IMG submission 136650) | White microbial mat communities from a lava cave in the Kipuka Kanohina Cave System on the Island of Hawaii, USA - GBC170108-1 metaG ... | reverse complement strand
TTGTTTCAGTCTTCGATCGTTTTGCTGGTTTACGGGCTTCTCTTCGCTTTTTTTGTCTTTTTTCCGCCACCCGGTGATGATTTGCCGGCCGCCTTTTTCACTGCCGTGTTTGGGCTCGCCTTGCTCATAAATCTCGCCTTCCTTTCGCCGAATTTTGTCGCATACTACGCCTTGAAAAATCGAAAACCGTGGGCGCGCGTTGCGAGTATCGTCGCGGCCTTTATGTCTGCGATGAATTTTCCGATCGGCACGGGCGCTTGCATTTACTCACTCTGGTTTTTCTTCGGCGAGGAATGGAAAAAGGTGTACCCCGAAAATCCGGCGGCCGCTCAGAGATATTTGCCTCAAACCGCTGAATCGAAATGGCAGGGCCGGTATGTCCGCGAAGACGGTGAGGTTGTTTATCGCGAAAGCCAGCCTCCGGATTGGCGTTGATCCGGTTCCTAATAACCTTAAATATCCTTATAATTTTAATGCAAAAAACCGCCGCTGTTCACGTCAGAATAAGCGAGATTATTTTCTTCATCCGGAGGACTGACAATGAAATATAACGTGCCATTGATACCGCAGGGAACCAATATGGGCTGCTGGGCCGCTAGCATTGCGATGATTTTGAGTTGGCAGAACGACGCATCGTTCGATCCTGGAATGATCGCGGCAAATCCTGGCGGGACGAGCTATGTCCCTTCACTTTCGAGCGGTCTCGATCCGAACGATAAATATATTCTGGAGCGGAATGGATTTTCGCTAGAGCCGCCGCAGTGTTATATGCTGAGCGCGGTTCAGGGCTTGATCGAATCGTACGGCCCGCTGTGGGTGGCGTGCGCCGTACCATCACCACACATTCGCGTGGTCACCGGTTACGATGGCGGCGTGCTATACATCAATGATCCGTGGCCGGTGAATCAGGGTCGCCGGTACGCACGAACCTTCGAAAGCTTTTTCGGGCAGATGGAGGACCTCGGCGCTAGCGAGTTGAATGAGCGTTCGCCTGTTTACGTTGCGTATCTCGATTCGTAATGTTCTGTGCTAAATGAAAAATGCTCCGCGCTTCATTTTTAGAATGCGGATCATTTTTCATTTATTCATCTAAACGGATGCTTACCTTTTTGCGACGTCTTCGCCGATGGTCCAGATAATCACGGAGCTCGACAGACCGAGGCCCGACATTCGCCCGGCCATCATCACGATCGTCTCGCCATTCTCGACCGCATTCGCCTCGATCAGCGTGCGTTCACCGATCTTTAGCATCTCGCGCGTTGCCCATGAAACTTCGTGCAGATAAGGCTGCACGCCCCAGATGAGCGCAAGCTGGTTGTAGGCGTTTGCCGAGGTCGTGAGGCCGAAGGTTTGCAAGCCGGATCGCACGGTCGAAAGACGGCGTGCCATCAAGCCCGATTCGGTAAAGACTGCGACCTTTTCCGTGCCGATTTCCTTCGCGGCGTAAGCCGCGGCTTTGCAAAGCGCCTGACTCGTGCGGCCGGACGGCGGAAGCGAAAATTTGACAGGCCGCTTTAGCTGTTCCGGTTTGATGGTTTCGGCGGCGTCGATAATTTTTGCCATCGTGCGGATGGTTTCCACGGGATACGAACCGGTCGCGGTCTCCGCAGAGAGCATCACGGCGTCGGTGCCGTCCCAGACGGCGTTGGCGACGTCTGAAGCCTCGGCCCGCGTCGGATGCGGATTTGCGATCATCGACTGCAGCATCTGCGTCGCGGTGATGACGAATTTATCGTTCGCAACGGCGCGTTCGATAATGCGTTTTTGATAGACCGGCACGTGCTCGACGGTCGTTTCGACGCCTAGATCGCCGCGGGCGACCATCACGCCGTCGGTTTCGGCAATTATCTCGTCTAGATTTTCAATCGCCTCACGTTTTTCTATTTTGGCGACCAGCAATGCGCGGCCGTCGGTTCGCGTATTGAGAGCCTTAATGCGTTCCTTAACCTCACGACAATCTTTGGCCGTGCGCACGAACGACAATGCGATGTAATCCACGTTCTGCTTCATCGCCCATTCAAGATCGGCATGGTCTTTTTCCGTCATCGACGGAATCGGCAAATGCGTATTTGGCAGGTTGATGCCTTTGCGTTCGTTGAGCACGCCGCCGACGATGATGCGGCAGTTGATATCCGTATCACTGACCGATTCAACGCGCAGCTCAATGCTGCCGTCATCGATCAATATCATTTCCTCCGGCTTTACGACCTTCGGAAGCTCAGCGTAGTTTGTTGAAACTTCGCGCTCGCTTCCATCGATCTCACGCGAAGTGATGGTAAACGGCTCGCCCTCCTTTAAAACGACCGGAACTCCGTTTGCGAGCGTTCTCGTTCTGATCTTCGGCCCCGAAAGATCTACTAATATTGCGATGGGTTTCCCCAACTTCTGTGCCGCGGAACGCGCGTGATTGATGTTTGCGAAATGATCGCCATGTGTCCCATGCGACATGTTTATCCGAAACGCCGAAACGCCCGCCGTGATCATCGCCGTGATTACCGATTCGGTGTTCGACGCCGGCCCGAGTGTCGCCAGAATTTTTGCTTTTCGCATAGAAATCGGAGGACCAATTACCTAATTGTCGGAAAACGAACCACAACGGTTCCAGCGATAAAATCATGTAAAGCCCGATGCCGCTGATTTACGAGAGTCACAATTGTATCCGAAATCAACCAAACGGTAACCAGTAGTAATATTACATTGTCGGCGATCGTCTGCCGGAAGTCTTCATTGATTCCATACAGCGAAACGTGCCGAATCTCTATCACCAGCATTGAAATCGTTAGTAAGACCAGCGGTAATTCCCTCAGAAACGACTGGTGAAAACCGATAAGTCTTTCTTCGGAATCCAGCACAATTATTTTCATCGCCATTTTACCCAGTGTCTGTCCAAAACGCGCGTGCAAATAGATGCTGTAGAAATGGTAACAAAACACACTTACTAAAAGCCCGACAACGGAAATGATCGGAGGTGAATTTTCACTGGTAAGAATATGCTCGATAAGAACGAACGGAATCATTACTAAGATATCAATGATCAAAGCAAGAAATCGCCTGCCGATAGTTCGATATTTTTCCATCGTAATTTCTCTATTCTACTTCCGTCACTTTTTTCCGAAAGCTAAGGACTGTAGAAACAAAGGTCGAATGCGACCATGTGAGTGGCGAAACTGAAGCCTGCACATTTGAAGTAGTGTCGAACTGCTCTGAAAGCACTCCTGAAGGAAGAGCGCGGTCCACGCACCATTCGATAAGCTGCATCGCGGGCGCGAGTTCGGCTTTTGTGCGCGCTTTTGCGATGTAGTATTCGGCGAGCCACAGCGTACAGATGAACCAGGCGTTTCCGGCAACGTTTTCGTTCGTACGCATGTAGCCGTCGTTTTCGAATCGCGCGACGCCGCCGTCGACCGCCAACTGCGTCGCGACCGCGTGCATCGTGTTCGTGACCATCTCGTCATAAACATCGAAGCAGCCGAAATAAAAAACGCCGAACAGCGAAGCATCGATCAGAGGGTCGGGAATCAGATTGTCGTCGCCGTCCGCCAGCAGCCCGCGAAGAAACCGTCCCAGTTCTGCGCTGTAAAGATGCGCTTTCATTGCATTTACTATTTCATCTGCGGCCTTTCGGTATTTAATGCAGTTCTCGTTCTCCTCAAAAAGCTCGGCGAAATTTGCGGCCGCCCGGAGCCCAGCGACCACACTCGCACACGTAAACGTGTGAATACCGCGTCGGTCTTCCCAGAGATTCCAGCTCGGCAGCGGCAGTCCGGTCACCGCATCGCGGAAATCGGTCATAAAATCGGCGCATTTGACGACCAGATATTTATAAAGCCCGCTTATAAAATCCAGATCGCGGTGGCGTTCGAAATGCTCCCACAATGCCCACAGAACCAACGCCGTCTCGTCTTCCTGTATCGGAATGAGTTCACGATTTCTGCCTGCGTCCCACGCAGGATGCCAGCCCGAACCAACTGATCCGTCGGGATTATATTTTTGAAGAAAATATCCGCGTTCATGGACGACCTTTTGGCACGTTGTGAAAAAATGTCGCGAGATGTCCGAATAGCCCGCGGCATCGAGCGCGTTTGCGACGAATGAGCCGTCGCGTGTCCACATGTAGCTGTAATGGTCGGTCGCCCGCTCCGCCACATCGTGGTCGGCAGCGGCGATGATCGTTCCGGCGTGATCGATATGCGTGTTGATGACCAGGAGGCTGCGTCGAAAAAGCCCGGCGAGCCTGTCACCTAATTGGCTGACGCCCGCGTCGTGCCTGCTCAACCAGCCGCGCCAACGAGAGAGAGTTTCCTGCAAATATTCGCCTGGCCCCTTTTTATGAACGCGCGCATTGAGGTGCGAAACCTGGTAGTGATCGATCCCTGCCGCTATCCAGTAATAAAACTCTGCCGCACCATTCGGCTCGACGGCAAGATGCACCGCGATGGTGGAATCCACCGAGCCCTCGGTTTTCGCCCCGCCGAAAAGCTCGCCGTCTTCGGCATCGCGCCATGTTCCTTCACGGTCGCGAAAAGCTTTCCGGCCTGTTGCAAACTGGTCGAAATGCGGTTCCGTATCGATCAGGAAGTAGCGGTGCTTTTTGTAATGAACTATCGCGTGTGTTTCGGGATCGAAGTACGCGGTATCGCCGATCTTATTTTCGTAGATTCGAAAATCGTGATGCAGGAAAATTTGAACGAAGCGATCTTTTCCGAAAAGATCACGCACAGTAACTTTTCGTATGAAAACATTCTCGTCGCCGGCAACCAAATCGTTGGAATTGATCTCGAGCCCGAGATTTTCGTTCGTCAATCGGACATCGGTAACAAGAGCATCCGGTAAATACCGCAACTCGCGTTTCCAGTCATCCCACGCGACCCATGAAAACATCCCGTCCACCCGCACGCCGAACCGGCAGGGGAAACCTTCGGTGTGATTTTCCTGCCCGACGTGCGGGAAATAAATATCGCGAAGCTGGTATTTTTCGTCGAAGTTAACAAGCAGCGAGCCGTTGCCGACGGGAATATCGCGCATAGGAATTATAAGATCGAATGCAGTGCATTTTTTACTATTGCCTTTTCTTTCTCGAATGAAAGCAGAACTGCGGCTTCGCCTGACTCGATCCAACGTGCCTCGACGACCTCGCCGTCGTGGTCGGTCACATCACCGGCGATGTATTTCAATAGAAAAAAATGAACGTGCTTATGCACGCGAAACGGTTGTGTTCCATAGCGGTCGACGTACCAATAATCGATGGTTTCGATCGGCGCCACAATTTCACATTCAATGCCGGCTTCTTCGCGCACCTCGCGCAGAGCGGCCTGTTCCAGCGTTTCGCCCGGATCGACAATACCTTTCGGCAGCTGCCATCTGCCTTCCGAGGCGGTTTTTATCAACGCGATCTCGACAGCATCGTTCACTTTTCTATAGGCCACGCCGCCTGCCGAAATCATTTCGCGCGTTATCATTTACGTTATTTAATCCGAAACGGATGAATTGACGGCGCGTGCTACGGCTTCGTCAAGTTCGGCTTTAATGGCCGCATTGAAGCCGACGATCTTCTTTATCATCGCACCGTTGCGGTCGAATACCGCGGTTTGGGGAATGGCCGAATTGGTTTCGAAAATAAAGTTCGTCAGCGCTTCGTCAGGATCAGCCAGGGGATAAGTGATCTTCAATTTCTCGACAAATGCCGGAACCTGCTGACGATCTTCTTCATCACCGACGTGCAGACCGATCAGCTCCAGATCGTCGCCGTACTTCGCCTTTAATAGTTGCAGATGCGGAATCTCCTCGATGCACGGCGGGCAATTCGTCGCCCAAAAATCAAGAATCACCGCCTTGCCGCGCAGATCTTTTAGTTTTGAAACGCCGCCCTCAAAACTTGTCCAGCTCATCTCGGTAAGCGGCCGGCTCGGCACGCCTTGCGAATCTTTTGACCTCACGCCGTTCACCGAGACCGGTTTGTTACCAATTGCCACGGGTGGGGCCGTACGCATGCAACCCAACAGAATCAACGACGATAGAACTGGTATGCTCACAAAAAACAATCGCATCATTTCGAATTTTACACGATTGCTGAATCACGGTCATGCAAACGCCGTCGATTTCAATCCGGCAACTGAGATTTATGTTATAATTCCACTCACTATAGTTCTGATGGACGATCCTGCCAGTTTTCTTTTTTTTCTCTTCGCATCTGAAAGCGGAATCACTGTCGAAACGCCCAGCTTCGCATGGTCGGCGTTTAATATTTTTCTCGTTATTTTTCTTGTCGCCGCAAATGGCTTTTTCGTTGCAAGCGAATTTGCATTGGTTGCAGTTCGAAAATCACGTATTGAGTCGCAGGCGGCAGATGGAGACAGATCGGCGGTGCGTTTGTTGGGAATGCTAAACAATCTCAACGCGTACATCTCGGCAACACAGCTGGGCATCACGCTTTCTTCTCTGGGCCTAGGCTGGATAGGCGAACCGGCCGTCGCGGCGCTTCTGGAGCCGTTCCTTATCTGGATCGGCGAGCTATCGGGTGCGACATTTCTGGCGAGCGGCGCCGTGCTGCATACGATCTCGTTCATAATTGCCTTTGCGTTCATAACGTTTTTACACATCGTTTTCGGCGAGCTTGCGCCGAAGACCGCTGCACTGGAGCTTTCCGAGCGCATTTCGTATGTGGTTGCCGTTCCGCTGCAATTATTTTACAAGACGTTTTATTACCCGATTCGTCTGCTTGATTGGGCCGGTACAAAAACGGTCCGTCTATTCGGTCTTCATCCTTCCGGCGAGCACGGCTCGAGCTACACCGAAGACGAGATCAGGCAACTGATTCGCGTTTCGCAGAAGACCGGTCATTTGAACGAAGAAGAGCAAAAGCTGATAGATCAGGTATTTGAATTTTCGGAAACGACCGTGAAGGAAGCGATGATCCCGCGAACGGAGATAATCGCCGTGCAGGAGACTTGCACGCTCGAGGATGTTGCAGGTACGTTTCGCAAGCACGGCTATTCGCGCCTTCCGGTTTACGGCGAATCGCTCGACGATATCCGCGGCATGGTGCACGTGAAGGACGTGCTTGCCGAGCTGACGCACCCGACCGCTCACAGTCTCGCGGCGATAATTCAGAAGCCGCAGTATGTCGTCGATACGGCGCGGCTTGAGGATGTGCTGCGGCAGATGCAGCGTGAGAAATTTCATTTCGGTTTCGTGGTCGATGAGCACGGCGGCGTCGAGGGAATTATTACGCTCGAAGATCTGCTTGAAGAAATTGTCGGCGATATTTCAGACGAGCATGATGAAGAAGTGAGCGAACAGATTCACAAGCAGGAAGACGGCAGCTGCGTGCTGGACGGCGGCCTGGCCGTGCGCGACCTCAACAAACGGCTAGGTTTAACTCTGCCGGTTTCCGAAGGTTATACGACCGTCGCGGGATTTCTGATGGCCGAGGCCGGCCGCATTCTTGAAGAAGGCGACACCGTGCCGTATAACGGTCACACGTTTCTAATCGAAAAAGCCGCAAAACGCCGCATTTTACAGGTCCGAATGGAACGCGTCGAGACGGCGAAACCACCGGACTAGTGCGGACAATGTAGAACAGGTCGGATCGAATTTCGCGCGAGCGTGTAAAACACCCGAAATCCGTATGGCGTCTTGTTTCGCATGTTTCACATGCTCGGTTCGTCGTTGGTTGCGTTTTCTACACATTCCGCCTTCGGCTGCACGTGTAGCTAAAGTTATCGCCGCGTGCTCCGCACGCTCGTGACCGTTTTGCAATTTGCCCGCCTGATTATACGATTTAGAAAGACTCACTTCACATTTGGAGCATATTTCGCATGAGCTTGATTGAGCAAGTTTGGGCACGGGAGATTATGGATTCGCGGGGGAATCCGACGATCGAGGCTGAGGTTGTTTTGGAGGACGGGACGACCGGGCGGGCGGCGGTGCCGAGCGGGGCTTCGACGGGTGAGAACGAAGCGGTCGAGCTTCGCGACGGCGACGACCTGCGGTATCTCGGCAAGGGCGTTTTGAAGGCGGTCGAGAACGTCAACAAAAAGATCAGCGACGAGATCGAGGGTTTGGATTGTCTTGATCAGACGCTGATCGACGAGACGATGATCGGGCTCGACGGCACGGCGAACAAATCGAATCTCGGCGCGAACGCGATACTTGCCGTCTCGATGGCGAACGCGCGTGCGGCGGCCGCGGTTTTGGAAATTCCACTTTACCGCTACATCGGCGGCGCCAATGCAAAAACGCTGCCGGTTCCGATGATGAACATCCTGAACGGCGGCGCTCATGCGGACAACAACGTCGATTTTCAGGAGTTTATGGTGATGCCGATCGGCGCGGAAAGCTTCGGCGAGGCTCTGCGGTGCGGCGCGGAAATTTTTCACAGTCTGAAATCCGTTCTGAAATTGCGCGGCTATTCTACGGGTGTCGGCGACGAGGGCGGCTTTGCCCCGAACCTGAAATCGAACGAAGAGGCAGTAGAAACGATTCTCGAAGCGATAGAAAAAGCCGGATACAAGGCCGGACAAAACGTTATGATCGCGCTCGACCCGGCGTCGAGCGAGTTTCACAAAGACGGCAAATACATTTTTAAGAAGAGCGATAATCGTGAACTTTCGTCCGAAGAAATGGCAGCGTATTGGACCGATTGGTGTGCTAAATATCCGATCATTTCGATCGAAGATGGAATGGCGGAAAACGATTGGAACGGGTGGAAAAATCTTACCGAATCGGTCGGCGAGCGCGTCCAGCTGGTCGGCGACGATCTTTTTGTGACGAACGTGAAGTTTTTGGAAAAGGGAATCAAGGTCGGCGCAGCGAATTCGATTTTGATAAAAGTCAATCAGATCGGCACGCTCACCGAAACGCTCGACGCCATCGAGCTTGCACGCACGCACAACATGACCGCAGTGATCTCGCACCGCTCGGGCGAGACCGAAGACACGTTCATAGCCGACCTCGCCGTCGCGACGAACGCCGGCCAAATCAAAACCGGCAGCCTCTGCCGCAGCGACCGCATCGCGAAATATAATCAGCTGCTGCGTATCGAGGAAGACCTCGGCGAATCGGCGCGTTATCCGGGGCGCGATGCGTTTTATCAGATCGCTTAGTAAATCTTGGTTTTACTTTGCGTCCTTTGCGGCTTTGCGTGAGAAGAAGTTTCACGCAAAGCCGCAAAGGACGCAAAGAAGGGCGAAAGGCATGAATATCCGCACCGCACTTCTTGAAGTTCGCCCGAAGGAGCAGGCTGGGAAAATTGCCAGATACGTCGGCGGTGACCCGAAACGGTTTGCAGAGCTGATGAAGGAACTTCTTAGATCCACTTATCGCCTATCCCAACGTGCGGCGTGGCCGGTAAGTTACTGCATCGAACGGCACCCGGAACTCGTTAAACCGTATTTCAGTGTGTTAATAAAGCAACTCGAGCGTGAAGATTCGCACGTTGCGGTGCGGCGGAATGTGGCAAGGTTGCTGCAGTTTGTCGAAATTCCGAAACGCTACCAAGGCCGCGTGTTCGACGCATGCTACAACCTTTTTGCCGATCCGATGCAGCCGGTCGCAGTGCGCGTTTTTTCTATGACGGTTGCGGCGAATATCGCGAAGGACGAACCGGAACTGATTGAAGAGCTGCGGCTCGTGGCAAAAAAATATCCGCAGGCCTCGACTGCCGGATTTCGCAGCCGCGCCCGCCGCGTGCTTGGGGTATAATGGAAAAAGTTGTCGTCTCAAACCGACTTTGATCTATTGTGAATTCTATAAATTGGAGGTGAGCAATGCCTTTACAAGTGTGCCATGGGGCGATGATGATGTGTTCCTTTGGTTTGGCTCCGAGCTCTCTGGTCGTTCTGCCGCAGAACAGGGTTATGACCAATAACGTGCCGGACGCCAACATAATGGATCACAAACCGATGGTCAACATCATGCCATTCGGCATGTGTACCACCCCGACAAACCCGGCGGTAGCGGCTGCGACGAGCGCAGCGTTGGGCGTGTTAACGCCTATGCCGTGTGTCCCGGTCACGCCGGCACCGTGGGTCGCGGGAGCCCCAACCGTTCTTCTCGGCAATTTCCCGGCGCTGGATAACATCAGCACTTTAATGTGTACCTGGGGTGGCGTGATCACCTTTACCACCGCCGGCGAATTTACGGTAAATATTCCTTAGATCTTAGACGCTTGTTTAGTTCCGAATGTGCCGACGCGCCGGTCCGACAACTGCGCTCGACGCGTGGTCTCAGTGTATGAAAAGGGTTGTCGTGATCGGTTCGGGCGGGTCGGGAAAATCGACTTTCGCGCGCGAGCTTGCCGAGATCACGGGGCTGCCCGTCATTCACCTCGATACCGTTTTCTGGCGACCGGATTGGGAGCCGACGCCGAAGGACGAATGGAAAGCGCAGGTTGAACAGATGGTCAAGGCCGATGAGTGGATAATGGATGGCAACTTCGGCGGTACACGCGAAATACGCATGCAGGCGGCCGACACGATCATTATGCTCGACCTGCCGCGTTGGCTTTGCATGTACCGTGTCGTCGAGCGGGCGATCACGTATCGCGGCCGGCGGCGGCCGGACATGGCCGAGGGGTGCAATGAAAAGCTCGACTGGGATTTCATAATTTGGGTATGGAATTATCGCAAGCAAAGCGGAACAAGGGCATTCGCCGAGATCGAAAAGCTGCGAGACAAGCAGGTGATCATTCTTCGAAGCCCAAGAGAAGTCGAAGAGTTTTTGAGTGATCAGCGACGATGACGGAAGAAATTTTTCAGAAATTTGAAATTAGCACTGTCAAGTCGCGGCTCGATGTTGCAATGATTCACAAATTTCTTTCGGAAGAATCTTATTGGGCGGGAGGTCGAACGCTTGAGCAGACGAAGACGGCGATCGAAAATTCGATCTGCTTTGGTGTTTACCAAATACAGGCTGGCAGGCTGCGTTCCAGTCACGGCGAGCGGCAGGTTGGCTTTGCACGCGTCGTCACCGACCGGGCGGCGTTTGCGTACATCGGCGACGTGTTTATTCTGGACGAATTTCGTGGCCGCGGGCTTAGCAAACGATTAATGAAAGCGATGCTCGATCATCTTGAACTGCAGGGCCTTCGGCGATGGATTCTCGCCACGCGCGATGCTCACGGATTGTACGAACAGTTTGGATTTTCCACGCTAAAATTTCCCGAACGCTGGATGGAATTGCCGGCTCGCGACGCTTACTAAAAAAGTTAGTTTGCCTTGGTGATTCTTCGTGTCGTTTCGTGTAATTTCGTGGTTGAAGATCTAAAGAATAAACCACGAAATTACACAAAACGACACTAAATAGCTCAAATTTTTTCAACTAACCTTTCAATCTCGGTTATAATAAAACAGCGGTTTGCTATTCGGCTGCGTTCCACAAGTTCACCTCTCACTTCTCCTTTTTATGGACCCGTTTCAAAATCGGCCGCTGGCATTGATCATACTGGACGGCTGGGGTATTGCGCCGAATAGCGGTGCCAATGCGATCGCCTCGGCGCGCACGCCGTTTTACGATGAGGTCTGCGCGTCTTTCCCGATGACGCAGCTTGAGGCGGCGGGCGAGGCGGTCGGGCTGGCGGGCGGATCGGCGGGGAATGCCGAGGCCGGGCACCTGAATATAGGAACGGGCCGCGTTGCTAAAACCGATATTCTGCGAATCGCCGACGCCGTTCGGTCGGGCACTTTTTTTGCGAATCCCGTGCTTCAAGACGCGATCGGCAACGCCGCAATGATCAACGGGCGCCTTCATCTGATCGGCTTGCTGAGCGATGCCGACGTGCATTCGTCGCCTGAAACGCTTTTCGCGCTTCTACGAATGGCGAAGCGGATGGGCGTTAAAGAGGCTTTCGTCCACGGAATTCTCGACGGCCGCGACGTGCCGCAGCGGACCGCCGACATTTATGCCGAAGCGGTCGAGATCAAAATGGCCGATATCGGCGTTGGAACCATAGCATCGCTGTGCGGAAGATTCTTTGCGATGGACAGCGGTGAAAATTGGGAACGAACGGCGCGTGCGTACACGATGCTTGTGCACGGCGAAGGCGAGCGTGCCAGCGATCCGCTCACCGCGATCCGCAGCTCGTTCCTTCGCGGAATTTCGGATGAATTTATCGCTCCGATAATTATTGAATCCGAGCCGGGCAAACCAGTTGCGACGATCCGTGACGGCGACACCGTAATTTTTTTCAATCACCGTGCCGACACGATGCGACAGCTTGTGCGTTCGCTCGCGATGCCGGAGATCGGCGGCGTTGTCGCAAAGCCGCATATAAACGCCGTTTGCCTGACGGAGCACGACGCGAGTTTCGGCCTGCCCGTTGCGTTCGCGAGCGGGCTTGAGACGAACACGCTTGCCGATGTGCTCTCGCAGGCGGGTGTTCACGCATACCGCATCGGCGAAACGGAACGCTATCAGCACATCACTAATTTTTTCGACGGCGGGGTGTCGCTCCGCCGTCCGAACGAAAAGCATCTTCTTATTCAGTCCGAAAAAGAAGCGGACCGCGAATACGCGCCCGAGATGCGCAATTTCAAAATTACGAACGCGCTTTTACAGCATTTACAAAGTGACCGTTCCGGTGTTTTCGTGGCAAATTTTTCATCGCCCGGTCTGGTCGGCGAAACCGGCAATTTTCAAAAAACGCTCGAGGCTGTACAGTATGCCGACACTTGTCTCGGAGGCATCGTTCAGAAAATTCAGCGGGCAAACGGCCTTGCGATCATTACCGCTTCGCATGGAAACTGCGAAGATATGAGCCTGATCGAAAACGTGCGGAACCGTTATGCGACGGCAAACCGAGTGCCTTTTCACCTGATCGGCAACGGCACGCGTGACGCGCGGCTGATGGAAAACGGCTCGCTTCGCGATGTGGCGCCTACGATTCTCAACCTTCTCGGCCTGCCGATTCCTTCGGAAATGACCGGCTGCGACCTTAGAATGTTGTAGAATGTCCCCTTGGCAAAGCGCGCTTCCTCATTCCGAAATATCCTCGTCATACATTTCGGCCAGCTCGGCGACGTCGTGCTCGGCCTTCCGGCCCTCAGCGCAATACGTGAAAAATTTGCCGGTGCTCGGATCACGCTTATCGTCGGCAAACCGGCCGGCGAGGTTACGCAGCTGGCAGCCGTCGCTGACGAACAAATCGTTGTTGACCGCGTGCAACTGCGCGACGGGAACAAGCTGCGCTCGGTCGTAAAAATCCTTCAAATCTTCGGCGAAGTTCGGCGGCGAAAATTCGACCTCGCGATCGACCTGCACAGCCTTTCCGAGACGAACCTCTTTTGTTTTCTCGCGGGAATCAGGAGCCGACTTTATGCCAACCGCGAGAATCGCTCGCTCGACAGGCTCTGCAACTTCGATCCGAAGCCGCCGATGGGAGATAAAACGAAGCACGTGGCCGAACGTTATCTCGACGTGCTGAGTCCGTTAGGAATTGATGCGTCGGACATGAGTTTTCGCTTTTCACCCGACACAGCAGTCGTTAATTTTGTACGAGAAAAATTTTTTGCTGATCGGTGTGACAGGCGTGTCGGCATTTTCCCGGGAGCGGGACATTCGAGCCGTTGCTGGAACCTCGACAATTTTACCCGACTGGCTGATAAGTTGACTGAAAAAGGCTTTCGACCGGTCGTGCTTCTCGGTCCGGAGGAAAACGCATTCAAGCAGCGTATCGTCAACACATTTCCGCAAAGCACGGTCGTAATAGACGGCTTGTCGATATCGCAATTCATCGCCGCCGCTTCGCAGCTTGAAGTCTTTGTTACGAACGACACCGGGCCGATGCATCTGGCGGCGTGTGCCGGAGTGTCGATCGTGCTGCTGATGGATCAACGCGCCCCGACCGCTTACTTGCCTCTGACGGATAAGCTTAGTGTGATCAGACATAAATCTATTGACCTGATCTCGGTGGAAGAAGTTCATCGCGAAGTGATCGCGGCGCTAACCCAAAATGACAAATCGCAGGGCGCGTGTTAGATTCTTATTTATTTTGCACGCCGTTATTTTTTATGGTTGAGGAATTTGCGTTCGACAACACGGAAGAACGCCGCAAGGTCAGACAGAATGGAACGGGCTGGATAGAGGTGATCGCGGGCTCGATGTTCTCGGGAAAATCGGAAGAGCTTATACGCAGGCTCAATCGGGCACGTATCGCAAGGCAGAAAGTGCAGGTTTTCAAGCCGAAGATCGACGCGCGTTATTCTGTCGGAGAGATCGCGTCGCATTCCGGCCAGAAGCATGATTCAAAACCCGTCACATCCGCCGCCGAGTTGATGAGCGAAATTGATCAGGAGACTCAGGTTGTCGGCATCGATGAAGGGCAGTTTTTTGATCCGGAGATCGTAGCGGCGGCGAACGAGCTCGCAAACCGCGGGATGCGCGTCATCATTGCAGGTCTCGATCAGGACTACACCGGTACCCCGTTTGGTCCAATGCCGCAGCTTCTGTCGATCGCCGAGTTCATCACAAAGATTCACGCCATATGTGTTAAATGCGGGCAGACGGCAAACTACACGCAACGTACCGTCGAGTCGGATGCACTGGTTGAGGTCGGGGCCAGCGACAAATACGAAGCCCGCTGCCGCAAATGCTTCGTCCCGCATGCCGACGCTCCGACGAACGCCTGATTTGCCATACTTGCGCGAGAGGAACTGATTATGCATTCGAATTTTGCGGAAGTTGTTGAAGATGTGAGACAGCTTTCCTTCCGATGTCGACAAAATTTTGAGTTCTTTAAATGATTGAAGTGTCCTTCAATTCCGCATTCAAACGCGCCGTCAAGCGCCGCATCGCCGGGGAATGCCCAAAGGGAGGAAAGATTCCGGAACAAACTTGCCACATTCATAAGCGATCCTTTCGGCGCGAGCCTGCGAACTCATAAGCTGTCAGGGAGACTAAAAAAGTATTGGATTTTAGCGTCGAGCACGATCTGCGTATTATTTTCTTCTTCGCAGAACAGGATAAAGTTGTGTTCATCGATACGGAACTCATAAGGAGGTTTATTAAGCACTCGCCGGGTGCGTCGCCTGCGATTTGCTGATACAATCTTCGCCATCCCTTAATTCTCCTTCGATTCGGAACAATGCGTCGCCCTTTTTGCGGCGCGCAAAGTGAGGTGCTAAACAGAAATGACAAATAAAGAAATTGCTCAAAAAGGCTACGAGTGTTTTGGAACCGGCGATATCGCCGGCCTGCTTGATCTCTGCGCTGAGGATATTAATTGGACGATTCCGGTCGTCGAGAACGCTGCGTATTCAGGTTCCCGAACCGGAAAGGCAGCGGTCGGCGAGTTTTTCAGCCTGCTTGATGCAGCCGAAGATTTTTCCGATTTTACGCCCAAAGAGTTTATCGCCGAGGGCGACAAGGTCGTCGTTCTCGGACAATCGACCGCGACGGTGAAGGAAACCGGCAAGACGTTTTCAACCGACTGGGTGCATATTTTCACCATAACCGACGGCAAGATCGCAAACTTCCTGGAGCATTTTGATAACGCCGCGGCGAACCGCGCTTACCAGAAGACCGCGTCAGCCTAATCGACAAGCGACTGGAGCCGCAAGCATCCCTGCTTGCGAGACTGGAGGGGCAGGCAGCCTGCCTGCAATGAGCGTCGCTTCGACGCGAACCTATTCGTCCTGCGGACTCATTGCAGGCTGGCAGCCTGCGTTCCAGTCAGGCATGCAGGAACGCTTGCCGCTCCGGTCATTAATTTATCCTTTTGGAATTTTCATCGAATACAGGATAGCCGCAAATGTGTCTTCCTGTTTTTCGAATTTATTGCCGTCGGTCGAGATTATAATGTTGATCTGCTGATTCTGGCCTTGATAATTTCGGAACGCAATCCATTGATGGCGTCGAATGCCGTTCTTTTCCTCCGGCGGCGCTTCGACCCATTCAACGCCCTTGACGCCGTCGATCTCAAGCCAGCGCGCTCTGGCATATTTGCCCTGTTTCAGCTGCTCAAGCGCGGCGTCGTACGTTGCCTTTATGCTTACGTCCGCAGGGAAACTCGAAGGCATCACTGAGATAGTTCCGATCAGGAAACCACTCGCGGGCGAGCCGTAGTTGAACGTTTCCTTCTTGACGTCCATCTTCGGCCACCCGGCAGGCAGCTTCCACGAGATGCCTTGCTCGGGCCATTTCACTTCGCTTGCACCGTCCTGGATGCTCTGCTGCGCGCTTGAAAGTTTCGGCTTTTCGACGCTCGCATCGCTGGTCGATGATGAGTTTGACGAGCCGCTGTCCGAACCGCCACCGCCCAGATTTTTCAGTCTGTCGCCGATGCCGCAAAACGCAAGCGCAAAAAGCAGTATGCCGAACGAGAGAATAGATTTCATGTAAATTGCCTCCGGAAGGGAATTTGAAGCCAATCCATTTTCACCGTATTCGCACGAAATTGCAAAATCCAAAGCTGTGTCTGCAGCCCGCACGTGAGTAAGGGCTCATCTTCGTCCTCGGGATCTTTGTGTATGTACCGACCGGCATTGCTACCCCGAAAAGCAGATGAGCACTCGTGCGTATCTACCACGAGCCCTTAGTCACGTGCGGGCTAGAGACACGGCGCCGACTTTGAACGCCACTCTGACAAAAAACGCGGCTCTGTTAAAATAGAATCTCCGAAAGAATGCATACGCCGCAGCTTTTTGCAGATTTGCTGATAATTCTGCTGGTATCCGTGCCGGTGGCGTTTTTGTGTCTACGGCTCAAATTGCCGGTGATCGTCGGGCTGATGCTGACGGGCATGGCGATCGGGCCGCATGCTTTGGGGCTGATCTCCGATCTTGAGAGCATCGAGATTCTCGCCGAGATCGGCGTGATGCTTTTGCTCTTTACGATCGGGCTTGAGTTTTCGCTCACCCGCCTGCGTGAGATAAAGCGGCTCGTGCTGATCGGCGGCGGTTTGCAGGTGCTTTTGACGGTGGCAGCGGTTACCGCTCTGACTTATTTGCTTGGCCGAGGAGTAAATCAGGGCATTTTCTTTGGATTTCTCGTCGCTCTCTCAAGCACGGCCATCGTCCTGAAAACTTACGTTGACCGTAATGAGATCGATGCTCCGCACGGGCGCGCCGCCGTCGGTATTCTGCTCTTTCAGGACATCAGCATCGTTTTGATGCTGCTGATTATTCCGCTGCTCGGCGGCGAAGATATAGTCACGTTCACGTCGATATTTTTGAACCTCGGCGGTTCCTTGATCGCTTTGGTGGCGATCGTCGTTGCCGCGTGGCTCGTGCTTCCTCGTTTTCTGAGACGTGTCGTCCAGATGAGAAGCCCCGAAGTTTTTCTTCTTACAGTCGTGCTGTTCGCCATCGCGATGTCGTGGGTTACGTCGCGCTTCGGCCTTTCGCTTGCGCTCGGCGGATTTATCGCCGGCGTTGTGCTGGCCGACACCGACTACAATCACCAGGTCACAACCGAGGTTCTGCCGTTTCGCGACGTTTTTAACAGCCTGTTTTTTGTATCGATCGGCCTGCTGCTTTCGCTGACGGCTCTCGCAGCGAACATCGGATTCATTGTCGTTCTGGTGCTCGGCCTCGTACTAGCAAAAGCGATAATCGTGTGGCTTATCATCAGACTGCTCGGTTTCCCGCAGCGGATCGCGATCATGGCCGGAATGGGGCTGGCACAGGTCGGCGAATTCTCGTTCGTGCTGGCGAAGATGGGACGCGGCGTAAATCTGCTGCCCGATGCAGATTACCAGATCTTCCTTGCGGCCTCGATAATTTCGATGATCGCTACGCCGTTTTTGATCGCAGCCGCCCCAAAAGCCAGCTTTTGGATGCAGAAATTCCTGCGTGACGGCACGGTGCACGACGTCGAAAACATGGAGGACGAAGAGGTCCATATGACCTCGAGCGGCGGTCTGCAGCAGCATGTGATAATCGTCGGCTATGGGCTGAATGGCCGAAATCTCGCACGCGTGCTGCGGTCGGTCGGCATTCCATACGTCGTTCTGGAGCTCAACGCCGAGGTCGTAAAGCGTGCCAAGGACAAAGGCGAGAAGATAAACTTCGGCGACGCCACGCGGCGTGAGGTTTTGGCTCACGCAAAGATCGATCAGGCTTGGGCCGTGGTGCTGGCGATGTCCGACCCGCAGGCGGCACGGCGAACGGTCGATCAGATACGCCTCGTAAATCAAAAGGTACACATCATCGTTCGCACGCGTTACGTCGCGGAGATCACCGAGCTTTTTCAGCTCGGAGCAGACGAGGTTATTCCCGAAGAATTCGAGACGAGCATCGAGATCTTTTCGCGCGTTCTACACCGTTACGGAGTGGCGCGAAACGTGATCGAGGGCCAGATCGAAAAAATTCGGAAGCAGGGTTACGAGATGCTGCGTTCGCCTAATGTGTCGGCCGGAAAGGTCGAGGATCTGCGTGCCGCGCTCGATGCCGCCGGCGCGGAGACGATCAGAATTCCTGAAAATTCTCCCGTGCTCGATAAAAATCTCGGCGAACTCGACCTGCGCGGGCAAACCGGCGCGACGATCATCGCCGTCGTCCGCGACGGTGAAACGCGCATCAGTCCCGGTGCCGGCTACCGGCTAAAGGCCCATGATACGGCGGTTTTGCTCGGTTCTGTGGAGGCGATCGAGAAGGCGGTAGAATTTATAGTTCCAGCCGATGCCGCATCGACGTTCGGGGGCTTCAACCCGTGAGAAAAATTTGATTGGCTTGCAAGAACCTTTCGGGACTCGCGTTCATCCAATGAACGAAAACTTTCCCGAAATAAAAATAAGGAGCAAGCCTAGTCATGAAGTTTTACACTACTGCCGGCGCATTCGCCGCTTTTTTGTTTGTATTCGCTTTTGCGAACGTTGTATTTGCACAGGCTCCCGCATACCGCATCTCGGCACCTTATTCCCACAAAAATCTCACTATCTTTTTGATACACGGAAAAAACGAAACCTCAAAGACAAACATTATCACGCTGCCCGAGGCGCTCGAACGCAAAATATTTCGCGTTTACGAAACCTCGGACGTGAATGAGCTGATGGTGGAAAACATCTCGCGCGAGTTCGACGTTTTTATCCAATCGGGCGACATCGTCAAGGGCGGCAAACAGGACCGCGTGCTGGCGATCAGCATAATTATTCCGGCGCGTTCGGGAAAGGTCAGCATCGAGGCGTTTTGCGTCGAATCCGGCCGCTGGGAAAAACGGAAGAATGAAGACGTGTCCCAGTTTTCGTCTTCGAGCGAGCGCATTGCTTCGAAGGAGTTGAAAATCGCTGCCAACGACAAGCGTTCGCAGCAGGAAGTTTGGTCGAAGGTCGCCGAGGCACAGAAGCGTTTGGGAGACAGCCTTGGCGGCTCCGTTGCTGCGGAAGATTCACGTACAAGTCTGCAATTAAGCCTTGAAAGCGGCAAGATCGCAGCGTCTGCTGATGAATACATTCGCGGCCTTTCAAACATTCTTGCCGGCAAAACGGACGTGATCGGCTACGCATTTGCCGTCAACGGCCATATCAATAGCGCCGATATTTACGTGTCGAATTCGCTGTTCAAAAAGCTGTGGCCTCGCATGCTCAAAGCCGCGGCGGTCGAGGCGGTCGCACATGTCCGCGGTGTGCGTCTCGCCGAACCGCCGAAGGCCGCTGCTGTTGGAGCATTTCTTTCGGATGCCGATAAAGGTCGTCCTAAGGAACGCGCCGTCGCCGGTAACGCAAGCATCGTTACGCGTGAAGAAAAAGACAACGTCGTTTTCGAGGCCCGCGACGACAAGGCAAAGCTCATCGTGCATCGAAACTATGTGAAGAAACAATAGCTTATTGGGTCGGTAGCTCGACACGAGGCCGTATCTGAAAGAATTCAAGAGACGGTTCGTTCGCGTTCGCGAAAGCTGCGAAGAGCCTTAGGCTTTCACGCCAAGCTGTCGCTGGCGTTCGAAGTGTTCGAAAACATCGGTCGCGGCCTTGCTGCCTATCACTTCAGCCAGATCTTCAACATCGGCCTTGGCGATGCGCTCTATCGATCCGAACTGCTTTAGCAGCTTCAATCTTCGTTTGTCGCCGATTCCGGGAATATCAGAAAGCTCCGAGCTGAAATCGCGCTTCTCGCGGCGTTTGCGATGAAATTCGATGGCTGTTTTGTGCGTCTCTTCGCGGATTTGCAAAATCAAACGATGCGCAAGCGAGTTTCTGTCGAACGGTATCGGATTATGCTCACGGCCGTGAACCAGCAAGTGTGAGATCTGGCTGTGTTGTTTTGGCGGCTTGACGAGGCCGACGAGCATTATTTGTTCGAGATCAAGCTCACGCATTGCGGACGCTGCGGCGGAAAGCTGGCCTTTGCCGCCATCGATAAAAACGAGTTCGGGAAGTTGACCGCCTTCTTCGAACATACGCTTATACCGGCGAAAGACGGCCTCGCGCATCGATGCATAATCATCCTGGCCTTCGACTGTTCGAATGATAAATCTGCGATACAACGACCGTGCAGGTTTGCCATTTTCGAAGACGACGATGCCGGCAACATTCTCTGAGCCGGAGATGTTCGAGATGTCGAACGACTCGATCCGTTCGGGAAAGTAGGAAAGCTCCAGAATTTCCTGCAGCTCTTCCAGCACTTTTTGCGAATCTGGTTTGAGCACGCGGAAACGCTGCTCGAAAGCGACGCGGGCGTTGGTTTCGACGAGTCCGATCAAGTGACGCTTCTCACCGATCTTCGGCACCATGATGCGAACACGGCGTCCGCGCCTTTCGGTCAGGAGGTTTTCAAGAGCAACGCGGTCTTCGAAATCATTCGGCACGTGAATCTCGAGCGGCACGTAATCGGTCGTGTAATACTGCACCAAAACCTTACCCAAAAATTCGCTCGCGCTGAATGAATCGTCTTCGGGCAGGTCTTCCCAAAAAAATTCTCGCCGTCCGACAATGCGCCCTTCACGCATTGTAAAAAGCTGCAGTGCGAGCCGCGGCCCTTCGCGGTAGAAACCGAAGATATCGACATCCCGTTCGGCCGTGTATGCCATCTTTTGCTGTTCGCCAAGAGCAAGAACGGTTTGATACAGGTCGCGGTAACGCGCCGCGATCTCATATTTTCCTTCCTCGGAAAATTTCCACATTCGCTGTTCAAGGTCGGAGGCAAGCTCCTTGTTCCGTCCTTCGAGAAGCACCTTCACGTCGCGTGCCGCTTCCTGATATTCGTCCTGCGTACATAGCCCTTTCACGCACGGGCCGAGACAGCGTTTGAGGTGATATTCGAGACACGGGCGCGGCAAACGCCCATCGATGTCGAGGTCGCACGTCCGGAGTTGAAACGCTCGGTTCACGAGATTGAGCGTCTTTCGCGCCATCGAAGCCGGCAGCATCGGGCCGTAGTAGTACGAGCCATCGCGTTCGACTCGTCGCGTGATGACCACCTTCGGGAACGGCTCGTTCGTGAGCTTCAAATGCGGGTACTGCTTGTCGTCCTTGAGCATCACGTTGAAACGCGGCTTGTGTTTTTTGATGAGATTCGATTCGAGGACGAGGGCTTCAACCTCATTGTCCACAATAATAAACTCGAAGTCGGCGATGTTTCGGCGAAGTTGCCCGGTTTTCCAATCCGTCCGGCTGTTTTGAAAATATGAACGAACGCGATTTTTCAGATTCTTTGCCTTGCCGACGTAGATTATCTTGCCCGCCGAATTTTTGTGAAGGTAAATTCCGGCGGAGGTCGGCAGTGATTTGATCTTTTCGGCGAGCGTCATCACAGGCAGTTTATCGCTTTGAGAGATGATCATAAAGTTTTAGATTAGATGCATAATGAAATTGATGTCTCGGCGGAATCCCGGAGCCCGACGGAATTGATGACGACATTGATAACAAATAGCCCTAAAAAAGCGGCTGAGGTAATCAGGCTCGGTGGCCTGGTAGCGTTTCCGACCGAGACGGTTTACGGTCTCGGTGCGGATGTTTTTAATGAAGCCGCGATTGCGAAGATCTTCGAGGCGAAGATGCGCCCGGCAGATAATCCGCTGATCGCTCACGTCGCGAACGAAGGGCAAATAGTCGAACTAGCCACAGCGATCACAGAGAGCGCAAAGAAATTTATCGATACGTTTTTTCCGGGGCCGCTGACTTTGGTTTTGCAAAAGGCGCAAGCCGTGCCGGATATCGCGACCGCCGGTTTGGATTCGATCGGCGTGCGGATGCCGCGCAATCAACTCGCGAAAGATTTCTTGAAAAAATGCGGCACGCCGGTCGTTGCACCGTCGGCAAATCTTTCCGGCCGGCCCAGCCCAACGACCTGGCAGGCTGTTCTGGAAGACCTCGACGGTCGCATCGATTGCATTCTGCAAGGCGAAGGCACTGAGATCGGGCTTGAATCTACCGTTGTCGATTGCCGAACAGAAATTCCATTGGTGCTTCGGCTCGGGGCCGTCTCGTTTGAGGAATTACGAAGCGTCGTTCGTTCAACTGCCGTCGCGACGGCGGAATCGAAAGGCGAGATCCGCAGTCCGGGCCTGCGGCACAAACATTACGCACCGAAAGCACAGGTTGTAATCTACAAGTTTGACGAGACTATCACCGGTGGCCGGGCGGCGTTTATCGGCTACAAGA
>Ga0187894_10002385_pt1 | contig 22540 bp, 18 predicted proteins | sample GBC1701081metaG_FD_136650 | JGI IMG/M metagenome (GOLD analysis project Ga0187894, IMG submission 136650) | White microbial mat communities from a lava cave in the Kipuka Kanohina Cave System on the Island of Hawaii, USA - GBC170108-1 metaG ... | reverse complement strand
GCCGACATAGCCGAGATAGAGCAGCGGCGGATGGAAGGCGAGACCGGGATCCTGCAGCAGCGGGTTGAGGTCATCGCCATTGAACGGCGCCGGATCGAGGCGCTCGAACGGGTTCGACGTGAAGAGGATGAAGGCGAGGAAGCCCAGGCCGATCAGGCCCTGGATGCCGAGCACGCGCGCACGCAAGCTGGTTGGCAGATTGCCGCCGAACACGGCGACGCTGGCGCCGAACAGCGCCAGGATCAACGCCCACAGCAGCATCGAGCCTTCGTGGTTCCCCCATGTGCCGGAGATCTTGTAGAGCAGCGGCTTGGCCGTGTGGCTGTTGCGCACGACATTGGCGATCGAGAAATCCGACACGACATAGGCCTGCACCAGGGCGGCGAAGGCGATCGCCACCAGGGCGAGCTGCGCCAGCGCCGCCGTGCGGCCGACCTCCATCATGCCGGGATCGCCGCGGCGGGCGCCCAGCAGCGGCAGAGTCCCCTGTGCCACGGCAACGCACAGCGCCAGCACCAGGGCGTAATGGCCGAGTTCCGGGGTCATGCCGTCAGGTCCATCATGGCTTGGTGCCGGTTGTCGGGATCGGCTCGCCCTCTTTCCAGCGCCCGGCTTTCTTCAAAGCATCGGCGACTTCCGGCGGCATGTATTTCTCGTCGTGCTTGGCCAGCACCTCGCGCGCGGCAAAGACGCCATCGGGCTGCAAGGTTCCCGTGGCGACAATGCCCTGGCCTTCGCGGAACAGATCCGGCAGCACGCCGCGGTAGCTGACCTTCAGCGTGTGGTTGGTGTCGGTGACCTCGAAGGTCGTCACCAGCCCGCTCTTGGTCACGCTGCCGGGCGCCACCAGGCCGCCGATGCGCAGGGTCGTGTTGGGCTTGGGCGGCTTCTGCGCGATCTCGGTCGGCGACTGAAAGAAGACCAGGTTGTCGTTCAGCGCCACCAGCACCAGACCGATGGCCAGAGCGAAGGCGCCCAGCGATCCCAACAGCAGCCACAGCCGTTTGCGTTTGGGTGTCATGGCCGGCGGGTCAGGTCCGGCGCGCGCGGCGATCGAGGCCGCGCGCTTCGAGTTCGCGCTGCACCTTGGCGCGCGTCCACAACGACCACAGCAGCAGACCGCCGAGCGCTAGCACGGCAGCGCCATAGGCCGGCCAGATATAGGCGCCATGGCCACCCATCGACAGGAACCCGCCCATGCTTCCCTCCGGCCGCCTATATAGGCTGCTGCCGACCGCCTGTCGCGGCGGCGAATCGCCCCTCAGCGGCCACTCAACGCCGCCGTTTCCAGGCGCCGGCGGCCGATTTCGGTCTCCGTGCGCAACAGTACCAGGAAAGCCAGCAGGGCCAGGTAGGCTGCGGCCATCACCAGCAGCGGCATCAGGATCGAGGGATGGATGGCCGGGCCGTCCAGCTTCATCACCGAGGCCGGCTGATGCAGCGTGTTCCACCAGTCGACCGAGAACTTGATCACCGGCAGGTTTACGACACCCACCAGCGCCAGCACGGCCGCGGCGCGATCGCCGCGTTCGGGGTCATCGAAGGCACGGCTGAGCGCGATATGGCCGAGATAGAGGAAGAACAGCAGCAGCATCGACGTCAGCCGCGCGTCCCACACCCACCAGGTACCCCACATCGGCCGGCCCCAGAACGAACCGCTGACCAGGCAGACCAGTGCGTAGGCGGCGCCGACCGGCGCCACCGCACGCGCCATCAGCGCCGCCAGCGGATGGCGCCAGACCAGGAGCGCCGCGCCCAGTCCAGCCAGCACGGCGTAGCCTGCCATCGACCACCAGGCTGCCGGTACGTGGATGAACATGATGCGCACCGTCTCGCCCTGCTGGTAGTCGGGCGGCGCCACAACCAGTGCCATGTACAGCCCAACGGCCCACAGAACAGCTGTCAGGGCGCCCAGCCACGGCAAAACGCGCGCGCTGAACCGCTGGAACCGCGCCGGGTTGGCGAGAATGTGTATCGACGCCATCGGTATTTTCCTGGCCGCCTCTATTCCCGGTTCTGCACGGCCTGTCTACTCCACCGCCTGACGCAGGGCCGCCGCCATGGCCCAGGGTGTGATCGCCAGTGCGCCCGCCAGGAAGGCTCCCAGCAGTGCGAAATGCGCCAGAACGCCATCGCCACCCTTCAGCGCCTCCACCGCCCCGACTCCAAAAATCAGCACTGGCACTGTCAACGGCAACACCAGGAGGGCCAGCAGGGCGCCGCCCCGGCGCGCGCCGAGGGTCAACGCCGCCCCCAGTCCGCCCAGCAGGGACAGGCTTGGCGCGCCCAGCAGCAATGATCCGGTGAGTGTCGCGATGGAAAGTGCATCCAGGCCGAACAATAGTCCCAGCGCTGGTGACAGAACCGCCAGCGGCAAACCAGTCACGATCCAGTGTGCCAGGCATTTGGCGAGCGCCGTCAGCTCCAACGGCAGCGGCGCCAGTGCCAGCTGTTCCAGCGTGCCGTCAGCAAAATCGTCCGCGAACAGGCGATCCAGCGACAACATCGCTGCGAACAAGGCCGCCACCCACAACACGCCCGGCGCGATGCGCGCGAGTGTCTCGAGTGCCGGCCCCACGCCGAGGGGGAACAGGCTGGCGGCCAGCACAAAGAACGCCAGCACCACGGCCGCATCGCCTGGCCGACGCCAGACCAGCCGCAGATCGCGCATCACCATTGCACTGAAGCGGCTCACGGCGCGCGACTCACAGCCAGTCCTCGACGCTGGCGGCATCGGGTGCAAACTTGCCGACGTCGAGCGACGGTGCGTCAGGCAGCACGATGTCACCATGCGTCGCGATAACCACGATGCCGCCGGCCGCGAGATGATCGGTGATGGCGACATGCAAGGACTGCCGCGAGATCTCGTCGAGGCCGGCGGCGGGCTCATCGAGCAACCAGACGGTTGCAGCGCTCAACACGACGCGGGTCAGCGCCACGCGGCGGCGCTGACCCGCTGACAGATAGCGACCGGGCCGATCGAGCAACGGTGCCAGATCGAAGCGCGCCAGAGCGCGGTCCCACAGATCGCGTGCCGGCACCACACCGGCACGCAGCAGTTCTGACGCTTCCAGCATTTCGCGCACGGTCAGGTCGCCCTTGACGGCGTCGGCATGCCCCAGCCACGCCAGGCGCGCCCGCCACGCATCGGGGGCCTCGCGCACGTTACGGCCTTGCCAGGTGATCTCTCCGCGCTGCGTTGGCGTCAGCAGTGCCAACACCCGCAGCAGAGTGGACTTGCCGACGCCGTTGCGCCCGGTGAGCAACAGCGCGCTGCCGGTCGCCACCTCGAGGCCGAGGTCTTGAAACACAGGCCTGCCACCGCGGCGGCAGGCAAGCGATTGAACGGACAGAGCGGACATCGGGCCGGGAGTGTCGAGTCGAGGTCGAACTACATAACATGAGAGGTTGGGCAATGGGCTGGCTAGCCGCTGGAGGCGCAGCCTTTTCAACCGACCGTACCGATCTCGATCGAGCGGGCCTCGGCGAGGGCGCGCTGCGTGGCGGTGGAAAGGATCAATGCTTCGATGGCCCGCTCGCCATCGAGAAGTCGAGGATCGGCGCGGCCGCGAATGCAATCCACGAAGCGCTGCAATTCGACCTGATAAGGATTTCGATCCGGCGTCGAGACGGGCTGAGGTGGGGCGTCATCGCTGAAGATGGTGAAGCTGCTTCGCGGCGGGCCGTCCTCGAATACGGTCTGGAGCTCGAACGCGGCCCGTTCGAACAGGGCGCGAAAGCCGACCGAGAAGGGAAAGCCACGCGGCATGAGACCACTGGCGACGACCGTGGCATGGCGGCCATCGTCGTAGCTCAGCAGCGCTGAAATCTCGCCGGGACCACCCTGCGCGGCCGGCGTCGCACTCGCCGAGAGACGCGCCGGCGGCCCCATCAACCATTGAGTGACATCGAAATCGAAGGTCATCAGTTCAGTAGAGGGATCGCTGTAGTGCGATTTGTGATCGGACGCGCCTTGCCGAAGGTAAGACCCCAGCCGGTAAGCCGTGAGACTGAGCAGACGGCCGTAAGCCGCCGATGATGTCACGGCTTTGATGTGTTCGTAGGGCGCCACTGATCGCATCAGGAGGCCGACCTGGAGCCTGCGGTCAGCGCGGCGAGCGGCTGCCAGCATTGATCGCGCATCGTCCAGGCGAAGAGCCAGAGGGGTCTCGCAGAACACGTGCTTGCCGTGCTCGAGGGCTGGAATCACGAAATCGCGGTGAATCTGGGTCGGCAGGCAGACATCGATGGCGTCCACGTCCGGGTTCCGGATCAAGGCGGCGGCATCGGTCAACGGCTCGGCCCCGCAGAGGGAAGCGACCGAACCGGCGCGCGCGCGGTCCCGCGCGACAACACCAATGACCTGCGCGTCCGCCATAGCGGCGTAGGCCGCGGCGTGCGCCGCGCCCATGGCGCCTGCACCCAAGATGCCAATTCGAAGTTTGCCGTCAGCCACACGCACCTCCGAGACACGATGCGGAGGCTATAGCTTTCCCACATTCACACCCACACCCGTGATGCGTGACCGAGGCTGCTGACTTCCACGCACCGCCAGAAAAGAAAAGGCCGCCGTTCCGGGGGGAGGATGGAACGGCGGCCAGAGCCTCTTGCGAGGCTGAACGTGGCTTGGGGGAACCACGTTCGGGGGAGATACCCCCCTTAGTTAGGCGCGACCTGTGGCTCGCGCTAGGCCCAAATGGGGCAAAACTGTGGTATTTTAGTCACACTATGATCCGGTCGTAAACTACAAGAATTTCAAGTTCTTAGTCATTTTCCGATCATCTTGCCCCGGCTTCTAAGGCCAATTGTACGGTGCGCGAACTTGTACGCGCATAGCTGCACCGAAACGCACATACCTACTGTCGCCCAGCACCGCCGGACAATCTCTAAGCCGTTGCCAAACCACGCAATTCGTTGGCCGCGACCGTCAGCATCGCCAGATCCAGGGCGGGCTGGGACTTGAGATCGACCACCACCCGATCGACGCGATCCAGCGACTCGTGGCGAGGTGCGATCCAGGCCTCGATCAGATCCGCGACATCGATGGCGCCGGCCCCGACCGGCGCGCCGGCCAGTGCGGAGGCCGCCAGATTGCGCTGAACCGTCGCGAAATCGTCGACGACGGCGTTGCCCGCCAGCATCTGCCAATGGGTTTCGCGCGGCAGCCGGTCGGCCGCGGCTCGCAGCCAATCGAAACCCAGCCGGGCCCCGAGATCGAAATAGAGCCGCGCCGCATCGACCACGAGGACGCGCGAGATCGCCGCCAGGGCCGCAATGTCGCCGGCGGCCGCCAGCGTATCCAGCGCCGCCACGCGGCGCGCCAGCGCCTCGGGCACGCCGGCCTGGATGAACGTGCTGGCCCGTTCGGCGATGGCGGCACGCTCGCCCTGCGGCAACAAGCTGTCGAGCTCAGCCGCCATCGTGGCGACCGCTGGCCGCAGCGCATCGACGGCCCGCGTCATGTCGACCGGCCGAGGCAGGCCACGCAGGGCCCACAACGTGCCGCGCTCGATCAGGCGCTGGGTGGCGATCAGCATCGCTGTCTGGGCTGGCGCGACCAGCTGGGCATCCAGCGATTCGATCTCGGCCCACAGGTCGCGCAGCAAGAAGCTGTCGCGCACGATGGCAAAGCAGCGGGCGATGTCGGCCGTCGAGGCACCGGTGCGATCGCGGATATCGTGCACGAAGGTGCTGCCGACGCGATTGACCATCGAGTTGGTCACCTGCAGTGCGGCAATCTCGCGCCGCAGCCGGTGGCGGCGGACCGAGTCCGAGAAACCCTCGCGCATGGCCAGTGGGAAGTAGCGCAGCAACTCGGCTTCGAGCAGCGGATCGTCGGGCAGATCGGACGCCAGGATCTCGTCATGGACCACGATCTTGCCGTAGGCCAGCAACACGCAGAGCTCCGGCCGCGTTAGCGGCTGACCGGCCGTGGCACGGCGCTTCATGGCGTCATTGTCGGGCAGGAACTCCACGACCCGATCGAGACGACCAGCGCGTTCAAGCGCCCGCATCATCCGCGCATGCCGCTCGTGCAATGCCATCGCCTGCGCCGCAGCAACGCTGATCGCCTGCGTCTGCTGGTAGTTGTGGCGCAACACCAGGTCGCCCACTTCATCGGTCATCGAGGCCAGCAAGCGGTCGCGCGCCTCCATGCCGAGGGCCTGGCGCCGCACCGCATCGCCCAGCGCGATCTTGATGTTGACCTCGTGGTCGGAAGTATCGACGCCAGCCGAATTGTCCATGGCATCGGTATTGATCTTGACGCCGGCCTGGGCCGCCTCGATACGGCCGCGCTGGGTGACGCCGAGATTGGCGCCCTCGCCCACGACACGGGCCCGCACGTCACGGCCGTCGATGCGCAACGTGTCGTTGGCCTTGTCGCCGGCATCGGCGTGCGTCTCGCTCAAGGCTTTTACGTAGTTGCCGATGCCGCCGAAGAACAGCAGGTCGACCGGCGCCTTGAGGATGGCCCGCATCAGATCGTTGGGTGCGACTTGCTCCGACTCGATGTCGAGCGCGGCGCGGGCCTGCGGCGTCACCGTCACCGACTTCGCGGCGCGTTCGACGATGAAGCCGCCTGGCGACAGCTTCTTGCGGTCATAGTCGGCCCACGACGAGCGCGGCAGGTCGAACAGCCGCTGGCGTTCAGCGACGCTGATCGCCGGATCGGGGTCGGGATCGACGAAGATATGGCGATGGTCGAAGGCCGCCAGCAGACGCGTCTTGTCGGAGCGCAGCGCACCGTTGCCGAACACGTCGCCCGACATGTCGCCGATGCCGACGGTGGTGAACGGCATCGTCTGCGTATCCAGCCCCAGCTCACGGAAGTGGCGCTTGACGCTCTCCCAGGCGCCGCGCGCCGTGATGCCCATCTTCTTGTGGTCGTAGCCGACCGAACCACCCGAGGCGAATGCGTCGGCGAGCCAGAAGCCATATTCGGCCGATACGCCGTTGGCGATATCGGAGAAGGTCGCGGTGCCCTTGTCGGCGGCGACCACCAGGTAGGGATCATCACCATCGTGGCGCAGCACATGCTGCGGCGGCACGATGGCGCCGCCGGCGTCGAGATTGTCGGTGATGTCGAGCATGCCGCGGACCAAGGTCTTGTAGCACTCGATGCCTTCGGCCTGGACCTGGTCGCGGGTGCCGCCGGCGGGCGGCCGCTTGACGTAGAAGCCGCCTTTGGAGCCGACCGGCACGATGACGGCGTTCTTCACCATCTGCGCCTTCATCAAGCCCAGGATCTCGGTACGGAAATCCTCGCGCCGGTCGGACCACCGGATACCGCCGCGCGCGACGGGACCACCGCGCAGATGCACGCCCTCGACCCGCGGGCTGTAGACGAAGATCTCGACCATCGGCCGTGGCAGCGGCAACTCGTCGAGGTGACGGCTGTCGAGCTTGAACGACACGTAGGGCTTGGGCCGGCCGTCGGCGCCGATCTGCCAGAAGTTGGTGCGCTGCGTGCACTCGATGGCATTGAGGTAGCGCCGCAGGATGCGATCCTCGTCCAGGCTTGCCACCTGCTCCAGCGCGGCGCCGATGGACGTGCGTGCCTTCTCGATACGCTCCTGGCGTTCTGTCGAATCGGGTGCGCCCAGGGCCGGATCGAGTCGGGCGCGGAACAGGGCGGCGAGGTCGGCGGCAATGCCGATGTTCGTCGCCAGCGCACGTTCGACATAGTCCTGGCTGAACGGGAAGCCGGCCTGGCGCAGGAATTTGGCGTAGGCGCGCAGCACGATCACATCGCGCGCTTCGATCTCGGCGCCGAGCACGAGGCGGTTGAAGCCGTCGCTCTCCATGTCGCCGGTCCACACCGCGCCCAGCGTCTCGGCAAAGCCCGTCCGCTCGGCACCGACATCCACGGCCCGACCATCGGCGGTCTCGAGAACGAAATCATGCAGCCATACCAGGCCATCGGGCAGCGACAGCCGGTAGGGCGTCTCGGTCAGCACGCGCAGGCCCATGGCCTCGAGCGGCGGCAGGATATCCGACAGCGGGATCGGCTGGGCGGCCCGCATCAGCTTCACCGCCATCTGGTGCGACGACTGATCGGCGCGCCGATAGAGGTCGATGCCCAGCGGCACGCCGCCCTGGATCGACAATGCCTGGGCAAGGTCGCTTGCCGCCGCGACGCCATCGAAGGTTTCACGGTAAGCGATGGGAAAAGCCGTCGCCATGCGCCGTGCCAACCCGAGCCCGTCGGCCTCGCCGTGGCGTTCGACCAGCGCCACCTTGAGCTTGTCGTTCCAGGTTCGCGCCGCCTCGGCCAGCTCGCGCTCGACGTCGTTGGCATCGGGCAGCTTGGCCATCGGATCGGCCGGCCGCAGAGTGAACAGCACCCGCGCCAGCATCGATTCGTCACCGACACTGACGGAGAAGCTCTCGACCGTGCCGCGATAGGCCCGTTCGAGGATGGTGGCGAAGCGCTTGCGCAGGTCGCTGTCGTAGCTGTCGCGCGGCGCATAGACCAGGCAGGTCACGAAGCGGCCGGCCGCATCGGGCCGGGCGAACAACGCCACGCGCTGACGCTCCTGCAGCTGCAGCACGCCGGTGGCCATGGCGAACAGCGTGTCCTCGTCGGCCTGGAACAGCTCGTCGCGCGGATGCGTCTCGATGATGTTGATCATCGCCTTGCCGTCGTGGCTGGCGGGATCGTAGCCGGCGCGGTCGATGACAGCCTCGACCTTGCGTCGCAGCAGCGGGATCTCGCGCGGCGAGGCATGGTAGGCCGACGACGTGAACAGGCCGGCAAACCGGCGCTCGCCCGTGACCTTGCCTCTGGCGTCGTAGGTCTTGACCGCGATCACGTCCATGGTGCCGGCACGATGGACGCGCGACGGCCGATCGCTCTTCAGCACCAGAATGGGCGCCGCTGACGCCGCGAAGCTGGCGAGCGCGGCACGCCCCTGCGGATGCGGGTCGAACAGCCGCTCCTCATCCCCGCGCAGGATGCCGAGGCCCGAACCGGGCACGACCTCGTAGCTCACCGGCCCCTTCTTGCCGCCGCCATATTTGAAACGGCGGAACCCCAGGAAGCTGTAGTGATTGTCCTCGACCCAGCGCAGGAAGGTGGCCGCCTCCTCCAGCGGCGCCCGCTGCGCCGGGATACGGCCTGACGCCATGGCGAGTTCGCCCACGGCATCCAGCGCCGACTGCCGCATGGCGAACCAGTCGCTCACCGCGACCCGCACTTCGTCCAGGGCCCGCGCCAGCGCCGCCGCCAGGTCGACGCGGCCGGCCTCGTCGGCGACGCGGTCGATTTCGATCCGCATGATGGACTCGCGCGCAGCACCTCGGGCCGGGCCACCGAATGCCGTGAGCTTGCCTTTGGCGTCGCGCTTCACCGGCATCACCGGATGCGCCATCAGATGCACCGCCAGATCGCGGCGCGTGAATTCCATGCGCACCGAATCGACGAGGAACGGCATGTCGTCGTTGATGATCTCGACCACGGTGTGCCGGCTGCGATAGCCGTTCGCCTCCGGCGTCGGATCGTAGACCCGCAGCTTGGCGCCTTCTTGCGGACGCTGGTGCATGAACTCGAACAGCACGCGGGCCTGCACGGCACGATCCGTGGCCGGTGCCGCTGCGATGTCGTCCGGCGCCATCGCCTCATAGAGACGATGGGCGAAGCGCGCCGCTTCGTCGCCGCCGGCGCGGGCCGCCTCGATCACCGCCACCAGTGTCTTGTTGAGGGTTTCGTCGCCGGCCGTGCGTGCGTCCATCGTTCCCTCCCCTGTGACGGTGGCACCATCAATGCCGCGCCACCGCAGGGAAATGCTAGCGCAATCGCGCGACGCCAACCATTTCACAAAAATGTAAGCGATCACCTACTCTACTAGATAAATGTCGATCAAACGCTCTGCCGTCGTTGCCGGTGGCCCGAGTTGATCCACAGCGTACGAATGCCGATCGTTGTTGGCGTTTTTCTTCAGGGCTCCGGGCCGAGGCGCGGAATGCTTGACAATTTTGTCAAAGTGCCAAGGAATCCGCCACAAGGCGCGTTTTGTTCTTCTTTTTGACGCGCCGCAGCGAGAAACCCGAGTGAGCAGAGTGGTCAATATTAGATTCGGTTTTTCTTCGTCTTTTCAATCTCTTGCAAAGCTTTTCTTGTGATTCTCGCTCAAGGGAAAAGTTTGAGGATGACAGCCGATGGCGGCGACATATGATCGACATATAGTGGTCAGGGTAACCGCCCTACCGATATCTAGTATCAGTCCACAAACCATCCTGCCCACAGGGGTGGACAAGGCACTGACGGGGGCCCCAAGTGTTTGATGTAGTTCAGCTTCAGAGTGGCGGCCGCGTTGTGACCGAACGTGGTCGGGACGACAAACTCACCGCGTTCGGCAAGGCGACCTTGTCGGATCGCTACCTGTTGCCCGGGGAAACCTACCAGGATCTGTTTGCGCGCGTGGCGTCGGCCTATGCCGACGATGATGCGCATGCGCAGCGGCTCTATGAGTACATCTCCAATCTGTGGTTTATGCCCGCCACGCCGGTGCTCAGCAACGGCGGCACCAGCCGTGGCCTGCCGATCTCTTGCTTCCTGAACGAGGCTAGCGACTCGCTGGAGGGCATCCTCGGGCTGTGGAACGAGAATGTCTGGCTGGCGGCGCGCGGCGGCGGCATCGGCTCCTACTGGGGCAACCTGCGCTCGATCGGCGAAAAGGTCGGGATGAACGGCAAGACCTCCGGCGTCGTGCCCTTCATCCGGGTCATGGATTCGCTCACGCTCGCGATTTCGCAGGGCTCGCTGCGCCGCGGCTCGGCGGCCGTGTACATCCCGGTCAGCCACCCCGAAATCGAGGAGTTCATCGAGATCCGCCGTCCGACCGGTGGCGATCCCAACCGCAAGGCGCTGAATCTGCATCACGGCATCCTGGTGCCGGACGCCTTCATGCGCGCCGTCGAGAACGACGAGGAATGGGCGCTGACGTCACCCAAGGACGGCGCCGTGCTGCGCAAGATCTCGGCACGCCATCTGTGGATCCGCATCCTGACGGCGCGGGTCGAGACCGGCGAGCCCTACCTGGTCTTCATCGATCACGTGAACCGCGCCCTGCCGCAGCATCAGAAGCTGGCCGGGCTCACGGTCAAGACCTCGAATCTGTGCAGCGAGATCACGCTGCCCACCGGCATCGACAAGTACGGCCGCGAGCGTACCGCCGTGTGCTGCCTGTCGTCGCTGAACCTCGAGACTTATTTCCAGTGGCACGAGCATCCGACCTTCATCGAAGACGTGATGCGCTTCCTCGACAACGTGCTGCAGGCCTTCATCGAGAAATCAGGCGCCGACTTCGAGCGTGCCGCCTATGCCGCCATGCGCGAGCGCAGCGTCGGCCTGGGTGTGATGGGCTTCCACTCCTTCCTGCAGGCCAACAACATCCCGCTCGAGTCGGTGATGGCCAAGGTGTGGAACAAGAAGATGTTCAAGCACATCAAGCAGGGCGTCGACGAAGCGTCGGTGAAGCTGGCCGGCGAACGCGGCGCCTGCCCGGATGCCGCCGACTTCGGCATCCAGGAGCGCTTCTCCAACAAGCTCGCGATCGCACCCACCGCTTCGATCTCGATCATCGCTGGCGGCGCTTCGCCGGGCATCGAGCCGATCGCGGCCAACGTCTTCACCCACAAGACGCTCAGCGGCTCCTTCAGCGTGCGCAACCCCTATCTGCAGCTGCTGCTGGCGCAGAAGGGCCGGGATGACGAGGAGACGTGGACATCGATCGCCCTGAACCAGGGCTCGGTGCAGCATCTCGACTTCCTCGACGATCATGAGAAGGCCGTGTTCAAGACCGCCTTCGAGCTCGACCAGCGCTGGCTGATCGAGCATGCCGCCGACCGTACGCCGTTCATCTGCCAGTCGCAGTCGCTCAACGTCTTCCTGCCGGCCGATGTGCACAAGCGCGACCTGCATCAGATCCATCTGATGGCCTGGAAGCGCGGCGTGAAGAGCCTGTACTACTGTCGTTCGCTCAGCATCCAGCGCGCCGAAGCCGTCTCCGGCGACGCTGCCGTGTCAGCCGTGTCGATGCCCCCCACCTACAAGAATGGTGCCGGCGCCCCCGCCGAGTTGCCACTGGCCGCCGTGGCCGAGCAACAGAACAACTACGAAGAGTGCCTGGCGTGCCAGTAACGCTTTGAGTACCCACCCTTCATCCTGAGCCTGTCGAGGATGAAAGGGTGCACCACGCATCATCGGCCTTCATGGTTCGACACGCTCACCATGAAGGCCTTTTTGATCTGAGCCCGAAGACCATGTCCCTTCTCGACGCCAAGCCGATCTACAAGCCGTTCCACTATCCGTGGGCCTATGATGCGTGGCTGACGCAGCAGCGCATCCATTGGCTGCCCGAGGAAGTGCCGCTGGCCGACGACGTGAAGGACTGGCGCAACAAGCTTTCCGACAGCGAGCGGCACCTGTTGACGCAGATCTTCCGCTTCTTCACCCAGGCCGATGTCGAGGTGAACAACTGCTACATGAAGCACTATTCGCGGATCTTCAAACCGACGGAAGTGCAGATGATGCTGGCGGCCTTCTCGTCGATGGAGACGGTGCACATCGCCGCCTACTCGCACCTGCTCGACACCATCGGCATGCCGGAGACGGAGTACTCGGCCTTCCTGCGCTACAAGGAGATGAAGGACAAGTACGACTACATGCAGGCCTTCAACGTCGAGTCGAAGGAAGACATCGCCAAGACGCTGGCGGTGTTCGGCGCCTTCACCGAGGGCCTGCAGCTCTTCGCCAGCTTCGCCATGCTGTTGAACTTCCCGCGCTTCAACAAGATGAAGGGCATGGGCCAGATCGTGTCGTGGTCGGTGCGCGACGAGAGCCTGCACTGCAACTCGATCATCCGGCTGTTCCGCACGTTCGTCGCCGAGAACCCCGAGATCTGGACCGAGGAGCTGCGGCGCGAGATCTACATCGCCTGCTCGACCATCGTCGACCACGAGGATGCGTTCATCGATCTCGCTTTCGAGATGGGCGCCATCGAGGGCATGAACGCCGAGGATGTGAAGCGCTACATCCGCTTCATCGCCGACCGGCGGCTCACCCAGCTCGATCTGCAGCCGATCTATCGGATCGAGAAGAATCCCCTGCCGTGGATCGACTTCATGCTCAACAGCGTGGAGCACACCAATTTCTTCGAGAACCGCGCGACGGAATATTCGCGCGCCTCGACCCGCGGCACCTGGGACGAAGCGTTCAGCTAGGGGTTGATCCCTTCCTCGCCAGCGGGGAAGGTGCCAGGAGGACCACCCCCATCTGCGCGGCAGGGCTATCGCATATGGTTTTTGTCATCCTGAGCGAAGCGAAGGATCTGTTGAGCCGTCGAAACGCACGGGCCGCTGAAAATGGCGCAGGCACGCCATCGGTGGTTCCGTGCGGACCTACTGTTCAAGAGATCCTTCGCTGCGCTCAGGATGACAGCGGCCGGCCATCACCGTCATATGCGATAGCCCTGATCTGCGTGGGGTGGTTCCATGAGGCTGCCTGATGCTGATGCAACGTTTCCTGACTGCCGGATTTACGGCGTGCGCCCTGGCGGCCCTGCCGGCGCGGGCTGCCGATATTCAGGGCCACGCCACCAGCTACCAGATCACCGTCGAGAAGCCGCCCGAGAACACCAAGGCAACGGGCCAGGTGTCGACGACCTTGAGCAAGACGTGTGATGGATGGCGCTATAGCAGCGCATTGCTCTACAGCATCGAGCGCGGCGCCCGCGGCAACGTGCAGTCGGACTCCTATCAGGAGGGACTGAAATTCACCGAAGCGCTCGCGACGCTCCAGTACGAGGGTCGCTATCACGTCGGTGGCCGCGGCGAGGAGGCCCGTGGCACGGTCACACTGAGTGGCGACCGATCGGGAACCCTGGACGTGAAATCCGACAAGCTGCCACGCAAGGTCGACCTGCCGGCGCAAACGTTCCTGCCGATCGCGCTGCGCAGCGTGTTGATCGATGCCCTCTCCAGCGAGGATCCAGCCCGGGCACGCGGTCCGTTCTCGGTCCGCACGATCGAGCTGGGACGCTTCTACACCACCACCGACCTGACGCTGGCTCTGGCCCCGGCCCTGCCGGCACTCAAACCGCCATCGCCGCGCATCAGCTCGCCCCTGTTGCAAAAGCGTGCCTGGACGTTGAAGCAGACCTCCAAGACGCTTACCGAGTGGATGGAGTCGACCTTCGAACTGCATGAGAGCGGCGTCATCACCCGCTTCACGTTTCAGCGCGAGGGCATTGTCTGGCGGGCCGACATCAAGGAGTTGAACGCCTTTGCGGCTCCCAAGTGCGGCGGGTAGGTTTCCCTCTCCCCCGCGTGGACGGAAAGGGCAAAATCACCGTACCTCGACCCGCGCGGCGAGGGCGCCCGTCGTAGCCAGCCAGCGCTCGACGGCATGGACAGTGACGACGGAATAGCGGTTGTTCTGCTCGTCGGCGCGCGGATGGTCGTCGAAACGGACATTGGCCTTGAAGCTGCCGCCCAGGCGCTCGAAGCCGGTGAAGCGCACGATGTGCGGCTGGAACCGGGTCTGCCGCAGATACCCGATGGCGGTCTCGCGGCCTCCATCCATCCTGCCCATCTGGGCCAGTGCCAGGTTCTCCAGCACGAACTGGTTGGAATTCTGATAGGTCGTGGCGAAAGGATAGGCGAGCGCGCTGTAGCGCGGATGGTGCAGGCTGGACGCCGCGCCCGCGGCCAGTCGCGCCGCGAGGCCCGCGCGCAGGTCCGGGCTGGGGACAAGCACCAGCGCGTCGTAGCGCAGCGGCTCGTCGAGGAAGAAGTTCATCAGCCCCTGCCGATACAGCCGCGAGGCCGGCCCGCCGCAATCGTTCAGCGCATGGACCACCTGCCAGCGGCCGGCGGGATCGTCACGCCAGACGATGCCGGCATGGGTCCAGGTGATGCCATGACGGCTGAGGTCGGAACCAACACGCGCGATGACGGCGATTTCGGCACCGGTGCCATCCAGCGCCCGTTCCAGGCGCTTGGCCGCGGCAGCGGCGGATACCACTTTGTCGACCGTACGCGGCCCGTCGGTACAGGCCGGCTCGCCGGCGCGCGCCGGCAGCGCTGCCGCGATCAGGCTTGCGATCGTGGCGACAATAGCGCCGAGCGCCTCAATGAGTCGCCAGCGCATCATGGCGCACCAGATGGCGCTGATTGTCGCCCGTGATAAAGGCGAGCACTCGGCCGCCCTTGTGCAGGATGGTCCCGGCTTCGGTTGCAGTCGAGCCTACGGCGTCACCGGCCCGAAGGCCGACAGCGGCCACGGCTCGTGCCGGAACGACAAAACTCGCCTGCACGGCGCCGCTGCCGTCGCGCAGCACCAGCGTTGCCACGGCGCCTGTGATCACGACGCCGGCCGCCGACCAGGTCCCGGCACGGCTCAATGTCGCAGCCGTATCCCCCGCCGATGCAGTTGCCGCCGCGCTGGCCGACCGCAAGGCGGCCAGCTCCACCGCCGATCCACCGATGATCGGGAAACCCACGGCCGAGAGCGCGGCCACGCTCTGCGCCTGGGCCGGCGCCGGCCCGGCCAGAATGCCCGATACGACCGCGCCCAACGCAGCCACCTTGACGTACGGAAGCACCATGATTGCCTCCTTAGTGATCAATTACTCATATATAAAATGAGTAACCGCTCAGAGTCAAGAGGCTAATCTTCCTTTCCCCGTCTGCGAGGAAGGTGGCCGAAGGCCGGATGGGGAACCGACGTGGTCTGTGTAGGGGACCCCGAGCCGTCCCCTCCGCCCCTTCGGGGCACCTCCCCACTGTCGTAGGGAGGAAGATTACAGGGTGTCTCCCAGGCAGATCCCCAGGCCGCGCGCGGTGCGCACCAGCGGCCCGTGCGGGTCGACGACAGAGGGCACCGCGACGACCTCCTCCAGCGGCACGTCGATCACCTCGCGGTTCCACCAGGCCACCATGCGGCCGGTACGCCCCTGCGCCACCAGGTCGACGGCATGGACACCCAACGCCGAGCCCAGCAGCCGGTCCTCGGCGTTGGGCACGCCACCGCGCTGCACGTGGCCCAGGACGGTGACCCGGGTCTCGGCGCCGGTGACGCGGCCGAGTTCCACGGCAAGCCAATGACCGATGCCGCCGGCCGCTTGGATCGCCTCACTATCGATGCCGTCGGGCTGTGCCGCCTCGGCGGCCACGACCAGCGCAAAATTGCGACCCGCCACGCGCAGGTCTTTCACGCGCCGGGCCACGGTCTGCAAGGTCCACGAGATCTCCGGGATCAGCACCACGTCAGCGCCGCCGGCGACGCCGGCGGCAATGGCGATGTGGCCGGCATCGCGGCCCATCAGCTCCAGCACCATGACGCGGTCATGGCTCGCCGCCGTCGGCTGCAGCCGGTCGAGCGCTTCGGTGGCGGTGGCCACGGCGGTGGTATAACCGACGGCGCGCTCGGTACGGGCTACATCGTTGTCGATGGTCTTGGGGATGCCGACGAAGGGCATGTCGCCCTGCACGGCGAGCCGCGACAGGATCTTCAGGCTGCCGTCGCCACCGACGCCGATCAGCGCGTCAAGGTCTAGCGCACGGAAGCCCTCGACGATCTCCTCGGAGCGATCCTTCAGGCTGCCGTCGGGCATGGGAAAGGCGAAGGGGTCGCCCTTGTTGGTGGTGCCAAGAATCGTGCCGCCCAGCCGCAGCAGCGCCGTATCGCCGTGTTCGGGCCTCAGCTCCTCGACCTCGACCGGCCGAGCCAAGAGCCCGTGCGTACCCTTGCGGATACCGACCACGTCGAAGTCGTAGCCGTGATGTGCCCGGCGCACCACGGCGCGGATCACGGCATTCAGGCCGGCACAATCGCCGCCGCTGGTGAGAAGACCGATCCGCTTGCCCATCGGCAATTCTCCGTCGCGCGGCGTTGGCGCCGCGATCGCTCAACACCTAGCACGCTCGCTACGAAGGGCGAACCCGTCAGGTGACGATGTTGCACACTCGTTGCCGACAGTTCATGCCCAGCCACCGGCGTGCGGCAGGGTATGGCCGGTGATGAAGCCGGCACCCTCGGAGATCAGGAAGCAGATGGTGGCGCCGATCTCCTGCGGCTTGCCCAGGCGCCCCAGCGGAATCTGCGCCGTCATGCGTGCCATTGCGTCCTTGTTGGCGAGCAGCGCGGGCGGGAAATAGTCCGGGTTCTCGACATAGTTCGAGCCCAGCGCATTCACCGTGATCTGGTCCTTGCCCAGTTCCTTGGCCAGCGACGACACCAGCCCGTTGGCCGCGGCGCGCGCCGACACATACATCGAATAGTTGGCAATGCCGCGCAACGGCGCCGCCGAGGAGACGAACAGGATGCGGCCGTAGGCCTGCTGGCGCATCAGCGGCGCCAGGTGCTGGGTCAGCGCAAAGGGGCGCACCACCATGGTCTCGAAGGCGGCGCGGAACTCGTCGAGCTTGGCCTCGCCCAGCGGCGCGCGTGTCGCCGGCCAGGCGTCGTTGTTGACCAACGCATCAATGCGGCCCTGGGCTTTGACCGCGGCGCCGATATCGACCGGCGTCTGCTCGGCGAACGCCGTGCTGCCCTTGAATTCTTTTTCCCAGGCCTTGCGCCTGTCGGCGTCGGCAAAGCTTTCGTCGACGACCAGCACTTTCGCGCCCTCGCCCAGTGCCGCCGCGGTGGCGGCCCGGCCGGCGAACTTGGTGACGTTGCTGATCAGCACGACGCGGTCTTTCAAAAGCATGCACGGTTTCCTTTCGGTGATCGCAAAGGCTAGCACGCGTGCAGCACAGCCGATAAGGTCGCTGCGCCATGAGCCGTACCATCGCTGTGATCGGCGCCGGACCGTCAGGCTTCTATGCCGTCGATGGGCTGGTGCGTTCCTTGCCCGACGCGCGGATCGATATCATCGACCGCCTGCCCTGCCCTTACGGCCTGGTGCGCTACGGCGTCGCGCCGGACCATCAAGGCACCAAGGCGGTGCAACGCCAGTTCGAGCGCCTGCTGGCCAAGCCCACAGTGCGCTTTGTCGGCAATGTCGAAGTCGGCCGCGATGTCACCATCGAAGACCTGGCGGCGCTGTACGATGCGCTGATCATCGCCACCGGCTGCAGTCATGACCGCCGGCTGGGCATCCCGGGCGAAGAGCTTGATGGTGTCGTCGGCTCGGGTGCTTTCGTCGGCTGGTACAACGGCCATCCCGATTTCGCCGACCTGGGTCCGCTTCGATCCGACATGCGCACGGTGGCAGTGATCGGCGCCGGCAATGTCGCCATCGATGTCGCCCGCGTGCTGGCCAAAACGGCGGACGAGATGGCGAAGTCCGACGTCGCGCCGCAGGCGGCGGCGGCCATCACCGAACTCGATCTCACCGACGTCAGCCTGATCGCACGACGCGGTCCGGCCGATGCGAATTTCACCGGCAACGAGCTTGCCGAGCTCGGCCGCCTGGCCGCTTTCCAGGCCATTGTACAGCCCGAACTGCTGGACGGTGCCACCGCGCCCGACAGCGACCTGGCGCCCGAGCGCATGCGCAAGACCAAGAACCTCGAGATCCTGCGCGGCTTCGCGACGAGTGCGAGCGCCGAGAAACATCGCCGGCTGCACTTTCTCTTCTGGTGCACGCCGGTCGCCTTGCATGGCGTGAACGGCAAGGTGCGTGAGCTGGAGCTGGCCGACACCCGCCATCCCGAGCGGCGCTGGCGGCTGTCCGCCGACCTGGTGGTGACGTGCATCGGCTACGATCCCTCGCCGCCCGCCGGGTTGCCCCTGGAGCGTGGCCACATCGCGCATGACGATGGCCGGGTGCGCGGCCTGCCGGGCACCTACGTCGTGGGCTGGGCCAAGCGCGGCCCGACCGGCGTCATCCCGACCAACCGCGCCGATTCGCTGGCGCTGGTGAAGGTCGCCGTCGATGACCTGACGGCCGCGCCGGCATCACAAAAGGTCGGCCCTGGCGGTCTCGACGAACTGCTTGCGGCGCGTGGCGTACACGTCATCGACACCGCCGCGTGGCAGCGTATCGAGGCGGCAGAGAACACCGCCGGTCAGGCCGAAGGAAGACCGCGCGTCAAGTTGGGCGCGTGGCGCCTGCTCGAAGAGGCTGCCCGCGGCGCTTCCTGAGTCTCACGTCGCACTGGCCTCATCGAGGCACGCGACGATGGCGGCGCGTAGCGCCGGAGCATCGTCATGATCGACCAGTATCGTCCCCGGCTGTGGCGTCAGACCGCAGGCCGTGGACGCAATGACGGGAATGCCCAGCGCCTGCGCGCGCAGCAACGCACGCGGTTGATGTTCGATGATGGCCGGCAGCACGACCGCAGCCAGGCGATCGGGCCAACCCGTGCCCTCCCAGGCACGAACTGGAATGTCACCCCAGAAGCTGCTGAGGTTCGAACCGTCTTCGCGGGCTCGGCCGGCGATCAGCAGTTCCGTATCCAATCCTTGTAACGCCGTGCGCAGCGCGTAGATGCCCTTGCGTCCCACGGGGGACGCCGGAAACAGCAGCGCGCGACCGCCGGGGACACGCTGGGTTGCTGGAGCCTTTGGCACCGACCACGGCACCAGCGTTGCTCGGCCGTGCAGCGCTTCGGCTAATGTATGATGTGGCGTGTACAAATCATTGGCGACGGCGAGCGCTGCCGCCTCGGCCGCGACAATCTCCGGCGGTGCCCGGAAATCGCCCAACGTGGGGCTACGTGGATATAGCAGCAGTGCCTGGTCCAATCGCCACTGCAACTCGACAAGTGGCCAGCGTTCCATCAGCACGTCGAACGTCCGGCCTTGCAGACACCCCTGCCGCCACAGATGCGGCAGCAGGAACTGACTGACCACGAGATGCGTATGCGTGTGCGGCAGCCGTCCGGCGTAGCGCTCGGCAAGACGGCGGTCGTAGGCCAGCGCCAGCGTCTGAAGGGCGCGGCCTTGCGCTGGTTGCCGCCGTGAAGCGATCGCCCGGGCGAGGGTGACGGTGGTCGCGTGAACTTCGCGGCCGGATGCTGCCGGCCAGACGTAACGCCGAGCGAGAGGCCCGCGCAGGGGCAGGAACAGCACGTCGCGCGGATTGGTCAGTCTCGCGAACAGCGTGGCGTACTCCGGCCAACAGGCGTCGATCAGCCAGGCGGTCTGGCCCGTCTGTGAAGCAGCTGGCGGGGACGTATGGCGAAAACACGCGACCTGCCCGCAGCTGACGCAGTCATGGACATCGCCGCGTGGCGCCAGAACCGGTGGCATGTCCGTCGCGCCCCTGCTACTGGCGCCGCGGAACCAGATATCCAGGTCGCTGCCGCTCATCCGCGCCTCGATCCGAAAGGCTTGCGGACTTCGAAAGCGCAGATCGACATAGTTCCAGAAGACGGTCGCATCGCGACCCAGCATGGCGCGCGATCCTGGCACGGCGCGGCTATGGGCATGGCGTTCGACGATCTCGAAGCCGGCGCCGAGTGCCGCCTCGTAGAGTGCATTGGATAATTGACACAGTCCGCCGCCCACGGTGCTGATCATGCAGCCCTCGCGCAGCTCCCGGCCGGCGACGAAACCGCGACGACGCGTGGCGCGGCCGATCTGACGCCAGAAGCTGAAAAGGCGGGCACTTCGACACCGTCGAGATGGCGCGCGGCGATCCGCAGGTTTTGCACCTTGCCTGCCGTCAGAGCCCATTCTTGCGGATCCGCGTCGGAGGCCCACAAAGGCGACCTGATATGGGCGATGACGGGCGCATCCGTCAGGGATGCGCCGATCGAATGACGGTCCGGTCGCACCCCGCTGGTGACGTCGTGCCAGAGGCGTCGGATCCGCAGCAGGGCGGCCTTGGCCCCGAACACAACGGCATCCGATCGCGTCGGCGCGGCACGCGCGGCACCACCTATGGGGGCGACGGGCGCCGATGACATCTCTGAAAGATCGGTCATGCCTGCAATGCCTGGCGGGACGAGGTCCCCGAACACGTCAGATTCTCCTGCCGCCGCGGCGGGAATAGGGCGGTTATGCGCAAACGTGGTGCGCTATGGATGCCGTCCGGGAGGATCGCCACAGCCTGCGATGGGGCTACGTCGGCCTGATCCGGTATGCCCGTTTCTCCGGCACCCAGTCGCGGAACTGCACTTCGTCCGGCCGCAACCCGCGCAACACCTGGCGCACATCGGCGACGACCTCGGGGCGGTTGCGATAGTACTGGTGCCCACGGTCGTCGCCCGTGGTGTCGCTGACCCGCTCGCAGTCGACCAGCGTCACTTTCAGCGGCAAGTCCGACAGCGTGCGCGGGCCGGTTGCGCCCAGGCGATCCTGGGCGTTCTTGGTGTCGCGGCTGATCTTGAGCGCGCCGTCGTTGGCGGCGAAGTAGACATGGATGGCGTCGGCAAGACCGGCCAGCGGCGCGAACTTGTGCGCGAACTCGAAGCTGTCGTTGTCCTCGTCGGCCGCCATCAGGAACACGTTCTTGAACAGACGCGGCAGTCGGTTGGCGCCGAGGTCGCCGACGATCGCCTGGACCGCATGGCGCAGGGCGTAGTTGCCCATGCTGTGCGCCACGAGATGGAGGTTCTGCTCGCAATGGGCCTCGCGGCCGATGCCCGCGAGGTAGCGCAGCAGGATCGTGAGCGCCCGCTGCATCGCCGGCCCCGATGCGCGCGCATCGTCCCGATCCCGGGGGTAGGAAATCAGCGGGATCATCTCGCCGTCGGCGGGCCAGGAGAAGACGAAGATCTCGAGCGGCTTTTCGTCGAGCTGATAGACCTCCTTGAGCTGGGCGCCGCGCTCCAGCGCCTCCTCGAATTTGCAGGCGAAGCCGTGGATCAGCACCAGCGCATCGCTCTGGTTGGCGACCATCGAGGCCCGCAGCTCATCGAAGACCTCGCGGCTGCCGAATTTCTCCTTGGCCTTCTCGCGCTTGGGCGCGTCCGGGTCATCAATGATGTTTTCTGGCGCCAGGTGCACCTGCGTGACCTTGTAGCGTCCGCCGGCGCGCGCCGGCGGCTCGACCTCCGCCGATCCGAAACGCAGATATGTCAGACCCATTTCACTGAAATTACGGCCGAACCTCGGCAACCGCTCGGTCCCCTCGTTCTGGCGATTGGTCGCGAAATAGACGGTGACCATGTTTGCTTGCCTCCCCCAATTTCGAGGAACGGTACATGGCCCGGTTGCAGCCGTCGAGGCGGGCACGCATCGGTGATCGTGCCGATGCGCGCGATTCCATGGACGCCACCATGCGACCCTGTCTACAGTACCGCACCAACAAGCGAGCGCATCGAACGCCGCGCGTCCTGGAGGAACGACATGACCCGGTCTGGATTCCGTCTCGGCTCCATTGCAGTCACCCTGGCATTGGCGGCAGCCGTCGCCGCCGCGCCGGCGGCAGCACAGAAGAAGGGCGGCTCGCTCACGGTTGGGCTGGAGCTCGATATCCCCGGCTTCGATCCGCTGAAGGTAGGCGTCTACGACACGGCGGCCAACATCGCCGCCACCCTGATGCTGGAGACGCTCGTCAGCCTCGACGACAACGGCAAGCCCAGGCCCAGCCTCGCGCTCTCGTGGTCGGCCACCGAGGATCTCAAGACCTGGACCTTCAAG
>Ga0187894_10002384_pt1 | contig 22540 bp, 17 predicted proteins | sample GBC1701081metaG_FD_136650 | JGI IMG/M metagenome (GOLD analysis project Ga0187894, IMG submission 136650) | White microbial mat communities from a lava cave in the Kipuka Kanohina Cave System on the Island of Hawaii, USA - GBC170108-1 metaG ... | reverse complement strand
AGAAGGCTCGGGCCAACTCGCAACCGGTTGGTCGGTAACGCGGGGCTCTGGGTCGCGACCGACTGCACCCACGGAATCGTGGTGGCTCTGCACGAACCAGTCCGCCCGAAACACGGCGTGGCCAAGCAGCAACGCCGCAAGCGAAATGACGAACACGCCGAGAACCACTTTACCGGGGACCCGACGTGCAGGAACTCCGACGTCTTCGCGGAGCGAGCGCGCCACACTGCGCACTCCCCGGTCACTGGTTCGCGCAGGGAGCGTCCGGGCGCTCTCCGCCACTTTCCCGAAGCTGTCCTCTACGAGGTCCCGCCCAATCGTGTACGCTCGCCGTCCGTACCCGACCATCAGCGCGCGGTGACACACGGTGTTGATCAGCCCGGGAGCACCTCGAGAAATCGATGCGATGGCCTCGACGGCATCTCGACTGAAGATTTGGCGCTCTGCACCGACCGCGCGGAGGCGGTGGTCGACATATTCGGCCACTTCTCCAAGCGTCAGTGGATCGAGGCCCCATCGCCCGACAATCCTCTGAGTCAGATCGGTATCCTCAGCTTCCGACAGTACGGCGTCGAGGTCGCCTAGCCCGATCAGCACGATCGCCAACGGGTACTGGAGGGCCATGGCAACGATTGACAGATCACACAGCTCTCTCACCAATCTGTCATTCAATCTCTGGGCGTCGTCGATGAGCAGAACGGCCCTCTGTCCACTCGAGTGCGTGACACGGAGCAGCTGCAAGAACTGCGGAACGAAGGCCGCCTTGGTCGTGCATCGCTCCGTGATTCCGAATGCTTGCGCGACCTCCGCGAAGAGCGCGGCGACGTCGCCACCGGGACCCGGGATGCTGCGAATCAGAAGATGTGGCTGGCCCGCCCCCTCGATCAGCGAATGTGCGAGAGACGTTTTACCGGCCCCAACGTCCCCGGTGACGACGAACATGCCGTCGTGCTTTCCAATCGCCTCGGCGAGGGCCTCCATGACCGCCGCGGCTCGGCCGCCCACCCAACAGTCATGGCCTCTCCTAGCAAGGAATGGGGGCGCGTGGAGACCGTAGTACGGCAGGTATGCGTGCGGGTCGGCAGCCGCGATCGCAGTATTCATCCCCGCTCTCTCACGATGGGCGACGGCAAGTGGTCCGTGACGAGTCCAACCCACAACCATCGTCGCCGCCACTCCGCCGCGAGTCGGCATCGAGCGGAAGAGCGGCGGTGACGTGTATCTCGCCGAATCGAGTGCCGGCTCTGCTCGACTAGCGCTCCACCGATCAGCAGCCGAGGAAGCGAGGATTCGCTACCTTGTGCCAGGATTCGCTACCTTGTGCCAGGCGCAACGCTCATGTGTGCGAGGCTCGTAGAGGCACAGGGTGTGCCAAGCCGGTCCTGATTCGAGCGCCACGCATCTCAGGAACTTGCGGTGGGCGAGAACGATCTGGACAGTGCAGATTGTTGCGGATTTGTTGCAGGACGAAGTCAGGGACATGCAACTCGTGTGTCAACGCCAAGCGCGGTCGCGACTCGTATCTCGTGTACGATGCATTGGCGAAGGAGGAGCGGATACCGGATGATTCGTGCGTCGCGCAGCCCCGCTTCCGCGCACAGGGCTCGCAGCTCGCCAGCGAGATAGGCGCGGCGCACCGAGAGGGGACCATCGTGACGCGACATGCGGTTCCGCGTGAGTATGCGCGTTGCCAGCCAGACCAAGGTCCAGGCCGTCCAGCGCCGGTCGAGGTCGTTGACAAGGAGTCCGACTGCCGCCGCTCGTTTCATCTCGGCCAGAACGCGCGTCGCCGCGCGCGGATCGAAATGATGAATCGTCAACGCCGAGACAACCACGTCCACTGCGGCAGCGCGCACGGGTAGGTGGAGCGCGTCCCCCTGCAGGAGCGTGATTTCCGGGTATCGGGAGTTGAGTTCCCGCGCCACGAGAACCGTGTCTGGGTCACGGTCTAACGCAAAAACCCGGATCGGGCGCCCAACGCGCCGGGCCCAGCGCACCAGCGCGCGGGGCAGGTCAGAGCTGCCTGTCCCGACATCGAGGATTGTCAACCGGCGATTGGGGGGCCGTGTGCTCGACAACCGTTTGACGTGGACGAGACTGAGTGCGCATCCGCCGAAGAGCCAGTTCAGTCGGGCCACGTCCGCCAAGGTCTCGCGACGATCCTCGACCGGCGACGGCCCGTCGAGCATCTCGACGGCACCCTCTGCGCGGGGCAACGGCGGGACAAGCCGCACGACTACCAGCGAAGGAGCGCGCCTTCCGCAGCGAACCCTGGCCCAAGCGCGATCATCACCCCCCAGTCGCCCGGGAGCGCGTCGCGCGCCTGCAGGAGATCGTCGAGCACGAACACCACGGTGGCCGACGACATGTTCCCGAAGTCGCGCAGGATCCGGCGCGAGCGCATGATCTGGCTGTCGTCGAGCCCCATCAACTTCTGAGCGTGATCGATGACACGGCGTCCCGCCGAGTGCAGGATGAAGTGCCGGATGTGCCGCTGCTCGAGTCCGGCCGTCGCGAGCAGCGTGTCCGCCATCTCCTTCATCATCGACGCGCCGATGCGGCGCACGTCTTTCGAGAGCACGACCCGAGGCCGGCCGCCTGGATACTCGAAGCCCATGGCGGGCAGGTGCTCCGAGCGGAACAGCGTGCGGTGCGCGACGATCTCCGTCCCATCGCCGGTGCCGGACAGAGCGAGCGCCCCGGCGCCGTCGGCGAAGATCGCGTGAGCAACCGCGCTCTCCAGGCGATCGTCGTCGTAATACGCCGCCGAGCACAGCTCGACGGCCAGCACCACGGCGCGATGGTCCGGAAACGCGCGCAGGTGATTGAACGCTTGCTGGAGCGCGACCATCGCGCTGGCGCAGCCCGTGTCGCCCACGTGCACGCGCTGGATCGCAGGCTTGAAAGCGAGCGTCCGGATCAGGTGTGCGTCAAGGCTCGGACACAGGCGGCCGGTGCACGTCGTCGTCGCGAGGAAATCGACGTCGTCCGGCGCCCAGCCCGCGTTGGCCAGCACGCGGCGCACGGCGTCGGTGCCGATCTCGATGGCGCCGCGCTGGTATCGATCGCTCAGCTGGTCGACGGTCTCGTCCGGCGTGAACGTCTTGGGATCGAGATAGAGGTGGCGGGCGTCGATCGCGCTGTTGGAGAAGAACCCCGCGCGCTGGCCCGCGTACCCGGAGAGCGCGAGCAGCGCCGCCTGGTCCCATCGGTGGCGCGGCACGGCGGTGGCGCTGGCGATGATCCGTGGCCCGGCCATGGCGGAAGGATACGCGCGGCTTCGAACCATGTCCACCTGACAGAGATGCGATAATCGGGACGTCATGAGGATTCTCGTCACAGGCGGTGCCGGGTTCATCGGTTCTCACGTCGTCGATCGCTGTCTCTCCGCCGGGCACGAGGTCGTCATCGTCGACAATCTGTCCACCGGCCGTCGCGAGTTGGTGAACCCGTCGGCGCGGCTTGCGGTCGTCGATCTCCGGAATGCCGAGCTCGCCGATGTGTTCCACACGGAGCGCCCCGACACCGTGATCCATGTCGCGGCCCAGGCCGAGGTGCGCCGATCCGTGGAGGAGCCGGTGTTCGATGCTGACGTCAACATCCTCGGATCGGTGAACCTCCTCGAGTGCTGCCGGCGCTTCGGTGTCACCCGCGTGGTCTACTCCTCGAGCGGCGGCGCGGTGTACGGCGACACCGAGACGCTGCCGACGCCCGAGGATCATCCGGCCCGCCCCGCGTCGCCCTACGGCGTCTCCAAGTTGACCGTCGAGCACTACCTGGCGTGCTGGCGCGACCTCTACGGCATCCCCGGCGTGGCGCTCCGCTACGCCAACGTGTATGGCCCGCGCCAGAGCCCGCTCGGCGAGGCCGGCGTCGTGGCGATCTTCTCGCATCGCCTCCTGCGAGCCGAGCCGGCGATCATCAACGGCGACGGCTTGCAGACGCGCGACTACGTCTACGTCGGCGACGTCGCCGGCGCCAACTTGCGCGCGGTCGAGCGGCCCGACGTCTGCGGCCCCATCAACATCGGCACGGGCGCGCAGACGTCCGTGGTCGATCTCTTCGAGCAGCTCCGCGCCGTCGCCGGCGTCGACGCCCGCGCGACCCACGGGCCCGCGAAGCTCGGCGAGCAGCGCAGGAGCGTGCTCGACATCGGGCGCGCTCGCGAGCTCCTGGGCTGGTCGCCCAACGTCTCGCTGGCCGAAGGCCTTCGCCGCACCGTCGCGCACTTCTCGGGCGAAGCGTCTTGCTCGCCCGCATCGCACTGAACCGCCGCGCCGGAGGAGCCTCATGCCGCTGTTCTCGTTCGAGGGCAAGTCGCCGCGCATTCATCCGACGGCGTTCATCGCGCCGACCGCGTCGATCATCGGCGACGTCACCGTCGAGGAGCACGCGTCCGTCTGGTACAACACCGTGCTGAGAGCCGACTTCGCGCCGATCGTGATCCGCCGCGGCGCGAACGTGCAGGACTGCGCAGTGATCCACGTGACGCCGCTCTCCGGCGTCGAGGTCGGTCCGGGCGCCACGGTCGGGCATCTCTGTCTCGTGCACGCGGCGATGCTCAGCGAGGAATGCCTGATCGGCAATAGCAGCACGGTGCTGGACGGCGCGCGGATAGGCGTGCGGGCGATGGTGGGCGCCGGATCGGTGGTGACACCGAACACGGAGATCCCGGATGGGATGCTCGCGATGGGCGTGCCCTGCAAGGTGCGAGGACCGCTCGCCGGCACCCCGGCCGAGCGCTGGGTGCAAATCAATCCCGCCGGCTACCAGGCGCTCGCCCAGCGCCATCGGGCCGGCGTGACGCCGCTCTGATGCCCCCGCGGCACGTCCTCGTGACGGGGTTCGAGCCCTTCGGCGGCGACGCGACGAACCCGTCGCAAGAGCTGGCCAAGGCGGTCGACGGAACGATGATCGGCGATCACCTCGTGCGGTCGCTCGTGCTGCCCGTGCAGCACGAGGCCGCCGGCGCGATCGTGCGCGGCGCCCTCGGTACCGAGGACCTGGCGGCCGTCGTGCATCTGGGGCTCGCGGGCGGGCGCGCCCGGCTGTCCCTCGAGCGCGTCGCGGTGAACATGTTGGACTACTCGATGCCGGACGCGCTCGGCGACGTGCGGCGAGACGAGCCGTGCGTCGGCGGCGGGCCCGCGGCACACGTCGCCACGCTGCCGCTGCGCTCCATCCTCGAGGCGCTCACGGCCGAGGGCATTCCCGCGCATCTCTCGTACACGGCAGGCACCTACCTCTGCAACTACACCATGTACACGACGCTCGACACGCTGGCCCGGCAGGGGCGACGCGTCCCGGCCGGCTTCATCCACCTGCCCTTCTCACCAGCGATGGTCGCGGCGCACGGGCTCGAGGAGCCCAGCATGGATCTGGGGCTGATGGCGCGGGCGCTCGACGTCGTGCTAGGTGTGCTGGCGAGGAGTTGACCAGACCGCGAGACTCTGCCGATCGCGGCGCGCTCGCTCGGTCGGTGTCACGCGATGCCTCAGTCCTTCGGCAGTCCCAGCACGCGCTCGCCCAGGATGTTCCTCAAGATCTCAGACGTCCCCGCGCGGATCCCGCTGCCCCGCGCCAGCAGCGCGTAGAACTCCCACTGGCCCTCGTCGGGCGCCCACTCGCTGCCCGGCGCGATCTGCGAATACGGCCCGATGATTTCCGTCGCGATCTCCGCCAGGTCCTGGTCCACCTGGCTCCAGAAGAGCTTGGACGTCGAGCCCTCCGGCCCGGGCGGTTGTCCGTTGAGGATGCGCGTCAGACTGCGGTACCCGCTCAGCGCGAGACAGCGCTCCGCGATCACGAGCGCAGCGAGCTTCTGCCGCAGCACGGGCTCGTGCGCCGCCGTGTGCCCGTTCACCTTCGTGCGCCGCGCCAGACCGAGGAGCCGCTCGAGGGCGGTGCGCAGGCTGATGTGGCGGATCATCGTCAGCACGTCGCGCTCGTATGCGAGCGTCGTGATCGCCACGCTCCACCCCTCGTTGACCTTGCCCACGACGTTCGCGGCGGGCACGCGGACGTTCTCCAGGAAGACCTCGTTGAACTCCGCCTCGCCGGTGATCTGCCGGAGCGGGCGGACGGAGATGCCCGGCGTCTTCAAGTCGACCAGAATGAACGTGATGCCCTTGTGCTTCACCGCGCCCGGGGCGGCCCGGACGAGGAAGAACCCCCACTCGGACACGTGCGCCATGCTGGTCCACACCTTCTGGCCGTTCAGCACGTACCAGTCGCCCTCGAGCACGGCGCGCGTCTGGAGGTTGGCGAGGTCGCTGCCCGCGTTCGGCTCGGAGAAGCCCTGGCACCAGATCTCGTCGGCGGTCAGGATCTTCGCGAGATGCCGCTCGCGCTGAGCCGGCGTGCCGTGGCGCATCAGCGTGGGGCCCAGCATGGAGAGGCCACCGCGGTTGATCGGCTGGGGCGCCTCCGCCCGCGACATCTCCTCGTAGAGGATGACCTGCTCCATGATGGACGCGCCGCGGCCCCCGTACTCGACGGGCCAGTCGATGCCGACGTAGCCGGCACCGTAGAGCTGCCGCTGCCACGCGCGCAGCCGGACCACCGCGTCGCGATCGCCGCGCGAGGCGGCGAATCCGCGCCCCTTGAGCGCGGCGGGGACGTTGGCCGTGAGCCAACTGCGCACCTCTGCGCGAAAGGCCTGCTGCGGGGGCGTGAAATCGAAGTCCATGCGTTCCTCCTTGCGCGGGCAGCCCCACGTGATCGGCGGCTCTTCGGCCCGCAGGCGGCTTCCGGAAACGTGAGTCCCACCGACGACCGGTTGCGTGGCTGACGCTCACGACGACCGCGGCGGGGTCCCGCGCGGGCGGTCGAGCGCGCCGCGCACGGCGCGCGCCAGCTCCTCGCGGGTGAACGGTTTCGGGATCAGCACGATGCCGGCGTCGGCCATGCCACGGCGTGCGATCAGCTCACCGGTATAGCCAGACATGAAAATGACTGGCACTGCTGGCCATCGCCGCGCCAGCTCGTCGCCGAGCTCACGCCCGCTCTTCCCCGGCATCACCACGTCGGTGAGGACCAGATCGATGCTCCCCCCGCGCGTTTCCATCAGGTCTAGCGCATCCTCGGCCCCTGCTGCGGCGATCACGGTGTAGCCGAGTCCTTCGAGGAACCGTTTGGTCACGGTCCGCACATCGCGCTCGTCCTCCACGACGAGAATGGTCTCGGAGCCGGATGGCCCTTCCTCGCGCTGCCCGGCTGGCGCGGTCGCCGATTCCGTCACGAGCGGGAGGTAGACGCGAAAGGTCGTGCCCCGCCCCACGACACTGTCCACGGTGATGTGGCCGCCGTGTTGCTGGACGATGCCATAGACGGTCGAGAGTCCGAGGCCCGTGCCCTCGCCCGGACCCTTCGTCGTGAAGAACGGTTCGAAGATGTGCGGCACGACGTCCGGCGGAATGCCCGTACCGCTATCCTCGAGCACGAGCATCGCGTACTCGCTCCGGGTCCCGGTGTCGACGCGCACGTTGCGTGTCTCGATGGCCAGACGCCCTCCCTGCGGCATCGCGTCCCACGCGTTCAACCCGAGGTTCAGGATGACCTGCTCGAGCTGGCTCTGGTCGGCGAGAACGCGCCCGAGATCCGGCGCGAGCGTCGTGCACACCTCCACCTCCTGGCCCAAGACGCGCCGGAGGAGACTGCCGACATCCCTGACGACCTCGTTGAGGTCCAGCACCGTGGGCTGCAGGAGCTGCTTGCGGCTGATCGCGAGGAGCTGCCGCGTCAGCCCGACCGCTCGCCGGGCAGCCTCGCGAATCAACTCAAGACTCTCCCGACTCCGGTCGTCGCCGGCTGTGGCGATCGATCCCAGCAGCTCGCCCTGACCGCTGACGATCGCCATGAGGTTGTTGAAATCATGGGCGATCCCGCCGGCGAGACGCCCAACCGCCTCCATCTTCTGGGCCTGTCGGAGTTGCTCCTCGCTCTCGCGCAGCGCCGCTTCCGCCCGCTTCTTCGCGGTGACGTCACGACCCAGGATCGCCAGGCGCGGCGCGGCCCCCTGGCCGGCACCTCTAGTGAGGAAGCAGCGCCCGGCCAGCACGATCGTCTGTCCCGTCTCGACGTGGACGAGTGGTACCTCGCCGTCCCAGATGCCCCGCTCGCGGATGGCGGGCCCGATGACGCTCTCGATGAGCGCCTGCCCCTCGGGAGGCAGGAAATCGAGCGCCGTACGGGTCCCAACGTCCTCGAGGTCGGTGAGGCCCAACAACCGCCGTCCCGCGCTGTTGACGTAGAGGAGCCGTCGCTCGTCTCCCAAGATTGCGATGAGATCGGGGCTGTTTTCCACCAGGGAGGCCAGCCGCGCTTGCTCCTCCTGCGCCCGCTTCAGCTCGGTGACGTCGACCAAGGTTCCGACGGCGCCCCGGACGATTCCGTCAGCCCCGGCGTCGGCCATCAGATGATTCATGATCGACACCACAGTTCCGTCCCGCCGCCTGATCCGCATCTCGATTCGGTAGGACTCGGGCGAGCCGGCCGTGGGCGACCAGCCGGTCACGAATCGATCCCGGTCCTCGGCGTGGATGACCTCGAGAAATTCCTTTCCCCTCGCCTCCCCTCGGCCGAGGCCCGTGATCTCGCGCCATGTGTCGTTGGCGTAGGTAATCTGCCCCAGCGTGTCCATGCGGTAGATGCCGACGGGCGCGACGCGGGCCAGTGTCTCGAACCGCTCCTGGCTCCGTGAGAGCTCTGCGGTCCGCTCGGCGACGCGCTGCTCGAGTTGCTCGTTGAGGCGGCGGACCTCGTGCTCGACGCGCCGTCGTTCGGTCACGTCGCGGAGCGATACGAGGCGACCGGTCACGCGCTGGCGCCGGTCGCGCAGCGGCGACACGCGGAAGTCGAGCACGCGCGAGCCGGCGGTCACGATCTCGCCAGTGTCGCTCGCGGTGCCGTCGAGCGCCGCCAGAAGCGCCGGCCACTCCGCGAGGACAGCGGCGGCCGGAGCACCGACCACCGCGAGGGCCGACACGTCGAGGCCGCGGGCCGCCGCGGGATTGACATCCACGATTCGCCCGCGCTCGTCGAGCACGAGCACTCCATCGGCGAGCTTTTCCACGAGAGTTTCGCGAGCGACGGGGATCAGATCGAGCAGATCCCGCCGCAGCACCACCCACGCCCCGATGACGCCGCTCAGCGTCATGGCCAGCGGCGTGAGGTCGAGACCGGGAACCGGACTCCTCCCGGCGAGGTAGACGAGGTTGCCGCACCAGGGCAGGGAGACGGCGAGGAGGAGGGCGACCGGCTGGCTCCTGAAGGGAGCCGGGAAGCGCAAGATGGCGAGCACCAGCACGACCGCGCCGGCGGCAAGGAGGACGTACGTGGAGCCGACCAGCACCCAGAACCATGCGCCGTGGCCGTAGAGCAGCACGATGGGGTAGCGCGGATTGCGCTCGATGCTCGTCCAGATGAGATGGTGGTGCTCGTTGGTGAGCACGAGCACGAGGGAAATGATGGGGATGACCCACAGCAGCCAGAAGCTGCGGGCCGGAAGAGCGATCTGCCGCGCGTAGCCGAGCGCAAAGAGGAGCCACAAGGGGCCGATGCTCACGATGCCGAAGTACTCGAGCTTGGCCCACCGCACCTTGTCCGCGATGTCGACAGCCGCCGCTTCCAGGGCGCGGAAGAACGTCCACACGGTCACGGCCAGCATGAGCAGAGAGAGCGCGCGCGCACCCGGCGCGGCCCGCCGACGCCACGCAACCGCGGCGACCGACGCCGCCATGGCCGCAGTGACGAACGATATGATGACGAGAGGCGAGAACCCCGAGGTCATCGGCCGCTCACGTTCCGGAACCGCATCTCACCGCAGAGGCGCGGGCCGGTCAGGCCCGTACCGTCAGATGAGGCCTTTCTCCCTGCAGTAGATGATCAGCTCGCTGCGGCTCCGGACGCCGAGTTTCTCGTAGATGCTGTGCAGGTGGGTCTTCACCGTCCCCTCACTGATGTTGAGGCGCTCCGCGATGGGCTTGTTGCGCAACCCGGAGGCGATCATGCGCAGAACGTCAGTCTCGCGCGTGGTGAGCACGGAGCCGATCTCCCGGGCACCCGCCTCGCGACGCAGGAGCAGCTCAAAGGCACGCGCCGCGGCCCGGCGCTCGAGCCAGGGCTCGCCGGCATGTACCTTCCGGATGCATTGCACGAGGAGCCGTGGCGCCATTTCCTTCAACACCACGCCGCCGACCCCGAGACGCGTCGCCTCGAGCATCTGCTCGTCATCGAGCGACGCCGCGAGCAGCACCACGCGCGTCGGCAGCGCTTCGCTCCTGACGGCACGGAGGACCGAGATACCATCGCGGCGAGGCATGCGGACATCCAGCACGAGGATGTCGGGCGCGTACTTCCGCACCGCGTCCAGGGCCGCCTCGCCGTCCGGGCACTGTGCCTCTATCTTGAAGCCTGCTTCGGCGCGCAGCAGATCGTCCATCGCCTTCAGCATCAGCGGATGGTCGTCCGCCAGGACGACGCGAATCAGGTCCGTCACGGCAGTGCGCCGTTCACGGGAAACGACAGTTCGAGTCGCGTCCCGTCCTCCGAGGAGTGGAGCGTCAGGCCACCGTTCAGCGCGACAGCCCGTTCCCGGAGCGTCGCGGGGCCGAGCCCCAGGCTGGCGAGCGCCGCCTGGTCATAGCGTCCCTTGAACCGGAACCCCCGGCCGTTGTCGCTGATGTTGATCTTCACGTCGCGTTCGTCACGACGCACGTCCAGGCTGACGACGGACGCTCCAGCATGCCTGGCCGCATTCACGAGTCCTTCATGGACCGCCAGGTACACCTCGTCGGCGAGGGAGGCGGGCAGCGCCTTCAGGTCGCTCGGACTCCACTCTACCTTGATTGGCCATCGGCGCTCGATCCGATCGATCAGGTCCTTGAGACGAGCCGACAGGTTGTGGGGCAGATGGAGTGCCTCATGATGCGGGGCGCGCAGCTGCCCGATGAGCTTTCTCAGGGTCCGCTGCTCTACCACGAGGCTTGTCTGGAGCTCGCGCAAACGCAGCTCGGCATCGGCGAAGTCGCCCTTCGATGCCCGGATCAGTCCTTCGAGTTCGAGCGCCACTCCGGCGAGCGCATGCAGCGCCCCGTCGTGCAGGTCGCGACTCAGCCGCAGCCGCTCGTCGACGGCCGCCTGCTCGGCCAGTCGGCCCAGCAAGTAAACCTGATTCAACCGACCGCTGATCTGACGGGCAACGATTTGCGCGAGCACGAGATCGTCGGATGTCATCCGGCGCTTGTCGAAGACGAACAGCCGCCCGCGCGCCGGTTCGCGGTCGAATCGGACCGACAGAACCGAAGTCGGAGAGAACCGTCCACGGAGTGCCGGCTGGAGGGGTTCTCCGTCCCACCACGCATAGCCGCCCGCCGCTGTTCGGAGCACTTGCTGTCCGGAGTTCGTCGGTCCGTGGCTCAGGAAATCTGCATCCAGTAGATCCGGGGCGACGAGATCGGCGAGACCGGGGCCCTCCCGTGAGCAGCGAGACTCACCGTCCTCCCATGACGCGAGGTAGAGCCAGGGCTCCTCCACTTCCTCCCAGGCCAACAGCGCGCGGGGGGCGCCCAACACGTCAGCCGCCCATCGGGGCAGATCCCGTACCACGGCCTCCAGATCGCTCGCCGCGGCGTTGGGCTCCGACGCCAACTTTCCCAGATCTTGCCGCGACCGCGCCTCGTGGGCGCTCATCTCGCCAAGGAGGACCGCGGCGATCGCCAGCCAAGTCAACTGCATGGCGAATTCCATCACCTCGAGTCGCCCTGGATGCCGGAAGACCTCGTGCACCCCATACGCGAGCATCACAAGGATGATGGCCACCGCAGTCCCGAGCGTTCCGCGTCGTTGCCATCGGAGGCTGGCCGAAAGCAGCGGCAGGGCGAAGAGCGGGAACAGGAGAGCGCACGAGCCGGCGGCGAACAGGAACAGCGCGAGCATGGACACGTCGGCGATGTGTGCGGGCAATCGATCCGGCAGCGGGAACCTGGCGCGCCAGACTCCCATGCATCGGATGGCCGAGTAGATCCCGTACGTCGACAGGAGCACGTAGGCCGCGCGGCTGTCGCCGTGAGGCTCCAGCACCCCGACACGAACTGCGACCAGCGAGAACGCGACCAACAGCAAACGCGCAGACGCGATGAACCGGTCAGCCCGGTAGTGCGGGGAGTACAGGTATGTCACGTCGCCTCCACCCTCGGGACGCCAACCGCTCGTTTCATCTCGCCGGACCCGCCGCTCTGCGGGCGCCGTCCACCCGCACGGAACTGGCGCCCGAACCTCGGCACCGATACCCACGACTGGTCCCACACCCTACGACCAAAGGACTAGCCCTTTGGTCGTAGACACACGCCTCCGCCCGTCGAGCGACAACGACGCGACACGGCGCGGGGGACCGCCGCGCCATCACCCGCGCCGCTTCATAGCCTGCCGATGACTCGGAAGCAATACGCCATGTTGCGTACGGGAGCTGTCGGGTCTCCCGGCACGCGAATCATCGCAAGGCGATGGTTCCGGTCGTCGCCGTGCCAGGCTCGCGAGGGCCTTATCGGCCCCTGTTCCCCTTGTTCGGCGCCGCGTTACGTCGAGGGCGGTCGGCTGGCGCCCGTTTGCGAACCCCGCCCTGGGCGAACGCAATCCAAGGTCGCGCTCGCTGACTGCGCCACCGGCCTTGCCGTGCGAGAGAAACGAGTGATCTGTGATGAGAGCGAAAGCAAGAGACACAACGGACAGCTGCGTTCCCCCCCGCTCCGCGGTTCTTGTCGGATGCTGGCTCCGGAGCGCTCGTCACCTGCCAGTGAGGAGAACAAAATCTAGCGAGAGTTCAAGGCGACGTCAAGCCCCAAGTTGTGAATTTCGGAGCGCACTTCTCCTGACCCTCGGAGCGCGACAGATGCCGTTACACCGTAGCGGCGCAGGGAGGAGGAGCCCTCTACCGGAAGATGGAGATCGCGGTCCCGTCGCGATAGAGAGGCTCCCACCAGCCACGTATATCCGCGCATACCAAGATCACAGACACAAATCCATCCTCTGATCGATTGTGCCGCGCGCGCCACACCAGTAGCGTGTCGCCGTGAACCTTGGCGAAGCGCCGCGGATGGAACGCCGTGAGGCTCCGCGCTTCCCGGTCACGCTGGCCGTGAAGTTCTGCGGCGGGCAGGGATGGACTCGCGATGTCAGTGCTTCAGGAACGTTCTTCACGACGGAGTGGCCGTTTCGTGTCGGGGCAGCCATTCGCTTCACGCTCGTCCTCGACCACGCCGACCCGCGACGCACGCAGGAGGTCACGTGCGAGGGAGTCGTCGTCCGAGTGGAACCCGCAGACCGGACTCACGGCGTCGCAGTCAGCATCAACTCCTACGATCTCGGGCTCGCCGAGAGTGGTCCGCAGGGAACGGCGACCGGTGCATGGCCGGCGTAGCGCCGCCCGCCTTCGCGAAGAGGATCACCGGTCGTCCTCGCTCCGCACGAATCCTGTCGAGCCACCCATCCGACCGGCCGTCCCGCCAGCGCCAGGCCACGGGCCAACGCGAACCATTCACTGCCGTCCTGCGCGATGTGTCGCGCCGCGCTCGACAACACAGCAGCGATCCGGCTGACGACATCAGATGCGAGCCTCAAATGCGCCCCGCTCCGCCCTCGCGATGTGATGCCTTCTGCTGTTTTCCTGCGGGCGTTCGACACACGGGAGACGCGCGATGCGCATGGAGGGAAGCACGGCACGCAAGATGACCAACACCGTTGCATCACCATGGGGGGCGAGACAGACGTGGCGATAAACCGCGCTGAACATCTCTTTCCGATCCGTGCTCACGAGGACCGGCTCCCGCGCCTGGCCACCCACGATGCCGATCGGCCGAGACCTGTCCCGTCACGCGGGGCCGACGACAACGACCCGATCGCGAGAGTGCGGCAGGAGCTCTCACTCTGGCAGAGCCCCCGCATGCAAGAAGTCCTCGACATCATCGGGCAGGCGGCACGGGTCGATGTGACCGTCCTCATCACCGGCGAGACCGGCACCGGGAAGGAGCTGATCGCGCGCGCCATCCACTACCTCGGCACCCGCCGAGCCGGTCCCTTCGTGAAGGTGAACTGCGCCGCCGTCGCGAGAGAGCTGCTCGAGAGCGAGCTGTTCGGCCACGAGCGAGGGGCGTTCACGGGCGCTCACCAGCTCAAGATCGGCAAGTTCGAGGCGGCCAACGAGGGGACCATCTTCCTCGACGAGATCGGCGACCTGCATCCCGCGCTGCAGGGCAAGCTGCTGCACGTCCTCGAGGATGGCCAGTTCTCCAGGGTCGGTGGCCGGTCGAACATCAAGGTGGACGTCCGGATCATCGCGGCCACCAACCAGAACCTCGAGCGGGCGGTGGCCGCCGAGACGTTCCGGGAGGACCTCTTCTACCGCCTCAACGTTCTGCGCGTCGCGGTGCCGCCCCTTCGCGAGCGCCCCGAGGAGATCCTGCCGCTCGCGAGCTACTTCGTCGAACGCTACGCGAAGGCGTTCCAGCGCGAAGGGTTTGCGCTGTCGGGCGACACCCTGAACCGCCTGACGCGCCATAGCTTCCCCGGCAACGTTCGCGAACTCGAAAACATGATCAAGCGCGTCATCGTGCTGGGAGACGGCGACCTCAACAGGGACTCCGTCCTCGGCAGCCCGGCGGAGGGCGGCAATCACTCCGCCTCGAAGGTTTCGAGGACGAGCGCCATCTCTCTCCGGGAGATCTCCCGCCGCGCCGCCAACGCTGCCGAGCGCACCGCGATCTTGAAAGCGCTCGAGGAAACGCAGTGGAACCGCCTGCGCGCGGCCAAGCTCCTGAACATCAGCTATCGATCCTTGCTCTACAAGATCAAGGACGCCGGCCTGGCCGCCAAGAAGAGCCTGCCCAGCCCCGTATGACCGATACGCCGAGGGTTGGAGAATTGGACGGCCGGACGGGCACTCGTCTGACGCTGGACCGGGTGCAGGCGATCTGGGCTCGCCGCAAGTGGCTCGCGATCGTCGTTCTCGTCGTGCCGCTCGCGGCGGGCGTCAGTGTAGTCGCCGCCCTGCCGAGCCTCTACCGCTCCATCGCCACGGTCCTTGTCGAGCGTCAGCAGGTCCCTGAAAACCTCGTCAAATCCACGGTCACGAGCGAGCTCGAGACGCGTCTTCAGACGATCAGCCAGGAGATCTTGAGCCGGGCCAGGCTCGAGGGATTGATCAATCGATTTGGCCTGTACGCCGACCAACGGGATCGGCTCTCCCCGGAAGCACTGATCGAACAGCTCAGGCGGGACATCAAGCTCGACGTGCGGGCCGCGAGGAACTCGGCCACCGTCGCCTTCGCCCTGAGCCACCGCGGCCGCGATCCGAACACCGTGGCCCAGGTCACGAACACGCTCGCGTCGTTCTACATCGAGGAGAACCTCAAGGCACGGGAGCGACAGGCGAGCGGGACGACGGAGTTCCTGAAGGCCCAGCTCAACGACGCCAAGAAGCGGCTCGACGACCAGGAGCGCCAGGTGAGCGACTTCAAGAGGCGGTATCTGGGCGAACTGCCCCAGCAGATGACGGGCAATCTCGCCACGCTCGAGGCGCTCAATGGGCAGCTCCGCCTCAACAGCGACAACCTGGTCCGGATCGCCGAGCGTCGCGACACGCTCGTCGCCCAGATCGCCGAGGCCGAATCCACACTGCTGACGCAGCTATCACCCGCGAACCTGCCCGCGGCCGGCCCGGAGCTCCCCGCCGTTCACCTGTCCCGGCTCAAGCAGGAGCTGACGGCTGCCCGCGCTCGGTTCACCGATCTCCATCCGAGCGTCATCCGCCTCAAGGAAGAGATCGCAACCGTCGAGCGAGACCTCGCCGTCACGAAGGAGACAACCGCCAGGGATGCGGCCGCGGTCCAGCCGGCTCCCGTGACGCCCGCCGCCCCGAATCCGTACGTGCGCCGCCTCCAGGAGGCGCTGCGCTCGACCGATATCGAGCTCAAGCTCCTCAAAGCCGAGGAGCAGCGTCTCCGGGGCGGCATCGCCGTCTACCAGGCCCGCGTGGAAAACACCCCGCGCCGTGAGCAGGAATTCCAGGACATCTCCCGGGACTACGAGACCACCAAGGAGCTTCACCGGTCGCTGATCAAGGCGTATGAATCGGCCCAGATCTCCGAGAGCATGGAGCATCGGCAGAAGGGCGAGCAGTTCCGCCTCCTGGACCCCGCGCTGCCCTCGGAGGTGACCGCCTCGCCGAATCGCCAGCGGCTCCTGCTGATGGTCCTCGCCCTGTCGGTCGGCCTCTCGGTGGGGGCCGTCGTCCTCGCCGAATACCTCGATAGTTCCTTTCACACCGTGCAGGAGCTTCGCGAGTTCTCCTCGGTCCCGGTGCTCGTCAGCATTCCGCGGATCACGAGCGAGGGCGACCTGCGCCGGCAGCGGATGCAGTTTCGCTTCGCTGCAGTCGGCGCCGTCGTCGTGGTGACGCTCGTGGCCGGCGCTTCCTACTACGTGGCCCACGGCAACGAAGGGCTGGTCCGCATGCTCGATCGGGATCGCGTCTCATGAGCGTGGACATCGCGTTCTTCGGGCTTCGGGAGCCTCCTTTCAACCCGTCGCCCGATCCCAGGTTTCTTCACCTGACGCCGGCGCACCAGGAGGCGCTGGCCCAGCTTCTCTACGGAGTGGAGCAACACAAGGGGTTCATTCTCCTGACCGGCGAAGTGGGTACGGGAAAAACGACGCTCCTCCATGCGTTGCTGGAGCGGCTCGACGAGTCCACCGCGGTCGCGTTCGTCACCAACTCCATGCTCGGCTTCGAGGGCATCCTCGAATATGTCCAGGAGGATCTCGGCATCTCCAAGCCCGGCGACTCGTCGCTGGCACAGCGGCTCTTCGCGTTCCAGCACTTCCTGATCGAGCGGCGGCGGAGCGGCCAGAACACCGTGCTCATCCTGGACGAGGCGCAGGACCTGGAGGCCGACACCCTCGAACGAATCAGGCTGCTCTCGAACTTCGAGACGACGAGCGAAAAGATCCTGCAGATCGTGCTGGCAGGTCAGCCGGAGCTCCGAGCCAAGCTCGACCTCCCCGAGCTGCGTCAGCTGAAACAACGCATCGGGCTTCGGTGCCGCATCCCGCCCCTGGCCCCCGAGCAGGTGCGCGACTACATCCGAACACGGCTTCGGGTGGCCGGTACCCGCGATACCGGACTCTTCTCGCCGGACGCCGTCGCCCGCATCGCACAGTTCAGTGGCGGGATTCCCCGCCTCGTGAACACCGTGTGCGATCACTGCCTCGTGTTCGCCTATGCCGATCAGGTTCGTCGGATCGACCGCCGCATGGTGGACGAGGCGATCCGGTACCTGGACGACGGCGACGAGCCCCGTCGACCGCGCGCCACCTCGCTGGCGCGATTGCGAGGGGCGCGCGTCTCCTGGCCCGTGGTCGCAGCCTCGGCGGGCGTGGCCGGCCTCGCCCTTCTCGGTACGGCACACCCGGACCTGATGTGGCGAGCGCTCGACCTCGGCGCCTCTTCCGTCTCGCATCTCGCCCGCGCGGCGCGAGCCCTGCTGCCGCTATGAGCAAGTTCTTCAGGGCTCTAGAGCAGGCCAGGCGGGACGAGGCCCTCAAGCGAGACGTTCCGCCAAGGGCCGACCACTCCGAGCAACCAACTGCGAACGAGTCGCGGCTCGCAATGCCCCCGGTGCCGAGTGCTCCGTCCCTCCGAGAGGAGCAGTTCGACGAGCATCTCGTGAGCCTGGTCACGCCAGCCGCGTTCGAGGCCGAGCAATACCGGGCCCTGCGCCATATCGTCGAGCAGGCCCACAGAACGACCGGGCTGAAGGTCGTCGCGGTGTCCAGCCCGGGGACGGGCGATGGCAAGACGACGACCGCCATCAACCTCGCGGGGGCGCTCGCGCAGGCGCCCGAAGCTCGCGTGCTGCTGGTCGATGCCGATCTTCGCCGTCCCGCGGTTGGCCGCCTGCTGGACATCCCCGACACGGACGGGGCCGACCTCGTCGGTGCGTTCCTCGATCCGGATCTGTCCCTCGACCGCCTCGTCCAGCCCCGCCCACCATTCAATCTCTCGGTGGTCTGTGCCGGGCGGGCGCCCTCCAGCCCATACGAGGTATTGAAGTCTCGCCGATTCGACGAGCTGATCGAAGAGGCCAGTCACCGCTACGACTACGTCATCCTCGACACGGCGCCTCTGAACTCCGTGCAGGACTGTCGCGTCATCGCGCGGTGCGTCGGCGGCTTCCTCGTGGTCGTCGCGGCTGACCGGACACCCCGTCGACTCGTCGAGGAGGCCCTGGCGACGCTGGACCGAGCCATGATCCTGGGCCTCGTCTTCAACGTGGACTCTCGTCGGTCGAGCAACTACTCCCCGGGCTACTACCACCCAGACGATCCGGTCCCCGCCGGACGTCCAAGCGGGGCCCTGAGGCGAGTGGCCACCAAGGTCGGAGGCTCCTTCCGACGTCGCCACGACGCTGCCGGCGCGTCGCGAAGCCATCGATAGGGTCCAGGGCGGTGAGGCTGGCGCTCGCTGAAGGAATCGTCCTCTTCGGAGGCGTCGTCTCGACGATCGTCCTCTGGGGGCGTCCGGCGCTGGTCAACTGGGTCGACCTCGCGGTCCTCCTGGGACAGGCCGGGACACTCTCCGTCTGCTGCATCGTGGCCTTCTACTACAACGACCTCTACGACCTCCGCATCGTGCGAACGCTCGGCGCGTTCATCGCTCGCTTGCTCCAGGCATTCGGGGTCGCTCTCATCCTCCTGGCCGGCTTCTATGCAGTCTCCCCCGAGATTCGGATCGCCGACGGGGTCTTTCTCTCGAGCATGCTCGTCATCGTCGGCCTTCTCCTCCCCATCCGCGCCGTGGGTTACGCAACCATGCAGCGCCGGGTCTTTGCCGAGCGCGTACTCATCGTCGGCTCGGGTCCTCTGGCCCGGAAGCTCATGGCGGAGATCGACGCGAGCCCACACGCCGGGTACAAGATCGTCGCGGTCGCCGACGACGCCGGTGGCCCCGAGGCGAGCCGGCTCCCATACCCGTTCCGGGCGCCGCTTGCCATGCTCGGCAAGCTCGCCGTGGAGGCCCGCGTCGATCGCATCATCGTGGCGATGAGCGAGCGCCGGGGCCGGATCCCCATGGCGCAGCTCCTCGAAGCCCAGGCCCGCGGTATTCCTGTCGAGGACGGCCTCCGAACCTACCAGGCGCTCGCCCGGAAGCTGGCGATCGAGACCCTGCCACCGTCCTCACTCGTCTTCTCTGACGGGTTCGCCCCCGGTCCCTTGAACGCCGCCTTCCGGCGTCTCATCAGCCTGGTCGTGGCCGGCGCCGGCTTCCTCGGGACCCTTCCGTTCATGCTCGTGATCGCCCTCGCCATCAAGCTCGACTCGCGCGGCCCCGTCCTCTTCCTCCACGAGCGTGTCGGTCTGCACGGCAAGCCCTTCAAGCTCGTGAAGTTTCGCACCATGGTGCCCGCCGACGGCGCAACGTCGGAATGGGTCCACGACAACCAGGATCGGATCACCCGCGTGGGTCGCTGGTTGCGGACGTTCCGGCTGGACGAGCTCCCGCAATTCTTCAACATCCTCCGCGGCGACATGAACCTCGTGGGCCCTCGGCCGCACCCCGCGTCGAACTTCTCCCTGTTCTCCGAGAAGATTCCCTACTACGTGCTGCGGACGGCCGTGCGGCCCGGGGTGACGGGATGGGCGCAGGTCCGCTACGGCTACGCCAACAATCTCGAAGAGGAAATCGAGAAGATGCGGTACGACCTCTACTACATCGAGCACCTGTCGCTGTGGTTCGACGTCCGCATCCTCTTCGACACCGTCAAGATCATCCTGTTCGGCAGGGGCTCGTATGCGACCGACGCGTACCCGTTCCCGGCGCCGGTCGACGAGGCCCCGCCGGCGGAACCGAGGGACATCGCCCACTCGGCCCTCAAGCCTCTCGCGCGTGGAGAACGATGAGCGCCCACATTCCCTCGCCGACGTGCCTGCTCAGCTTCGACGTCGAAGAATGGTTCCAGGTGGAGAACCTCCGTCCCGTGTTTCCCCGGGCCACCTGGGATCGCATCCCGAGGCGCGTCGTCGCGGCGACGCGATCCATCCTCCAGATCCTCGCTGATCGGGGCCGTCGCGCCACGTTCTTCGTGCTCGGCTGGGTGGCGGAACGAGAACCGGGGCTGGTCAAGGAGATCGCCGATCAGGGGCACGAGATCGCCTCCCATGGGTACGGCCACGTCTTGCCCTTGCAGCTGACACCGCTCGAGTTCCGAGACGACGTGCTCCGCGCGCGAAAGACGCTGGAGGATCTCACAGGAACGCCCGTCACCGGCTATCGGGCACCATCGTTCAGCCTGAACCACGAACACCTCGCGATCCTGGCCGAGTGCGGCTACCGGTACGATTCGAGCGTCCATCCATTCACGCTTCACGACCGGTACGCACGCCTCGACAACATCGGTGCTGTCCTACGACCGGGTGTGTATCTCACCCAGTCGCAGATCATCGAAGTCGCCCTCCCCGTGGAGCGCTTCGGTCGACTTCAGGTCCCGATCGCGGGCGGTGGCTACTTCCGCTTGTACCCGGGCGCAATGTTCCGCCAGCTCGTTCGACGAGCGATCGCGCGCGACGGGCACTACGTCCTGTACCTCCACTCGTGGGAGTTCGATGCGCAGATGCCTCGGGTGAGGGTGCCGGGGCTCGGGTCCGGATTTCGCCACTACAACAACCTCTCGCGCACGGCTCCGCGGATGCAGCAACTCGTCGGCATGCTGGACATCCTCGACGCGCGCTTCCTGACAATGGGTGCGTTCGTCGACGCCGTCCTCGCCGAGCGCTCGGCGCAGGGGCGACCGGCCGCGTCGATCGCGGGCTCCGCCTGGAGCGCGACGCTCGATGACTGTGGAGGGTGAGCCGGTGCTGGCCCTCCGCAGCCTCGAGCACGGACCGGCGCACTGTCGAGTGACCCGATGGAGTCCGGGCGACCAGGACGACTGGTCGGCGCTCGTCGAGCGCACGGATCACGCGAATGTGGCGCACGCCCCCGAGTGGTTCACGGCCATTCAGCGGGCCTATGGCCACTCGCCCGTGTACCTTCAGGCGGACAAGACCAGCGGCCACCGCGCCGTCCTGCCGGCATTCCTGTTGCGAAGCCGGCTCTTCGGAAGCGTTGTCGCCTCCATGCCGTTCCTCGACGGCGGCGGCCCCTGCAGCACGGCCCCTGACCTCGATCACGTCATCGTGCGCTCGCTGATCGCCGAGGCCGGCCGTCTCGGTGCCGGGTCGGTCGAGCTTCGGTCCACCGTGAAACTCGATCTGCCGGTGCCCGTCCAGAAGGGAAAGTTCAACCTGGTCCGACCACTACCCAAGACGGCGGACCAACTCTGGCGGCAGCTCGATGCCAAGGTGCGCAATCAGGTTCGCAAGGCGGAGCGGTCGGGGCTCTCCGTCGAGTTCGGCCATCGAGAGGTCCTCGATGACTTCTACGACGTCTTTGCCGTGAACATGCGGGACCTCGGCTCGCCCGTGCACGGGCGGCAGTTCTTCGCGTCGATCCTGGACGCCTTCGGCCCCCGCGTGCGAATCGCGCTGGTGCGCCGAGACCGTGCTGTCATCGGCGGGCTCGTGGCCATCGCGTTCGGAGACACATTGGTCGTCCCCTGGGCGTCATCGTTGCGCCGCTACTTCGCACTGTGCCCCAACGTGCTTCTCTACTGGGAGACCTTGTCGCTGGCCTGCCGGGACGGGCTGACCCGGTTCGATTTCGGCCGCTCCAGCCGGGATTCCGGCACCTACCGCTTCAAGCGGCAGTGGGGCGCCGAGGAAATCCCCCTGTACAGCTATCAGATTCCTCTCAGATCCGGCGGCGAGCGCTCGCTGTCGTCCGGTGATTCGCGGGGCGCGCTCCTCGTCGCGGCATGGAGCCGCCTTCCCGTCGGCGTGACCAGACTGCTCGGCCCGCGCATTCGCAGGTATCTGACGCAATGACGACGCGCCCGCTCGGCGCTCGCCTCCCCATATTCCCGACCGAGACTTCCGTCGCGGCGCCCGCTCGTTCGGCCGCCGCTCGCTCGGCCCGGGCGCCCTGGCACCATCGTCTGCGCGTCGTGGCGTCGGTCCGGTGGCGGCTTCGCCGATCCTTCTTCGCCTTCCTGAATCGCGCCTTCGCCACGGACGACGGCAAGCAGGTCCTGGCTGCGTCGCTGAACGGACTGCTCGCCCCCCCGGCCCTGACCCTGTCGCCGGGCGCATCTTCACGACGCCAGCCCTATCCCGATCTCCCTACCGTCGCCCCCGCGCGTTCCTCGAGCGTCCGCGGCGCCGGTCCGTTGTTCATCACGGCGCGCTTCCGGACCGGCTCCACCCTGCTCTGGAACCTGTTCCGGCACGTCGAGGGACATACGGCGTACTACGAGCCCTTCAACGAACGCCGGTGGTTCGACCGGTCCCACCGCGGATCGCACACGGACGCGAGTCACCTCAACGTCACCGACTATTGGCGCGAGTACAACGGCCTCGACGGGCTGAACGTCCTGTACGACGAGGAGTGGGT
>Ga0187894_10002382_pt1 | contig 22551 bp, 22 predicted proteins | sample GBC1701081metaG_FD_136650 | JGI IMG/M metagenome (GOLD analysis project Ga0187894, IMG submission 136650) | White microbial mat communities from a lava cave in the Kipuka Kanohina Cave System on the Island of Hawaii, USA - GBC170108-1 metaG ... | reverse complement strand
TTGTGATGACGGGTCAGAACCGCCTGCGCCTACGGGCGGGTTAAGCGCGGCAAAGAAGAAACCCGCCCGTAGGCGCAGGCGGTTCTGACCTCGTCCGTCAATTGAAACTTGACTGAACACTAGGCAAACAATCCTTTGAAAATAGCTGACGAACGAATTTTTTGTGAAATTTCAGGAATCGAACCACTAAGCTGTTTCGCGTAATCTTCTGAATAACTTTTCGCGATAGCCCTTTCGATGTTGTCATCACTCGTTCCTTTTAACAAAAACTCCAAGACGGCTATGTAATCATCATTAAAATTTTCGATTCCCAGCACATTTGATTCTTTTGCCCCGTAAACACGAACCGTTGAAATTTCCGTAGTCCAATCCAAAAACTTTTCAATAGGGTCTTCGTCGGGAAAACGCTTTTTTATCAAATCGAGAATTCGCTCACAGTGATTTACATTCAACAACAGAGCCAGGAAAAATCTGTGTTCAGGTTCAGTTATCAAACCCCTGCGACCGACTATCTCCAACAATCTCTTAGTCTCTTCATAAACAGCCAAAAACTTTTCAATAACTTCACCGTGTCGTTTTCGCGCAGTCTCGAATAGCGATAAAAACCTTTCCTGTCTTGTCGTTATGCCAAGAGATTTTTCAAGATTGTTTTGAAAATCCGACCTGAAAAAATAGTCCAGAATGAAAAATGTTGTGGGCAAGTCTGCGTTTGATAAAAGCTTTTCGGCAAGAGATGACGAATCTTTGTGATTCATTCCGAACAAAATATAAAGCCCTTGCAACTTTTTCAATTGTGCCTGCTCTTTGAAAAAAGGGTTGTGTGCAACATGAGGTCTCAGATAACTGTACTGCGGCATTTTCGTTGGATTGTTTGCTGTCCTGACTGCAATTGTTACAGAGGGTCTGTCCAGATGAAACAGCGAGTGTATGTATTCCTCTCCGGCTTTGATTGGTCGAATATCGCCGGTTTCCAACAATTCGATTTCCTTTGTTTTTATATCCCCGATAAGAAAATGGTCGTTGACAGATGTTTGCGGATTGAAATCAAAAGTACTGTGAAGACTTGAACCATGCAGAACTTGAAAAGCACCTGTGAAAGCGTGTTGATGAATCGCTGTTGTGCCGTCAAGCCAATAATAAGCGTCAATAAAAAAGTGTTGCGAATTATAAAGTGTTATCGGGGCATTGCTGAAATTCGCCTCAACATCACGCTGTTCGGGAAAGTTGTATTGCGTAAATACCCATTCCAAAATCTCCCAAGCATTAACCTTTGACACCAGGTTTGCGTTTGCAAACGCGGTGACTGCAACACGGGGAAAATCATCTTCGTTGTAGTTAATTTCGCGCCAGGTTTTCTCAATCTGTTCGCCAAGTTCCTGAAAAATTTTCATCTGTTTTTAAGCCTTCATAGATTTGTAATGCGGCGACAAGCCATAGCACATCAGACTACGTATTTTTTTTTGTAATTAGTTTTCTAAAAAAACTTCTCACGCGCAAAAGATAAAACCCAGTTTGATAAAGCAATCGGGGAGTTTCGTTAAAATAACCATTTAAGAAAATCGTAGATTGAATAGGATTTGGCGGAAATCGTTTTCTTGCGGATTTAATAAAGCTCAAAGGTTTTTTTAACTCTAAAAATAACGAGGGATGCGGGTATATTCTTTCTCTTGTCGGTTTGTCCCATTCTTTCAGGATTGCCCGTATCAACCATTTTGGAATCTTTAAGTTTTTTATATCTTCAGGAACGCCTTCTAATTCAACACCAAACATCTCGCCTGAAAGTTTTATGGCGCAGGCAATCCAATGTGAACGTGTATGGTTTGCGCCCAAACATATTTTCCAATCAAAGTTTTTCGGGCGAGATTCAAGCAACAATGCTATATCGCAAAGCCCCGTAAATCTCACGCATCCGTCGTGTAACCAGTGATAACAAACGATTCTTAAAAGGTCTTCATGCGACAAAACGCGAACCTGAGTTTCGCCAAATTTTACAAGTATGCTTCTCGAAAAGACATCGTCGAATGTGGACTCGTCCAAATACCCTGTTCCCTTTTGTAAGTCCAGGTAAAAATCTTCTGCCGCTTCTTTCAAAAAGAGTTTCTGTGCCAAGTCATATTTGTCGGGCGGGATAAAAAAATCTACGTCGGAATAATGACGCATTGCATTATCGGGAAAAAATCGCGCAACAGACCAGCCTTTAATGAGAATCGGTTCAATATCGTGTGAGCGAAAGAGATTAAATGCGCGTTGCATCGCCATTTCGCGCATCTTCACACGGAGTTTTACAAACCTGTAAGCCTGATGAAATTTTTCCGCACAATCAGTATCACGAAAAGAAGAAAGGCGGACTCGATACCAAGCAAGTCCGCCTGTTCCTAATTCGATTAAAATTGGTGTTATATACTCTAGTTCTTCCTTGGTTATGTCAGGAGAATCGGTTTGTTCTCTCCACGAATGTCTTAGGAATTTGACCAACAGGTTACTTAGAGATTGTTCATTGCTGTAATCCTTCACTTCTGGACAAAGAAAAAAAACTCTTAAATACAGGTGCCGGGGCCACCGGGAGTGTCACAGTTACATGGCGGGTTACAAGTACCGCCCACTCCACACGGCACTAATGCACATGAAGCGTTCGCCATCGCTGTCGGAACTATTATCGAAGCCACAACCGGTAAGGCTATCGCGGACGCAATACCGACTCTTTTCATTACTTCACGACGCGATATGTGTGGAAGTGAAACGGGTGATTCTTTTTTCTTTTCCAACAAATTAAATTTTTCAAGTTGATTCAACGCCAACAAAACTACATCTTCGCTTACAGTTGCCTGTAAATCCCGTGATGCAAAACGTGTGATTTGTGACAAATCGTTTTTGCCGTTGCAGTTTTGCCAGACAACAGCCGCAGTCAGATTCAAACAGTGTGCTTTGTGCGCGGTTAAATCATAGACGAGAACCTCGTCTGCCATTTGTTCGATAATTAGCTTCTCTTTTCTGGCTAACGGCACGAACTTTTGATTAGTTTTCTCCATGCGCCCTCCCAAGTAAAATACTTGCGTTAATAATTTAATGAGCTGTGTTTTGTAACTAGATTGCAGATGTCCTTTTGCGGACATTGAACTAAGACTTCAAGAAAGCATCTGTAAAATCGCCTGAGCCGTTTGTTTGGCTTCACCGCGTTTACTTTTTAGAACGGTTGCCCGCGATGCTACTTGATTCAGCGTTGATAATGCAAATTTTGGTTGGCGTCTGGCAGAAACTACATGAACAAGCATTTCCAAAGCACCTCTGCCTTCAGTAAGAACTCTCGGACGCCAAAGTCCGTTTCTTTTATAATCTGTTACGACAACCAATGCAATAGGCAGAGGCTTTTTTCCAGCTTTTGCACCAAATTTTTCTACTGCATATTCGGTCTGCCTGCTGTTTCCGTTTTCTCTTATCGAGAGCGTCTTTGGATACGGATATGTTAATCCGTTCTTATCCAAAACCGCGTATTCATCCGAATAATACGTCGCTCCGGCTTTAATCAGTTCTGTAACCAAAGTGGTTTTTCCGCTGTGGCTACTGCCCGGAATGACTATGGCTTTGCCTTTCCAAGCGACAACGCCCGCGTGTATGAAAACTCTTCGCTTGGTAAATTCGGCTACGCGCAGACGTAACATTGATTCAAGTGTGTCAAACAGCTCATCATCTTTCATTGTCCGAATCAGACGTACAGAACCGTTATAAAGAAGATGATGCCGACGAAAATTCGGTGGCGGCGCATCAACACCTATGAAAAGCGAAAAGAGATGATCAACTACGGGCGAATCAATCAGTGTTGACTCAAGCGGAAGAACTTTTTTAACTCTTTTTAATACTTTCGGGTTGTTTGTTCTTACACCGACCGTCACACCCTGACACTTAAATGCCAATCCGTCTGTCCATCCCAAACGGTCAACTTTACTCATACAGACTGACTCGGTTGGGAATCTTGGAATCTGTTTCTTTGCCATCTACTACTAACGATAAAACACCAAATGCTTTTATTTCTTTAATTATTAAAAACCTTTCGCAAGCTAACATTTCACCTATGCTTCGTCAACAAGAATGATTATCATTTTTTCCGTTTTTACTCAGATGAAACCGGCAATTTAAGCTTAATGGCTTGACCGCTCTATAATCATCTTGCTATTTTGCCTCTGACATTTTTTTTGAAGGGGAGTAGAACAACCCTTTAGGTCTGTTGAAGTCGTCAGGACGATTGCTCGCCAGGCAGTCCGGCTCATCAGCTAAGTGTTCGAGACCTTTTGCGGCATTTCTTTAATGCTCGCAAAAGGTCTTTTTCTTTTGCGTGAGAGCGGAGGTCTAAAAATGGGTGAAGCAGTTGCTGAATTTCTGATTGAATTGGTTCTTAACATTGTCTGCGAAATTCTTTGGGCAGTAATCGAGGGAATTCCAGATTTCCTTTCTAACTTAACCGACAAACTTTCATCAATCCACCCAAGCAAACCCAATCCAAGTTCATCGGATTACGCGGCTGAACTACGGGTAACAAAAAGGCTTTTCTAATTATTTGAACAAGGAGGATTAACAGAGATGAATATTTCACTTTTCCCTTTCGCTGAATACTGGTGGTTTTATGCAGGGTTTACATTTTTTGTTCTACTCTTGCTGGCCCTTGATTTGGGCGTCTTTCATCGTAAAGCGCACGCAGTTTCTTTCAAAGAAGCTGCTACATGGAGCATCGTGTGGATAACGCTTGCAATGCTTTTTAACGCGGGGCTTTATTACTACGCCGATTGGAAGTTTGCACAAGATTCGCGCCTTTTGGCGATTCCGGGTTTTGACCCGGGCGCAAATTCCTGGCGCGTAGCGTTGGAGTTTTTATCGGGTTATATCGTTGAAAAAGCACTGTCGGTTGATAACATTTTCGTTTTCGTGATGGTCTTTAGTTATTTCGCAATTCCGGCAAAATATCAACACCGAATTCTCTTTTACGGCATCATCGGGGCATTGATTTTCCGTGCCGTCTTTATAGCACTCGGTTCACAGTTGATGCAGTATCATTTTGTTATTTATATCTTCGGGGCATTCCTCATAATCACGGGAATCAAGATGATGTTCGCACCTGAAAAAGAGGTTGAGCCTGAGAAGAATTTGCTGATTCAGTTGTTTAAGCGATTCATGCCCGTAACTTCTGATTTAAGAGGTCAAAGATTTTTTTTCAAGCAAAATGAAAGGATTTATGCGACGCCCCTTTTTATCGCATTGTTGTTTTTAGAGATGACCGACATCATTTTTGCTGTTGATTCTGTTCCTGCAATTTTCGCTTTGACAGACGAGCCATTGATTGTCTTTACATCAAACATCTTTGCGATTCTCGGACTTCGTGCGTTGTATTTTATGCTTGCAGGTGCGGTTGATAAGTTTCATCTTCTTAAATACGGCTTATCTGTCGTACTTGTTTTCGTAGGCTTAAAGATGGTCTGGCTTAATGATTGGTTTAGCGGGAAATTTCCTATAAGCTGGTCGCTCGGTTTTATTTTGGGCGTGCTTGCAATTTCGGTTTTCGCATCGTTGATGTTTCCGCAAAAAACGAATGTGGATAGTTCGTCCGCAACATAAATTGAACAAAATGAATGAGTCTGCCTCCCGGTTATCTTAACCGACAAGTCGCGCCCATTCTTCTAATGTAAGAGTTTCGGCGCGTCGTTGCGGTTCAATCATGGCGGCGTTGAGTAAGTTTTCAACGCCGCCTTTTTCTTCAAACTTCGCAAGCAAATCTTTCGGCGCATTTCTAAGATTATTGAAAATCGTCTTACGCTTTTGCGCGAAACCCGCGCTTAAAATCTTCCGAAATAAATGCTCGTTTTTTATCTCAATACTTTTTTTCATTTCAAAACGAGCAACCGAACTCCAAATCTTTGGCACAGGTCGAAAACTTCGCGGTGAAACATCAAACAACTTTTCAGTTTCGCAATAAGCTTCAACAAGTACGGAAAGAAACCCGCGCTCATGTTCGCCGGGATTTGCAATGATTCTTTCCACAACTTCTTTCTGCAACATTAAAATCATGTCGCTGATGCTTTCACGTTGTTCTATAAAATTTTGAAGAATTGCTGTTGAGATGTAATAGGGAAGATTTGCAACAATACGCGATTTTTTTTCATTTCTGACCAGGCTTTGAAAATCAACATCAAGAGCGTCGGCTTCGATTAACGTGAAATTGTCTTTCGATTCAAATCGCGCTTTCAGAAGAGGAATTAAATCTTTGTCATATTCAATCGCGATAACTCGCGCAGATGTTTCGACAAGCTTTTCTGTCAAAGCACCTTGCCCTGCACCTATTTCTATAATTGTTTCGTTTTCCTGAGGCGAGACTTCATTGACGATTTCTTCGATGACATTTTCATCAATAAGAAAATTCTGACCGAAACGCTTTTTCGGACGAGGCGTTAAATGTTTATTCACCATCCCCCATCCTTTATCTCTCATCCCTTAGGATAACCCGTTACCTCTATGTCACTCTCATGTTGTCTTATCTCAACATAGCTCAACTTGTTGGCGTTTGCTAACCGAACCACGCCTGTGCCACCGATTGCCGACGGAGAATCTTTTCCGCCAATTAACATCGGTGCGATAAAGAAACTAACTTTATCAACAAAACCTGCGTCAAGAAACGCACCTGCGATTTGTGATCCGCCCTCAACAAAAAGGCTTTGCAAATTACGTTTTTTTAATTCTCTGAAAATATAGTTCAAATCACGCCCGCCGCCTGGCTCAAAAATGATTTCTATACCTTCATCTTCAAGCGATTGAATTTTTTCTCTGTCTTGGTTGTCTGAAAAAATTATAGTAGGAATTTCTTTTGACGTTCTGGCTAATTTTGAATCCGGCGATAAACGTAAGCGACTATCTAGGATTAATCGAACAAGTTTTCTTCTACGCTCTTTTCCTGAACGGTCTGTCAGTGTGGGGTCGTCCGCCAAAGCTGTTCCTGAACCTATCAAAATTGCATCGTATTCATGCCGTAATTCATGAACGCGACGAAGTGAAGCCTCGCCCGTAATCCAACGCGAATCACCTGCTCTTGTTGCAATCTTTCCGTCAAGCGACGAAGCCATTTTCAAATGCACAAACGGACGCCCTTTACGGAAGTAGCAGTTGTATTTTTCGTTAAGTCGTTCAGCATCCGTTTCAAGCAACCCGACCTCAACTTGTAATCCCGCTTCGCGTAATCTCTCAAAACCTTTCCCTGAAACAAGCGGATTCGGGTCTTCAATCGGACAAACAACGCGCCTTATCCCGGCGTTGATTAAAGCCTCTGTACAAGGTGTGGTTCGTCCGTGATGCGCGTGCGGTTCGAGCGAAACATAAGCCGTTGCGCCAACGGCTTTCCCGCCTGATTCTTCAAGCGCGATGATTTCAGCGTGACGAACTTTGTCGTAAACGTAAAAACCTTCGCCAACGGCTTCGCCTGCATCCGTAACAATCACACATCCGACAAGTGGGCTTGGGCTTACCTGCCCTATGCCTTGTGCCGCCAATTCAAGTGCGCGTTTTGCAAATTTTATGTCGAGTTCTTTATTCAAGATAAGAGTCCAAAGTCCAAAATCCAAAGTTCGATGTCCCAATGTCTAATTTGACTTCAGACTCGGGACATCGAACTTGAGGCTAATTAAACAAGCCGTTTACATATTGCTCAGGCTCAAAAACAACAAGGTCATCAACCTTTTCGCCGATGCCCACATAACGAATCGGCAAACCCAATTCTTTTGAAATTGCAACGGCAATTCCGCCTTTTGCTGTGCCATCGAGTTTCGTCAAAACAATTCCTGACACATTCGCTGTTTTCATAAACTGACGCGCTTGCTCCAAACCGTTCTGTCCCGTCACGGCATCAATAACCAGAAGCGTTTCGTGCGGTGCGCCTTCAACTTCGCGCCCCGCTATTCGCTTCATCTTTTCTAGTTCAGCCATCAAATTTGCTTTGTTGTGAAGCCTTCCCGCTGTATCAACAATCAAAACATCCGCGTTACGGGCTTTTGCGGCTTTCAACGAATCGAACAATACAGCCGCCGGGTCAGTTCCCTGCTTTTGTTGAATCAACGGCACGCCCGTCCTTTCCGCCCAGATTGCGAGTTGGTCGGATGCGGCGGCGCGAAATGTATCAGCCGCACAAATCAAAACATCATTACCTTCATTCTTAATTCTCTGTGCGAGTTTTCCAATCGTCGTTGTTTTGCCTACGCCGTTGACGCCAACAATCATCATTACATATGGCGAAGCGTTCACATTTGAATCTATTTCAGACGCAACACCGTCTTTTTTCGACTTGTGAAGAATATCCAAGAGTTCTTTTTTCAGTGCGGATTTCAGTGCATCAATGTCATTGATTTGTTTGCGGTCAATCCCGCGACGTACCGTTTCGAGAATCTCCATTGTGGTCGAAATACCTATATCAGTGCTGATAAGTGCTTCTTCCAATTCGTCAAGAAGTTGCGCGTCAATCTGTTTACGACCTTGAAAAACATTATCGAGTTTTGACGAAAGTGAATCTCTTGTTTTTTCTACCGCACGTTGAAATCGTGTGCTGAACTCACGTTCCAGGGCTTCCTCTTCGGCTTTTAACTCCTCGATTGATTTGTCTAAACCAAGTATCGAAGATGAATGCGAAAATCCTTCTTCCTCTTTTTTATTGCGTCTCCAAAAACGAAATGCCATCTGTTTCTTATTAGTCCTTAAAAATAAATCTGAATCGAAACGCGGGATTATAAGAGTCCCAAGTCTAAAGTCCAAAGTCCAAAGTCATTTTCTTATGAATGACTTTGGACTTTGGACTTTAGACTTGGAACTAATTTACTAATCGGTTTCTATTCCGAGTTTGTCTGAACTCTTGAAAAGGGCTAATCCCAACAGACAGGCAATTACCAGATACGTATAGTAAGTCAATGCGCTTTCTATTAAGTTCTTAGGTATGTTTCCAAACGGTGGCGTAGAGAACGGCATTGTCACTATCGCCACAATGATGTTCATTGCCCCTGCAATTATGGCGATTACAATATACATTCCAAACGCCTTGAAATAGGTCAACCCCATTCGCTTCATCGTGTCTATGCCTACAAGCGGATTTATTGTCGAAAGAAAATCCTGTGTATATCCTGCAACTGTCAAAGCCATTGGATAATAGAAAATTGCCCAGATAAATCCCACCAAAGCCAGAATCATTATCGGTACAGACCTTTTTACCATCTCACGCACGTAGTATGGCATTGCGCCTTGTTTTTTATCATTGGGAAAGCCGTCATCACCATAACTCTTAGGAGCCTCAAAGCCTTTTTCGGATTGTGCTGACGGGTCACTTATATCTCTAAACTCGCGGCTTTGTTCAGATTCCTGCATCTGTTTTTGCATTTCCGCTGTTTGTTGTTGAGCGACTTTCATTCCTGTATCCATTACTGTCCATATAAGAAGTACTATCGCCAAGATAAACGGTCCCCAACTTATGAATGTTGCTCCGAATCCCAAAAATCCGGGTTTGAACAAATCCTCAAAGATTCCGTTGTCACCGATATTGGCAATAAAATTTCTGTCCATTCTTCCCCAAGCGACTTGGCGAATAACAACAACCACACAACCGAACAGAATCATGTTTGCAATTATCCAACCGAAAAGTCCTCCGAAAAGAAAAATCGCGTAAACCAAAGCTCCGCCGATAAACGCCGCCGGAAACTTAAATGGATAAGCCAAAGCTCTGCCTAAATCCTCCAGACCAAAGCCCTGGCTCTTCATGTTATTGAGTTCGCTTTTCTTTTTCAACTGCTCGTATGATTTGCAAATATCGCCGCAAGCAGGGCAAATCATCACATTGACGCCCATCTTTTTAGGACAAGCGACACAGAATAAATTTGAACACATTCGACAGATATATTTCGCAATTGTCTGAGGATGGTTCATACAACAACCTGACATCACTATCGGTGGCGGAGGAATTTGCCAACCCGGGTTTTGCTGTTGATAATGTTGATTTCCACTCTGTGCCTGATAATTAGCCGTTTGATAAGTATTGCCGTTCACGCCCGCGTGATACGGGTTATCGGTATTACCGACATTTGAAACAGTGTTTGCCGGCTGTGGGTTAGTTGCCTGTGGGTTAAATGATGCAGTCCCTGATGGCTGTTGAACAACAGATGGTACAAATTGTTGTGCGACGGGTGGTGGAAATTGAGGCTGACCCATTTGAGTTTGCCCACGGAAAATCCGTATCAAGGTCGGAACTTTTCCGGCTTCAATCCAGTTTCGTCCCTCCTTTCGCACTGAGTCTGTCGGATGAAAACATCCTTCCGCGTGCCATTGAACCAAGGTGTTGAAGTCCGCTTCGTAAATCTGCCCCTCAACCATTACCTGCCATATTTCTCTTTGTTGTTGCATGGATTATTTTCCTCTTTTCATTTCAAGAAGATTGTTTTCTACCTTGTTATCGGTTTCATCGTTGATGATGAGAAAATTTATCAAGACGTGGGAGAAGTCACTTTGATATTGCTTTGTTGAAGTGTAATTCGATTTTGAGGCGGAATCGGCAATTGAGGCTGTGCCTGTTCTTCTGTTTGAGTTTTCTCCTGGGGCTGTACTTGAGTTGGTACGCTTGTTGTTTGCGAACGGCGTTTGAGTTTTACGGAACCTTCGCGAATTTGACCTTCCTCACAAGCCGCTTCCAATGCTTCAACCACACGGGTGTCATACCGGGTTCCGATATAGCTTCTAATTAATTTCAAAGCCTCTTCGAGTTTTAAGGCACGCGAGTATGGTCTGTCTGTTGTCATGGCATCGAATGTATCCGCTACGGAAACAATCCGCGCCATCATGGGAATATCGTCGCCTCGCAAACCTTGAGGATAACCACGCCCGTCCATCATCTCATGGTGCATATACATTCCGGGCAAGAAATCGCGCATCGCCGGAATCTGCGACATAATTTTATATCCCTTCTGCGGATGTTGTTTCATTATGTCGTACTCTTCGGTTGTGAGCGCAGCAGGTTTTTTCAAAATCTTGTCGTCAATGCCTATCTTTCCGACATCATGCAGTAAGGCACTGATACGGATTTTTTCTACTTCTTCGTCATCCATCCCCAAGCGTTCTGCGATAGCAACCGAAAAACGGGAAACTCTTTCGGAATGTCCACGCGTATAAGGGTCTTTGCCGTCAATTGCCGCCGCCAAAGATTTAACCGTTCCCAAAAAGAGCTGTCGGTTTTCATCGGATGCACGTTGAATATCAGCAATGTAACGCTCAACTTTCTCTGCCATCACATTGAACGAATCGCTTAATGCTCCAAGTTCGGTTCGGCTCTTTACGTCTATTCTTTGTGTGAAATCGCCCGATGCAATTTTTCCCGCGACTTCCGACAAAGCCTGAACGGGACTCGTAAGCCCTTTGGCTGAAACAACGCCAATTAAAAGTACAAAAAATGCCGCAATAAGACTGATAATAAAGACCTGTCGGCGCATATCCGTGACGGAAGCGAGAGCTGCACCTTCATCCTGAATCGCAATTACCCCAAGTGCATAATTATCTCCAAGCTGTGCCGTTGCATATGAACCCAGCATCTCTGCCTTTTCGCCGTCATCGCGCAAAGCTATAAACGGAGCAAGCGCGGCGGCTGTCTTTGTCCCTTCTTCCAGCCAATCCTGAACGACCTTCAAATGCGTCATGGGTTTTTCAGAAAAAGCCACACGCTGGTCAGGGTGAGCAACAGCTCGCCCGTCATGGTCAATTACAAAAATGACGGGTAAACCTGCGTCTAAAAGCTCTTGTTCGCTTTTTGAGGTAGGTTGTTGAACCGATTTGAACACATCTTGGAAAGAGATTATCGCTACAACTGCCGCAATAACCTGCTCGCCGTTTTCGCCACCCATTACCGGCGCGGCGATTGTCATTCCCATCTCTTGCCCAGAATGAATTACCTGTGGGCGACTAAATACAAGCCCGCGTCCGTTAATTTTAGAAAGAACTTCCCCGATGCGTTCTTCAACTTCTTGAAACTTAATTACGTCAGGCTGAAATGCCCTGTGAGATTTACCGGAAACAGGTTCGATTGACAATGCAATCATGTTAGGGTCGTCTTGCAGAGTCTTTTGAAGACGTGAATCCGCACCATCACCCAGAATCACGCTTTCACTTCCGGCAAGTTCAAACGCACGCGCCAAACCGCTGACAACGTCACGATAACGCTGTCCGTAAAGTTCAATCTGCCGCGCTTTATCTTGCACAAGTTGAGCTTGATAACGCCCTTCAATTGCACGCAATTCTTTCGCACTCCTGCCCGACAAAGACCACCCCGCCAAGCCAAGTGGCAAAAGCCCTACGACCAGAAGCGTTCCCAAAACAATATAAACCAGGCGTATTCGCATTGTGTGCTCGGATACCTTGAATAACGGGGCTAAAAGGTTACGTGCAAAAATAAGCACGGCTTTATCGGAAGGAATCTGGGGTTAAATTGAAAACTTTCAATCAAAACCCGCTTCTTATAGTACAGAAGCAGGGAAATCAAAGTCAACATTGTTAGTACAAGTTAAACAAAAAGTTTTTTGATTTGATTGATTTTCACCTGATTTTGAAAAAACTCTTGATTTTATGGCTTAATTTTGTTTTAACTTTCGCAGACCGAATCGAAACTATCCGCGTCTAAATCGTTGTAAGCGTTGAACCAATGAGAGCGAAACGCTGCAATTGTTGAACAAAGAACTCGCGGAAACCGGGACCCGAGGGAATGTATTTATCACTGAGCGACGAGCAAATCGTTGAACGCGCATTGGATGGAGAACCAGAGGCTTTCGGCGAAATTGTTCGTCGTTGGGAACGGCGCATTTACGCCCTTTGCTACGGGATTTTAATGCGCGAAGAGGATGCGCGTGATGCTTCGCAGGAAACATTTCTTTCGGCTTTCAAAAATTTGCGCGGGTTTAGAGGCGAAGCAAAAGTCTCTTCTTGGTTACATCGCATAGCTGTCAATCAGTGCATAACGCGGCAAAGGCGTGCAAAGGTTCGCGGCGAGGCATCGCTCGATGACGAGCATGAAAAAGACGAGGCATCGTTTTTTACCCCGGCGATGAAATCTCCTGCCCGAATGGCAGAACATGGACAAAAAACCGAAGCCATTCGTCTGGCAGTTAATTCCCTGCCGCCCGAATTGAGGCAGGTAATTGTTATGAAAGAATTTGAGGAGATGACGTTCCAAGAGATTGCCGACGCTTTGGATTTGCCGCTGAGCACGGTTAAGAGTCGGCTTTACACGGCGTTGAAGCAGTTGCGAATGCGCCTTGATAAATTGTCCCTTGAAGTGGTTTAGGATAACGGAAATGAGTAAACAAATTTGTCCCCAATCAGAAAGTTTGGTCGCTTATCTTTACGACGAGGCGGACGTTAAAGAAAAAATTTCTTTCGAGCGTCACCTCTCGTCTTGTGATTCGTGTAGCGAAGAGTTAACGGCTTTCGGTTTTGTCAGAAGTTCGGTTAAAGAATGGCGTGATGATTTGATGAGCACAATCGTTACAAAACCCATTGCGCCATTGGTTACACAAGAGAGAAAGCGTTCTGCACTTGTAGCGATTCGTGAATTTTTCTCGCTTTCGCCTTTGTGGTTACAAGGCGCGACAGCGGTTGCGGCGATTGCTTTGATTGCCCTTCTCGCGTTTGTCGCTTTGCAAATGTTCGGTAACAAGAACCAACAACCGACCATGGCAGAAAAGGAAAAACCAAGTGTTGTAAACCCGTCTCCCCAATTGCCCAAAGAGAATGACAATCAAGACGAAAAAGTTGCACATCAGCCGGAGAAGAAAGATGACACCAACATTGTTGATAATCCGTCTCCAAAAGGTGAAAACAAAAGGAGCTATAAGCCGAAAACCAACCGCAATACCGAAACAGCAAAACATCAAAACAAACGCCGTGTTCCCAAACAACAAACGCCGCGCTTGAGTGATGAAGAGATAATCGGCGATGATGTGGCTTACAATGCAGTAGATGACTCTTTGCGTCTATCGTCATTGTTGGACAAAATAAACCCGAACAATAACTAAGGATTTAGCGAGATGAAATTAATGCCCTACAAATTAGCAGGATTTACCGCGAGTTTTTCATTCGCGCTTCTTTTCCTGCTTTTTTCTTCTATCCCCGTTTCGGCGCAAAATGAAAATATGCCTACGCCGTCGCCTTGCGGAGACCCTAACAAACCTCTTCAACAACGAACGCTCGATGAAATTCTGTGCTTAACGCCCGAACAACGACTTCAAATCCGTAATATCAACGAAAGCGTAAAAGACCAGACACAAATGGCACGTCGTCGCCTTCAATTCGCGCAACGCGCTTTGGACGAGGCTATCTACGGCGACAATACTGCTGATGATGCAACAATTGAACAGCGAGCAAAAGATTTGGGCGAGGCACAGGCTGAGATAGCCCGTCTTCGTGCCACAACAGATTTGAAAATTCGCCGTATTTTGACTCAAGAGCAGATAAGACGTTTTCGTTTCTGGCGAGAATGGAAAGCACGTCAAGAACGAAACAGGTTATTAAGACAGCAAAACCAGCAACAAATGAACAAACAGCGTCCCAATAATAATCTGCCAAAACGAAACAATCTCAAACAAGATGTAAAACGACCCTAAGCCGTGTAACAACGACAACAAAGAAGCCGAACAAACCTAAAGGTTGTTCGGCTTTATTATTTATTTATTAGATTGCTTGACGGGCTTTGCTTTATTAACGCAGAATTGAATTGCTTTTCATAAACTGCGTTGGCGAGTTCTCTTGTCCTAATTTTGTCTTAACGCGCCGCGCAAGATACGAGTTCTAATCAAGGTTTGGAGGCGTAATTCAAAGCTTCTAACGACTTTGCCGTATTTATGTGCATGGTTGTTTGCTAACGACTCTACTAATGAGCTTCATCAAACGCGGCGTTTACGATTTACAAGAAACTACATTGCTGACGGCTCGCGCATTTGGCGGCGTACTCCGTCGTCCTCGATATGTACGTGAAACCATCAAGCAGATGGATATTATCGGCGTAGGTTCATTGACAATTATTTTGTTGACGGGATTTTTTACGGGCGGTGTTTTGACAATTCAAACTTATCCGACTCTTGCCTACTACGGACAACAAAAACAGACGGGCTACTTGGTTGCGATTTCTCTCATACGCGAACTGGGTCCGGTATTGACGGCATTGATGGTCACGGGGCGTGTCGGTTCTGCAATTACAGCCGAACTCGGCTCGATGAAAGTTTCAGAGCAAATTGATGCGATGCGTGCGCTTGGCACAGACCCGATTAAAAAACTTGTAACGCCGCGCATGTTTGCCCTGCTACTCACTTTACCTATGCTTACTGTAATTGCGGACGTTGTCGGTATCTGTGGTGGCGGTGCGGCGGCAACTACGATTTATGGTCTGCCTTTTGGAACTTTCTTCTCCGCGGTTCGTGACGGTATAACATCCAGCGACATCATCGGAGGCGTAATTAAGCCGATAGTATTTGCAATCATTATTGGTTCTATTGCCTGCTATAAAGGTTTGAATACAGATGGCGGGACTGTCGGCGTCGGACGAAATACCACAAGTTCGGTTGTAACGTCTTCGATTATTGTTATTGTCGCAGATTTCTTCTTGGCAAAACTTTTACAGGTGATTTTTGGTTCATCGGTACCGAAATAAAGCTAGAACTTAAAAAGAAAAATGGATTCAGCAGTAACACAAGATTTGCACGCTCCACGCACGCTTGATTTACGTGTCAGCGAAGACGCCGCCGAATCAACCTTTGCAGAGGTTGATGATTTGAATCGTGCCATCCCTGCGATTGAATTTCGTGACGTACATCTTGCGTTTGATGACAGAAAAATTCTTGATGGTTTGAGTTTCAAGGTGATGAAAGGCGAAACAAAACTTATCTTGGGCGGTTCGGGTTGCGGCAAATCAACCACAATTAAACTCGTACTCGGTCTTCTTAAACCGGATTCCGGTCAGATATTTGTTGATGGCGAAGACATAACACACTACAACGAAGCCCAGATGAGGCGAGTACGTCAAAAAATCGGCATGATTTTTCAAGAGGGTGCGCTTTTCGATTCGCTTTCTGTTTACGACAATGTCGCGTTCAAACTACACGAAAAAGGTGTGCCGGAAGAAGAGGTCGAACAAGAGGTGGTTCGTATGTTGCGCTTCGTAAATCTCGAACACGCAATAGATAAGATGCCGAGCGAATTGTCCGGTGGTATGCGTCGCCGCGTTGGTATTGCGCGTGCCCTTGTCGGAGGTCCTAAGATTGTTATGTTTGACGAACCGACGGCGGGACTTGACCCGCCAACTGCCAGAACGATTTGCGAACTCGCAATGAAATTGCGAGACCTTGAAGACGTTTCTTCCATATTCGTTACGCATGAGATGAACAACCTTTCTTATCTGTCGAGTGAGTATGCCGTCGTCAATGAAATGGGCGATGTAGTTTATGAACCTGAAGGTGAACGTCTTTGCTTAATCAACACAAAGGTTTTGATGATGCGTGACGGACAGGTTATCTTTAGCGGCACAGACGAAAAATTGCGTAAGGCAGAAGATACATATATTCAAAAATTCTTGCGCGGACACTGATGAAATTGGCGATTTACGATTGCCGATTTAATTTATTGAGAAAAACAATCGGCAATCGCAAATCGCCAATTAAGATGGGGGATTTATGGCTAGAGCAAAAAGAAACATGGGTTGGAAAGATTTAAGGGTCGGCATTTTTATTTTGGGCGCGATTGGGCTCTTGATTTTTTTGATTCTGAACGCTTCCGGTGATTTTAATCCGTTTAGCAGAAAGCTCAGATTAAAAGCGCAATTCAACAGTGCTGACGGATTACGCGTAGGTTCGGAAGTGCGTCTTGCTGGCGTTCGGGTCGGTAAAGTTGAAGAGGTAAAAATCCTTCCGCCTTCGGGTGATGCTGAGGGCAACAAAGTCGAAGCTACACTTGTTGTGGACGGGACGATTGACGGGAAACCTGCAAACGAAAGAATCCGCTCAAACTCAAAAGCACAACTTGTTGCCCCGAGTTTCCTGAGCGATGACAAAGTAATAAACATCACCCCGGGAACAAATGCCGGTATTCAGGTCAAAGAAGGCTTTACGCTTGAATCAACAGCAGCAAATACATTCACTGACATTGCTTCGAGCGGAAACGATTTAGTGGGACGACTTAACAAGGTTGCTGACCAGGTAAACAGCATCACTAAAAAGATAAATGAGGGCGAAGGCACAATCGGACGCGCCGTCAATGATGAGGCACTTTACAACAATCTGAATGCGACCATCAGAGACCTTCAAGACGTAACACAAAAAATCAAAGCCGGAGAAGGTTCTGCCGGAAGATTCCTAAATGACCCGGCACTCTACAATAATCTGAACGACACAACACTAAAGCTTCAAGCAATCGCAAACGATTTACAACAAGGAAAAGGAACAGCAGGAAAACTCTTTACGGACGACGCTCTTTACAATGACGCACGTGTCACGATAAATAAATTCAACAGTACTATAGATGAATTAAAGGGGATGATTGCAGAAATCAAAGCCGGACGCGGAACTGCGGGAAAATTTGTAACAGACGAAGCTCTTTACAACGACTCACGTGCTGCAATCAATCGCCTGAATGTGACAGCAGAAAGAATTGATAAAGTCGTGGCGGCGGCAGAACGCGGAGAAGGTACGGTCGGAAAACTTTTGAAAGACGACCAGCTTTACAATAATTTGAACCAATTCACGGGCGAAGGTACAAAGATGATTTACGACATTCGCCAAAACCCCAAAAAGTATCTGACCATCAAGCTTGAACTTTTCTAATCATAACTTTTCCGTTTTGTAATAAGAGCAAGAGTCTGTTTAAGTTAATAGGCTCCTGCTTTTTTGTTTTCCGTTATTTTTCCGCCGCAAAATAAGTTCGGGCGGCAATAATTTGAGAAAACATCCATACAACAACGCGAATTTTAACTTCTGTGATGATTAAATGCGTGAATGAACCAACCGACGGAGACGGTCAGAAAATAGAACATCTATCTTTTGAGGCTCGATAACTGCCGTAACTTCTCCATTACCATATGAAGGATGTACGACGATTTGACCAATACGATATACACGCGATTGGTCATATGGAATTCCCGTCTTGTCTGTTGAACGGGCTTTTACCGAGGTTGTATCGCTTTTGTATCTGCTTCGCGTGTTACATTTTGGGCATTCGACACGTGAAACTTGATTGGTTTTTGTTACAAGTACAACTATGTGACCACGTTCTTCGCCACAAGTATCACAAAATTTTTCAACACGGTCGCCTACTCTATAAGTAACTTTTTCCATAACACTTAGCTCTTTCAATTGTTCAGACTTTTCACTGCGTAAAAAATAATCAGCGACACCAATTTCATTTTGGTATCGCTGATTATTTAATAGATATTACCAACGCGATGAACGGTTGCCACCGCCGCCGTTTCGTCCACCGAAACCGCCGCGTCCTCTGTTACCGCCACCACCGCCGCTACGTTCTTCTCTAGGTTTAGCTTCATTAACAACTAAACTTCTGCCATCCACTTCTTTGCCATTGAATTTGCTGATGGCATCGTTTCCGTTTTCTTTTGTAGCCATCTCAACAAATCCGAATCCGCGTGAACGACCAGTGTCGCGGTCTTCGACAACAGCGGCGGATTCGACTGTTCCAACTTGAGAAAACAAATTTTGCAAATCTTCACTCGAAGTTTGAAACGAGAGATTGCCTACATATAATTTAACTGACATCGTAAATATCTTCCTCTCCTCTTTATAGGAGTATCAAGAGAAGCTTTGAATCAAAGTGGCTTGGTGAAACGATGGCACAACGGCTGGCGTTCGGATGCTCTGATGAGCGGCTTCTAAAACTAATCTTAGACAACTCTCGCACTATCCAAAAAACCGCCATCTCAACAGGCTGGGTAGCTCACCGCCGGAGTGGAAAGAAGGTCTATCTGTTTTTGAGAGTACGCTACTTCCCCCGATATAGCAATGCGTTTAAGGAAAGCGATGAAGAAAAGTTAAAACCTTCCAAGTTATTTTGAACTTGGAAGGCTTTAACTTTTATAGAGGAAACTGTCTCTATCTTCTATCTTGCCGCGTTTGCGTTCATGTTTGCGTTTCGTGATGAATCTGATGTTTGTGCAGGGTCACGCATTCCGCTTGTGTGACACCAACCTGTTTTGTGTCCCAAATTGTTTGCGCCTGAAAGTTGTCCTTTTGACTGTTCCACAACACCGTCTTCGGGATCACCCAAGAAAACATCCGTAGCCAGGTTGCAATAGTCATATCGCCACCAAACATCTGTAAACGAAGTAGTGTGGTAATAAACCTTTGCACGCGCCCATGAAGGAATGCCTGATAACCAAGCCGCCGCGCCGCCGTAAGACAAATCATAATTCGAGCCGCAACCTGCGCCGAATATCTGACCGAGCAGAGCTAAGTTTCCGGCTAATGCAGTTCCCTGATACGGAGTCCCAACGGATTGAATCAAGCGCGTTCCCGTTGCCGAATCCAAACCGCTCCAATAATAAGTGTAAAGATGAAGCGAAGCCGCACCGCCCTGGCTGTGTGCCACAATTCCGAAAGACGGGAACTGTGCGCCAAAGTTTTTGATTAAGTTTGCAAATTGGTCGTGTGTGCGGTTCTTATTCGGGTCGCTAAAAACAGCGTAGTTTGTAAACTGCGAAGTCGGAAAAGTATTTCCACCCGAACAGTAACCGTGAACAAGTAAAAGTTTACCGCCTGGTGCTTCTGTTTGTTTTGGCAGATTTGCAGGGCGTTTGCCCATTCGCATCTCATCCGTGATTTGATTAAATTCAACGCCTTTCATTTCGGGCATATCAAAAGATGAAAGTGAAACCTCGTCGGACGTAGCCAAAACAGTCGAATAATCAGGGTCTTGAAGACGAACATTTTTAAGCGTGTAATTAGTTAAATTCGATTCTCTCGCAAGCCAACGCGCATCAAGTGAAAAAGGCACGACCGTTTTCGTGCGTCCGCGTTCATTTGCGTTTTCGACTAAAGACATTCCGCCAATCCATGCAATAGCTTTGGAGTTACCTTTTTCATCACGCCCCCACACCTCTGCGTAGCATATGACTCTTTGACCAACGCTCAAACCTTTCACGGGTAAATCAAGACGCAAATGCAAATCTTCTCTGGTAATGTTTGAAACGGCAGTACCAATCTTTCCGCCTTTGTCCGCAACCTGAATTAAATGTTCGCTTGTACGAATAAACGAAGTTCCTTCGGGTGTCATGCCATTTACAGTGATTTGTACGAGGTATTTACCTGCCGCGCTTGGGATAAATGAATTTCCCAACACATCATGGTTATTAAACAGGCTGTATCTTTCGATATTTCCTGTTGGCGTTTCGATTGCCATGACAGCTTTTTTGATTGTTCCTCTTAAAACCTGCGGCTGTACACTTTCGCTCGAAACACGGTCATCAAAAAGTGATGCAAACAGACCAATCGGTTTTCCGACTACGGTTTCAAAAGTGTTCACGTAAGAATAAAGGCGATATGGTGATTTGCTTGAAACAACCAAATATCCAGCGGGCTTTTCTCTGTTTTCCGCTCTTTGATTGGTTGTAATTTGAATAGTCCAGATGCCGCGTTTTGCGTTATCGAACGTGAAGACTTCCGACGGGAAATTATCACCGTCAAAACCGAAAGTGGATTGCCCGCTTTCGATTCCGCGTGCATATCCATCTTGTCTTAGATTGATAAATTTCTCGTTTGGCATTGCAAGACGAATGTTCCAGTCTTGGCTATTTGGAGAGATAAAAAGCAGTTTGACATCTTCCGCACTATCAACCGGAATTCGCACAGACCAACTGCCTCTTTCGCCCGTCGGCATAATCGGAATCATCGCGGCTTTTGAGCGTTGACCGTTCATTGAAGGCGCGGGCAACTGCATCGAAGAAATTTCTTCGGATGGTCCTGCAAGTTGCTTGAAATCATTTTGAGCGAAAACGCTTGAAGCAAAGATTGAAAACGTAGCGACACAAAAAAATAGACTTCGGGTATTGAAAACTTTACGAAGCATTGTTTCTCCTTTTAGTTTCGTTTCAGTGTTATACAAAAAATTGCAGGAGTTTCACGATTTATTACGGCTGAAAATTGAAGCGATAGTAACCGCAATAATTTGAAAAGGCAACGCCGCTAATATGCGAATTTTAAAGGCGGTGAGAACGATTAATACTCCGTTATTCAGGGAGTATAACTTTGCGGTCAGGATATATGTGTTCTACTCTTTTCCTGAACCAAGACTTGCTGGGACGCGCCCAATCCAAATGGCAAAATCAGTTCTTTTACATTTGAACGAAGTTTTATTTTTCCGGCTTCGGTTTCAATGTTTTTTGAGGCAATTTCCAATTGTTCCAATAAACCGATTCGCAAAAGAAATTTGTCCAAAGATTCATGGCAGATTGTTTTTAACCCGTTCCCTTCCCCAACTTTCTTAAACGCCGTCCAATTGATTGTCGAGGTTAAATCAACTTCGCCAATCTTTGAAAGAAATTCATCAACAAATCTGTGTGATTGAAACGCTCTTAATGTTCCGTCGGGGCGCAAATCATAATCATAGAGTTCCTGTTGTTCAGAACCATAATCAACTGTTACGACAAAGCCGTGTTTCAAAACTGACGAAGATTTTTTCAACCAGGCGTTTGCTCGTATGTTAACTTCGATTATTTGTCCTTCTCTTAAATTGACGTTGTTTCTTTCTAAGTATTCAACTAATTTTTCCGTTAATGGTTTTTCAGTCAGATAAAAATTATCTTTGGAATCAAGATTGACAAACAGTTCTTTCAATTTGCCGTCACGCATAACGACACGGTGAACGGGAAAAGCATCAATCAATTCATTCGAGAAAATCACACCAACACAATTTTCAACACTTTCAAAATGACAAAAATCAACCTGTTCGTTAAAAGGCTCTAATTTCCTTTTTATTCTTTCGCGCAAAGGCACACTGATTTCATCAATAAAATATCGCGTCGAATTGAAAACTTTTTTATATTGATTTTTAAGTGTTTTCAAAACTTCAAAGGCAAACACACCATTTCCCGCTCCGCATTCGATGATTGTAAATTCTTTCGGCGCACCTAAGTCTTCAAACAACGAGGCAAAATAACGCGCAAATGTTTGTGCAAATAACGGCGACAATTCGGGCGCGGTTCTGTAATCGCCTTCTCTACTCTGTCGGATTTTGTTTTCGTTTATGTAATAACCGTCGGAGGGTTTGTACAGAGCGGCATCCATCCATTCGCAGAATGAAATAGCACCACGACGTTTTATTCTCTCTTTAATAAGTAGAAAAAGAGGTTTGACAGATTTACTTGCCATTATACGACCTGTGTTTTGAGTCCCGCCTAATGGTCTTTGAAAAATGAATGCCGCAAAAAATAGTCTTGGGGCTATGCCCGCTGATGTGCGGAAAGGTTTGCCTTTCCGTCAGATTTCATCAAGATAGTGAGAGGCTGCGCCTCGA
>Ga0187894_10002381_pt1 | contig 22553 bp, 29 predicted proteins | sample GBC1701081metaG_FD_136650 | JGI IMG/M metagenome (GOLD analysis project Ga0187894, IMG submission 136650) | White microbial mat communities from a lava cave in the Kipuka Kanohina Cave System on the Island of Hawaii, USA - GBC170108-1 metaG ... | reverse complement strand
GCAAATGCGCGACGGGATTGGATTCGATCATCGAGGAGCTCTGGAAGGCGGATCAGGCGTGAGTGGTGATGCTTTCCAGCTCGTCATAAGCCTTCTGGATCCGAATGAACATAGCGTTCATGTAATCGCCGACTTCCTTGGGCACGTCCTTGCTCGCGAGCTTGTCGGGATGATAGAGTCGGGCCTTGGCGAGATAGGCCGCCCGGATCTCGCCCCGATTGGCGCCGCGGTCGACCCCGAGCATGTGATAGGGATCGAAGCCGGTCGTGATCTGGGTGCGCCGCAAGAGCTGGTCGATGCGCGGCAGGTCGATGGCCGAGATCATCGCGATGGCCCGCTTGGCGATGAGGCTGAGCGTGTTGTCGCGCTTCTCGAATTCGATGAACTGATCGGGATTGTTGAGAACATCGCGCAATTTCTGGGCCTGTCCCAGGAAGACATGGCCGTTGAGGACATCGCCGGAATGGAGGGTGAGCGTGACCGCAACACGCTGCTTTTCGGTTTCGACTGATACAAACATGAGCAAATGATTCCGGTACCAGAACTGACCCGCAACCTTGCCCGATGGGCGCCTAGAGAACTATTATAATTGTCCTTAAAATTTAAGCGGTTTGGTTTACGCCGCCGCTGCTCTGCCGCTTCTCATGTAATCGTCGAGCCACGCCGTGCGATAGCCATCCTGTTGCCAAAGCACGGGAAAATAGCTCTCGTCCATCTCCGTCGAATGAGCCTTCTTGTAGCGCGAGTAAATATAGCTGATTTCGTGGGGATGAAATTTTGCTGTGGACGAGATGCAGTGGGCGATGACCGAGCGGCGCGGATTTGTGCCCTTGTTGTCGCGTGAGCCATGCCAGGTGCGGCCGTGGTGGAACACCGCCGTTCCCGCCGGCACTTCGATCGGCACGACCTCGTAATCCTTGATGCCGGCGGCCTGTGCCGCGGGCTTGAGATCGGCAAGCGGGTCGTTGGGGGCATGGAACTGCTTGATCGGCGGCGAGATCGGCCACAGATGCGAGCCCCGCACATGCTCGATGGTGCCCTGGAAGGCCCTGGTGTCGTCGAGCGTGATCCAGCAAGTCATCATCTCGCTGGGTACGATCCACTTGTTGTAGGAATCATCCTGGTGGAAACCGAGCGGCTTGCCGCCGGGCGGCTTCCAGATGACATTGTCCTGCCCGAGGCGGGCGCCGGGCCAGCCGCGCAACCGGGCGCAGGCCTCACCGACATCGCTTCGAAGCACGATAGCGGCGACGGTCAGGTCCGATTTCCAGCCATTGCAGATCTGGCGCGTCAAATCCTCGGGGTCGCGTCCGAGCCGCCAGTTCCATTCATCGGGATAGAGCCCGGTTTCGAACTTGCCGGAGAACATCGGCTCGAAGCGGGCGCGCGTGGCATCGATCTCGGCCGCGTCGAGCGCGCCTTCGACGGCGACGAAGCCATTGCGGGCGAAATCATCGAGATGCTTCTTGGTGATGGCGATCATGGACACCTCATTTGAGCGCGGAGAGGGCAGCGACCCCGAGGAAGGTCGCGGCAATCCCAAGCCAGCGAAGATAGACGATCCTTTCCTTGAAGAAAATGCGCGCCAGCACGATCGTGATGGCGCCGGAGGCCGTCGCACAGACGGCGGCAAGCTCGGGCTGATCGCTCTTGCCGGCAGCGAAGAGCAGCGTGGTGGCCACGACATCGAGCAGGCCCATCAGGAAGAGGAGGGGCAGGTAACGGGTCTGCGGTCGTAGCGGCTCAGGCTTGATGAGGAGAAGTGGCAGTATGACGGCTGAGCCCGCCAGGCGCGAGATCCACACCGACTGCAGCTCGTCGAAGAGCGTTGCGGATTTCTGTCCGGCGAAGATGGCAACGAGGAAAGTGATGTGGGCGAGGAGGGCAAGGATGATCGTGCGCTGCCGGCGACCGGGCCTTTCCTCCTCCGCCTGCGGATCGTCGGTTTCGCCCAACGCCACCAGGAGCGCCCCGGCGAGGACGATGCCGATGAACAGGAGCTGGAGCGGTGTCGGCATGTGGCCGGTAAAGGCGCCAACGAGAACCATCGTCGCCGGATAGGACATGGTTATGGGCACGGCGAGCGACACCGGGCCTGAGGCGATGCCGGCAAAAAGCCAGAGCGTTGCGAGCGCAATGCCAGCACCGGCGACGAGCGGCCAATAGATGTCGCTGCGGGCAAGGTCCGGGACCTCGCTGAAGGCCATGAGCGACAGGGTGATGAGGACAAGCCCGAACAGCGTCACGGCGGCGACGACACGTATCGAGCCGATCGAGCGGCTGACCGAGCCTGCGGCGAAGTCAAGCGTTCCCAGGCAAAGTGCCGCCACTGAGCCCAGAAGGACGGGATTCATATCGCGATCCGTCCGCCGTCAGATGCTGTCGGCGCCGACCAGGTCCTGGCGCGCCGTTTCAAGATGCCGGCCGATGAGATCGGCGGCGGTCGCGGGATCACGCATCTTCAGCGCCTCGAAGATGGCGCGATGCTGCTGGTTGTAGATGTCGATCTTCTCCTTCACCAGGATGATCTGCTTCATCTGCTCCCACTGCGCGTGGTTTCTCACCGTGTTGATATGCTGATAGAGGCGGTAGAGCAGGGGATTGCGCGAGCAGCGCGCCAGCGCCAGGTGGAATTCCGAATCGAGCTTGGTGAAGAGATCCTGGTCGCTATGCGTCGACTCGATCCTGACCAGGATGCTGCCGATGGCGTCGAGGTCGCGCGCCGAGGCATGCAATGCCGCGAGCCGGGTCATGGCGGGCTCGATGGCGATACGGGCCTCGATGAGCTGCAACGGCGAGATGAGGTCGGTGACATCCGACATCGCGTCCTGCACCGGGCCCTGATAGCTCACGAAAGTGCCGGAGCCGACACGGCGCACCACCAGGTTCTTCTGCTCGAGCTGGTCGAGCGCCTTGCGGATGGTCGAGCGGGCGGTGCCGAAGGCGACCGCGAGCTGGCGCTCCGGCGGCAATTGGTCGCCGTCGCTGTAAACCCCGCTTTCAATGGCGCGCCTCAGCCTCGAGGTGATGGAATTGGCACCCCTGGTGGCGACGAGCTGGGGGTCTTCGCCTTCTGCCTCGAGGGCGCTGCGGGTCTTCATCACGTCCTGCGCTTCCGGGTTCATGGTCTCAATTGGTTGTAATTGGCAAAAATTGGTTTGCAATCGGTCTGAATTTGTGGATCATTATGCCAGAACCAAGGGTTTTGTCCCGAAAAAATCGCTCAAACCGGTTCAGCCCAATCGGGCTTGCCAGGTTCCAAGGAGGAAGGCTTACGCGTCATGGCAGTCCCGTCGGGTGTAAAATATGCGATCATCGGGGCCGGCATTCACGGCCTCTCCACCGCCTATCATCTGGCGCTCAAGCTCAAGGAAACCGGCCGCGGCTCGGGTTCGGACATATTGGTGGTCGACAAGACCGCGATTGCCGCCGGGGCCTCCGGCATCGCCTGCGGCGTCGTGCGCAACAACTACTATCAGCCGGCGATGCGCGAATTGATGGCGCATTCGGTTTCGGTCTGGGAGAGCGATCCCAAGGCCTATTCCTATCATCCCGTCGGCTACATGCAGATTTCGCCGGAAGTCATGCATCAGCAGGTCGGCACCATCTACGAGCAGCAGAAGAATATCGGCTATTCCTCGACCTTCATCGAAGGCGAGAAGGAATCGGCCGCTTACATGAAAGGCCTGTTCGACGATTGGCAGGCCAAGGGCATCACCTCGGTGCTGCATGAGAAGAAGGGCGGCTATGCCAACAACACCGCGTCGATCTATGGCCTCGCCTCGAAGGCCGAGGCCGAGGGTGTTCGCATCATGACCGGCGTTGAGGTCAATGGCTTCGAATTCGGCAGCAACTCGCATGCGGTGACCGCCATCTTGACCAATAAGGGCCGCATCAGCTGCGACTATGTCGTGGTCGGCGTCGGACCCTGGGTGAACCAGGTCTGGAACATGCTGGACCTGCCGCGCACCGTCTCGATCAAGGGCCGCGACGGCAAGATGCATGACGGTGTGCGCATGTGGAAATACTGGTGCCTCGAGGAGGGCACGCTCGGCGTCGATCCCAACATGCACAAGACCAATGACGGCAAGATGCCGCCTGTCATCCATGTCGACACCGACGCGCCGCTTTATTCCGATGTCGATGGCAGGCTGCTCACCGACAAGCTCTGGGGCCTCTATTACAAGCCCGATTTCAATTTCGGCGGCGTCCAGGGCGGCGCCTCGCCCTACAAGGTGGAAGGCGAGCCGGACAACGTCGCCATCGATCCTTATGGCCCTGATTCGCCCGATTTCATCGTCGGCGACGAATTCATCGAAACCTGGTGCTCGATGCTGGCGCATTGCCAGAAGCGCTTCGAAGGCAAGATCTCGATCTACAAGAAGGATGAGAAATCGGGCGGTCTCGGCTGCTTCACGCCCGACAATTTCCCGGTCTTCGACGTGTTTCGCGACAATGTCTTCGTCATCGCGGATTCGAACCACGGCTACAAGATGATCGGCGTCGGCAAGCTCGCCGCCCAGGAGATCGTGGGCGAGAAATCGAAGCTGCTCGAGCCGTTCCGGTTCTCGCGCTATGCCGAGGGCAAGCTCCACCCCGTGTCCAACAGTCCCTTCCCGTGGAGTTGATCGGCACATGAGAATTGTCGAGATGAGCAAGCCGTCTCCAATTTTCCCCTCTCCCGTTGCGAAGCAATGGGAGAGGGTGCCCGAAGGGCGGGTGAGGGCTCTTTGTCTCAGCACGGAGTGCTCGTCGAGATGCAGAATACATTGCGTGAAAGAGCCCTCATCCGGCCTTCGGCCACCTTCTCCCACGCGTGCCGCGCGGGAGAAGGGAATGATTGGGAGTGATCTGCGAGGTGAATTGCTTTTGAATTTACCAAACTGGTTCTGCCGCGTTAGGCTTTCCCCGAGACGCAACCGAGAACCGGAAAACGAAACAGAGGAAACGCCACATGACGGATTATGAGAAATTCATCAAAAGCGACGGCCGTGACGCGCTGATCAAGCAGGTCCGCAAGAAGATCGATCAGCTTGGCATCGAATATCTCTATCTGCAGTTCGTCTCGGTCACCGGCCGCATCATGGGCAAGGGCATCCCGGCCGATCACTGGGAGAATATCGCCAATGGCGGTTTCCAGCTCGTCTATGGCGCGACCGTCAACCTGTTCATGAACCGGCGCGGCGAGTATCTGGGCTACGGGCCGGAAGCGGCCGAGCTCGTCGGCGTGCCTGAGCCCGAGACCTTCATGCAACTGCCGTGGGACAAGCGCGTCGCCCGCATGTTCTGCACGCTGTTCCGCAACCGCGAGGAGAAGGAGAACCCCGGCGCCTATCTGAGCTCGGACTGCCGCGGCAACCTGCGGCGCATCCATGACCAGTTCGAGAAGGATCATGGCCTGCGCATGCGCCACGGCACCGAACCCGAGATGATGTGGCTCAAGAAGGACGACAATGGTAATCCGAATGGCGGCTATTCCAATCCCTATTGCTACCACATCGATCAGTTCGAGAGCCTGCGCCCCGTCTATATGCGGGTGATCGAATATGGCCGGAAGATGGGTCTCGACATGATCCAGGGCGACCACGAGGACGCCCCCGGCCAGCTCGAGCTCAACTTCAACTATGACGATGCGCTGCGCACCGCCGATCGGCTCACCACTTATCGCCAGATCTGCGCGCAAGTGGCGCGCGAGTTCAACATCATCGCCTGCTTCATGTGCAAGCCCTTCATGGGCGTGTCGGCCAATGGCTGCCACCACAATATTTCTCTATGGAAGGGCGGCAAGGACGAGTTCAAGGCGCTCGGCAATGATGCGAAGAATCTGCCGGGCTTCGAATACAACTACATGTATCGCCGCGGCGGCACGAACACCTTCATGCCGGAGACGTCCAATGCGCAGCTTCCCGGCAAGACAGGTCTTCATGTGATTGGCGGCATCGTCAAGCATCTCGATGCGCTGACCGCCATCGGCTGCTCCACGGTCAATTCCTATCGCCGTTTGTGGGACACAGGCTTCTGGGCGCCCGTCTTCGCCGATTGGGGCTTCCAGAACCGCACGACAGGCCTGCGTGTCTCGGCGCCGGGCCGCTTCGAATACCGCGCCGTCGACTCGATGGTAAATCCCTATCTGATGGCGGGCGCCATCCTGCGCGCCGCCGATGACGGGCTCAGGCACAAGATCGATCCCGGCCAGCCGGAAGAGCGCAACATCTACGCTGCCATGGAAGCCGGCAAGCAGGTGCGCAAGCTGCCGATGACGCTCGGCGATGCGCTCGCCGCCCTGAAGAAGGACGAGGTCGTCAAGTCGGCGATGCCGGGCGAGATGCACCGCCTCTATGACGAATATAAGCGCGACGAGTGGGAACGCTTCCTCCACACCTCGACGCAGTGGGATTTGGATACCTATCTGAACTGTCTGCCGTAATTCCCTCGGAAGCCCGAGGGAAGAAGGAAAGGAGAGATAAGTCATGTGCGGGATAGCCGGGCTCATCCACCGCAATGGATCAGGGAACATCGGTCAGGAAATGACCCAGATGCTCCAGTCGCTCAAGCATCGTGGACCCGACTCCACGGGCTACGCGATCTACGGCCAACCGGGGCGCAATGAATATGTCATGCGCTTCAAGGTGGCCGAGCAAGAAGACATGGCGAAGGGTTTTGACATCCAGGACGAGGTCAAGCGCCGCCGTGCCAAGGTCGAGGAGCGCCTGACGAGCCTCGGCGTCCAGATCATCGACAAGGACGAGGCCACCGACTACGCCTTTCGCTATCGCATTCAATATGACGGCGACATGAAGAAGCTCGCCGATTATGTCGAGGATGTCGAGGGCACCGAGATCCTGTCGATGGGCAATGCGCTCGAACTCATCAAGGATCTGGGCGATGCGGCCCGCGTCGCCGAGCAATATTCCTTGCGCAAGTTCAAGGGCACGCATGGCATTGGCCATACCCGCATGGCGACGGAGTCCGATGTCGATATCCGCTCCGCCCATCCTTACTGGGCCTATCCCTATAACGACATCGCCGTCGTCCATAACGGGCAGCTCACCAACTACTGGATGATGCGGCGCGAATTCGAGCGCCGCGGCCATCGTTTCATGTCGAACTGCGATTCGGAATTGCTGGCGGTCTATACCGCCTACAATCTCGAGCATGGCGCGACGCTCGAAGAGTCGCTGCGCCAGTCGATCCAGGATATCGACGGCGTCTTCACCTATCTCGTCTCGACCAAGGACGCGCTCGGCATGGCCAAGGACACCATGGCGGCGAAGCCGATGGTTCTTTACGAGAGCGATGACCTCGTGGCGCTCGCTTCCGAGGAAGTGGCGATCCGCGCCGTCATTCCGCATGAGATCGACACCTGGGATCCCTATGATGAGGAGGTTCGCGTATGGCGGGCTTGACCACCACGAAACAGGCCCATGTCTCGCATGACATGGGCATGCACACCGAAGCCTTGCGCGGCAAGACGCAGCAGCGCTTCTTCGATGTGACGGAGGAGGGGACGGGCTACGGCTATCCCGACGCGCTCGATGTCGACTTCAACAAGCGCGCCGAGCTCGATTGCGAGAAGCTCGACTCGAAGCAGATCAACGCGCAACTGCGCGATCTGATGAAGCGCGGCTATGGCACGATCGTGCTGCAGAATCCGGGCTCCAAGCATTCGCTCGCCGTCGGCATCCTCAACCGGCTCAATCTCTATATCGAGGGCTCCTGCGGGTATTTCGCGCTGGGTCTTCTCGACGGGCCGAATGTGAAGGTCAAGGGCCGCGTCGGCTGGGCCTGCGGCGAGAACATGCTGTCGGGCACCATTCTCATCGAGAAGAATGCGGGCTCCCAGTTCGGCGCGGCGCTGCGCGGCGGCGACATCGTCTGCAAGGGCTCGGTCGGTGCTCGCACCGGCATCGACCAGAAGGGCGGCAACATCATCGTCGGCGGCGACACCGGCTCGTTCTCGGGCTTCATGATGCAGCGCGGCCGCATGGTGATCTGCGGCAATGCCGGCAAGAACCTGGGCGACTCGATGTATGACGGCACCATCTATCTTGGCGGCGAGGCGAGGAGCCTCGGTGTCGATGCGGTGCCGGGCGAGGTGACCGCCCTCGATCGCGAATGGCTGATCCGCAAGCTCAAGATGTACGGGCTCTACCCGGACAAGGGCATCGGTCACTTCAAGAAGATCGTCGCCGGCAAGCAATTGTGGAACTACGACAATCTCGAGCCTGGTGAAAAGAAGCTGGTGCTCTGAGTTATTGCGCGAAGAAGTGAGGTGAGGAACCGTCATGGCTAAAAAAGCGGCTAAGAAAACCAAAGCCAAATCGGCGCCGGCGAAGGCAAAAGCGAAGCCGCGCGCACTGGCACTCGTGAAATCGAATGGCAAAGGCGCCGTCAAGCGCACGGCGACGGGGCTTGCCGCCCTCTCGCGGGCGCCGGCCGAGAGCAAGAAATACATCCTGGGCTCGTCCAAGATCTTCACGCCGGAGGTCATGAACGACATCCATATCAAGTCGGAGCTCGGCCGCTACCGCATGCGCGGCTTCTCGCTGTTCAAGAAGATTCCGCATTGGGACGACCTGACCTTCCTGCCGGGCACGCTCACCCGCTTCGTCATCGAGGGCTATCGCGAGAAATGCGACACCAAGACGATCATCGGCCCGCGTGCCAAGCGCCCGATGGTGCTCGATATCCCGGTCTATGTGACTGGCATGTCCTTCGGCGCGCTCTCTTATGAAGCCAAGATCGCGCTCGCTCGCGGCTCGACCATGGCGGGCTCCGCCACCTGCTCGGGTGAAGGCGGCATGATCCCCGATGAGCGGCGCTATTCGATGAAATGGTTCTACCAGTGCATCCAGTCGCGCTACGGATTCAACCCGCATCACCTGCGGCTGGCCGATGCCTGCGAATTCTTCATCGGCCAGGGCTGCAAGGTCGGCCTCGGCGGCCATCTGATGGGCCAGAAGGTAACCGACCAGGTCGCCGAGATGCGTTCGCTGCCGGCCGGCATCGACCAGCGCTCGCCCGCCCGTCACCCCGACTGGCTCGGCCCCGACGATCTGGCGCTCAAGATCCAGGAGATCCGCGAGGCGACCAATTGGGAGATCCCGATCCAGCTCAAGCTCGGCGCCGCACGCGTCTATGACGATGTGCGCATGGCGGTGAAGTGCGATCCCGACTCGATCTATATCGACGCCATGGAAGGCGGCACCGGTGCCGGTCCGCATATCGCGACCGAGGACACGGGTGTTCCCGGCATCGCCGCGATCCGCGAGGCCAGGCGTGCCATCGACGAGCTCGGCAAGAAAGGCGAGATCTCGCTCGTCTATGCCGGCGGCATCAGGAATGGCGGCGACGTCGCCAAGGCCCTGGCGCTCGGGGCGGACGCCATCGCCATCGGCCATTCGGTGCTCATGGCTCTCAATTGCAACAAGCATATCGAGGGCGTCACCGACTATCCGGCCGAGATCGGCGTCGAGGCGGGCTATTGCTATCACTGCCATACCGGCCGCTGCCCGGTCGGCGTCGCCACCCAGGACCCGGTGCTGAGAACGCGCCTCGATCCCGACAAGGCGGCCGAGCGCGTCTACAACTTCCTCCACACGCTGACCATGGAAGCGCAGCTTCTGGCCCGCGCCTGCGGCAAGACGAATATCCATTCGCTCGAGCCCGAGGACCTCGCCGCCCTCACCATGGAAGCCTCCGCCATGTGCAAGGTGCCGCTCGCCGGCACCAACTACACGGTCGGCATGGAAGGCGGCAATTACCACAGCTACTGACCCCGTGCCCTATCCCTCCCCCTTGCGGGGAGGGGTCAGGGTGGGGGTCTCCTCCGAAGGAGAAGAACTATGGCAGGCACAAGCTACAAGGGCTCGGACATCAAGTCGGTCGACCAGTTCATCAAGGACAAGGCCGGCCTTTCCTCCTCGCGCGAGAAGGAGATCGGCCAGCATATCGGCTACCGCTATGACGTGAACCTGATCCCCGACTACAAGCGCTTAACCCCCTTCCTCAAGGGCTATCTGGAGTTCATGGGCTGGGACGACCTCAACTGGCTCGAAGACGTGCATATGGGCTACGAAGAGGGCGAGCCCGCCATCTTCGACCGCAATTGCAATGGCTGGGTGCGCATCCCTAAGAATGTGAAGCTGCCCGATAATCAGCAGGATCGCGACATGATGGCGCGCGAATTGCTGATCAGGTTCCAGATGTCGCCCAACCACCCGATGGTGCAGCTGAACAAGGCCTATCGGAAGGTCTAAGGCGATCTTGATTCGTTCTCCTGTCTGTGCTATCGAATATGATAGCGCATGAGGAGACGATATGGCTCAAGTTCTTATCCGCAATCTGCCGGATGACGTGGTCGAGCGTCTAAAGAGGCGCGCGGCTGTTAAGGGCCACTCGCTTGAGCAGGAACTGCGTGAGATCGTGACCGCTGCTGTGCCGCTCAGCAGAGTGGAACGCGTTGCAATCATTGACCATTTTCAAACGCTCTCGAAGCGCCGACCGAAGCGCAACGCAACGGATCTTATCCGTGAGGACCGTGACAGAAGATGATTGCGGTACTTGATGCCAATGTGGCGGTCAGGTGGTTCGTTGATCTGCCTCATAAACGGCAGGCGCGGGCGATTGTTGAGTCTGGCCAGACTCTGCTTGCCCCCGATCTTCTCATTGCCGAAGTAGGCAATACCTTGTGGCGATATGTAAAAGCCGGAGACTACGAACTTGAGCATGCGACCGCATCGATGGCTGCGCTGCCGAGCTTCTTCACGGAGATCGTCTCTGCGGTAAGTCTTTCAATGGAGGCTCTGCGCATGGCGAAGAGCCTCGATCACTCGGTCTATGATTGCCTATATGCCGTTCTCGCCGTTGAACGTCGCGCTGCGTTCATCACAGACGATCGTCGTTTCGCCGAAAAGCTTCGTGTTAGCCGGCGCTTGTCGAACGTCAAGCTTCTTGATGAGATCAGGCTCCCGTTGTGATGAAGCGGACCGGCGGATGCCAATGCGGTAGGGTGCGCTATGAGAGCGCAGGCGAGCCGCATGCGCTTTATATCTGCCACTGCGCCGAATGCCGCAAGCAGTCGGCATCCGCTTTCGGCATGTCGCTGGTGGTTCCACGCGCGGGCTTTCGCGTCACGCAAGGCAGCCCGGAATTCTGGACGCGCCCGGCCGATAGCGGCCGGCATGTCAAATGCGTATTCTGTCCGAGCTGCGGCTCGCGCCTGTGGCATGAGCGTGAAGGCATCGCCGAGACCCTTACGATAAAAGCGGGCTCCCTCGACGATCCCGTCGACATGACGCGCGCCATCCATATATGGACGACGCGCAAGATGCCCGGCGGCGTCATACCCGCTGATGCCGTGCAATATCCGCAAGAGCCGCCGGACTAGGGTTTCAATATCTCGAGCAGTTTCGTGACAAGCTTGCGGGCGATCCAGCGCTGCGGGTCGAGATTGGGATTATAGATGGTGAGCGTCATGCCCATGACCTTGCCCGTGGCAAAGGCGGCTCTGAGCAGGCGGGTCAGTTCCTCATAAGACAAGCCGTCCTTCATCCGGTACTCGACCGCCGGCATGATCTCGTCGTCCAGCACATCGACGTCGAAATGGATCCAGAAGCCTTCAAGCTCGTCCTTCGTCACCCGGGCCAAAGCCTGTTCGACACCCTGGGCGCCCCGCGCATGCGCTTCCTTCACATCGATGCGCTCGAGCTCCTGGGGATAGGGCGTCTCGATGAAGTCTTTATCCTGCAGATGATCGCGCGTGCCATAGGCGCAACAGTCCTCAGGGTTGAAATAGGGCCCTAGCCCATCGATATTGGAGAGCAGCGCCGGCCCGTTGCCGGTCACCAGCGCCAGATCCATCGACGCGGCCTCGCCATAGGGCTCGAGCCTGGCATCCCAGTAGTCCATATGGCCGTCGACGAAGAGAAGCCCGTAGCGCCCGCGTTCCTTCAGCGCCAGGGCAGGGCCTAAGAGGATGCTGCAATCGCCGCCGAGCAGGAGAGGCACATGCTTGTCCTCCAGCATGTTCCAGACCTCGCGCGCCAGCGTCTGCGTATAGGCGGCGAGCCCTTGCGGGTTGAGCATATGCGTTTCAGGATCGCGGCGCGGATCATAGGGCGGCGACTCCAGACGTAAAGTTTCTGCAATGCCGAGCCCGACGCCAAGCCCCATTTCGAGGAGCACTTTAGGTGCGTCCTGAAGCCCGGAGGGCCACAAGCCGAGCACCGAAGGAGCCTCTATGATGGCATAGCGGGGCATTGCGACATGACTCTGTCATGTTTTGAGCCGCCACTCCAGGTGATCCGAGGCCTTGACATAGGTCCTTGGTCCAACTATCGCTCGCTCGTTACGCAGCGGAAACTGAAGTGGATCCGCGGCTTTGGAGCTGGGGATAGAATTTTATCGGGAGGCTTCACTCATGATCTCGTTTTCTTCTCGTGCAGTCAGGAAATACGCCGCGGCCGGCGTGTTTCTGATCGGGCTTTTGCCTGCGGGCAGCGCATTGGCCGACGATGCCCGCGCGCTTCTCAAGGCCATGTCCGATTACATGGCCAAGCAGCAGGCTTTCTCCTTCTCCTATCAATCGACGCTCGAGGCCGTCACCGACGGCTTCCAGAAACTGCAATTCGTAAGCTCGGGAACGGCAACGGTCAGCCGTCCGGACAAGATCCACATCACGCGCACCGGCGGCTTCGCCGATCTCGACGTCGTCTTCGACGGCACGACATTGAGCGTCCTCGGCAAACACCTTGACGCCTATACGCAGATCGAGGCGAAAGGCACGCTTGACGACCTGATCGCCAGGCTCGCCGATGCCGGTGTCCATGCGCCGGGAGGCGACCTTCTCGCCTCGAATGTCTTTGAAGGATTGATCGACAATGTCACCGACGCCAAGCACATTGCGAGCGCCTTTGTCGATGGCGTGGAATGCGAATATCTCGCTTTCCGCACGCCCGAGACCGACTGGCAGATCTGGATCGCGGCCGGCGAGAATCCGTTCCCGCTCCGCTATGTGATCACCAGCAAGCATGTCGTCATGGCGCCCCAATACACACTCGAGATCAGCAACTTCAAGACCGAGCCCAAGGTCGCCGACGCGACCTTCAAATTCGATAAGCCGGCATCGGCCAAGAAGGTCGATTTGAGCGAACTGGGCATGATCGATGAGTTGCCGACGGCGACGAATGAGGGAGGAGCGCAATGACACAGGGCAGGAAATATGGGGCGCTGGCTTTGGTCGCAGCATTCCTTCTTTCGGATGTCACGTTCGACTGGAGTGTGCCATTCATCAGTCTTAACCCGGTTTCACCCGCGGAAGCGAGGATCGGGCGTCCGCTGACCCCGCTCTCCTATGCCGGCGTGGCACGGCGGACGACCCGCCGGGTCGTGCGCCGCACCGCCGTCCGGATCAGTACGCTGCCGCGAGGATGCGTCTATGGTCCCTATTATGGCGCCTATTACTACAATTGCGGCGGCGTCTATTACGCCAAGAGCGGCACCGTCTATGTGCAGGTGATCATCGAGTAAGCTGGCCGATGGAAATGAAGGCGCGGAATCGCTAGAAGGTCACTCGTGAGCCTCACAGCGGGAGTTCCTTGCCATGACCAGCGTCGGCGCCTTCAAGCTTTCTTCACTCGACGGAAAAGTCGCCATCGTCACCGGCGGCACCCAGGGCCTGGGCGAAGCGACGGCGCATCTTTTCGCCGATCGCGGCGCCAAGGGTTTGGTGATTTGCGGCCGCAATGAGAAGAATGGCGAGAGGGTCAAGGCGGCGCTGGAGAAGAAGGGGACGAAGACGGTCTTCGTGAAAGCCGATCTGGGCTCGGTCGAGGACAGCCGCGCCGTCGTCGCCGCCGCCGACAAGGCTTTCGGTCGCGCCGATATCCTGGTCAATGTCGCCGGCATGACCGATCGCGGCACGATCTGGGATACGAGCCCCGAGCTTTTCGACACGATGTTCGCCGTCAATGTCCGGGCGCCGTTCTTCCTCATGCAGGATGCGGCGAAGCTGATGAAGCGCGAGAAGTCGGGCGGCACCATGGTCAACATCATCTCGATGTCGGGCCATGGCGGGCAGACCTTCATCACGGCCTACTGCGCCTCGAAGGGCGCTCTCATCACCCTCACCAAGAATGTCGCCTTCGCCCTCATGCGCCACAAGATCAGGGTGAACGGCCTGTGTATCGGCTGGATGGATACGCCCGGCGAAGATCGCATCATGAAGACCTATCACCAGGCCGAGGACGGCTGGCTCGGCGAGGCGGAGAAGAAGCTGCCCTTCGGGCGCCTGCTCAAGACGGACGAGGTCTCGCGCGCCGTCGCCTATCTGGCGAGCGATGAATCCGGCATGATGACCGGATCGATCATCGATTTCGATCAGCAAGTGGCCGGTTGCGCCGACAGCGCGCCGCAGCCGCCGCCTTTGTAGGTTCAGCCCCTGCCGTAATGCGCTTTGATCAGGTGGTCGAGCGACCACGTTCCCGCACCGCGGGCGACCAGGATCAGGAAGCAGGCGATCCAGGTGCCATGCGTCGGCCAGGCGCCGGGATAGACGAAGATCTGGATGACGAGCGTCATGACGAGCAGGGCCAAGGCGGCGAAGCGTGTGGCCAGTCCGAGCACCAGCAGGATCGGAAAGGCGTGCTCGGCAAAGGCCGCAAGGTATGCGGCGATGACGGGGTCGATCACCGGCAGCTTGTATTCCTCGCGGAAGAGATAGATGGCGTTATCCGAAACGTGCCAGCCGTCGAGCTTGGTCTGGCCGGATTGCCAGAAGACGGCAGCCGGGAAGACGCGGGCGGCGAGGGCGATGAGTGCATAAGGGATCTGCTCGCACAGACCGATGGCTTTTTCGACCCATGCCGCAAGCGTGGAGGATGAGGCGGCTTTTTCCATTCACGCCTCCAAGCAAGGCTCGGCGATGATGTCGATGACGGCGCCCGAGCGCAGGAGATCGGCCAGGTTCCGGCCGAGATCGAAATCAGGATCCGTGTCCGAGGCGCTCTCGTAAGCTTCGCCCAGAGTAGCGCCCTTCATCAAGGCGATGAGGAACGCGGCGCTGCCCGGTCCGATTTCGCGCGTCAGCACGGTGAGCTCAGGACGCGTGACGAGGGCATTCTCCGCGCGCCAGTTCTCGATCGGAGCGAGCGCCTTTGCGCCTGAATTCATGGCCCAGATGGTAACGATGGGATGGGACGAGGTGAGAACCGTCGCCGCGGGATGGAAGGTGAAAACGAGGCCGCTCAAGCGCTCGGGCGCGATGCGTGACAGAGCCTGCGGATCGACGGCGGCCATGTCGCGCGCGTGATAGGCCTTCACCTGCGCATTTTCCAGCCGAACGACGTCGGCGAGATAGGGCAGGCCGGCTGCGGGCGGGAAGGCCGCGGCGAAATCAGGGAAGTCGTCGCCATAATGCAAAAGCACCGGCGAGGCGGGCGGCGCCCCGAGCACGAAGTCGCGCGCCATGGCGGTGAAGAATTCCTCGCCGACGATCTTCTCGGTGATGGGAAAACGCGCGGCAAGCGCGCGGGCGAGCCCGGTCGCGACATTGTTGCGGTAGACTCCATAGCGCTTGCTGGGCTCGCTGCCTGTCCAGGAGCGCAAGGCCTGCGGCACGGGCTTCGTCCGGTCGAGCAGGGCTTCGGCAAAGGCCTCCTGTGTCATGCCGCTCATGGCTCCCTCATGCAGCTCGGCGTGCACCGGCGCGGTCGAGGATAGCCTGCGCGGCTTCCGCTTCGGCCCGCAAAACCGGCCAGGCCGGGATCTTGTCGTCCCATTCGACGAGGCTGGCGATAGGACCGGTTTTCGCGATCACATTCTCATAAAGCGACCAGACGGGATCGGACACCGGCGTGTCATGCGTGTCGATGAGAAGGGGAGCGCCTGCCTCGTCCTCGGCCGCGGCGTGGCCGCTCAGATGGATTTCACCGACGGCCGCGAGCGGGAAGGCGTCAAGATAGGCCTTGGCATCGAGCTGGTGATTGGTCGCCGACACGAAGACGTTGTTGACATCGAGAAGCAGGCCGCAGCCGGTCCGCCGGGCGATCTCGGCCAGGAAATCGGTTTCGGCGATCGTGCTCTCGGCGAAAAGCAGATAGGTCGCGGGATTCTCCAGGAGCATCTGCCGGCGCAAGCCCGATTGGACCTGGTCGACATGTTCAACGATGCGGTCGAGGGTCTCGCGCGTATAGGGCAGGGGCAGGAGGTCGTTGAGGAACACCGTGTCGTGGCTCGACCAGGCGAGATGCTCGGAGAAGCTCTCGGGCTGATAGCGCTCGCACAACACCTTGAGCCTTGCGAGATGGTCGCCGTCGAGATCCTGCATCGATCCGATCGAGAGGCCGACGCCATGCAGCGACAGCGCATAGTTCTCTCTCAAGCGAGTGAGTTGGGCATGCGGAAGGCCGCCATCGCCCATATAGTTCTCGGCATGTACCTCGAAGAAGCCGACCGGCTGCCGGCTCTCCTCGATGTCGGCGAAATGCTGAGGCTTGAATCCGACGCCGGCCTGGCGCGGCAGATGCGTGCGCTTCATGACGAACCTCCCATGAGAAGCTCGCGAGGCGAAGCCGAGCTTCGCCCCGCGTGATCGTTATGATGGGCGGGTGATGGGCGTAAGCGAGCCCGGCCCGAGGGGTGTCTGCATGGTCGTGCAGGTGCCTTTCGGCACGAGCTTCCAGGAATTGCCCTGATAGTCGACCTTGGACGTTCCGGCACAGGTCGTGCCGGGTCCCGCCGCGCAATCATTCTGGCCCTGGAGCGCCACGCCGTAGCATTTCTCCTTCGCCTCATCGGCCGAGGCCTGAGGCAGGCTCAGAAGAGAGAGCGCGCTTGCGAGCGAGGCCGCCAGAACGGCTTTGGAAACAGTAGCCATTACCCCTTCATCGGCTCCAGGGTGCCCTTGCCTTTGGGCGTCGTCATCGACGTGCAAGTGCCCTTCGGCACCAGCTTGAAGGATTCACCATCATAGTCGGCGGTGGATTGGCCTTTACAGTCATGCATGCCGGCCTTGCAGTCGTTCTGGCCTTTCATTGCCACGCCATAGCATTTCTCGGTTTCCTGGGCCTTTGCCGGCATGGCGATCAGCGCCAGGGCGGAAGCGAGCGAGCCCGCCAAAGCGAGGCTCAAGGTGCGACGATCCATATTCTCCTCCATATGAAGACGAGCCTTGCCGGCTCACAAGGAGATATTCGGGAGGAGGCTCCCGGATATTACAGGCCGGTCGAAATTTCTGCCGCCCCTCACGCTGGTGTGATAGCCATGTAACGATTTGCCTGCGGCCAGCGAAGGAGGGGATAGTCCCGGACTATGAGTGCCAATGAAGAGGAATGGGCCGTGCTGATGCGCGCCGCGATGGCTGGTGATGAGGCCGCTTACAGGGCTTTCCTGAAAGCGATCGCGCCGTCCATTCGCGCCGCCGCCCGCCGCAATCTGGCACGCTACGGCCTCGCCGTCGCCGATGGCGAGGATGTCGTCCAGGACACGCTGCTCGCCATTCATCTCAAGCGCCAGAGCTGGGACCAGGATCGTCCCATCGGTCCCTGGATATCGGCCATCGCCCGCAATAAGTTCATCGACCTGATGCGCCGACGCGGCCGCGCCGTCCAGGTTCCGATCGAGGATGTGGCGGCAAGCCTGGCCGCGGAAGAGGCGGGTGCGGCGCTCGAAGGCTACGAGGTCGGCCGCATGCTGGAGAATCTCAACGAAAAGCAGCGCCTGGTGGTGCGCTCGCTCACCATCGAAGGCGCTTCGGTGCGCCAGACAGCCGAGCGCCTGAACATGACGGAGAGCGCCATTCGCGTGACCTTGCACCGCGCGGTGAAGGCGCTCGCCGTGATCTATCGGGAGCGTGACAAGTGAAGACCGATGATCTCATTGACGCCCTGGCCGCGGATCGCGTGAGACCTTCGATGGCCCCGCGCGTCGCCGTCCTCTGGGCTGTGATCTCGGGCGCCATCATGGCCGGCATCTTGTTCGCGATCGTGATGGGCTACCGTTCCGATATCGCGCAAGCGGCCGAGACCTACCGCTTCCTGTTCAAATTCGTCTTGACCCTCACCTTGGCCACGAGCGCCATTGCTCTGGTGCTCAGGGTCTTGCGGCCCGAAGCGGTTCTCGGCCGGGCGCTCTGGTTCATCGCGCTGGCGCCGGCGATGCTCGTCGCCGCAGCCTTGGCCGAGCTCTTCGTCATGCCGTCCTCGACTTGGCTGCCGCGGCTCATCGGCACCAATGTCCGCTTCTGTCTGACGATGATTCCGCTCCTGTCGGTGGCGCCCTTGCTAGCTTTCTTTGCGGCGCTGAGGCAAGGGGCGCCGGCCAATCCGGGTCTCGCGGGAGCGCTGGCAGGCTTGGGCGCCGGCGGCATCGCCGCCACGCTCTATGCCAGCCATTGCACCGACGACAGCCCGCTCTTCGTCATCGTCTGGTATCCGATCGCCATCGGCTTTGTGACGCTTGTCGGCTATCTCGCCGGCCGGCGGTGGCTGAGATGGTAATGACTGATAGGCCGAGTTAAGCTCGATCGACGCGTGCAGAGGTCTGTGCAATGAAGGGACGCGCCGCGGCGGCGATCTTGGCGAGGAAGGAGGAGCTGAAGCGGCCCAGAATTTCAGTGTTCGGATCGAAGTAATAAGAAGCCTCCGCCACGTCGTAGTTATATTCCGAGACTGTGATCCGTGCCTCTTTCCAATCGCGCAAGCCCGCTCGGCGTCGCTCAAGGGCGGGGATAATCAAGGCGGTCTGGTCGGAACGCGGCGGTGTGCCGGAGATCGCGAGCAAGACGAGATGCGTCAGATCGGATTTCGCAATCGCAAGAATCAAACAAACAGGGCGATCTTTTCGGCTTTCAGTTTCTCCCTTCTCCGCTTGCCAGCGCCAGAGATACGGATAGTTCAGAACAGAGCCGCTGGGCGGCAAAGCGCTACTCATCGCCCTTCTTGCCTTCCGCGATCAGCCTATCGAGTTCGGGAAGGATAATCTCGGCCAGTTCGGGTGGCGTCTCGCCCGGACCAAAGACGCGGCACGGGTCGACCTTCCGAATATTCTGAAAGTCCTCATAAGTCATGAGAACATAGCGGGGCTTGCGGTGATGCGTGATTGCCACCGGCTGACGGTCCGCCGCCATGGTCACGGCTTTTAAATCGCGTACGAGTTCGACAGTCGTAAATTGCTTCATCATGGATTCTCTAAATGGATTCTCTAAATGGATTCTCCAACCAATAAGCGGAATATACGTATTATTTGATTTTTTGTCAAAGACCGGTCAAGGCCAAGGCTCGGCCATGGCGTTCTTCCAATTAGGCCGGAAGCTCAGGACTTCGGCGTCATTGCCGAGATTGGGATTGAACAGGCGATTGTGCCAGAGGCTCGCCTCGCGGGAGATGTCCCTGGCCGGCAGGCGCTTGACGGCGCAGGCCATGCGGTAGCGCTGGGCAAATTGCTCGAAATCGAGCAGCACCGTCTTGTGCTTGACGATGCGTTCGGCCACGGCCGAGCCCTTGGCGAAGACGGCGGTGATCTCGTCTGAGAAGAGTTCCGGCAGCTGATAATAGTCGGCCGCCAGGTATTTGATCCCGGCCTCGAAGGCCTGGCGATGGTCATTCGTCCTCTGCAGCTGGAACTTGAAGAAGGCGGTGCTTTCCTCGGGATTGATGGGCACCAGCAGGATGGTCATTTCCGGCATGATGATCTCGCCCTTGAGGCTCGAGACCTGAGGCCGGAAGCCGGGCATTGGCACGCCCCCCTGGTCGCGCATCGCCATTTGCCTGAGCCGGCACTGCCAGGCAATAAAACTGCTCTTGAGTTCGCTGTTGGACAGTCGTTTCATACCCTTACTCGTCCGCTTCTAGACCAATGTCGCAGTGCAGCATGCTTCTTTCTATTGCAAAATTGGTTCAGAATTGGCCTAATAGTGGTCATAATTGGTTGTCGAGTCAAAATAATTGCCGTCCCGCCATTGGGGGCAGGGACCGGTGAATTGGAGGAGAGCTCAGGACATGACAAGAGTTGCGGTGATCGGTGCGGGTCCATCCGGTTTGGCGCAGTTGCGGGCATTTCAATCGGCCCGGAAGAAGAAGGCCAAAATCCCGGAAGTGGTCTGTTTCGAGAAGCAGGACGATTGGGGTGGCCTGTGGAATTACACCTGGCGCACCGGCCTCGATGAATTCGGCGAGCCGGTCCATGGCAGCATGTATCGGTACCTGTGGTCGAACGGCCCCAAGGAATGCCTCGAATTCGCCGACTACACATTCGAGGAGCATTTCGGCAAACCCATTGCTTCTTATCCGCCACGCGCCGTGCTGTGGGACTATATCAAGGGACGCGTCGAGAAGGCGGGCGTGCGCAAATGGGTGCGTTTCTCGACCCCGGTGCGCATGGTGACCTGGAACAAGCGGACGAAGAAATTCACCGTCACCGCGCATGACCGCAAGAAGGACCGGATGTATTCGGAGGAGTTCGACTATGTGGTCGTCGCTTCGGGCCACTTCTCGACGCCGAACGTGCCCTATTTCGAAGGCATGGCGACATTCAACGGCCGCGTGATGCATTCCCATGATTTCCGCGACGCGCTCGAATTCAAGGGCAAGGATGTGCTGGTGGTGGGCCGCAGCTATTCGGCCGAGGACATCGGCTCGCAATGCTGGAAATACGGCGCCAAATCGGTGACCACGAGCTATCGCTCGAAGCCCATGGGCTTCAACTGGCCGGAGAATTTCACCGAGCGTCCTCTGCTGCAGCGGCTCGTGAACAAGACCGCTCATTTCAAGGACGGCTCATCGAAGGAAATCGATGCGATCATCCTGTGCACCGGCTATCTGCATCACTTCCCGTTCCTGCCCGACGACCTGCGCCTCAAGACGGCAAACCGTCTGTGGCCGCTCGGTGTCTACAAGGGCGTGGTATGGGAGGAGAATCCGCGGCTCTTCTACATCGGCATGCAGGACCAGTTCTATACGTTCAACATGTTCGACGCCCAGGCCTGGTACGCGCGCGACGTCATCATGGGCCGCGTCAAGCTGCCGGCCAAAGACAAGATGACGAAGCACAGCAGGGCTTGGCGCAAGCGCGAGGAGAAGCTCGAGAATGCCGAGCAGATGATCTGGTTCCAGGGCGATTATGTGAAAGAGCTGCTGGCCGACACCGACTATCCGCAATTCGACATCGAGGCGACCAATCATACCTTCATGGAATGGGAGCACCACAAGGCCGAAGACATCATGGGCTTCCGCAACAATGCCTATCGCTCCCTGATGACCGGCAACATGTCGCCGGCACACCACACCCCCTGGGTTGACGCCATGGACGATTCCATGGACTGCTATCTGGGCGATGGCAAAACCGGACGACGAGAGGCGGCGGAGTAGCGCGGACAAGGAGGCGCAGGTCCGGCAGGCCTTTCGCCTGCAGGCGGAATGGTGCCGCAATCTGGGCTCGCCCTTCACCGGCCTGCTGTGCGCGCTGGCCGCCGAACGGCTCGACCGTTCGACCAGCATTGGCGAGACCATCCTGGACTGGCCGGGCGAGCCCGATTCCAAGGCCGATTCCGTGCCCTTGCGTTTCGCCGGCGCCTTGAACGGGCTGGTGCGCAAGGGCCTGCTGCCCGATCTGGCGCGGCTTTATCCGCCCAACCCGTTGCCCGACGGCGAGGTCCTCTGGCCGAAGGTCGTCGAGGCGCTGGCGGCGGCGGAAGCGAATATCGGGCCCTGGCTCGCTCAGCCGCCGCAGACCAATGAAGTCGGCCGTTCCTCCATTCTGTTCGCCGGCCTGTGCTGGCTCTGGGCGCATTACCCCTTGCCGATACATCTCTATGAGGTGGGGGCGAGCGCCGGCCTCAATCTCAATCTCGACCGCTACAGCTATCGCTTCGGCGAAGACGTCCTGGGGGCGATGGGCGCGGCTCTGTTCCTGACACCCAGCTGGGAGGGCGGCACGCCGCCCAACCTCAGCCCGCGTGTGGTGAGCCGCGCCGGCTGCGATCTCTCGCCGCTCGATACGACATTGCCCAAGGACCGCGAGCGGCTGCTCGCCTATGTCTGGCCCGATCAGGCCGATCGCGTGAAGCGCCTCACGGCGGCCTTGGCCATCGCCGCGCGTCACCCCGTCAAGGTCGAGCGCAGCGACGCCGCCCAATGGGTCGAGCGCACGGTCGGAGCGACCACTGCCTGGGGCGAGCAGCAGGTCCTGTTCCATTCGATCGCCTCTCAGTATTTCCCGACGGACAGCCAGGAGCGCATCATCGCTCATATGGAACGGGTTGGCGCCGGCGCCACGCGCGACTCGCCGCTCGCCTGGCTGCGTTTCGAGGTCGATCCGGAGCTCGACAAGGCTTTCTCCTTGCGCCTGAAGGTGTGGCCAGGAGAGGACCATCTTCTGGCATTGGGCGATCCGCATGGCAGATGGGTGAAGTGGCTGGCAAGTTGAACGGCACTGCGGCAGCTTCTCTGCATCTCTCACCCTGAGAGGGTGTGAATGTTTAAAGCCGGGCAGAAAATGTAGCCGATACCGGCTGGAGTGTGATTCCCTATGATGGCTGATTCGTAGGAGAGATCGAT
>Ga0187894_10002380_pt1 | contig 22558 bp, 19 predicted proteins | sample GBC1701081metaG_FD_136650 | JGI IMG/M metagenome (GOLD analysis project Ga0187894, IMG submission 136650) | White microbial mat communities from a lava cave in the Kipuka Kanohina Cave System on the Island of Hawaii, USA - GBC170108-1 metaG ... | reverse complement strand
GGTTCGGACATGGTTCTTCCCGGGCCAATGTGTGACAGCGGACGCAGGCTAACGCGCGCGACCAGCCGTCGCCACCGCTGTTGCCCCCCGGGACCCGATCCAGTATGGTCCGCCGCGTCGGACCGAGGTCCGACCATGGCACTGGACCCGTAGCTCAGCTGGATAGAGCGCTGCCCTCCGAAGGCAGAGGTCGTGAGTTCGAATCTCGCCGGGTCCGCCAGTTTTCGATGTTTCTGAGCCTCGTGCAATCGCGGGCGCGTCGTGGCGGCGGCTGTGTTCGACCAGCCAATCACGGGCCGACGCGAGCATCACTTGACCGCGATCGTTCCGGCCATTGACACCCAACTCTTGCCGTCATCAAAAACCATCATCCCGGTGCCGGTGCCCGTCCCCTCCCCGGGTTTGCGGCAGTCAGAGCAGAACACTTGGCGGCCAGACACGCCGGCAGGTCCGAGCTCGGCAAATGCAACGTTCTTGAACCGGACCGGAACGCTGGCTGCCAGCTGATCTGCTGCTCCTTGAAGGATGGCAGTGTTGCCCACCGCCAGGACGACCGCCTTCGTGTTGCTCTGATATCCGATCCAGCTGCCCCCTGTACTGGCGGCGTAGTAGCCCGGATTCGCACCCGGCGTCCCATCGAAGTAGATGCGATCGTTGGATCTGACCACGATGGCCGGGTGGATCCAGTTGCCGGCGTCGTCGGTCCTCAGACCGGTCAGATCAATTCCCATCTTTGTCGGTCCGGTACCGGCGAAGTGCGCGTCAATCTTTTTGCTGCCCTTCGACTGCGACCGGAACCCCTGCCAAAACACCCCGAGCGAACCGGTATCGACGGTGCGCTCCAGGTTGGCAACCCACCCGATCCCGGCGACGTCGAAGCCATTGTCATGAAGCGCGAACTCGCCAGGATTCAGGTACACGCCATTGTTGCCGGCGACAAACTCGCCGTTCATGCAGGAGACGGCCGGGTTCGCGAGGAAATTGGTCGCGCCAGGCCTTTGTCCAGCGACGTAGCCAGAACAGTTGTATGCGGCCATGTCACCCTGCCCGACATTGACGACCTTCGTACGATAGGCGATGGCGATGGTGCGCCCATCATTGCCGGCTGTTGATTGGTTCCATCCCGAGCTGCTGTACAGGTAGGTAACGAACGGCGATGTGTTCGGCTGGTACTGGTATCCACTCCTCGGTTGGCCGAGCGTGGACGCGCCGGTGATAGAGAACGGGGCCGCAATACGGACCTTGCTGAAGTCTCCCTTGAAGGCGGTCTCGATCGAATTCTCGCTGCCGGCGTAGACCGGTCGTGAAACGAGCGAGCTTCTCCAGGTCACGTTGCTGGGATCGAACCTGAAGGCATTCACAGCAGGATCTATGCAGCCCAATTGAATGCGCCGATCCGCGCCGCCCTTCGCAGGGTCATTTATGTACAAGCAGCGCGCCGGCCCACCTGCATCCATGGTCAAGGTCGGTGGCTCAAGTTGCGCGATCGATGGCATGGCTACGAGCACTAGGGTCACGCTGCCGATGAAGGTCAGATGAAACTTCATGGGGTTCCTCAAGGAGCTCTGAGGGGTAAAATCAGGCCGCGCGATGCGTCCTGCTAAAGAGCCATTTCTCGGCGGTCGCGGTGGTCAGGAATGAGGCCGTGTGATCTGAGAACTCGACCGCGATGTGGACCTTCCGCTCGGCTAGGAATTGCGGTGTCGAGGCGTTCGTTGAATCTGCGTGACCAAATGTCTTGAGACCGAAGCGAGCGGAGCAATTGGTGCCCTGGGAGGTCACAGGGACCTTCCCTCCAATTTTTCCGTCAACGACCACCACTGCGGTTATAGGCTCGGCATCGGCGTGGGCTGTCGTAATCACGAAGGTGATGACAATGTCGTTCCCGGACAACTCGGCGGATGTAACAAATCCTGCCTCTATCGGATCGTTCAATGGGAGGAGATATCCGTATGCGTCGAAATAGGTGCCTTGCGTATCCCACCAATCTCTATCTGGCGGCGTCTGGCAGGTCGCGTTCCAAATCAAGTAGCCGTCTCTGAGGCGCTCGAGCAGGCCCCTATACACCCTCGCATGAGGTTCAAGGACGTCCGAGAGCCCATCCACAAGCACAGCTCGCGAATCCCAACTGCGGTTCGACGTCTCGGCTACGCAGGTTTCTATGGCCTGGAAGAGATGATCGACCAGTAACGCGACTGCCTTTTCGGGCACCCGCGCAGAGAGCTCGTCGATGCCGTTTAGAATGCGCGGGTCGAACGCCTCATCGGGATAGAGGGCCGAAAAGGCCCGATGAGCAACTTCGTCCACACTGACGATGCGACGATAGTCGTGGCCGGAAACAGCCCAGGCCATCCGCGTCTTGCCTACGCCGTGGCCACCACGGACGAAAAGCACGCTGGGCTTGAATCGCTTGCAATGGAAGACTTGACGCTCGATTCCATCGCCGGACGTAGATTGCCCCATGTAACGCTCGACGAGGCCGGCCTGCCGCAGCATCGAGATGAACAGTTCGATCGTCGGATACCGAACCTGGCCGTCGGGGCGCACGACCTCTACAAGCTGCGATCCTGCGTCTGGTGCGACGCCGACCTCGAGCACGAGGGTACCATTCTTCTTCAGGCAACGGGCCAGGCGCCCGAGCATGGCAACCGCAGCCTCAATAGTGGGCAGATAGTGGAACCCCGATGTGAACAGGACGAGGTCGAATTGCTCGTCGGGCAGTGAGTCCCAGGATCGACAGAGAAACTCGATGTTGGGGAAGCGCCGCTTGGCGGCCGCAATGAAATCTCGATTCCCATCGAGCCCAACGACCCGGGTCGCGCCAGCGCGTGCGGCGACCCCGCAATAGTAACCCTCGTTGCAACCGACATCCAGAACGCTGAGTCCTTGCAAAGGCGGCAGTCGAAACGCCATGAGCTTGGCACGGCTATCCACCATGCCCGGCGCATCATCAAACGACTGATACTGGAAGAACATGGTCACTTCGCCGGCTTGGCCAGTACGACGATCTGGTTGGTTCTCAGCACACTCTCGACGTAGATCTCCTTTAGCGGCTCGGGTATCTCGAAGTCCTCGCAGGTCGTGTACTCGCGGATGATCGTAAACTCGTTCTCGCGCAGGGTCGTCAGAAGCTGCATCGCGGTGATGCGATTGAGAGTTGAATACATCGACCATAGTCCATCAAAAGTCCCATCGTCGCCACATGCCGCACGGAGTTTGGCGCGGTAGACGGAGTCCTGATTCGTCAGGTGGCCCCAGCGTTCAGGAATCCACTGCATCAAGTGAGCACCTTCGGCGGAAAAGTAGAGAGGCGCGATCTGAATGAAAATGACACCGTCAGGTTTCAGGAGATTCCGTAGTTGACGGAGGATCGCAGGCAGGAGCCTTTGATCGATATGCTCGAATACAGACCAGCTATAAATCACATCAAAGGACGATAGCCCGACCGAAATCTCTCCTGGGGCGATTCTGTACAGCGAGAGATTCTCGGGCAACTCGGCGAGCCGAAGCTGCTGTTGGGCCAGCGGTCCGCATCGCTCAATGTCCGAGACAATATCGACACCGACCACCCGGCTGATGGGATGGCGTAGGGCTACACCAATGGCTGTTGTCGCTTCGCCACATCCAAAATCAAGGATGTCTTTCCCGGACAGCCCACCATGCTCGGCAACCCACTCTCCGATGATCTGAGGAAGGTAGGTGAACTTGGTTCGGTAGGTGTCGTCAGTTATCGCATCAACTGACCAAGCGTCCTTGAGAAGTACCCCTATTTGCTCGACCATGTGTGGCTTTCCAAACGAGTCAGATCCCTTCGGCGACCAACGCCTCCCTCAGTGAGTTTGGGCCACCCACAAAGGGATTGGAATACTTCCTGCGGAGGTCCTTCCTGCTTCTGTAGGCGATTCGATGAGAGCGGGGGATAGGTGTGCCATCGAGATAGCTGCCGTAACCCCACCAGCCCGGAGGAAGGCTGGCCACCTCGTTTGCCGCTAGTCTCTCACGATACCACTTCATCAGCTCAAACGGCTCGATTCTGTCGCCGGCGTATCTGGTCAGCATCGCCTCGCCGACCGAGTTAATCTTGGTGAAGTGGAAAAAGCGCAACGGTCGACCTCCCGCCGTAATGCAACCGTCTTGCTCGATAGAGATCGGTCTGCGGCTAAGGTTCCAGCTGGCAACATTATACCCAGGATCTCGCAAGATATAGGTTCCTGGAAAGAAGACTGGTGCGTGATCACACCAACGCTGATCCGTAAACAGTCCATTGGCGACGTCGTCAAAACAAAACTCAAGCAGTCGATCACACCACCAGCGGGCGAACCGCTTTCCCTCATTGGTCGACGCCACGGCCAAAAAGCCCAGATTGTAGATACCGTACTTGAGAGATCCGATCTCGTTGTCGAGGATCGTGCTTCGCTTTTCGTCAGGCTCAAGTTGGTGTGGCGTGAGGACAACATCATGGCTATCAAGAATCGCTTCGATCTCATCCAATTTGCCAAACACTGCAATATCCGGATCCAGGTATATCACCTTGTCTGCGCCACGTTCGAGCAGGCGGCAAAGCATCGGTCCTTTGACCGCCGTGCACATTTCGATGACATCATGGTCAAACGACCATCGATGCAAATCGGGGATACCAAGCTCACCGATCCGAACGACGTGATCGAAAGGCTCTTGCTCAGGGTCGAAGGCCAACCCAGGCGGCTCGACATCCGACAAGCAAAGCCACAGGGTCCAGTTGGGTTGATGACGCCGCAACGTTTCGCCCAGGACTCTGGCGCGATCGAGGTACGAGAGCGACACACTCGTAAAGCAGTGAACGCCGGCCATCTGAATATCCAGCCTTTTCCCGTTCAACCGATAGCTTCGGTACCAGAAACGTTGGCAAGGACTTCATTGGCAGAGCCTTCGCCAGCCAACAGCCAATCAGCTGTCCCTTCGCCGACTATCAACTTGCCGCGCTGCAGCGGTGAGTGCGCGAGACGTGTATGGAGGCCATCACCCTGAAACAGGGCAATCAACTCTGCCTCCGTTGCAACAGCGCATCCTCGGTTTGGAGCCATTGCGGCGATCGCCGGCCAAATGTTTCCGGCATCTTTGCGCGCAACAACGTACGCGCCACCGGCAATTGCCTCGTGCACGACGTAGCAGAACGTCTCGGGCCAAAGAGACCAGAGGACCGCTATATCGATCTGCATCTCCGCAACAGCCGTCACCATAGCGTCGCGGTGTTCTGGGTCCACGCGGACTGGCACATGCTTGATATAGCTCGGCAGCGTCGGTCCCAGCGGTAGGCCGAGGTGGAAAAACTGAAAACGATCATCGTCGGCAAACTGGTGGGCAAGCTCTTCAAAGACTGCCCACCCCTTATTGAAGGCGCGAGCCCCCAGGTACGCCACCCGGAGGGGGCGCCGCGACGCAACGCCGACCTCGCGTTCAGCCAACCGGGCATCCAGCATCTGGACTCGCGCAAGCGGAACGATCTTGCAAGCCCCGTGCTGAAGATCGCTGCGCGCGTGCCATTGATCGAGAGCTGCCGCAGAGGGAGCCAGGATTGTCGGCTGCATTTTCCGGAAGAAAGTGTGGAGCCTTGCCGAGTGCTGGCGTCGCTCCTCACCATAACAGCAGATCAAACAAGCACCGGAGTCCATCGGCGGCCCTCCGCAGAAGGCCACGTCGTTCCGCATCAGCGTGATGCTTGGACACGTGGTGAAGAAATCGTGGATCCAAACGATTGGATCCCGGTCGCTACACGCAGACACCAGATCGCCAATGAGCTCAGGAACATGACCCATCAAATGATGGATCACGCACCTGATCTTCGTCTTTCTTGTGCGCAAGGTTGAAATGGCCAGGAGCAGCTCGGCGAACGACGCCACCCCTAAGTGCAAACCGTCAAGGCGCAGCGCCACATGGAACGCTTCCGCCGCCGTACTGGCACGCAACCGCTTCGTTGGCTTGGCGGGGCTGATGTGAAGATAGCCCCATCCTGATCGACCGAACGCTCCTTGTTCGTCTCCAATCAGGATCTGCACGCCGCCACAATTTTCAAGATAGTCATCGTGGCTGACAGCCACCACAAGGCCGAGCCCCGAAGCGGCGGACCTCAGTGCTGTGGAAAGGGCCTCACCCTGCACACGTCGTCTTCGGGCAGGTGTTTCCCCGGGCTCGCTGTCCGAGGAATGGGTCCGGTGTGACGTTGCCTCAATCTGACTCCGCCATGCGTCGAGAGGGCGACGCGACAATCGGCCCTCTCGCTTTCCGGCCACCGCGAAGTGAACGAGGGGATTAACGCCTGCCGCCGCGACATCAGTGTTTGCTTGGAGGTAGTAGGCCACATTGAACGTCGCGCTTGGATTTCGGCCCTCTCGCCAACCCTGAATCAGGAAATGCTCAAGTGGGTCAACCCCGGCATCTCGGACGTCCGGGTTCACCGACAAATAATATCCAACGTCGAAGAGCGTTGCCGCCGCTTGCCGGTCGCCTGCAGTAATGGGCGCGACCCGCGAAGGCTGTTCCGTCTCGCTGTCTCCGATCTCGTCTCGCGACCGACGTCCTTCGAGATACCCGATCCGGATGTAATGCAGTAGCGGTTCGATTCCAGCCGCCCGAACATCTTCGTATGTATCGAGATAGAATTTCGGGTCAAACCATTCGGTCGGCCGTCGTCCCTCTCTCCATCCGTGTTTCAAATAATGACGTAGCGGATTGACGCCGGCGGCCCGCACGTCGGGATTGCGTTCCAGATAAAAACTGGCATCAAAAATTCGGGCCCGTGTCTTCTCGCCCTTCGATTGCATCCGCCGATCAATCCAACGCCGCAACACGCTACCATGCGCCCTAGCGGACATGTCCCCTCTCTCTACGGCCGTTGGGACATCGACAAAAATTAGCGCTACTATCGAGCCTTCTTCATCAATTTTTTCGATTTCCCCTGGCAGTGACATCATAGCCGTCACACAAGTACATCGTAGCCGTCACACAAACGCAAACTACTGGTCAGGTTTTTATCAGGCAAGTTCTTTTTGGAAATGTGCCATGCCATTCTCGCATAAGTGGTCGATCAAATTGCGTACACCTGCACAAAAATACTCCCGAACGACCCTGTCCTTATGGTCTGAGGTTGTGCGGGCCAATCACAGTGACAAGTGAGCCCGCTGGGCGGCAGAACGATCGACTCGTGCCTGTCGTCCGCCGCTCAGGTTTCAAAGCGCGCCATTGGCAAGCGCGACCAGGCGATCCATCCCGGAGGCAAGCTCAACGACCCGGCATGGCTTGAACCCGGGCACGGCCGGGAAGTCGGTGCGACGGGACGTGCTGGCCACCTCCCGCCATTCGCCGTCGGGTTGCAGGCACTCGATATCGACCGTTTCCGTCGCGTAGGACGGCAGGCGATCCGACGCCACCAGCCTGGCCTCAAGACCGGTCATCCGTTGGACGACCGGCACAAGCGCCTGGCGCAGCGGCGTGGCGATCTCCGCTTTGGTGTCCTCGGCGTGGATCAGCTGCAGCTCGAGCTGGGTAAACGCGTTGAGCCTGAGCTTGGCAGCCGTGGCGCCATCGCGCGTCTCGCGACGATAGGAATAGCCCATCTGCCATACGCACAGCGGTGGCTTCAGCCTGCTGGTGCGCAGGATGCGCGCGGCGATCGCATAGGAGCCGTCGGTCGTCTCGGCGCGCAGCGCATAGGGACGATCCCCTCCCGGCGGATCCTGGAGGACGAAAACGTCGGTGCGATCGTAGGCCGCCGACATCCTCGCCAGCGGCATCATCGGCGGGGTCTCGACCTCCTCGAACGCCCACATCTGGTTGATGTCGGTGAGCGTGCCCCGAACCGTATCGAGGATCGCATCGCGGATCCGCCGACGAAGGTGGAGTTCCGACTGCCGCCAGAAGCGCAGTCCCGCAAGGTCGTCATAAAGCGCATAGGACATGGATGTGCCCCCGTGAGGGGTGATGAGATCGTGCGTTGGCAGGCGTGCATGGTCGTGACCGCTTCCGTAGGGAAGCGGCCCATCAACCTCGTCCAGCCTGTCGCACCATCCATGTCATGGGTGACCGTGTAGCCGACGGCTGCGCGCGAGTCACGCCATCACCGCACACGACACTCGCCGGTAGCTTTCTCTGCCAGGCCAAACGACGCAGCGAGACCCCGCTCACCGTCCATCGCGCATATAACGCAGTCCCGCATCGATGATTGCCTTCGAACCGGTCAGTGAGAGCAGCAGATCGTAGTTGTTGACCCGGATGTTGGCGTTCAGGCCCCAATAGAGGCTCTGCAGGAAGCGGTTGTTGATATCGCGCATCTGGATGGTCGTGTCGTTGGTGCCATAGGCCGTGCCGGAGAACGACTGGCCATCGATGGTGATGGTCATGTCGTAGCGCGATCCCGGCGTCACGCGCCACTGCAGGCTGGTGATACCGAAATCGATGGTGTCCTGGTTCACGATGATGGCGGCGTTGAAACCGCCGCCGTCGTCCTCGATCAGAACCAGCCGGCCGTTGCTGATCCAGGCGCTCCAGTGATGGGCCCGCGCGATGAAGGTTTCGCCGGACTGGACCGGCGTGGTCGAGTCGGTGCGGGCGACGTTATCGTGCGTCGGCCCCCTGTCCGACCGCGATTGGCCCAGTGCCGGGCCGCCGACCATCAGCACGGCGGCGGCCGCGATCAAGAAACGTGACACGTGCCCCAACGTCAGCATGGTGTCCCCCTCGTTGTCGCCGACGATCCCCCATCGGCGGCACAAAGTTACGGGCAGGACGTCGCGGGCGCATCACCCAGCCGGGTGATGCGCCGCATGAGGCATCGCTCAAAGGCGCTCCGATCGTCTCAGTTCAGCCGGAGACCGCCGGGACTGCCGTCGAATGAGGCGTCTGAGAGTCGACGGTTCGGCATAACCGACCTGGCGCGCGACCTCATCGACGGACAGGCGTGTCGTCTCCAGCAGCACCTCGGCCGCCTCGATCCGGATCCGCTGGACAAACCGGATCGGCGACAGGCCGCAAACCACCGCCAGCCGGCGCGCGAACGTGCGCGGCGACAGGCCCGCGGCATCAGCGACCTCGTCCACGGCGAAGTCCCTGCGGATATTCTTGTGCACCCATGCCTCGGCGCGCGCGATCTTTTCGTCCTGGCTGGCCAGGAAGGCCAACGCCATGTAAGGCGCCTGCGAGCGCCGGCGGTCCAGCAGCAGATAGCGCGCGCAGGCCACCGACAGACCCGGGCTCGCGAACCGGGCGATGACGGCCAGCATCAGATCCATCTGCGCCATGGCGGCCCCGGCGGTCGCCAGCGGCCAGTCCGCGACAACGATCGCATCAGGCTCGAGATGCACGTCCGGGTAACGGCGCCGGAACGGCGCGGCCAGCCACCAGGTGGTCGTGGCGCGCCGCAGTGACAGCAAGCCCGCCTCCGCCAGGACGAAGGTGCCGGCGCACGACGCCGCGACGGATGCCCCGGCCGCCACCGCCTGGCGGGCAAGGCGGACGGCACGGCGCACCGGTGCCGTGGCAAGACGCCTGATGATCTCCGCTTCCGACGTACCGCCCAGTCCCGGCACGATCAGGATATCGCCATCAGCAAATCTCACCGAAGCGACGCGCTGGACCGGCACGCGATGCACCTGGAAGGGCGCACGACGCCCGCTCTGGCGGCTCAGGTGGTTCGCCGTCTCGAGCGCGTCGAGCGTGATGGCGAGGCTCGACGCCATCCCCTTGGGAAACGCGAGAACCCAGACTCCGGTCATTTGGCGAATTTGCCCTGAACAATGTCGAATTCGACACTAGCGGACAGCCCGCCCGCAGGCAAACATCCTGCCCTCTTGGACGAGGATCGATGGCGCCATGGCGAACCGCAGCGTGAAAGAAGACGATCCCCTCGAGGATTTCGAGCGTCGCATGATCACCCTCGACGGCACGGCCAAGGCGGTTCATGTCGCGGGCGCCGGGCCGGCCGTCATCGTCATGGCGGAGATGCCGGGCATCAGCCCGCATGTGGCACGGTTTGCGCGCTGGGTGCGCAACGCGGGGTTCACCGTCTACATGCCATCGCTGTTTGGCCGCGACGGCGCGCTGCCCACGGCAGAGGACGGCGGCGCCATCTTTCAGCGCGCCTGCGTCAGCGCCGAGTTCCGGGCGCTGGCGGCGAACCAGTCGAGTCCGGTGACCCGATGGCTCATGGCCCTGGCCAGGCTGGCGCATGATGAGTGCGGTGGGCCGGGCGTCGGGGCCATCGGCATGTGCTTCACAGGCAACTTCGCGCTCACGATGATGCTTGAGCCATCGGTGCTGGCGCCTGTCCTCTGTCAGCCGTCGCTGCCGCTCAACGAGCCGGCCGGCATCGAGATCGCACCCGAAGAGATCGCGACAGTGCGCCAACGGCTCGAGCGGGAGGACCTGACCGTTCTGGCGTACCGCTTCGACGGCGACACGTTCTGCCGGGCACAGCGTTTTGCCGCCTATGCCGCGGCGCTCGGCGACCGCTTCATCGGCCGGGTTCTTCCCGACAGCGCAGCCAATGCGGATGTGCCACCGTTCTTTGCCCGCCACGTCACGTGTCCGCACAGTGTCGTGACGGTCCATCTCATCGATGCGGCCGGCCAGCCGACGATGGCGGCGCGCGATGAAATCCTGTCCTTTTTCGCCCGCCGGCTTGGATCACAGGGCTTCGCCGCCCCAAAGCCCTAGGGACGGGGCGCGGCGTCAGCCCATGCCGGAGACGGATGTGGGCGTGATTTCGTAGGTCACGCGCACCTCGCCGGGGCGGCCGAACTTGTAGCTGTCGCCCGTGTACTTTTTGGCAAGCACATTGATGTGGTCCTCGGCACCGGTCTCCGTTCGGCGCGTGACGGTGCCGCGGATCTGCACGTACCGATAGGCGTTGGCAGGATCGACGATCGACAGCGCCACGGGGTTGCCTTCCTGCATGTTCTTGTCCTTGACGCGGCCGCGCGCCGTGTTGACTCGAACCTTGCCGTCATGCCAGTCGAACCAGACCGGGGTCACCTGCGGCGAGCCATCGGCCATTCGCGTCGCCAGATGGGCAAGCGCCTTGGTGCTGGTCAGCAGGTCTTCGTACTTTCCGACGTCGGCAGACATGGCATGCTCCCTCAAGCGATCTACACTCACGATGTGGTGCGTCGTTTATACCCTACGTGACAATGGCCGACATGAAAAAGGGCGTGCCCGTCTTCCAGCAGGTTCTCGGCGCCGATTGGGAGCGGCTGGGCGCCGTGATCCGGCGCCACTATTTCCTGCGCCCCTACTCGGACGACCGCATCACCGTGCGCGGTGTGATGCACCAGATCCATCATTCCGGCGTAGCCAAGCTGCTGATCCCATTCGGCCTGCTGTTCGGCGCCATCGTGCCCTACCGCCGCAAGAACGTGCCCATCGACGTGCACTACAACTGCCGTCGCGATGACGCCTGCATCTACTGGGACCGCGTGTTCCACCTCGCCTCGCACCGGGATTTTCATTTTCGCTCCCACATGGCCCGTACGCAGGCCAACGAGGTGATCGAGTTCGTGCGGTTCGGCGTCGGCATGCGGCTTGTCGTCAGCGCCGAGGACGGCGCGCTGGTGTTCCGCAGCGCCGGCTACGTCTGGCGCCTCTTCGGTCGGTACCTGCCGATCCCGCTCGGCTTGCTGTTCGGCGCCGCTTACGTCGAGGAACGTCCGATCGACGATGCGCGCTTCAGCATGTGCATGGTGATCCGACACCCCCTGGCCGGCGTGCTGTTCCGCTACGACGCCACCTTCGCGTTGCCGCCCTCGGAGACACACGATCCCTCGTGAGGGGTTTCCAGCGGCGTCTGCGCTATCGCGCGGCGGGCTGGATCGCCTCCACCGCATACTCCAGCGTGTCGCGGCTGACGCGGCGGATCACCAGGCGCCGCCCTTCCAGCGGCAGGTACTCGCCCGGCCCCAGCAACAGCGTGATAGGCTGAGCCGCCGCGGCGTAGTCGGTCGCCGGCGAGGATACGCCGACCGGCACCCATAGCGGCGGGCCATCGCTGTTCATCACCAGGTCATTGCGGACCAGGACGGCCTTGCCGCCCTGGGCGCCCGTGAACCGAACGAGCACGCGGCCATACTCGCTGCCGCCATGGTCGACCAGCGCCAGCGCGCTGAAGCCGCCGCGCAGGATGCGCACATCCATGACCGTATCGCCGGCATTGGCCGACAGCGCCTCGCCGGCAGTCGTCACCAGCGCCGATTGCCGCCCGTAGTTGAGGGTGCAGGCTGCCAGGGTCATCACCACGGCGATTGCGCCCAGACTGCGTACAATGCCGTGCATCACCATCCGCTCCGTCGGTTGATCGGCGCCATACTAGCGGCCGCCGCGTGAAGGTTCCAGGACAACGCCTCAACCGCTGTTGCGCAGGCCGGCGGCGATGCCGTTGATGCTGAGATGGATGCCCTGAATCACGTTGTCGTCGGTGTCGCCGGCGCGATGGCGCTTGAGCAGCTCGATCTGGACGTGGTTGAGCGGGTCGATATAGGGAAAGCGGTTGCGGATCGAGCGCGCCAGCAGCGGATTGCTTTCCAGCAGCGTCCGTTGTCCCGTGATGGCCAGCACGGCATCGATCGACGCCTGCCACTCGGCCCGCAAACGCTCGAAGATCGGCCCGCGCAGGGCCGCGTCCGATACCAGCTCGGCGTAGCGCGAGGCAATGGCGATGTCGCTCTTGGCCAGCACCATATCCATGTTCGACAGCGTGGTGCGGAAGAACGGCCAGTCGCGATACATGGCCTGCAGCGTCGCCAGGCCGTCACCCGAACCACCGGCGGTCCATGCCTTCACCGCACTGCCAAAGCCGTACCAACCGGGCAGCATCAGACGGCACTGCGCCCAGCTGAAGACCCACGGTATGGCGCGCAGATCTTCGATACGTCCCAGCTTCGATCGCGACGCCGGCCGGCTGCCGATGTTGAGGTTGGCGATCTCGCCCAGGACGGTCGAGTCGCGGAAGTACTGCTCGAAGCCTGCAGTCTCGTAAACGAGGGCCCGGTAGGCGCGATAGGCGTGCGCCGACAACGCCTCCATCACGTCGAGATACGCGGCCGGCGGCGCCGGCTGGTCCGCCTCGAGAAGCGTTGCCTCCAGGGTGGCCGCCGCCAGGGTCTCCAGGTTGCGGCGACCGACGTCGGCGTTGGAATATTTGCCGGAGATCACCTCGCCCTGCTCGGTGATGCGGATGGCGCCCTGCAGCGCCCCCGGTGGCTGGGCCAGGATCGCCTGGTAGCTCGGCCCGCCGCCGCGGCCGACCGAACCGCCGCGGCCATGGAACAGGCGCAGGCCGATCTTGTGGCGCGCGAACGTGTCGATCAGCGCCACCTCGGCTTTGTACAGCTCCCAGGTCGACGTCAGGTAGCCGCCGTCCTTGTTGCTGTCGGAATAGCCCAGCATCACCTCCTGGATATCGCCGCGCGATGCCAGCAGGCGGCGGTATTCGGGCAGGCCGAACAGCGCGTCCATGACCGGCCCGCAGCGCTGGAGGTCGGCGATGGTCTCGAACAGCGGCACGATGTCGACCTCGAGCTGGCCCTCGCGCGGGCGCAACAGGCCGACTTCCTTGAGCAGGATCGCGACCTCCAGGACGTCGGAGACACCATCGGCCTTGGAGATCACGTAGTGGGGCACGGCAGCCGCGCCATAGCGACGATGCCCGTCCGCCGCCACGCGCAGCATCGCCAGCTCGGATGCGGTCTCGTCCGAATAGGTGAGGTGCAGCGACGCCAGCGGCCTGCTGTTGCGCAGTTCGCCCGCCAGGAGGCGCACACGCGCGTCTTCGGCGAGCGTTCGATAACCGGCACCGGCGCCCGCCGTCTCGAGCAGTTCGGCGATCGTGCGTTCGTGCACGTCGGCGTTCTGGCGCAGGTCGATGGATGCCAGATGAAAGCCGAAGACGTCGACCGCGCGGCGCAGCGCGCGCAAACGTCCGCGCGCCAGGGGTGCCGATCCATTCGCCATCAGCGAGTCATGGATGGCGTCGAGATCCACCCCGAGATCGGCGGCCGTGGCGTAGGCCGGCGCGGCACCGACAGCGGGATGCGGCGCCTCGAGCTTATCGAGATCCCATGCCGTTGCCGCCAGCCGGGCATAGATGCCGGCGATGGCGCGTCGATAGGGCTCATCCTGCCGTTCCGGCGCGCGGTCGGGCGATTGCGTCGCCAGCGCACTGACATGCGCCGATACGCCCACGATGCGGCCGTCGAGCGACAGCTCGGCGCCCAGCTGATGCAGCTCGTCGAGATAGAAACGCAATGCCCGCTCGCTCTGCATGGCGAGCGCCTGGCGCAGCACGTCGGCGGTGACATAGGGATTGCCGTCGCGATCGCCACCGATCCAACTTCCCACACGCAGGAACGGCGGCACGTCGAGCTCTTGCCACGCCGAATCGACCGTCCCGAGCTGATCCTCGAGATCAGCGTAGAAATGCGGCAGCTCGCGCAGGAACGTGTAGTCGTAGTAGGCGAGACCGTTGGCGACCTCGTCGATGACGCGCAGGCGTGTGCGACGCAGGATGCTGGTCTGCCACAGGGTGAGCACGGCGCGGCGCAACCCCTTGCGGTTGGTGGCCAGTTCCTCCGGCGTGAACTGGATCCGGTCGCGCTCGTCCAGCAACCGGGCGATGTCCATCTCGCGATCGATCGAGCTCTTGCGTCGCACCTCGGTCGGATGCGCCGTGAGCACGGCGCTGCACAGGGCGCGGGCGAAGAAGGCCTGCAACTGCAGGCGCGATACGCCGCGCGCCTTCGCCCGTTCCAGCGCATAGTCCATCGTGCCTTGCCGCGGCGCGGCGCTCGCCATCGCATAGGCTCGCGTACGGCGGATGTGGTGCTGATCCTCGGCGATGTTGGCAAGGTGCGAGAAGTAACCGAAGGCCCGGATGATGCGGTTGGCCCGATCCGCCGGCAGGCCGCTCATGATCGCCTGGAGTTCCTGCCGCGCCGCCTCGTCGGCATCGCGATGAAAGCGCACGGCAGTGCGGCGGATGCGCTCGACCAGATCGAACACCGGCTCGCCTTCCTGAGCGCGCACGGTGTCGCCGAGGATGCGTCCGAGAAGCCGGATGTCATAGCGCAGCGGGACATCCTTCTCGGGAACGTCGGTCTGATCCAGGTGTTCCATGGCCGGCGTCAACTCCGCGTCGGGATCGCTGGTCATGCCTACCATAGCGCCGGCCAACGAACACAGGCCAGCGACCAGACACTTCGGGATTCACCGGCGGCTGCGTCCACCGACAGGCCGTGGCGCCTGGGCGACCTGATCGTCGAGTATCGTCGGATCGACACGGTCGTCGGTCATCCCGGCGTCGTCGCGCGCGTCTGCCGGTGGTGCACCGGCAGCGGCGAGGTCATACCAACGGCGCGCCTCGGCAGCATCCTGGACGACGCCACGGCCGGCCTCGTACATGAAACCCAGGCTGGACTGCGCACCGACATGGCCTTGATCGGCCGCCAGGCGATACCACAGAGCGGCCTCGACATCGTCGGACGGCACACCCTGCCCCATGGCATACAGGCTGCCGAGGCTGCATTGCGCAGCCGCATGGCCCTGGATCGCCGCCAGGCGATACCACCGCGCCGCCTCGGCATCGTCGGGCGGCACGCCGCGCCCCTCGCCGAACATCAGGCCCAGCCTGTATTGCGCTTCGGCATAGCCTTGCGTGGCCGCGCGGCGATACCACACGGCCGCCTCGGCAGGATCCGGCGGAATGCCCTGGCCGTCGGCAATCATCGCCGCCAGGTTGACCTGCGCGCGGACGTCACCCCGGTTGGCGGCCTCGCGATACCATTCGAGCGCCGTGACGTCGTCCTGCGGCACACCGCGGCCATGCGCATACATGTATCCGAGATTGAACTGGGCGGCCGCATAGTCCTGGAAGGCGGCCTCGAGGTACCACTTCGCCGCCTCGGTATCGTCGCGGCGCACGCCGAGGCCGGCGAGATACAGGCTGCCGACATTGTACTGTGCGATCACATGCCCCTGGGCCGCCGCGCGGCGATAGAACGCGAACGCCTCGGTGTAGCTGCGCCGCACGCCCCAGCCATTGTCATACATGAAGCCGAGATTGACCTGGGCGTCGGCGTGGCCCTGCTCGGCCGCCTTGCGATACCAGCCGACGGCCGTGGCATCGTTGCGGCGCACGCCCTGGCCGTTGGCGTACATGAAGCCGAGGTTGTTCTGCGCGACGGCGTGATTCTGGTCGGCGGCCTTGCGATACCATCGCAGCGCCTCGGACTCGCTCTTGGTCACACCGCGGCCGCTGGCATACATGAAACCGAGATCGGCCTGCGCGTCGGCCAGGCCCTGATCGGCGGCCCGGCGGAACCAGCGCACGGCCTGCACATCGTCCTGCCGCACGCCCTGGCCATGGGCGTAGAGAAAGCCCAGGCCGAACTGCGCCCGCGCCTCGCCCTGCGCCGCCAGGGGCCGCAGGATCTGCAGCACGCTGGCGTAGTCACGGCGATGATACGCCGCGACCGCATCGTCATGCGGTTCGGCAAGGGCAGGCGCAACGACCACCAGCGCCAGCAGCCCCATGGCTGCAGCGAGCGTGGTCGCCCATAACCCCTTACGGGTTCGCTCTGCCCCCATCATCGCCCCGCTGGTCCCCACCGTCCGGTGCGAACGCTCATTTTACGCCAGAAAACCTCTTCTGAACAGACAGCGCGGCGCATTTTCTCTTCCCCTACGTGAGCTGGGCAGAAAAACCGCCTTGACCGACACCCATCGAACCCTAGATCAGCACCCATGCCTGGTCGTATCCGGGTGACTCATTCCGAAACGACGAGGTGAAATGTAATGTCCGAGGCTTCCCAGGCTCGAACGGCTCCCCCGGTGCGGTTGCGGCCGCTGCCCGCGCTCATCTTTGCATCACGCTGGCTGCAATTGCCGCTCTATCTGGGCCTGATCATCGCCCAGTGCGTCTATGTCGCCCTGTTCCTGAAGGAGCTCTGGCACCTCGTCATGCACACCTTCACGTTCAACGAACAGCAGATCATGCTGGTCGTGCTGGGCCTGATCGACGTGGTGATGATCTCCAACCTGCTGATCATGGTGATCGTGGGCGGCTATGAAACGTTCGTGTCACGGCTGGAGCTGCAGAATCACCCCGATCAGCCGGAATGGCTGAGCCACGTCAACGCCAGCGTGCTGAAGATCAAGCTGGCGATGGCCATTATCGGCATCTCCTCGATTCACCTGCTGCGCACGTTCATCGAAGCCGGCAACCTGGGCTCGACGAACACGAACTACACGGAAGCCGGCGTCATGTGGCAGGCGATCATCCACGGCCTGTTCATCCTGTCGGCGATCGGCATTGCGACCGTCGATCGCATGGGGCTGACCGCCGCCACGAGCAAGCACTCGTAGCGCCACCGGTCATGAGACCGCAATCCCGCTTAAGCCGGCGAGCTTGTCGGGGTTGCGCATGATGTAGATGTTGGTGGCGTTGCCGGCCGCGTCATACGCAAAGGACACGGCCGCAGCGATATGGCCATCGTGCTGCAGAATGACGCCGCGGCTGCCGTTGATGTCGGCCACCACCCATTCGTAGGGACGCCAATAGCCGCTCAGGGCCTCGCTGATGAAGGCGAGCACATCGGCCTTGCCGTGCAGGACGCGGCGAATGGTTTGAACCTTGCCGCCGCCATCGGCGCTGAGCGCGATGTCGTCCGACAACAGCGCCGCCAGCTGCTGCGTGCCGCCGCCGGCGATGGCCGCCTCGAAGGCGGCCAGCAATTGCTCCTGGCGTTCGGGTGTCGTCACGTGCCGGACCTTGGACCGGTCGACATTGGCGCGCGCCCGGTTGACCAGCTTGCGGCAGGTACTCTCCTGGACACCCAGCGTACGGGCGATGTCGGCGTAGGACACCTCGAAGATCTCGTAGAGCAGATAGGCGGCACGTTCCCGCGGCGTCAGCCGCTCGAGCAGCAACAGGAACGCCGTCGTCAGCGACGACGCCAGCGCCAGGTTTTCCTCGGTCATGTCGTTGCTCACGGTGTGGATCGGTTCCGGCAGCCAGGCGCCGACATAGTCCACCCGCTTCTTGTGGGCGGACCGCAGCAGGTCGATGCAGCGGCGCGTGCACGCCGTCGTGAGCCACGACGCGGCGTTGTCGATGCCGCTCGTGTCGGCCTGCTGCCACTTCAGGAAGGTATCCTGCACCGCATCCTCGGCGTCGGCGCGCGAGCCCAGCATGCGGTACGCCAGGCCCAACAGCATCGGCCTGGCGTCCTCGAAAAGCGCTGCGTCGCCGCGGTTCGACATCTCAGTGTCTCGACACCTGGATCCTGTTCCACAGGTTGATCATGGCCACGTTCGCGGTCAGCATGCCAATCTCCTCCTCGGTAAAGTGCTGGCGCAGGCAGGCGCGGATCGCCGCCAGGTCGGTCCGGTTGTCGATCACGGTCAGCGCCTCGGTCCACGCCAGCGCCGCCTTCTCGCGCTCGGTGAAGTCATGGACGTGCCGCCAGACAATCACGCGGTCCAGGCGTTCGTTGGTCTCGCCGTCCTGGCGTGCCTCCTTGGTATGCATCTTGATGCAGAACGCGCAGCCGTTGATCTGGGAAGCGCGCAGCTTGACCAGATGCTCGACGGTGCGATCGAAACCATGCGTATCCATGACCGTGTGCACGCCGGCCAGCGCCTGCAGCACATCGCCCACCACCTGCTCGTACTTGACGGCACTTGTCTCGCTCATGACCTTCTCCTTCGTCAGGGATAATCGGACCTACATCCTCTCGACGATCCAGCCCGCGGACTTGTGGCGCCCGACCCGAAATTTTTTCCGGGACCCGCCCTGCGCATTCCAGGCTGGCGCCGGCGAGCCGTCCCGGCACCTAGGCTGCGGCGTCCTGCCGCGCTAGGCTGGTCACCGATCAGCGAACAGGCCCTTCAGGAGAAACCCCGTGAAACGCCTCAAGTTCGGCACCTTCCTGGCGCCCCACCACCCGGTCGGCGAGCATCCGACGTTGCAGTTCCAGCGCGACCTCAATTTCGCGGCGCACCTCGACAGGCTGGGCTACGACGAGTTCTGGTGCGGCGAGCACCATTCCTCGGGCTGGGAGATGATCGCCTCGCCCGAGATGTTCCTGGCCGTCGCCGGCGAGCGCACCAAGCGGATCAAGCTCGGCACCGGCGTGGTGTCGCTGCCCTACCACCACCCGTTCAACGTGGCGCAGCGCATCGTGCAGCTCGACCACATGACCGGCGGCCGGGTGTTGTTCGGCACCGGACCAGGGGCACTGCCGTCCGATGCGCGCACCTTCGGCATCGACCAGATGCTGCTGCGCGACCGGCAGGACGAAGCGCTCGGGGTCATCATCCGCCTGCTGCAGGGCGAGCGGTTCACCGCCAAGAGCGAGTGGTTCCAGCTCAACGATGCCCAGTTGCAGCTGCTGCCGCTGCAGGAGGAGATCCCGATGGCGGCGGCCTCCTCCATCAGCCCGTCCGGCATGCAGCTGGCCGGCAAGTACGGCATGGGCGTGCTGTCGATCGCCTCGACGTCGTCCGAAGGGCTGCAGGCGTTGCCGGTGCAGTGGGCCTTCGCCGAGGAAGCCGCCAAGAAGCACGGCAAGACGGTCGACCGCCGCAACTGGCGCGTCCTGCTCTCCTGGCATCTGGCGGAGTCGAAGAAACAGGCCCAGGCGGAAGCGGTCGATGGCCTGTGGTGGTGGCACAACGAGTATCGCGTGCGGGTGCTGGGCCAGCTCGGCGCCACGGCCGTGGAGGACCGCTGGAAGCTGATGGAGCAGGTGACGGGCGACGCCGGCAGCGGCACTGGTTCATCGGTGATCGGCACGCCGGACGAGCTGGTCAAGACCATCCGGCACCTGCAGGAGGTCACCGGCGGCTTCGGCGTCGTGCTGGGCTTCGCCCATGACTGGGCCAACTACGAGGCGACCCTGCGGTCCTGGGAGCTGTTCGCGCGCTACGTCATCCCGGAGCTGAATGGCTACACCCGCAATCAGAAGGCGTCAGCCGAGTACCTGGCGCAGCACCGGGTGGAGCTGATGACCGGCCGCGCTGAATCAATCCGCGCCACGGTGAAGGGCAACGAGAAGGCCCAGGCGGCGCTTGCCGTGACCATGCAGCAGATGGCCGGCGCGAAACCCGCCGGCGCCTTCAGCCCCGGCTTCGTGCCGGAGGCGGAGGAGGAGAAAGCGAAGGAGCCGGCAGCGGGCTCATCGGATTGAGGGCCGCGCCATCTTGTCCGGCCGTTCCGTCGGCTGAGTCCGCCGGACCTCAGTTCACGGCTAGCGGCGCCGGCACGGGTGGGGCCGGTATCGGAACCAAATGATCGCCTGCCTGATCGTACAGCGCCGCAAGGCGCTCCGCCGGGCGGGCGCGCATGAAATCCATGGCCCGATAGAACTGGTTCGCCTCTTTGGTCGGCCAGGGCCAGGACACCGCCACCGAGTTGAGGTCGACGCCATTTGCAGAGAGCCGCAACATGGTCCGGAACATATCGTCGAAGCGGGACCTATAATGGCCCGTCTTGGCGGAGAGCATCACCAGTCGTCCATGGTTGATGGTCCATTCGCCCGCGCCGATCACCGGCAGGCCCCCGAGGAACGATGAGTGGTGGAAAGTGCCGACTTCGTGGTCGCCAGTGTAGAAGCGCCGATCCGCAGAGCACGCCCAGATCGCGTGTCCATCGCCCGAGAAGAACGTGTACATGTTGCCGGTGTGCACCAGTTCCTGCGTCTCCACCCATCGAAAGATGCCGCCGACGATCTCGATCCGGTACTCCTCCCGCTCATCCGCCGACAGGTATCGGACACTCGAGGCGGAAAAGAACTCATTTTGCGGCATGAAGTTCTTCTCCAGCCAGACGTCGAACGGGCGGTCGGTCTTGGTTTCCTCCCAGATCTGCTTGGGTTCTTCCAAGTCGCCGGCGTAGCGGTGCTGCCGATCGAAGAACTCGGGCCACACAACCGGGTCCAGCATCTTTGCGCGGATGTCCCTGTAACCCTCGGGGCCGAGCAGGGCGTTCACCTTGGCCAGGGCCGCCGCCCACTTCTGCCGCGCCTGCTGGGCGGCCTGCTGCTTGGCCAGCAGGGCAGCCTGCTGCTGCTTGGCCTGCGCCTGCTGTGCTTTGAGCTGCTCCTTCTGCTGCTTCGCCAGAAGCTTCTGCTGTGCAGCGCGCCGCTTGAGCTCGTCGCAAAGCCTGGTCTTCTCCATCCACGCATCGAGGTTGAGCGCCTGGACCGCCGCCTTCTTCCTGCTCGAGACGATCCGACCCGGCGCCGGCCGCAAGAAACCCCACGAAACATCAGAGATCTTGCTCGCGAGGCCCATCCGCTCCTCGATGGTCATGGTGGCGTCCATGGCCTCATAGAGGGCCAGTAGGGCGTCCATCTGCTGAATGAGCAGGTTGCTCCTTTTCGGGTTGGTTCCCGCAGACGTGCGTGCCTTGAAGTCGGCCAGCGTCATCATTGATCCGATCCTCCTGGATAGCTGCACAATTGGGCGCTCATTTGCTTGCAGACAGCCTCAACTGCTGCCGATGCCGTAGCCGACTTCCAAATCGTAATGACCTGATCAGGCCGGTCGACATTTGACGGCGGTTTTATGCCGGCGGGGCGGCATGATCGGCACTTAAGAGTTCTTAAAAATTACGACGCGAGGGAATAGGCGCTGAAAATCGTCGCCACCTGCCCGATACTCCTGGCCTTCAGTCCGGCCCACGACCCGCAACGCCGGCTTGGTCGTCGGCCGCGGCCGCTCGGGGATACCGGCTCGGCGCAAGCCCTCCAGCGGATCCAGCCGCTCGGCCATCGGCATCGCCTACGTCGACCGCCTCGGTCTCGCGGCCATCAAGCCGGCCGGGCCGTCACCCCGGTGGGCGCGGCCCCGCCGTAGCGGTGCATCATCACTGAACAGGCGGCAGTAGCGTCATCGGCAACGCCATGGCATGACATCCGCTAGAAGTCCGCACGACTACCAACGCCGCACGTCAGAACGCGGACCCCATTCAGGGAGGGGTGCCATGCGCTGGATAGCGAAAGTCGGCCTGCTGGCGGGTGCAATCCTTGCCGCGCCACTGACGCCGGCCACGGCGCAGCCATATCCGACCCGCACGGTGAAGATCGTCGTGCCGTTCGGGCCCGGCGGGCCGGCCGACGTCTATGCCCGGGTGCTCGGTCAGCACCTGTCGGACGCTCTCAAACAACCCTTTGTCATTGAGAACCGGCCCGGCGCCGGTGCCGTGATCGGTACCGACGTGGTCGCCAAGTCGCCGGCCGATGGCTACACGCTGCTGATGATGTCCAACACCCACACAACCAACGAGACGCTGATCAGCAACCGGCCGTACCGGCTCATGAAGGATTTCGTGCCGGTGGCACCGGTCAATTCGTCCGATCTCGTTCTGGTGGTGCATCCCTCGGTACAGGCCACGACCCTGCAGGCGTTCATCGCGCAGGCCAAGGCCAACCCCGGCAAGCTGAGCTACGCCTCGTCGGGACCGGGAACGCCCTATCACATGGCCGGCGAGCTCTTCAAAGCCATGAGCGGCACCGACATCCTGCACATCCCGCACCGG
>Ga0187894_10002379_pt1 | contig 22564 bp, 21 predicted proteins | sample GBC1701081metaG_FD_136650 | JGI IMG/M metagenome (GOLD analysis project Ga0187894, IMG submission 136650) | White microbial mat communities from a lava cave in the Kipuka Kanohina Cave System on the Island of Hawaii, USA - GBC170108-1 metaG ... | reverse complement strand
GAGTATTACGACAACGACCTGCTTACAGGAATTGAAGGAATTTTTAATGGCTCCACCAACTATATCCTCACGAAAGTATTTGAAGAAAATAAATCGTACATCGAAGCGTTAAAGCAAGCACAGGATTTGGGGTTTGCCGAATCCGACCCTGCTCTGGATGTACAGGGGTTTGACCCGAAGTTTAAATTGGTTATAGCCATCGCGCATGCCTTTGGTGTATTCGTAAAGCCAGAGAATATTATCAACATTGGCATCGATAAAATTTCGGACCTCGATTTAAAATTTGCCCGTGAAAAGGGATATGCGATCAAGTTAATTGCACGGGCTGTAAAATCAGAAGGTAAGATTTTTGCACTGGTTGCACCACAGTATATCGAAGCTGAAAACCCGTTAAGTTCGATTCGCTATGAATACAATGCCGTGCAGGTGCAAGGCGCTTTCTCCGACAAACAACTTTTTATAGGAAAGGGAGCCGGTGGGTACCCAACCGGTTCAGCGGTACTGTCCGATATCTCGGCACTTACCTATGATTATCGGTATGAATACAAAAAGGTTCATCAACTTCCGGTAAATACGTTTTCAGATGATTGGTCGCTGGATGTTTTAGTGAGATTTCCTCATGGAGAACCGGTGACCATTGGAGATTTTGAAAATTTTCAATCGGGTTACGCAGCCAACGGACAAAACTATATGGTGGGCCAGGTTGGATTCAGCAAATTGAAAGAATGGTCCAGAAACGAAAACATCAGTATTATTCTGGCATCAGGGGCTAATTTCCTATCCGATAAAAAAGCTAAACAAAATCCGGACGTACGTTATGCTGTTGCGTAACAAAAAAGGATGAGTACTTTTGATCATGTTTTTATACAATGTAACCGTTGGTGTTGATGCTGACATTGAACAAGAGTGGCTTGCGTGGATGAGGAGTACGCACATTCCGGACGTTTTAAAAACGGGAATGTTTGTTGATTATAAATTTTACAAAGTGCTTCATGACAACAATGATGGCACAATTTCATATTGCGTACAGTATTTTGCCACTTCCCTGGAACTGGTTGTACAATACCTGGAAGTATTTGGCCCCGCTATGGCTGAAGAACACCGTCAAAAATTTATGGGAAAGCACGTGGCCTTTCGCACTTTATTAGAAGAAGTTTGAACAATAATTTTGTTACAGTTGTTTCCCTTTTACTATCGCTTTGCGCCTTGTGGATTTTCATGTTTTTCACCCAAACACCTGCAACGATGAACGCAAAAAAAGTAACGCTCGAAGAAATTCGCCATCAACGTTTTGCATCAACCGATGTATTGCTAACATTCGATGACCGGTTTGAGCGTGAGCATAAGCTGCGCACAGCCATGGCCCTTACAAATTCTGATCATGAAACCATAAGCCTGTTCGTTCAACTTGCCAATGGTGATTTGGTAGAAATCGCTTCTGATTTAATTGATTATGAAGATGACTTTGTAGAAATCCGCGGAGGTATTGGAATTCCGCTAAAAGCAATTGTGGATGTAGGCGTTTGACTTTCTCTTACTTTCTCAGGATTTCACTTATCTGTTCGCGTTCCAAACTGCAATCGATCCATTCTCCATCAAGCTTAGCGCTGTAATATTTTTTGTAAAAGTTAATAGCGGGTTCATTCCATTCCAATACCTGCCACTTCATGCCGGTGCATTGTTCATCCAGGGCGTGTTGCATCGTACGATCAAAAAGTAACTTGCCTATTCCGCTGCCTCGTTCTTTTTCTGTTACAATAATATCTTCCAGGTAAAGCCGCTTTCCTTTCCATGTTGAGTACCGCCAGTAGTAAATTGAGATTCCTACAATTCCTCGTTCATTCCCCGCTACAAAAAGTCCGTAAATAGGATTGGGTCCAAAGCCATCTTTTTCCATTCGCTCCACCGTGTTGGTCACTTCATGAGGGGCTCGTTCATACAGCGCCAATTCTTTTATAAGCTCAAGCACACGGGGTAAATCCTGTTTTGTGCCTATGCGGATTGTTACAGCAGTCATAAAATTCTGGATTCTTAACTCTTGGAAAGATACTACCAAGAATCCAGAATCCTACGTCCGACTGCCTGAATGACTTTCAGTCGGTAAAGCCGGGCTGGAAGAATCTTAAAAAAATTATCTACATCTTCTCTTTGGCTATTGGTGGTATCACATTCATATTATACCACGCAAACGAATAATAATCAGCAATCATGTCGATGCTCTTCGTGATATTTGATGAACCATGTGCTGAATTTACATCGACCCGGATGAGAACCGGGTTGGCACCAGCCTGATTTTCCTGCAATGTTGCGGCAAACTTGAAACTGTGTGCCGGAACAACGCGGTCGTCACGATCAGCTGTTGTCACCAGTGTGGCCGGGTAACTAACCCCCGGTTTCAACGCATGAACAGGCGAATATGCTTTCAGGTATTCAAACATTTCTTTTGAATCCTCGGCTGTACCATAATCAGTTGCCCATGCAGCACCAATCGTAAATTTATGATAGCGCAACATATCCATTACACCCACCTGAGGAACTGCAACTTTGGCCAGGTCAGGGCGCTGAGTCATTACAGCACCAATCAATAAACCGCCATTCGAACCGCCATTGATCGCCAGATAATCACTTGATGTGTACTTTTCATTAATCAAATATTCACCTGCTGCAATAAAATCATCAAACACATTTTGCTTTTTCAATTTAGTACCAGCCACGTGCCATTCTTCACCATACTCACCACCGCCCCTGAGATTAGGCTGGGCAAAAACTCCACCATTCTCCAACCACACAATTCTTGAAGTACTGAAAGATGGTGTTAAGCTAATATTGAATCCTCCGTATGCATACAACCATGTAGGGTTTTTCCCATTAAGCTCTATTCCTTTTTTATGAACAATGAACATCGGAATTTTAGTACCGTCTTTACTGGTATAGAATATTTGCTTCGTTTCGTAGTCATCCGGATTGAATTTTACTGCAGGACGTTCATGCTCTGTTGATTTTCCGGAGGTCACATTGTATTTGAAAATTGTTGGCGGATTGGTAAACGAAGTGAATGTATAATACAAATCCTTATCATCGATCCAGCCCCCAAAGCCGCTAGCTGTACCAATTCCGGGGAGTTCAACATCGCGCTCTAATTTTCCACTCAAACCGTACTGCTTAATTTGGGTTTTCACATCTACCAAATAGATGGCGAAGATTTTTCCTCCCCCGGTCGATGTGCCTAATGAATTTTTAGTCTCGGGTATTAAATCTTTCCAGTTTTGGAATGATGGATTAGCCGCATCAACCCAAACAACTTTAGAGTTTGGCGCATTCAGGTTTGTCTCAATAATCAGTTTTGAACCATCATTTTCAATAACGAATTGATCGCTCTCAACATCAGCTTTTATAGGAAGGATTTTTCCGTTCGGGGTGGATAAATCCTGAACATATAACTCGTTTCCGGTTGTTCCTACAGATGCTGTAATAATCAGGAAACGTTCATCCTCCGTTAAATATCCACCGACAAATCTTTTTTTCTCTTGATCACCAAAAATAATTTTATCCTGAGAAGGCTGGGTGCCCAATTTATGGTAATACAATATTTGATTTTCATTCTTAGATGCCAGGTTGCTCTTCAGGCCTTCCGCAAACCGGTTAATATAGTAACCTTCCTTTCCTTTCCACGATATTCCACTTTGTTTCATGTTTCGAATGGTATCTTCAACCAACGATTTGTCTGAAGTTCTGATCACAACAGCTTCAGCACGATCGGCTCCGCCTTTCGCTATCTGAAAGGCCAGTAGTGTACCGTCCTTAGAAAATGACAGGCCGCGCATAGTCGTGGTTCCGTCCTTAGAAAATGTATTAGGGTCCAGAAAATTTTCGGGTTCACCCTGTTCACCTTTTTTACGATAAAGAACCGATTGATTTTGTAAACCGGTGTTTTTATAAAAATAATAATACTCGCCTCTCTTAAATGGTGCGGTTAACTTTTCATAATCGTTCAATTCCAGCAATCGCTTCTTTACTGCATCGCGATAGGTGATATTGTTCAAATATGAAAAAGTAACTTCATTTTGGGCGGTGACCCAATCTGCAGTCTCCCGGGCTGTATCGTTCTCAAGCCAGCGATACGGATCCGGTACGCTTGCTTCGAAGTAAATATCTGCCGTGTCAACTTTTTTTGTTTCTGGATATGGACCCACGGTTTTTTGCTCTGTGGACTTATTACAAGAAGTAATCAATAGCACCGACATTATACTGGTGGAGATGGTAAGTTTTTTCATTGGGTTGGTTTTATGAATATCAATATAGTAGAAAGAAAATCAGCCTCACTCATGTGAAGTGATGAGTGGCAATAAACAGATACCGATTCTTGTTTTTGGGTTTGATCATGCGCTATGCAATCATTTCAAATCCGGTGTATTGAACCAGCACTTGTGGAATTTTAATTCCTTGTGGGGTTTGATTGTTCTCTAAGATGGCGGCAACAATTCTTGGCAATGCCAATGCACTTCCGTTCAGGGTGTGTAGCAGTTGTGTTTTCCCTTCTTTGTTTTTGTAACGCAACTTTAATCGATTGGCCTGAAAAGTTTCAAAATTACTGACTGAGCTTACTTCAAGCCAGCGTTGCTGTGCTGCAGAAAAGACTTCCATGTCGTACGTCATGGCTGAGTTAAAGCCCATATCTCCTCCGCATAAAAGAAGTTTGCGATAAGGCAATTCAAGTTTTTCCAAAAGTCCCTGTACGTGTAAACTCATTTCTTCCAACGTAGCGTAGGAGTCTTCAGGTTTTGTAATTTGAACAATCTCCACTTTATCAAACTGGTGTAGTCGGTTTAAGCCGCGTACATGTGCACCCCAGCTTCCTGCCTCTCTGCGAAAGCAAGGAGTATATCCAGCATTTTTTATGGGAAGTTCTTCCTCATTAACAATTACATCGCGATACAAATTAGTAATGGGCACTTCTGCTGTTGGGATCAAATACAAACCATCTTCATTTACGAAATACATTTGGCCTTCCTTATCCGGAAGTTGACCGGTCCCATAACCGGATGCTTCATTTACCACGATGGGTGGTTGTATTTCTTTATAACCCTTTTGATCTGCTTCGTTCAGGAAAAAATTAATCAACGCCCGCTGAAGCTTGGCTCCCTTACCTTTATAAACTGGAAAGCCCGCTCCCGCTATTTTAATACCCAGGTCAAAATCAATGATGTCGTATTTCTTGATAAGTTCCCAATGCGGCAATGCATCGGCCGGTAAGGATGGTATTTCACCATGCTTATACACATTAATATTCTCCTCAGGAGTTTTTCCGGACGGAACTTTTTCGTGCGGGACGTTGGGGATTTTATATAAATACTCCCTCAGGCTTGTTTCACTTTCATGTTGGGCCTGCTCCAATGTTTTAATTTTTTCTTTGTCTTTAGCTACTAAATCCCGAATGGAGTCTGCTTCATTCTTTTTGCCTGCCTTCATTAATTCTCCAACTCGCTTTGACTCCGTATTTGATTTAGCCTTTAAGTCATCCGCTTTTTGTTGATGTTCTTTCCGATCATCATCAAATTTTAGCACCTTATCTAAAAGGACTTCTGCATCTTTCAGCCCTCGCTTTTTAAGGCCGGCAATTACTTTCCCCCGTTGTTCGCGTATATAGGCTACCTGAAGCATAAGTTCGTTATCTAAGTAACTGTAAAATTAGTTTTTTGAGCGAACAGACGGTTTCCTTACCGAACAATTTCTTAACAAATATTTGATTGTATTCAATTTTGACCTATACTTGCATTGTCATCGGCCTCCTTCAGGCCCCTCGATATAAATAAAATCCTTGCCTTACTGAATATTAAGTAACACGTGTTCCGATTCTCTTTGAATTTCATTCAACCGTAATTTCAATCACATCCAGTTTAACATCATATCAACTTTTAACTTTTAACACAATCACTTTTTAGTAATATGTACACAATTGACGATCTCAATGTCAAGCTTCTTTCCGAACTGAAAGACCTCGCTGAACAAATGGGCGTGAAAAACGCCAAAAAACTTTCTAAACAAGAGCTTGTTTACAAGATCCTCGACCAGCAAGCCATTAGCGGTGAGGCTCCGGGAAGTAAAAAACCTGCACCGTTCAATGAGGGTCGGATGATGCGGCCCCGCAAGCGTGAAAACGTAGCGCCAAATGTTGCTCCTAAACCAGAAAAGGATTTATCATCTGATGAATTGCTGGAGTCTATCAATGTAGACTTCGATTCTTCTGTCACCCGTTTTGAAGAGCAGCCTGAACAGCGCAACGCTGCATCACCTCCACCAGAACCCCTGCACCGACAAGAACCTCAACATCGTGAAGAAATAGTGCGTGAGCCACGCGAAGAAAGACCTCCCCAGCAGGCCAGGCCAAACATCAAAGATTTTGATGGCTCGATCGGCAACGAGGGGGTGTTGGAAATTATGCAAGACGGGTATGGATTCCTTCGCTCTTCCGATTACAACTATTTGGCAAGCCCGGACGACATTTATGTTTCTCCGTCTCAAATAAAACTATTTGGATTAAAAACCGGTGACACCGTTAAGGGTCTCATCCGCCCGCCAAAAGAAGGTGAAAAATATTTTGCCCTGTTAAAAGTAGAATCCGTTAACGGAAAAACTACAGAAGAAATACGTGATCGCGTTGCCTTTGAATATCTCACACCACTTTTCCCTGAAGAAAAATTGAAGTTGAGTACTTCACAACCTGATAGTATGTCAACTCGTATCCTTGATTTGTTCTGCCCCATCGGCAAAGGACAGCGGGGTATGATTGTAGCGCAGCCTAAAACCGGTAAAACTGTTTTGCTGAAAAGCATCGCAAACGCCATTGCAGAAAACCATCCGGAAGTTTATCTGTTGGTGTTGTTGATCGATGAACGTCCTGAAGAAGTTACGGATATGGCACGCAGCGTTAAGGCTGAGGTAATTGCTTCTACATTCGATGAACAGGCTGAGCGTCACGTAAAAGTTGCCAGCATTGTGCTGGAGAAAGCAAAACGCATGGTAGAATGTGGTCATGATGTGGTAATTCTGCTTGATTCTATCACGCGTTTAGCTCGTGCCTATAACACCGTGGTCCCTTCATCCGGAAAAATTCTTTCCGGTGGTGTGGATGCTAATGCGTTACACAAACCTAAACGTTTCTTTGGTGCAGCCCGTAACATTGAAAACGGTGGTTCACTTACCATCATTGCTACCGCGCTTATTGAAACGGGTTCTAAAATGGACGAAGTGATCTTCGAAGAATTTAAAGGAACCGGTAATATGGAATTAGTGCTGGACCGCAAACTTTCTAACAAACGTGTTTATCCTGCTATTGATGTTACCGCTTCGGGCACCAGACGTGAAGACTTGCTGCTGAAAGAAGAAGAGCTTCAACGCGTGTGGATCTTACGCAAATACATGGCCGATATGAACAGCAATGAGGCAATGGAATTATTGTTGAACAAAATGAAAGGAACCCGCAACAATGATGAATTCTTATTGTCGATGAACGGATAACTAATTGTCCGTACTGTGATTCTTATGATTTAAAGATTACCATGATTCTTTTCAGCAAGCAATCATGGTAATCATGCTGATCGAATAAATCATAGTTCAAGACGATTTCTTTTCATGAAAAGCACCCTTAAAGTCAGGGTCTTCTCTTCGCTTTTGATGGTCAATCTCGCGTGCCATTTCCTGTTTTTCTTCAAACGAAGTCTTCGCAATCTCCACACCTGACGGGAGTTCCTTCATTGGAATTTGTTGGCGAATCAACTTCTCAATCTTTTTTACATGATAGTCCTCCGCCTGGGTAGCAAGTGTAATGGCCTTACCGCTCTGTAACGCTCTTCCTGTTCTTCCAATCCGGTGTACATAATCTTCATACAATGTGGGCACATCAAAATTAATGACATGCGATACATCGGTCACATCAATTCCACGCGATGTCACATCGGTTGATACCAGCACACGCAATCCTCCTCCTTTAAATTCATTCACCGAGTTGATGCGCGTATTTTGGCTTTTGTTTGAATGAACTACTTTCACCGGGCCAAGCCCCTTGCGTTCAAGGTATTTGAATACATTATCCGCGTTCGTTTTTGTTCGGGCAAAAATCATCACGCGGTTAAATTCTTCGGTATCCTTCAGCAGGTATTCGAGAAAGTTAATTTTTGTTTTTAAGTTGGGAACATAATAAAGTTCCTGCTCAACTTGCTGTGCGGGAGTAGCCTGGGGTGTTACTTCAATTTTGATCGGAAATTCCAGAAAATCTGCCGACAACTCTTCTACTTTAGCTGGAAATGTTGCTGAGAATAAAAGATTCTGACGCTTTCGCGGAAGGACACCAATAATTTTCCGAACCTGAAACATGAAGCCCATGTCCATCATGCGGTCAGCTTCGTCCAACACCATCGTTTTGATTTGTTTGGTGGGAAGATCACCCTTCAAATAGATTTCCATGAATCTTCCTGGCGTGGCTATCAGAATATCGACACCATTTTGAATTTGTTCAATCTGTGGCTTTACTCCCACACCGCCATAAATCGGTAAAATTCTTAAGTCGGTATACCTGGCGAGTTGTTTGGCATGTTCTGTAATCTGAATAGTAAGTTCTTTTGTAGGAACTAAAATCAACGCACGCGGATCGTTTCCCTGTGCATATTTGACTTTCATCAGCAAGGGCAATAAATAGGCAGCTGTTTTCCCTGTTCCGGTTTGTGCTATTCCAATAACCTCCTGACCTCCTAAAATAATAGGTATGCTTTTCTTCTGGATTTCGGTTGGATTGTGAAACCCTGCATCGCGAACCGCGTCCAATAACTGTCTGTTCAGTTTAAATTGTTCGAATGTAGAGTCTTGTTCTTTCACTAACTTTGATTCCCTATGAGTTCAATTCTTATTCTGAATGCAAATATAGTCAACGAAGGCAAGGTCTTTCAGGGCGATGTACATATCAAAGGACAATACATCGAAAAGATCGGGAAAGATCTCCAATCCGGTACAGCGGATACGATTATCGATGCAAAAGGAAAATATCTTTTACCCGGAGCTATTGATGATCAGGTACACTTTCGGGAACCTGGCCTCACGCACAAAGCAACTATTTATTCCGAGTCTCGTGCAGCTGTGGCAGGAGGTGTTACCAGTTTCATGGAAATGCCGAACACGGTTCCCCCTGCGTTTACACAGAAATTACTTGAAGACAAGTATCAAATAGGTTCACAACATTCGCTTGCCAACTATTCGTTCTTCATAGGTGCCTCACATGATAATCTGGAAGAGGTGCTTAAAACAGATCCTAAAAAAGTATGTGGCTTAAAAATCTTTATGGGCTCCTCCACTGGAAATTTATTGGTAGATGACCCTAAAACACTGGAGGCATTTTTTTCAAAAGTTCCATTCCTAATCGCCACGCATTGCGAACACGAACCCACGATCCGAAAAAACACGGAGGAGTTTAGGAAAAAATACGGTGAAGATATGCCCGTTCGTTACCATCCGTTGATTCGAAACGAAGAAGCGTGCTACCACTCATCTTCCTTTGCCGTGGAGCTTGCCAGGAAACACGGAACAAAGCTTCATATTCTTCATATTTCCACCGCAAAAGAAACCGCGTTATTTGACAACTCTCTTCCCTTGAAGGATAAGAAAATCACGGCAGAGGCATGTATCCATCACCTTTGGTTTAATGACTCGGATTATGAAAGGTTAGGAATGCTGATCAAGTGGAATCCTGCAATTAAAACCGCGCATGATCAAGCGGCTGTTTTCAACGCACTTGTTGAAAACAGAATCGATGTTATTGCTACTGACCACGCTCCTCATACGTTAGAAGAAAAAAAGAATTCATATTTCAATGCTCCTTCCGGTGGCCCCCTTGTTCAGCATAGCTTAACTGCCATGCTTGAATTTTACCATCGCAAGCAAGTTGAATTGCCCTGGATCGTACAGAGAATGGCGCACAACCCGGCTATACTTTTTCAAATTGAAAAAAGAGGATTTATACGGGAAGGATATTTTGCCGACTTGACGCTGGTTGATCTTACCAGTTCATGGACAGTTGCAAAACAAACCATATTGGCCAAGTGTGGTTGGTCACCTTTTGAGGGTACCACTTTCCAATCCAAGGTTACCCATACGATTGTCTCAGGCCATTTGGCATATGAAAATGGTGTCATTCATGAAACTCAACCGGGGAAACGCCTTTTATTTAACCGCGATTAATGCACGTCACTTTTGTTATTTATAGTTGGCTGTCTAACTTTGCAGTCCTTTAAACGGTGATCGTAGCTCAGTTGGTTAGAGCGCCTGATTGTGGTTCAGGGGGTCGCGGGTTCGAGCCCCGTCTTTCACCCTTAATAAGCCCCTGTTCCGAACTATCGGTAGGGGCTTTTTTACTTGTATCCATGAAAAGATTGTTTCTGATTTCATTTTTTGCAGTTGCCGTTCAGGCGGCTTTTGCGCAATACTCATTTGACTCCACCTCCCTTATTCTCGACTTGCAACAATTGTCAGCCGATGATATGGAGGGGAGGAAAACGGGTACGGAGGGCAGCAAGAAAGCGCGAACCTATATTATAGATCACCTTAAGAAAGCAGGAGTTGATCCTTTCTTACCAGGCTATCTTCAGTCATTCGCTATAACACAAACTTCCGGTTTAGCGCAGCCGGGCGATGGTGTTAATATTCTTGGTGTAGTTCCCGGGAAGAAAAAAGAAACCATTGTCATCAGCGCCCATTACGATCACCTTGGCATCCGCAATAATACCATTTACAACGGGGCCGATGATAATGCTTCAGGCACAGCCGCGCTATTGGCCATGGTGCAGTATTTTAAGAAGCACAAGCCCGAGCACAAATTGATCTTTGCATTTTTTGATGCGGAAGAGATGGGGTTACGCGGATCGGCACATTTTGTAAACACGCTTGACTTACAAAAAGAAAATATTGTATTGAATGTAAACCTGGATATGGTGAGCAGAAGTATAAAGAATGAACTTTATGCATGTGGCGGGTTCCGCTATCCGGAGGTGAAAAAGAAAATTGAAAACCTGAAAATTCCTAATGGAATCAACCTTTCATTCGGGCATGACGATCCCGCTTTAAGCAGAAATGATTGGACCTACCAGTCCGATCATTATAACTTTTATAAGAAGAAGATTCCGTTCATTTATTTTGGAGTGGAGGATCACCCCGACTATCATCGATCTACCGATGATTTTGAAAAGGTAAACACCTCTTTCTACCTAAAAAGTGTTGAAACCATTTTATTGGCTATTCAGGCACTGGATCGTTCATTAATGAAAAATTGAAATAATAACAAGCTCCTGATTCATTTGAGGAGCTTTATTTTTTCAGTATGTTTAATTCATGATACCGTGGACTGAATTCAAAACCTATCCACTTGATGCAAAGGTTAAAGCGCTATACGAACGCGGAACCTTCGTCATGGCTATACGCTATTACCGATACAAGATTAATTTATACATGTTGGGCAATTACTACCTGGAGGTATTTGTCAATCACAAGCAGGCATCCATTGAAAAGATTGCGCTATTGGATACCCGCCACACACGAATGAAGTTTTATTCTGACCAGATAAAACTCCCCACTGAAATTTGCTGAGAAATAACGGGCATAAAAAAATCCTGACGGTAGCGTCAGGATTTTTTACTTTGATAAATATTTTTTTTAAGCCGTGGCTGCTGCAGATCCTGCAAATTTAGTTGCCGCTTTCAACGTCACTGTTTTCTTGGCTTTATACCCGCAGTAACTGCATAGGAAGTGCTTCATCAGCTCGCCTTCATCGGTGTCGGTAGGCACCTTCAGTATCTCTTCTTTCACTACTTTAAAGGTCTGGTAGTTGCACTCCGGACACTGCACGGCATGCAGGTGACCAGCATATTTTTCAATTTTAACGTATCCTGTTACCTCATCCTTCCATACATCATAATCCATTGAGAAAAGGTTTTCTTCAGCCTGCATCCCTTCATCCAAATAGGCATCCTCTTCCTCTTCACTTAACAACTTCATAGCTGTTCCGGATTTCGGTGAAATCCGTGGCTTATACCGAAGAGTCTTTAAGCGCTTTTCAACATAAAACGGGTAGTAAAACTTAAGCAGATTTTGGATAATGAGTGCTACAATGAGCCCCATAGAAATAGTGGTGAACAACCGCACAAAAACCCATAATACGCTTAATTCAACAACGTTTGAATTCGCATAAAAACAACAGCCAACCACTAAAATAATCGATGCTATCCAAAGCAGATTGATCTCCGATTTATTGATATAATCGTACTTCTCTTTGGCCTCCTTGGTAATTGACAGCTTCACCAGGTGGCCAAGTACTATCAAAATTGATAATACCCAACAACCATAGGCAATATTTTGAGCTAGTTGGTTCCATGAAGTGAAATCCTGTACAACTGGTTCCATGTTAAGGGTTTGGTTTTAGTGTTAATTACAAATATAAAATCCTGTTTCAATTAAACCTAACGCAGTATTTGGCTTGTTGAAAAAAGCAATCCAAGTTAACACACTTTTCATAGAAAAGGTCAAAAAACCAGCCTTTTTTATACAAAATCAAGCTAATGTTGCCCTCACGAATTCCCTAACCTGGCTTAGGGTTTCGGCTTCTTTCTCAAACATACCCATGTGCGCTACCTCAGGAAGTATATAGACGGTGCCCGCTGCTACTCGTTCCGTCTGCTTTCTTATTGATTCCGGGCTTATTCCGCCATCCTGCTCACCGGCAATAAATAAGACTGGTCGTTCAAAATGTTGCAATACGTTTATTCTGTCCGGTCGATCACGCATGGCCTTCACGTATGCCATGAGAGTCTCGATACGGGTTTGAGAAGCCAACCTGACAAGCGGCAGGATATGCTTGTTTGACCGATCAAAGAAAAGCGGGGGTATAAATGAATCAATAAAGGGTTGAACACCATGCTTCGATACGAATTCTATCACTTTATTCCGGGAAAGTTTACGATCTTCCGTATCGGCATATGCGGTAGAGTGGAAAAGGCCAAAAGCTTTCAACGCTTCAGGCGCCTGTTCTGCCATAGCAAGCGTAACATAACCACCAAGGCTATGTCCAATGGCTATACACGTTTCAATTTGCAATTCGTTCAGCCATTCGAGCACGTTCGAAGCAACGTCTGCTATTGAAAACGAGGCGTTCAAAAGTTTACTTTTGCCAAAGCCTGGTAAATCGATGGACAGTATCCTGAAATCTTTTGAGAGTTCTTTCGAAAATGCATTCCAGATTTCATGGGTCTCACAAAATCCGTGAATGAGTAAAACAGGAAAGCCCTTTCCCTGATCAGTATAAAAAATTCCGGATTTTTCAGGCATGCTTTACAACAGGCCTGCCTGCCGGTAGGCAGGCTCCAGCATATTGATCACGGCTTTTTCAATGTGTTCAGGATCAAAACCGCATTCGTGTTGTAATTCTATTTGTTCGCCATGCTCAATCACGTCATCGGGGATGCCCAAGCGTTTTACTTCGGCAGAATAATGATGGTCAGACATGAACTCAAGTACCGCGCTTCCAAAGCCTCCCTGCACACAACCATCTTCAATCGTTATCACTTTCTTGTATTTCGAAAATACCTCATGAAGAAGTTTTTCATCGATGGGCTTGACAAAACGCATATCGTACAGCGCTATTCTAATATTTTTCTTTTCTAGTTTTTCACAAACCTCAGCAGCATAGTTACCAACGTGGCCAATCGTCAGGATAGCGAGTTCATCGCCATTGCGAAGCTTTCGACCTGTGCCAACATCAACCATTTCCAATGGAGTGCGCCATTCCGGCATCACACCTTGTCCGCGCGGGTAGCGAATAGAAAAGGCTTTTTCTTTACGTGGGATCGAAGCCGTGTACATTAAATTTCTGAGCTCTTGTTCATTCATCGGAGCCGAAACAACCATGTTGGGCAAACAGCGAAAATAAGCGATATCATATGCTCCGTGATGAGTCGGTCCGTCAGCGCCAGCAAATCCTGCCCGATCTAAACAGAAGTTCACTGGCAGGTTTTGTATGCACACATCGTGCACAACCTGATCGTAAGCGCGCTGCATGAAAGAGCTATAGATATTACAGAAGGGGATAAGTCCTTGCGTGGCCAATCCAGCAGAAAACGTAACGGCATGTTGCTCGGCTATGCCCACATCAAAGGCGCGATCGGGCATCTCCTTCATCATGATGTTCATGGAAGAGCCAGAAGGCATGGCTGGCGTTATGCCAATGATCTTATCGTTTAGTTTTGCAAGCTCTACCATTGTGTGCCCAAAAACATCCTGATACTTTGGCGCCTGTGGTTTGTCAACAACTTTTTTGTGGATCTCTCCCGTAATCTTATCGAAGGTGCCGGGTGCATGCCAGGTAGTAGCATTCCCTTTCTCGGAAGGGCCATAGCCTTTGCCCTTCACGGTTACACAATGGAGAATTTTAGGGCCTTTGATTGTCTTCAAATCATTGAACACACTTACCAAATGATTTACATCATGGCCATCTACCGGACCGAAGTATCGAAGATTCAGCGATTCGAATAAGTTACTTTGACTTAACAACGTTGACTTAATACCATTCTCAATTTTTGAGACAATCTCCTGCGCGTTTTTACCGAAGTTTGAAAGCTTGCCAAGCAAATTCCAAACTTCATCCTTCAGCTTGTTGTATGTTCTTGATGTGGTGATGTCGGTGAGGTAATCTTTAAGAGCACCCACATTTGGATCAATGGACATGCAATTGTCATTGAGAATAATCAGAAGGTTGGTATCCGATACACCCGCATGATTCAATCCTTCGAAAGCAATTCCGCCTGTTAATGCACCATCGCCAATGACTGCGATGTGTTGCTTGTCTTCAATATTTAAATACTTGGAAGCCGCGGCCATTCCCAATGCTGCCGAAACAGAAGTAGAAGAATGACCGACACCGAATGTGTCATACACACTTTCATTTCTTTTAGGAAACCCTGAGATGCCTCTGTAAAGTCTGTTGGTGTGAAATGCATCTCTTCGTCCGGTAAGAATTTTGTGGCCGTAGGCCTGGTGCCCTACATCCCACACTAACTGATCATATGGGGTTTTAAAGATGTAATGCAATGCAACTGTTAATTCTACCACACCCAAACTTGCTCCAAAATGTCCACCGTAAACTGAAACGTTATCAACAATGAATTGTCGCAGTTCATCGCAAAGCTGTACCAGTTGCGCCTGATCAAGCTTTTTTACATCCTCTGGTGAATTGATCTTTTTTAATAATGGGCCGGGGGTAATCAGCATGCCTTTTCAGGTATTTTTATTAAAAACAACAGATGAATGTAAGTGTTTAAAATGCCTCTTTCAACCATTGATTCGCAATACAAACACAAAGATAGATATTTCCGGGAGGTCAAGGATTTTGCCGGATTAGGATTAAATTTGCCCTTCGATTTCCAAGGCTTCAGCGCACTCAGCATGACATCACACGACAGTTTTGAGGTAAAACTCTCCCTTTTTGAAGGTCCTTTTGACCTTCTTCTTTTCTTTATTGAACGGGATGAGTTGGATATCTACGACATTCCGATTTCTAAAATAACGAATGATTTCCTGGATTATTTGCATCAACTGGAGGAGTTAAATGTGGATGTGGCAAGCGAGTTTATTCTGGTAGCAGCCACCCTTATGCGTATTAAATCAAAAATGCTGTTACCGCGCCCTCAGTTGGATGAACAAGGGAACGAAATCGATCCGCGGGAAGAACTTGTGAAGCACTTGCTGGAGTATAAGAAGTATAAATCAGTGATTGAGACACTCCACAAAATGGAAGAAACCGAGCTGCTGAAAGAGAAGCGCGGAAACCTGATGAAGGAGATCAGAACGTTGGCCGAAAGCTCGAACGTGGAAGCCGAACTTCAGGATGTTGATCTCTTCAAACTGATGACGGTATTTGAAAAGGTATTGAGACGCTATGAGGCAGATAAAAACAAGCCCGTTCACCAAATCATTCAATATCCGTTCACGGTAGAAAATCAGAAAGAATATTTGATGAATGAAGTGATTTCAAAAAAACGTGTTTCGTTTATTGATATTGTTGAGACTTACAAAACGCGTATCGCGTTAATCTTCAATTTTCTTGCGATACTTGATTTACTGGCACAAGGTGAGCTTGTGATTCAGGTTGGAGAGGGATACAATAATTTCTGGATTACAAAGGGCACAGAGATTGGAAACACTCAGGACACGAGTTCTTTGTAAGACTCGCTATAGAAGTTTTCTGTAAGCATAAGTTCTTCCGGTGTGCCGCTGGATGATATTGTTCCGGCTTCAAGAATGTAAATCCTGTCACACCGTTGGGCTGTTTTAATGCGATGCGTGACTAGTATGATTCCCATTTCAGGCTTCAAAGTTTTTAAAAGGGACAAAATAATGTTTTCCGTATTGCGGTCCATAGCAGAAGTAGCCTCATCCAACAGAAGCAGTTGAGGTTTTCTGAACAATGCCCTGGCCAATACAACTAACTGTTTTTGTCCTCCTGAGATATTAATACCCTCTTCACCCAGCAATGTTGCATAACCCTGAGGAAAAGCCTGAAAGAACTTCCCGAAACCAAATTTTTCGCATAATTCAAATGCTTTACGTAATTCTTCCGATTGGTCACTTAACGCAATATTGAAAAGGAGCGGGCCATTGAAGATTTTTAACTCCTGGGGAACGCATCCAATTTGATTTCTCACAACTGTAGAACTTTGGGCTTGCGTGTCTGTCCCGTTCAGATGTACACTGCCTGATTCTACCTCATAAAATTTTTGCAGAAGTTGTAATAACGTGCTTTTACCGGTGCCACTCTCGCCCAGCAATGCTATCATCTCTCCTTTTCGTAATGTCAACGATACATTTTTTAGAATTTGCTTTCTACCAGGGAACCGAAACGAAACATGATTAATCTCAAGTTTTTGAAAGGGAATTACCACCGATTCAATCTCCCCTAAGTTTTCTTTTTCGATAGACGTGAATTCAAACATCCTGTCAAAAGCAATACGGGCTTCCTGCAATTGAATATTAGCGGCCACTAATCGTGTTGCAGAAGGAATAATGCCACCGGCCATGCTCAATAAGGCTACCAGTTCACCTAACAAAAGTTGTTTGCTGATTACAAGCAACGATGAAAAACCAAAAACAGAGATGATAAAAATAACTCCTGTAATTTCAGATACCGCGATAAACCGAATGCCCAGTTTGCCCAGTTCAAAATTCTTTTGTTGAAAAATCCCATACACCGCTGTATTCACCTTTCCGAAAAAACAAATCTTATTTGAAAGTTTGATGTCCGCTATGCCCTGCATGGTATCCACAAAATTGCTTTCGGCCATAGCATACCCTCCCATCACCTCCTTTTGCAGCGTAGCAATGGGTTTGCTAAATCGAAACAGGGCAATGGCATACAGTAATAGCATGGCAAGTGTTGCAATACCAATAACCCGGGAGTACACAAACACAAAGCACGTTGAAACCACAATGACCAAAAAATCAATGAGCACGCTGCCGGTTAAAACACTCAGTGTATTTTGTATTCGCCTGGTATCGTTCATGCGGGCAATCAGTTCACCGGTTTTGCGGGTATCAAAAAATGATTTGGGCAACAGGAGCAGGCTGCTATAAAAACTTTGAATGATCCGATTATTAAAATCCATTCCCTGCCGGATCATAAAAAAACTCCGCAGGTAATTAAGTCCGCTGCGGGCTAGCAGAAGAAACAAAACAAGTATGAGGCTCAGTATTAACTTTTGGGTATTCTCTTTGGGTAAAATATCGTCAATCAGTTTCTGTGAAAAAATGGCGGTTGAAATACCGAGTATAGAAATAATAACACCTAGAAATAACGAAACTGATAACAAGGAGAAATCTTCTCGTATCAGCTCGATGATCCATTTTTTCTTTTTGCTTTGATACTCTTTCCTTTTTTGAAAGCCCGCATTGGGCGAAAGCTTAAGAAGCGCTTTGCTTTGCCAGACTGAATTTAACTCATCTTTCGTGTACTGGACCAACCCCTTTGCGGGATCACCCAATAATACCTTCGAACCTTCAAAACCATAAAAAACGAGAAAATGCTGCAGACGGTTGTCAATAACAACATGAAGAATGGCGGGTCCCATTATTTCTTTTAAATTATCAATGCCTTCAGCTTCCAATCCCTCGGCATCAAAACCCATTTGCTGAGCGGCTTGCAGTAAACCCAATAAGGTTGTGCCTTGCCTGGATGTGCCGCTGATTTTGCGCAGGTTTTCTAGCGAAGCTTCTCCGTCATGATACTTTATTGCAGAAGCGAGACAAGCCACTCCACAATCGGATTGATCGTGTTGGAGAACGAAGGTATTCAGAATAATTTTCTTCACCTCAGAAAGTTCCATCTTAAAATTTTATAATATGGTCATCTGGCTGCGCATAGCTGATGGATCAGTTGTACTTAAACTCAACATTTTCATTCTCAATAGTTGCAGTGCTGGAGTGGTTAGAAAAGGCCGTAAAATTATTTAAAAAAGTCACTTTCTTGGGAACAAGAATGCCATTGACAACCTGGTAACTGAGATAATTTGTATAACTTATATAACTTCCATCTTCGCTAATAGTTGATCTTTGTAAGAGGTGTTTTGTGTTGCTATCAAAGGTAAATACATGCTGACCTCTTGAGCCCATCTCCTTTTTGATTACCGTAATTGAATCGTTAACGAGTTGAAATGAAAACTGAGGGGTTTCATCTATTGGAATAAATTCCAGCTGGTATTTTATTGCATTTCCAGAGTATTCTTCCGGGATTGGATAAATCTCTAAATGTTGAGCCCTGCTACCATCAGAATTAAAGCAATTTCTGGCACCATCGGCATAAAAATTGCACAGCCTGATATTGTTTATTTCATTAAGAGTTGAATTTGTGGAGTACTTAATTTTAGTTGTCACCTTCAATGTTAGAACTTTTATAGAATCCAAACTTCCAAGTGGATCAATATGTTTGTTATAGCTCATTAGAAAATCAGTTTCACTTTGAGCGCTAAGTGAATTCATTTTTAAAATGAGAATGAACACTAAAAAAGTAATTACTTTCATAATTATGAAATTTGTAAACATGGGTTGCTTTTATAATTTGGGTATCACCAACTATGCAAACCCACGTTTATCAGGAGTATCGCAAAAAAAATTTATTTAGTCTTAATAACTACTCTGCCTATGCTTGATATAGACAGGAGGTATATGCGATATCATAAATAATACTGGCCTCTATTGTCCCAAATTGGATACCGTTCATAACAAGAACTGCCCACCCAAATATTTGGCACCCTTGGTCGTAAGTGGGATATCCCCCCCTTCAGTTTTTTCCATTTTTTCAATACTCAAAGCTTTCATAACATATAAGTTTAAGTTAAACATGGCTAAAATAGGCCGTTCAACTTTGTATCTACAATGCTCAAGTAAAGATCGAGTATAAAATGGACACTTCTATGTACGGATTATACGTCAAATTTTTAAGGAGGCTAATTCAGGTATTTAAGAATCGCTTCGGCCTTGGTTTCACCTTAATTCCTTTTTAAGTTTTTTAAACTCAACATTAGTTCACACGTCTTTCCTGCAAATTGTAATACTTAGGGCCCTCGGTAATCTTGTTAATAGATTTAAAAAAATATGTTATCAGGATGATAAACAAAGTAAGATTCAATATTAAATACACGAAACCACTCGGACTTGTCACCTTTCCCCATGGAATAAACTGAATATTGCTGGGTAGAATCGATGCCACAGAATAATCACCTACAACAGCGGAGGCAATCAACAGTAAAAAATGAGGCCCCAAAAATAAAACTGAGAATTGCCAACTCGTAATTGAAATTCTAAAATAAGCCGAACAAATTAAAAAGATGCTCAATGTATAGAATCCTACTACAAAAATTTTGATCACGTAATAATGTATCTGGTTAAATTCAAATGTGCCCATAAAAAATGAATAGCAGCAAAACACTAACAGGTAGCAGCAAATTTTCATCTCTAAAAATTGCTTTAACATTCCAAGGCCTGACTTAATTGGAGAGCTGTTCTTGCCAGAATGTACCACTACTAATACTCCCGCATGATTTCTGGACAAAGCCTTCAGCCAAAGCAGGAGAATAGAAACCAGTATTAGGTTCCTCAGCGCAAAAAGCAAACCGCTGTCGCTTTTCCCAATCGCTGTATTGTTTAACTGGATGGCCACAGCGAAAAGCATTGAGTAAACAACGTCTAAAAAAATATCCTTTTTAAGTTTCATTCTTTTTAAGAGAGAGCTTTACATGTAAAGCTCTCCAGAAAAATTACTCAATTACCTCTCCACAATACTCGTAGATTATACGTCAAATTTTTAAGGAGGCTAATTCAGGTATTTAAGAATCGCTTCGGCCTTGGTTTCTCCCTTAAACTCCTTTCTCAACTTTTTATCAGAACCATAAATAAAAATGTGTGGTATTGAAAGTATTATGAGAGTAAAAAACAATAGAATTGAATCCTTTCCTCTTTTCATAACTACTCATAATATATGATTGGCCTTTTTGAAGCCCAAACTATAATAGCAAAAGAAATTACTGTGGCGCCCATACATAAAAAATCATGTGAGGTTATAACCTGCAGATGAAGCATTTCATAGGAATATGAATTAATCAGCATTTCAGAAACACTTATATTAAAGGAATGCAACTGATAGAGGGGTGAGCTATATGGACTTATAAAGAACAGACCGACAAACGGAAGAAAAATGCTTAACAATAAACTCACCACTGTTCTTTTAATCAGAATCATGTACGCATAGCTGAGTGTGGTGATCGCAATTGCTGCGATTTCAAATTTTAGTAAAAAGACAAATAAAAATTTATGAAGAGATGGGTGTTCGGAAAAGGAAAAATCAGGTTTGAGTTTATCCAACGAAACTCCGGCAGCTATAAGAAGTAAGATGGTTATTCCCACGTAAAGCGTAATGAATAACCAAATCACACTTAATTTACTCAGATGAATTATAACATTGCTAACAGGTAAAACATATACTCGTTTCCACGCATCTGACTTATCCTCAATATTTTTGACAACGTATGTAGTGATGGAAGCAATAAGAGGTAAAAAAATAACGAAAAGAAATAAGTATCGTCTGAAGTAAAATGCATTCCACGGATTCGGTTCCTTTCCCATACCTTCTTTCAAAAATTCTTCAACTGGTTTTATATAGAATAAAAGAAAAAATACGCCAACACTTACTGCGATTAAAGCAGTATAAAAAGCTAGAAAAGGCATTCTTTTTGTTTTGTAAAGTTCGGCTCTGAACAGTTTGAGAAAATTCATTTAGAGATTTTTCTGTATTGGTTTTCAAGGGAATCCTTCTCCTTAAACGATTCGAGAGTACCACTAAAGGCCATTACCCCTTTTTGTATCATTCCGATATGTGTAACTATTTTCTCCAATTCGATCAACAAGTGACTTGCCAGTAAAATAGTCGTATGAAATTTCTGATTGATTGATTGTAATAATTCTCTAACCTGTATTATTCCATCCGGATCCAATCCGTTTGTGGGCTCATCCAAAATAAGAACACCCGGATTGTGCAAAATTGCCAACCCTATCCCTAATCGTTGCTTCATGCCAAGGGACAAATTTTTTGTCGGCTTATTTCTTTCTTCGACCAAGCCGGTAATTTCAAGAACCTGATCAATTCTGTTTTCATGAACTCCAAATTGAATTGCGTTAATTTTCAAATTATCATACACCCTCAAGTGATTATAAAGAGGTGCACGTTCAATTAATGAACCAACGTTTGCCAGTTGTTTGTTATTCAACAACTCATTGTTTATTCTAATGTCTCCGCTAAACGGTTTTACAAGCCCTAACAATGCCTTTACTAATGTTGTTTTTCCCGCTCCGTTTGGACCGATTAAACCATAAATTTCTCCACGCTGAACTTGAAAGTCTATATCCCTTAACAAAAACTTTCCTTTAGTGAAAACTGATAATCCATTAACCTTTACCATATTCTAAGGGACAATAAAAACATAACATGCCTGTGACATCGGCATGTTATGTTTGCGAATTCAACAATTTATTTCTGTTATGGCACTATGGCATAATCCCAAGCCAAGTGACAAATGGTACCTGCTGTCTGCCAGTCCATGCCAGGGTTATAGTAGGACATTTGAGCCATGCAACCTACCCACCACAAAAAAGGAGCATTACCTCCTTCAATTTTTTCCATTTTTTCAATACTCAAATTTTTCATAACACATAAAGTTTAAGTTAAACATGCCTTAAACAGCCTTTTATACTTTGCAAAATCAACCCCAACATAAAAATAGCGTATAAAATGGACACTTCTATGTACGGATTATACGTCAAATTTTTAAGGAGGCTAATTCAGGTATTTAAGAATCGCTTCGGCCTTTGTCTCGCCTTTAAACTCCTTTCTTAATTTTCTGTCAGGCCCATAAATAAATACATGAGGTACAGCAAGAGTGCCAAAAGAAGTAAAAGCATCGTTAGCAGAAATCTTGGTGAATGAAACATT
>Ga0187894_10002378_pt1 | contig 22566 bp, 18 predicted proteins | sample GBC1701081metaG_FD_136650 | JGI IMG/M metagenome (GOLD analysis project Ga0187894, IMG submission 136650) | White microbial mat communities from a lava cave in the Kipuka Kanohina Cave System on the Island of Hawaii, USA - GBC170108-1 metaG ... | reverse complement strand
TTCCTCGTCGAGCTTCTTCGGCAGCACGTAGACCTTCTTCTCGTACTTCGCCGCGTTCGCGTGCAGGTCGAGCTGCGCGAGCACCTGATTCGTGAAGCTCGCCGACATCACGAAGCTCGGGTGGCCGGTGGCGCAGCCGAGGTTGAGCAGGCGCCCCTCGGCGAGCACCAAGATGCTGTTCCCGTTCGGGAACACGAACTCGTCGTACTGCGGCTTGATGTTGATGCGCCGGATGTCCGGCACTGCCTTCAGGCCGGCCATGTCGATCTCGTTGTCGAAGTGCCCGATGTTGCCGACGATCGCCTTGTCCTTCATGCGCGACATGTCCTCTGCGGCGATCACGTGCGAGTTGCCGGTCGCGGTGATGAAGATGTCCGCGGTCTCGAGCACCTCGTCGAGCGTCGTGACCTGATAACCCTCCATCGCGGCCTGCAGCGCGCAAATCGGGTCGATCTCTGTAATCACCACGCGGCAGCCTTGGCCGCGCAGCGCCTGCGCGCAGCCCTTGCCGACCTCGCCGAAGCCGCACACGACGGCGACCTTGCCGCCCAGCATCACGTCGGTCGCGCGCATCAGGCCGTCGGGCAGCGAGTGACGGCAGCCGTAGATGTTGTCGAACTTCGACTTCGTGACGGAATCGTTCACGTTGATCGCGGGGAAGAGCAGAGTGCCGGCGCGCTCCATCTGATAGAGGCGGTGGACGCCGGTCGTGGTCTCCTCGCTGACGCCGCGCACGCGCGGCGAGATGCGGCCCCAAACGCCTGGATGCGTGCGCTGCATGCCGCGCGCGAGCTCGAGGATCACGCCCCACTCCTCGGGATCCTTCTTCGCGTCGAAGTCGGGCACGCGCCCGGCGCGCTCCCACTCGAGGCCCTTGTGCAGCAGCAGCGTCGCGTCGCCGCCGTCGTCGACGAGCAGGGCGGGGCCGGAGCCATCGGGCCATAACAACGCGGCGGCCGTGCACCACCAATACTCTTCGAGCGTCTCGCCCTTCCAGGCGTAGACCGCGACGCCGCGCGGGTGCTCGGGCGTGCCTTCCGGCCCGACCGCGACCGCGGCCGCGGCGGAGTCCTGCGTCGAGAAGATGTTGCAGGAGACCCAGCGCACGTCGGCGCCGAGCGCGGTCAGCGTCTCGATCAGCACCGCGGTCTGCACCGTCATGTGCAGCGAGCCCATCACCTTGACGCCGCGCAACGGCTTCGCGGCGCCGTGGCGCCGGCGCAGCTCCATCAGCCCCGGCATCTCGTGCTCGGCGAGCCGGATCTCCTTGCGGCCGAGCTCGTGGAGCGAGAGGTCCTTCACCTTGAAGCGCGGAATCGTCGTGGGCATCGGGGCTCCATGGCGCTGCATCCGTGTATCCGGATGGATTGGAAGCGGCTGCGCAAGCTAGGGAAATCACGACGCGGCAGCCACGTGGCCACGAGCAGCGAAAGCGGCATACGCTGGCAGCCCGATGTCGCAGCCGTCGCCGGCTCCCGAGGCCGCTCCGCTCTCCGCCCGCGTGGTGCCGCGCGACGCGGCCGCGTTGGTGCTGTGCCGCCGCGATCAGGGCGAGCCGCAGATCCTGCTCGGCCGGCGCGCGGGCGCGCTGCAGTTCATGCCGAATCTCTACGTGTTCCCGGGTGGCCGCGTCGACTCCGCCGACGCGCGCGCCGCATACGCGACCGCGCTGCGTCCCGACGTGCTCGCGAAGCTCGCGCACGGCGTGAGCCCGGTGCGCGCGCATGCGCTCGCGATGGCGGCCGTGCGCGAGATGTTCGAAGAGGCCGGCGTGCTCGTCGGCCAGCGCGGAGAGCGGCGGCTGCGCAGCAAGTCCACGTCGTGGAGCCGCTTCCTCGCGACCGGCCTGGCGCCGGCGCTGCACGGGCTCGACTACGTCGCGCGCGCGATCACGCCGCCTGGGAACCCGCGGCGCTTCGACACGCGCTTCTTCCTCGCCGACGCCTCGCACGCGCACGCGCCCGATGCGCTGAACGGCAGCGGCGAGCTGCTCGACCTGCGCTGGGTCGCGCTCAGCCGCGTGCGGGCGCTCGCGTTGCCGGAAGCCACGCTGATGGTGATCGCCGAAGTCGAGAAGCGGGTTGCAGCGGCCGATCCGAGCCGGCTCCCGATCCCGTTCGCGCGCTTCACGCGCGGCGGCGTCCGGCTGGAGCATCTCTAGCGGGAGCTCGCCTCCGCCCACGGCGGCGCAGCCGCGAGCCGCAGCTTCAACGCGCGAATGCGCTCGCTCGAGCGGTGAATTCGCTCCGGTGCGATGCGCCCGCGCTCGACGAGATCCGCGATCGCGGCGACGGCGCGCGCCGTCGCGTGCTCGCGGTGGTTGCCGAGCAGAACGAGATCGACGCCCGCGTCGATCGCGCGCTCGAGCGCGAGCTCGAGCGGGTACTCGCGCGCGATCGCTCCCATCGTGAGGTCGTCGGCGGCGATCACGCCGTCGAAGCCGAGCTCGCCGCGCAGCAGGCCCGTCAGCGTCGCGCGCGACAGCGACGCGGGGCACCACGTGCGCGGGTCGTCCTGCGGTCCGGCCTTGCATTGCGTTCGGTCGATCGCGCCGTTGACCAGATGGCCGGCGACGATCACGTCCTGATAACCGCGCTCGACGAGCCGGCGATACGGGAGCAGCTCGTCGTCACGACGATGGCTCGCCGAGACGTTCACCGCGCCGCGGTGCGTGTCGCCGTCCGCGCTCCCGTGGCCGGGAAAGTGCTTCAGCGCCGCGAGCACCCCTCGCTCGTGAAAGCCGCGCACGAACTGCGACGCCTCGGCAGCGACGGTCTCTGGGTTCGCCGAGAAGCTGCGCCCGTGCGCACCGATCGCCGGGCTGCGCGGGTTCACGTCGACGTCGACGCAAGGGGCGAGGTTCAGATTGATTCCGAGCACGCGCAGCTGCTGCGCCATCGCGTCCGCGTACCCGCGCGAGAGATCCAGCGCGCGCCGCTCCGACTCGGGGTTGTCGCGATTCGCGAGCAGCAGGTGCGCGCCGATCGCGTGCGCGGATACGGTGCGCTGCGCGAACCCGAGGCGCGCCGGCAGGCGATCGACGCGGCCGCCTTCCTGGTCGATCGCGGCGAGCATCGGCAGCGGCTCCAGCCGCTCCTGCTCGCGGCGGCTCGCGGAGAACGCCTGCAGCGCGGACAAGAGGCTCGCGAGCTGCGCCGGGCTCTCGATGTTGCGCCCACCCGCTCCGGGGGTTTGCGCTCGCGGCCCCGCGAAGAGCACGACGCCGCCGACGTGTAGCTGCGCGATGTCGCGAGCGATCGCCGAGTCGACCCCGAAGCGAGCGCCGTCGAAGCCGACGAGCAGCATCTGGCCGATCTCCGCGCAGACTGGCTTCGGCAGCCGCGCGCTGCACGGAGCCGGCGGCACGGCTGAATCGCGACAGCTCGCTCCGACGAGGCATGCGAGGCCGAGCGCAAGCAGGCGCGAAGCGCGGCGCGACACCGAGGTAGGCTAGCGGCTCGAAGCGCGACGAGGCGCGGCATGCCGGTACCGCTCATTAGGGAGAAGCGCACTCGCCTGCGCCGCTGGCTCGGGCTCGCGCTGCTCGCAGCGCTGGCTGCGCTCGCGCTCACGCCGCCGGTCTTCAGGCTGCGCGCGGGAGCCGTGCATACCCTCGCGTACGAGCCGGACGGGGCGGGACGCTGGCCGCGCGTCGTCGGTTCGCTCGCGGAGCGCTCCGGCGGCGAGGCTTGGCTCGCTGACGGCGAGATCAATCCCGCGTGCCGCGCGGCGCTGGTCGCGGCGGAGGACGTTCGCTTCTACCGGCATCTCGGCGTCGATCCCGTTTCGATCGCGATCTCGTTGAAGCGCAACCTCCGGCAGCGCCGGATCGCGTGGGGCGCGAGCACGCTCACCCAACAAATCGTGAAGAACGCCTTTCTCACGCGCGAGCGTTCGGGCCTGCGCAAGCTGCGCGAGACGCTCGGCGCGGTGGCGCTCGACCGCATCATGAGCAAGCGGCGGCAGATCACCTGGTATCTGAACCTCGCCGAATTCGGACCGCGCATCTACGGCTTGGAGCGCGCCGCCGAATTCTATTACGGCCGGCGCGCGCGCGACCTCACGCTCTCCGAGTGCGTCTCGCTGTTCGCGATCCTGCCGGATCCCGTGCGCCGCCATCGCTCGCTCCTCGACGCGCGCCGCGATCCGGTGCTGGAGGCGCGCCGCGAGGGAGCGCTGCGCGCGCTCGAGCGCGCGCGCGCACTCCCGCCCGAGGCGATCGCCACGGCGCGCGCCGAGCTGGCTCGCACTGCTCGGCGAGCCTCGCCGCTTCAGCCTTCTTCCGCGAGCTCCTCGAGCTCGTCGAGCTTCATCCCGGCGAGCCACTCGCGCAGCGCTTCGGGCTCGAGCCCGGATCCGCTCAGATGAATCAGGAAGCGCTTCGCGACGAGCACGTTCAGATTGGAGCTCTTCGAAGCCTCGTTCCAATCCTCATAGCCCGGCTGGCCCTCGACCGTTACGCCCTTCTGGTAGCCCTCGGTCGTCTCGCTCGAGAACTGCGACATCATCGTGAACGGGGCCGCGACCATCTCGGCGAAGCCGCCGTCGGTGATCTCGGCGGTCACGCTCGGCTCGGAGCCGCTGCCGCTCGGCGCGCCGCGGTAGCTGTTCCTGACGGTCGTGATCTTGTAGTCGCCCATCGCGGTGGTCGAGCCTTCCGGCTCGGCCGCGGTCCAGCCCGAGGGCGCAGCGGGCAAGAATCCGATCAGCGCCTTGAAGTTGATGGGCTCGACGACGGTGTGCGCCGCTTCCGAGGCGCTCTCGGCGGCGGCCGACTCCGCGGCCTCCTCCGCAGCTTCCTCCGCCGCCTCTTCGGGCGCTTCGGCGTAGTTACCGCTCTCGCCGCAGGCAGCGAGCGCGAGCGCGATCACGGTCAGCGCAGGGGCACGTCGGAGCCACATCGCAACCACCTCCCGTTCGTGGTGGCGCGCACGCTAGCGCCGCTCACGCGCTCGGGTACGCGAGGCCCGTCAGCTTCTCGCTGATGTCCCAAAGCCGCTTCGCCGTCGCCTCGTCACGGCAATGCGCGGCGGGCTGCTTCGGCTTGCAGTCGGCGTAATAAGCGCCGCTGCGGCCCGCGGTCTCGGATGACGTCGCCGCGTACAGCGACGTCTGCGCGCCCTGCTCGGGCGTTTTCAGGAACAGCGTGACGACGCGGTGCAGCAAGTCGAGTAGCGCGCCTTGGCCCGCGCCGAGGTTCGTCGCGACGCCGCCCGGGTGGACGCAGTTGATCGTCAACTGGCCGCTCCCATGGCGCCGCGCGAGCTCGCGCGTGAAGTGGATGTTCGCGCTCTTCGACTTCCCGTAGACGCGCAGCGCGGCGTAGCGCTTCTCGCTGTGGAGGTCGTCCAGATCGAGCGCGCCGAAGCGATGCGCCTCCGACGCGACGTTCACGATGCGCGCGCCCGGCGTCGCGCGCAGCTTCGGCAGCAGCAGCCCGGTCAGGTGGAAGTAGCCGAGATGATTGATCGCGAAGGTCGCCTCGTAACCGTCCGGCGTGAGCTCGCGCCGCGCGAGCGTGACGCCGTGGTTGTTGATCAACAGGTCGAGCCCGTCCAGCCGCTTCGCGAGCTCCTCGCCGACGCGCCGCACTTCGCCCTGAGCCGCGAAGTCGCCGCGCACGACCTCCGCGTCGCACTTCGGCGCGGCCGAACGGATCGCCGCGAGCGTCTCCTGTGCGCGCGCCTCGTTGCGTCCGACGAGCAGCAGCCGCGCGCCGCGCCGCGCGAGCTCGAGCGCCGTCGCGCGGCCGATGCCCGAGGTTCCGCCCGTAATCACTGCGGTCTTGCCGGCGAGGGACGTCATTTCGTCGCTCCTGGAAGCGCGGCCCGCCTGCGCATTCCGAGTCGGTCTCCTAATTCACGACGCGCGGCTCGCCGAGGCCGAACGGCGCGATCACCGCGTCGAAGGCCTCGCCACCGGGCGCAACCATCCGGTACGTGCCGCGCATGCTGCCGACCGGCGTCTGCAGCGGACAGCCGGACGTGTACTCGAAGGCTTCGCCGGGCTCGAGCACCGGCTGCTCGCCGACGACGCCGGGCCCGCGCACCTCCTGCTCTTTGCCGTTGCCGTCCGTGATGATCCAGTGGCGCGAGAGCAGCTGCGCGACGCGCTCTCCTTCGTTGGCGACGCGCACGTGGTACGAGAAGAACCACTGTCCGTCGTCCGGGCTCGAGCGCTCCGGCTCGAAGCGCGATTCCACGGTCACGCGAATGCCGCGCGTCACGGCTTCCGAACGAAACACGGATTACTCCATTCGCCAAACGTTCGAGAGCGAGAGCACGCCCGCGATCAGAGCGAGCATCATGCCGCCGAGCGCCGCCGTCGCAAAGAGCGGCCCGATCGCGTCCCCGAGCGCGCCCGAAAGTAATGCGCCCAGCGGGCCCGAGGCCACCATCGCGAGCTGATGGGTGGCCATGATGCGCGCGCGCTCGGCGAGCGGCGCGCGCTCTTGGAACAGCGCGCGTCCGGTCGTCATGAAGATTCCGCCGGCGAGCCCCCACACGAAGGTGAGTGCGACGGCAGCCCAGAGTGGGACGTTCGCGGCGCAGCCGATCAGCGTGAGCGCGCCGACCGCCTGAGAGATCGCCAGCGCGCGCCCTTTGCGCCGGATGCCGCGGAAGAACAGCCAGCCCGAGGCGAAGATCGTGCCGGCCGGAAAAGCGAACAGCAGCACCGAGATCTCGTCGACGCCGCCCTGATAAACGTCGCGCACCATCACCGGGAACAGCACGTTGTAGGCGCCGCTGAAGAACAGCCCGACGCCGGCGATCAAGGGCCAGACCGGCCGCAGCTCGGACGCGAATACGAACTTCGCACCCGCGAGCAGCTCCTCGCTTCGCAGCGGCTCGCGCGCGCGGGCCTGCTCGAGCTTCCCCGGCAGACGAATGCAGAAGACCGCGCCGAGCGCGACGACCGCAGCCTGGATGCCGAGCGCGGCCGCGGCGCCGATCTCGTCGCCGTTGCGCGCGAGCAGCATGCCGATGCCCTGCGCGGTGAACTGCGCCGTAATGACTCCGGCGACAGCCCGCGTCAGGTCGCTGCCGGCGACGCGCGAGAGCAAGCTGTCGCGCGAGGGATTCGAGAAGCTGTTCACGAGCCCGGTGAAGAGCGCGGCGCCGATCAGCAGCTCGAGCGAGAGCGCGCCGTGCGGGATCGAGAGCGCGATCGCGAGCGGCGCGAGTCCCGCCGCGACGTGCAGGCCCGCCAGCAGCCAGCGCGCGTCGACGCGATCCGCGAGCGCGCCGCCGAACGGCAGCAGGAAGATCGTCGGCAGCATCGTCGCCATCTGCACGATGCCGGTCTGCGTCGCGCTCGCGTGCAACACGTTGACGACCAGCCACGGCACGAGCACTTGCTGCATGCCCCACGCGCCGAACCACGCTGCCGCGCCCGCGAGCAGCCACGGATACCGCGGGTCGAAGCGCGCCTCGGGAGACATGGGCGCCGCACGATAGGAGAGCGGGCGCGCGGCGCCGTCGCGCATTGGCGTCAGGGGCTGGCGGGCAGCGACCAAGCGCCGGGCGCGCTACTCGCGATCGTCCCAGACGGCCAGGAGGATTCCTCGCAGCTCATCGCTGCCCCGCGCGCAGCGCCTCGAGCCGCTTTGCCTCGAACTCGTCGCCGGGCCGCCAGCTCGGCAGCTCGCGCGTTTCGGCGACGGACGCTGCGACCAAGAAGCCGAGCTGCGCATTCTCGACCGCGCCTGCCAGGTCCCAGCTCGCGTCGATCTCGTCGCTGGGCTGGTGATACTGCGTCGCGATCCAGCGCTGCTGCTGCTCGCGTCCCCAGCCCGGCGGCTTCCCTAACACATCGACTCCGCCGCGGAAATACAGCGCCGGCACGCCGATGCGCGCGAAGTTGAGCTGGTCCGAGCGGTAGTAGAGGCCCTGGTCGGGGAATGCTTCATCGACGACGACGCGATCCTGTCGCGCGGCGGCCAGCTCCAGCAACGCCTCGAGCGACGACTTGCCGCGCCCGATGATCTCGACGCTGCGCGTGCGGCCGAAGATCGACGCTCCGTCGAAGTTCAGGTTCGCGGCGAGCCTTGCCGGCGGCGCCGTCGGATGCTGGGCGTAGTACTTCGAGCCGAGCAGCCCCTGCTCCTCGGCGGCGACGAAAGCGAACAGCACGCTGCGGCGCGGAGGTTTGGGAAGCGCCGCGAAGCCTTCCGCGATCGCCAGCAGCGTGGCGACGCCGCTCGCGTTGTCGACGGCGCCGTTGTAGATCGCGTCGCCGCTCGCATCGGGCTCACCGACTCCGAGGTGATCGTGGTGCGCGGTGATCACGACCAGCTCGCTCATCAGGCGCGCGTCGCGGCCCGGCAGCAGCGCCAGCACGTTCGCGGTCTCGATGCGGCGCAGCGCGGTCGGAAGCTCCAGCGAAGTCTTCGCGCCGAGCGCGACCGGCGTGAACTCGGGCCGCTTCGCCGCCTCGGTCAGCTGCGTGAGATCGCGGCCGCCGAGCGCCGCGATCTCGCGCGCCTTGGCCTCGGTCACCCAGGCGCGGATTTCGACGCGCCGCTCGTCGCCCGCGGGCAGCTGAAACTCCTCGCCGTTCCAGGAGGTCCGCACGACCTGCCATGGGTATCCCGCGGAGGCGTCGGTGTGCACGATGATCGCGCCCGCCGCGCCGTGGCGCGCAGCCTCGTCGTACTTGTAATCCCAGCGGCCGTAATAGAGCCGGCGCTTTCCGGCGAACAGCGCCGGATCCCAGTCAGGATCGTTGTTGAGGATCAGCACGGTCTTGCCGCGCACGTCGGTCTTGTAGTCGTTCCACCCGAACTCGGGCGCGACGATCCCGTAGCCGACGAACACCAGCTCGCTCGCGGTGAGCGCGGCGCGCTCGCTCTGCTTGCCGCCGATCGCGACGAAATCGTCGAGCGGCGTCAGCTTCGTGTGCGCGCTTCCGTCCTGCGCCTCGAACTTCCAATCGGAAGGCAGCTGGGGCGTCACTCCCACCATCTCGAAGCGCTGCTGGTAGCTGCCGTCCGCGGCACCGGGAGCGAGGCCGAGCGATTTCGCGCGCGCCTCGATCCAGGCGCGAGCCTTCCCGTCGCCGGCGCTGCCGGGTGCGCGGCCCTCGTAGGCGTCGCTCGCGAGCTCCGCAGTGGCGCCGCGAATCGCCGCTTCGCCGATTTTTGCGGCTGCGGTTTCGGCGCCCTTCGGGAGCCTCAGCTCCGCCGCGCCGCTGATGCTGGCGGCCCAAAGCGCTCCGACGGAAACGATTAGGGCGAAGCGACGCATCGGGAACCTCCGAAAGAAGGCCCGCAGCTTACTGCCAGGTGCGCGACGGCTCGCTGTGAAACGCGCGCCTCGTCGGCAAGCAGCGCTCGCTCGCTCAGCTCTCGCTGGGCGGCCCACCAGAGGATTCGGGAGAGCCTTCAGGCCCCGGGCCTTCGCCGCCGCCACCGGGTCCACCCGGCTCGTTTCCGATGCGCTCGCGCCAGCGGCGCCCGCGGCCTCCGCGCCGGCGGCCGCGACGGCGCCGGCGGAAGCCGCCGTGTCCGTTCGCATCATTGCCTTGCCACGGGCCGGCTGTGTTCCGCTCGCCGCGATCGCCACCGTTCGGCCCGCCCGCGCCGTGCGCCTCGGCGGCGATGTCGTCCATCGAGATTCGTTCGTATTGCGGCGCGCCCCCGCGCTGAGCGTCGCCGCCGAGTTGATCCGGCGTGAGGTTCTGCGCGTCCTGCCGCGCAGCGTCATCGCTGCGCGGCTGGCCGCTCTCGAAACGCTCGCGCTGCCGCCCGCGCCGGCGTCGGCGCCGGTTGTTACGGCGAGCCCCGAACTGCTGGCCTTCGCCGGGCTGCCCGCCGCCCTGGCCGCGCTGATGGTGCCCGTGTTGTTGGTGACGGCCGCGCTGGTTGCGCCCGCGGCCGCGTCCACGGCGGCGCTCCTCGCCGCGCGGAGGCGCGAGCGGCTCCCAGAACGAGTTGGGGCGATCGGCTTGGCCGCGGCAGCGATCGCACATTCCGCACGCCTCGCCGTTCTCCTCGCCGAAATACTCGCGCAGGAACCAGGCGCGACAGGCCGCGCCGTTCGCGTACTCGGCGACGGCGTCGAGGCGGCGTGCGTCCTGAGTTCTCAGGGTTTCGAACTGACCCGCGAGCTGGCGCGCGCGCGGCTCGAACTCCTCGAGCGGCACGACCACGTAGACCGACTCCGGGTCCCACTTCACGAGCTCCGCTTCTTCGAGCAGCGAGAGCAGCGCGGTCGCGGTGCGCGAGCCGAGCTCGCCCGAGAGCCCGAGCCCGTCGACGCTCGGCACCTTGTCTTCCTTCGCCCACGCGAGCAGCGCCGATGCGAGCCGGAACAGCTGCTCGGGCCGCACGCGGCTGCGCGAGAGCAGCGCCTCGTGGATCGCGCGGTCCTCGGGCGAGTAGAGCATGATGCAGTTCGCGCGGCGGCCGTCGCGGCCCGCGCGCCCGGCCTCCTGCACGTACTGCTCGAGCGAGGCCGGCGCCTGGTAGTGCATCACGTAGCGGATGTCGGGCTTGTCGATGCCGAGGCCGAACGCGTTCGTCGCGACCATCACCGTGCGCCGGCCGCGCGACATGAAGCCTTCTTGATTCTTCGCGCGCTCGGAGGAGCTCATCTTGCCGTGATAACGGTGCGATGGAACGCCGAAGCGCCGCAGCACGGTGTAGAGCTCGTCGACGTCGCGCGTCGTCGAGCAGTAGATGATGCCGGGGCGCCGCACGCGCAGCGCGAGCCGTACGAGCGCGCGCAGCCGCGCGCCGCTCGAGCAGTGCAGCACGTCGAACGCGAGGTTCGAGCGGTGTGGCGAGGTCGCGACCACTTTCGGCTCGCGCATGCCGACGAAGCGCACGATCGCGAGTCGCACCTTCTCGGTGGCGGTCGCGGTCAGCGCGAGCGCGGGCGGCGCGCCTAACAACCGCAGCCGCTCGCCGATCTTCAGATACGCGGGGCGGAAGTCGTAGCCCCACTCCGAGATGCAGTGCGCCTCGTCGACCGCGGCCATCGAGATGCCGCCCTTCGCGAGCGCGGCGGAGGCGTCGGCCGCGCCGAGTGTCTCGGGCGTCGTCATCACGAGCAGCCGCTCGCCCTTCGCGATCTCGGCGAGCACCCGCTCGCGCTCCTTGCCGCGAACCGTGCCGTCGAGCTTCACGCACGGGACGCCGAGCCGGCCCATCTTCTCGTACTGATCCTTCATCAGCGCGAGCAGCGGCGAGAGCACGAGCACCGGCTTGGGCAGGATCAGCGACGGGATCTGATAACAGGCGCTCTTGCCGAACCCGGTCGGCAGCACCATCAGCACGTCTTCGCCGCGCAGGAGCGCGTCGATCACCGTCTCCTGCTCGGAGTGCAGCTGCGCGATACCGAGCCGCTTCGCCGCTTTGTGCATCGCCGCGAGCCGCTCTTCCGGCGTGTCCAACGGCACGGGACCGACGAACAGCGGACCTTCTTGCGCGACGACCTCGTCCTCTACGAGCTCGTCGTCTTCCTGCGAAAGCGTCGCTGCCAGCGCGAGCAGCTCGTCCTCGCCTTGGCGGTCCGCCGTCACCTCCCGACGAATCGCTTCGAGCATCTCCTCGTCGATCGGCGTCGCGCGCTCGGTCTCGGGCATCTCGTCGGGTGCGAGCGGCGAGTCGCCCGCCGCGGCGGCTTCGGGCGCGGCGTTCTTCGCGGTCCGGCGCCTGCGCTTTGCGGCCGGCGGAGGCGCAGCCTCGTCCTCGGCCGCGTCCGGCGACGCCGGCTCCACGCCGAGCGCGCTCGCTTCCGGCGCAGTCTCGGCAGCCACTTTCTTCCGACGCGTGGTTCGGCGCTTCTGCCCTGAACTGGTGGAATCGGTCAAATCCCCGTTTCCTTCGCTAGGAGAGGCCCCCGGCGCGAAACGCAGCGGTTTCGTCCTCGAGCCGCCGGGGTTCGACCCGGGCCTCGGCCCTTGCACCCGCTGCGGGTGACTCGCGTCGTCCGTCTGGACGCGCCGCGAAGTGGCCCAGGGTTAACGCACCGCCATGGCAGGCACCACGGGTTCTGTAAGAAAAGAAGGGGAGCCCCTAGGGGAGCCTCCGGTTCCGCCGTTACGTTGCGCGGCCCTGGTCACACCTACTGGCCATCCGAGGCGGGCCTTCGCGCCCGGCCGTTCCGAGGAGCCCATGACCGACTCGCTCGTCGTTCGAGACAACCTGACCACGCTGGGCAAGCACCTCCGCGCCCAAGAGCTCGGCGGGCTCGGCGAGGTGATCGAGGCGATCGCGCTCGCCGGGAAGGCGATCGCGCGAAAGGTGCAGCGCGCGCGCATCGACGATGTGATCGGCGTCGCAGGCGCGGTCAACGTCCAGGGCGAAGTGCAGCAGAAGCTCGACGTGCTGTCGGATGCGCTGCTGCTCGAGTGCCTGCGCGCCTGTCCGAGCTGTGCGGTGTACGCGAGCGAGGAGCAAGAGAAACCGGCCGTGCTGCGCACGCGGTCCGCGGGCGGCGAGTACGTGGTGCTGGCGGATCCGCTCGACGGCTCCTCGAACATCGACGTCGCGGTGTCGGTGGGCACGATCTTCAGCGTGCTCCGTAACAACCAGCCCGACGCGACCTCGCAGGACGCGGTGCTGCAGAAGGGCGCAGCTCAGCTGGCCGCCGGCTATGTGCTTTACGGCACATCGGTGCTGCTCGTGCTCGCGACTTCTCAGGGCACCGACATGTACGCGCTCGACCCGGGTATCGGCGAGTTCGTGCTCGTGAAGCAGAAGCTCGCGGTGCCGGCGGAGAGCAAGACGTACTCGATCAACGAGGCTTACGTGAACGACTTCGCGGATGGGCTGCGCGCGTACCTCGCATATGCGCACGGCGCGGGATATGGCGCGCGCTACATCGGCTCGATGGTGGCGGACGTCCACCGCACGCTCTTGAAGGGCGGGGTGTTCATCTATCCCGGAACGAAGAAGGCGCCAAAAGGGAAGCTGCGGCTGATGTACGAGTGCAATCCGATGGCCTACGTGCTGGAGCAGGCGGGCGGCGCGGGGTCGACGGGGGCGCAGCGAATCCTCGACGTCACGCCCAGCGGCCTGCACGACCGTGTGCCGGCGATTCTCGGCAGCGCAAGAGAAGTGGAGCACGTCACGCGCCACCGGTGAGGTGAGTCTTTGACGCGGCGGGCGCTCCGGGCGGGCGGGCCGGGCAGGGGCTCGCTCTGCTCACCCGCGTGGCCGCGCTGGGTTGTGCAGTGCGCAGGTCGTAGGTCTTTGCGATGCGCTTCGGGCTGCGCGCGTGCGCGTTTAGGCGCCCGTCAGCGGGGATTCTTCCTTCTCGCGAGATCCGCCTGTCAGCAGCGCCCAGTACTCGACCACGATGAATGACTGGACGATTCCGAGCCGAAGGTAATCGCGCTGCAGCTCGGTCGGCAGCTCGTGGAAATCGCCGACCGTCCCGCGGCAGTTCGTCTTTCGGCAGCGACACTCCATCGTCCAGCGTCGTTCGCTCATGGTCGTCGAGTAGTCGTAGAGGATCTCCTCGCCTAGGCGCACGTCGCGGAGCGCGGTCAGGATCCGATCGGAGCGCAGGCCGGCGTTGGGCGCGCAGCTGTGATTGATCACCCGGCTGCGCGAATCGAGGTCGAGATACGTCTCCGTGCCGATCTGCAGCGGGTAGGACTCGTCGATCCCGCTGGCGAGCACGTCCTCGAGTGAGATCGACTCTCCCGTGAAAAAGAGGATCGTCTCGCCTCGAGCGATGTCCCCGGCCGCAAAGAGCCCGAGCCCGTGCGGGCTTTGCGCGATGCGCACCGGCGCCACGCGAGTTCCTCGCATCATGCGAATCTCGCGAGCAAGAAGAGCGATGCGACCGCCATCGCGACGCCGAGCATCTCGTGGCCGTGCAGGGTCTCCTTCAGGACCACGACGCCCACCAGCGTCAGCAGCAGCACGGTCGTCACCGAGTAGACGATTCCGATCTGGGCGAACGACAGGTGGCGCATCACGACGACCCAGCCGACGCCCATGCCTCCGTAGACGCAGGCGCCGAGCCAGAACCAAGCCGAGCGAGTCATCGTCTGGTGCGCGCTCGCGAGCTTGAGGAAGTAGTCCGCGAGCACGCCGACCGCCGCGAGCCCGGCCGCCAGCAGCATTGCGACGTGTTTGGCCTCCACGCTCAGCCCTTCGACCGCGCGGCGGTGAGCGATCGCAGGTACGTCTCCGCCCGGTCCGCCGTCATCGGCCGCGCGATGAAGTAGCCCTGCACGTCGTCGCAGCCCTGTGCCTCGAGCACGGACAGCTGGCCATCGTCCTCGATGCCCTCGGCCGTCACGCGCATGTCCATGCTGCGCGCCATCGCGATGATCGCTTCGGAGATCGCGCGATCCCGACCGTTGGTGTCGATGCCCGTGATGAACGAGCGGTCGATCTTGAGGCGATCGATCGCCAGGTGCTTCAGGTGGCTCATGTTCGAGTAGCCCACGCCGAAGTCGTCGATCGCGACCTTCACGCCGAGCGCCCGGACGCCAGCCAGGATCTCCGTCGCGCGCGCGAGGTTCGCGATCAACGCGCTCTCGGTGAGCTCGATCTCGAGCAGCCTGGGATTCAGGCCGCTCTCGGCGAGCGCCTGCGAGACGATCGGCAGAAAATCCGCTTGGGCGAGCTGCACCGGCGACACGTTCACGGCCATGCGCTCGAGCGGAATGCCGGCCGCGATCCAGGCGGCCGCCTGTTTGCAGGCCGTGCGCAGCACCCACTCACCGATCGGGAGGATCAGGCCCGACTCTTCGGCGACCGGAATGAACTCGAGCGGCGGCACGCTATCGAGCTGCGCGTTGTGCCAGCGCAGCAACGCCTCGACGCCGCTGACGCTGCCGCTGCGAAGATCGAGCTGCGGTTGGTAGTGCAGCGAGAACTCGCCGCGGGCGATCGCGCCGCGCAGGTTGTTCTCGAGCGTCAGCTGCTTCAACGCAGCGACGTTCATCGCGGCGTCGTATCGCTGGAAGCTGCCGCGTGCGTTGCGTTTGGCGAAGTACATCGCGAGATCGGCGTTGCGCAGCAGCGTGTCGGCGTCCTCGCCGTCACCGGGATAGATCGAGATGCCGATGCTCGGCGACACGAACAGCTCGTGTCCTTCGATCGCCACCGGCGCCGCGAGCGACCGGACGACACGATCGGCGGCCGAGTGGGCGTCCTCGGGCCGCTGGATGCCCGGCAACACCACCATGAACTCGTCGCCGCCGAGGCGCCCGAGCGTGTTGCCGAGCGCGACGCTGTCCGTCGCGCGCACGGCCTCGCGCAGCCGACGCGCGACTGAACGCAACACCTCGTCACCGACGGAGTGGCCGAGCGTGTCGTTGATGCGCTTGAAGTTGTCGAGGTCGATGAACATCACGGCGAGCTGGCGCTCACCGCGCTTTGCGAGCGCGACGCCGTGAGACAAGCGCTCGCGCAGCTGATCGCGATTCGGCAGATCGGTGAGCGAATCGAAGTACGCGAGCTGACGGATGCGCGATTCGGCGCGGGCCTTGTGCCCGAGCGCGACGGCGAGCTGGCGCACCTCGTGCGAGTGAAAGGGCTTCTGCAAATAGAACAGGCGCTCGCGAGGAGGAATGCGCGTCGAGAGCTCGGCGGGATCGACGTCCGAGTACGCGGTCGCGATCACGATGTCGACGCTCGGATCGAGCGCGCGAATCTTCGCCGCCGCCCATGCGCCGTCCGGACCGGGCGGCATGCGCATGTCGAGAAAGACGACTTCGAAGCGCTCGCCGCTCTCGAGCTTTGCGCGTACCGCCTCGACGCCGGCCTCCGCGCGGTCGGCAGTGTGGACTTCGAAGAAGGCCCCGTCTCTCGCGGGCTTCGGCGGCGCTTCGTCGAACAACCGCGAGCGGAGCCGATCGACCTCGGCCGAGCGCGGCCTCTGGCCGGAGGACAACACCTCGCAATAGGCCTCGCGAATCGGACGCTCATCGTCGACGACCAGCACGCGGATCGCATCGGGTTGGCTCATGCGCTCTCCGCTGGCTGCGGAGAGGCGGGGAACCCTTCCCCAACAAGCGGGAGAATCAGGTGGAGCGTCGCGCCCTGACCGGCTCCGGCGCTCTCTGCGTGAAGCCGCCCGCCCATCGCCGAGACTGCGTTCGCGCTCCAGTGCAGGCCCAGGCCCGAGCCACGCTGCTTCGTAGAGAAGCGGCGATGAAACATCTGTTCGAGCTCGTTGGGCTGGATGCCGGTGCCGTTGTCCTCGAACGAGAAGTGCGCGAGCGGCGCCTCGGCGTTCTCTTCGCCTCGCGCGCTCACGCGAATCCGGCCGCCCGAGATGCAGTGCAGCTTGATCGACTCGGCCGCATTCAGGATCAGGTTGCCGACCACCTGCTGAATCTCGACGCGCGGGCCGCGAACGGGCCCGATCGCCCCCACGCTCGAGTCGATCTCCAGCTCGAAGAGCTTGCGCAGCTCGGGGCTCAGACCATCCGCCACTCGGCGAACGATCGGCGCGATTTCCACCGACTCCGGCAGAGCGCCCGCGCGGCTGAAGCGCTCCTGCTCGCCGAGGATCTGCTGGACATGCTCGACCTGCACGATCGCGCCCCGGATGTGCTCGCCGGCTTCGCGCACGAACGCAGCCAGCTCGATGCAGCCGAGCTGCAGGAACCGGGCGAGGTCGGAGCGCCGCTCGCGCGATCCGGCGCCGCTCTCGAGCTCAGCCACCGCGCGCTCGAGCTCGTCGCAGGGCGTCGACTTGACGCGGTCGCTCAGCGTGTTGAGGCGCACCATGATCGGCGTGACCGCGTTCCCGAGGTTGTGCAGGATGCCGCCGGCCATTTCGGTCTTGCCGAAGACGAACGACTGATCGATCAAACGCTGCCGAGCCTCGACGAGCGAGTCGGTCATGCGATCGAACTCGGCGGCCAAAACGCCCAGCTCGTCCTTGCGGTCGAGCGCCAGCCGTTTGCCGAGCGCGTCATTGCGCCCGACGTCCACGGCGTGCGCGGTCAGCCGCGCGATCGGGCTCAACACCGTGGCGTTGATGAATGCGAGCAGAACGCCCAGCACCGCGAGTGCGACGCCAGCCAGCGTGCCGAGCGCGATCCGCGACGCTTCCTCGCCCCGCGCAGAAATTTCGCGCGGCGTCTTGACCCGCAACGTGACGATCGGCTCGCCATGCAGGTCCGCGATCGTGGTCTCGCCGATGATGGTCGTTCCCAGCTCGTCGAGTCGGATGGCCGAGAGGCGGCGAGGCTCACCCGCATCGAGCTCCGCCGGCGGAGCCGCGCTTCCCGCGTGTTCCTCGGCCCAGGTCGCGGGTCCGATCTCTAGGTCCAGCTTGTACTGGTCCGCGATCCGTTGGCGGGTTGCGTCGCCGAGCAGTCGGCCAAAGATCAGCACGCCTGCGGCCGGCCCTTCGCCGCTCGAGTCGACGATCGGCCGCGACGCGACCAGCATCGGCCCGCTCGGCGTCGAGATGAGCCCAGTGGCGTCGCTGCGCACGTCGGCGTGATGCATCAGCGGGTGATCGGGGGAGAGGGCGGGCGCTTGCAGCGCGCCGAAGCCCTCTCCGTCGTCCTCCGCATCCGGCGCGCGGTGAATCACCTGCTCGCCGCTGAGCCGATAGAACCCCATGTAGCTGACCTCGGCGCTCGCGACGGCTTCGATCCCGAGCTCTCGCTCGACGAATGCGTCGTTCTTGCCCTCCATGAAGAGCTTGGATTCGTCCCATTGCGCCCAGGCGGTGACGTTCGTGCTGAGGACCTGGAGGTCGCGATGGATCGCCTCGACCGAGCGGCCGGTGTTGCGTTCGGCCTGTTCGTGCTCGAGCCGGATGAAGCTCGGCATGATCACCAGCCGGTTGACGGCGACGCTCGCCAGGCCAGAGACGACGAACAAGATCGAGACGTACAGGCTGACCTTGTACTTCAGCGACATCGCGCACCTTGATCCACTCGAGGCGCGCGCCACCCGCTGAGTGCGCTCCCCTCGGTAGATCCATCGAGACCTCAAAGCGCGCTGGTCGGCCGGCAGCTCTGCGTACTTGAGGCGCGGAACGGAGCGTCCGCCGGCGGAGGCTCGGGCTAGGCTGCTCGAGAATCGCCTCTCGGCGGGACGAGCGGAGGTCGAGATGAGACTTGCGAATCGCGATGGACGCGCGCTGCTGTTGTCGCGGGACATGACACGCGGCGTCGATCTGGAGTCGGCTTCGGCGGGGCGCTTCGGGCCGGAGCCTTGGTTGGCGCTCGAGAATTGGGAGGCGCTGCTGGGGTTTGCCGCGACGCTCGACTTATCAGGGGCGTCGCAGGTCGATGCGGCGTCGCTCGGGCCCTGCTCGCCGCGGCCGAGGGCGGTGTTCGGGATTGGGCTGAACTACCGCGATCACGCTGCCGAGGCCGGGCTTCCGATTCCGACGGAGCCGCTCGTCTTCACGAAGTTTCCGAGCTGCCTCGCCGGCCCGTGCAGCGACGTCGCGCTGGTCGGCGATCGCGTCGACTGGGAGGCGGAGCTGGTGGTCGTGATCGGGCGGCGCGCCGAGCACGTGCCCGAGACGCGCGCGCTCGATTACGTCGCAGGGTTCTGCGCGGGCCAGGACGTCAGCGACCGCAAGCTTCAGTTCGCGAGCCAGCCGCCGCAGTTCTCGCTCGGAAAGTCGCGCGCGACGTTCGGTCCGATCGGGCCGGCGATCGTCTCGCTCGACGAGATCGCGAATCCGCTCGATCTCGCGATCACTTGCGATCTCGACTCGGAGCGCATGCAGTCGTCGCGCACGAGTCAGCTGATCTTCGGGGTGCCGGAGCTGGTCGCATATCTCTCGCGCCACTGCGAGCTGCTGCCGGGCGATCTGATCTTCACGGGTACACCGGGCGGCGTCGGCGCCGTGCGCAAGCGCTACCTGAAGCCGGGCGAGACGATTCACACCGAGATCGAAGGCGTCGGGAAGCTCGTCAATCGCTGCGTGGCCTCGCCGGCGTGAAGGCGATCGCGATCGCGGCGGCCGACGATCCGCGCATCGCGGATTATCAGGCGGTGCGCGAGGCGGATCTGCTCGCGCAGCGCGGCTTGTTCGTCGCGGAGAGCCGGCTCGTCGTCGAGCGGCTGCTCGGCTCGCGGCGCTTTCGCGTGCGCTCGCTGCTCGTAAACCAGACGGCGCTGGCGGCGCTCACTCCGGCGCTCGCGGCATACGACGGAGAGCCCGAGCTCTTCATCGCGCCGCGTGAGCTGATCTCGCAGCTCGCGGGCTACCGCGTGCACCAGGGCTGTCTCGCGCTCGCCGAACGCGGCGCCGGGCTCGCCTTCGAAGCGCTCTGCGCAGGCGCGCGGAGCGGTCTGCTCGTCGCGCTCGAGCAGCTCGCCGACCCTGACAACCTGGGCGGTGCCTTCCGCAACGCGCGCGCGTTCGGCGCGGACGGCGTGCTGCTCGCGCCGGGCGGCGCCGATCCGCTCTACCGCAAGGCGGTGCGCGTCTCGACCGGCGCGACGCTGCAGCTGCCATTCGCGCGCTGCCCGAGCTGGCCGCGCGAGCTCGAGAAGCTGCGCGCGGCCGGCTGGACGGTGCTGGCCGCGGTCGTCGGCAGCGGAGCGCACGACGTGAGCGACTACGGCGCGCGCCTGCCGATGCCGGAGCGCGTCTGCCTCGTATTTGGCAGCGAGGGCTACGGGCTCTCGCCGGCGGCACGGGCAGCGGCCGATGGCTGCATCACCGTGCGCATGCGCGCGGGCTTCGATTCGCTGAACGTCGCCACCGCGAGCGGCATCCTGCTTCACCGCTTCTCGCGCGCCGAGCGCGCGCAGTAACAAGCAGGGCGAGCGATGCGCGTGCTGGTCGCGGGCGCCGGTTACGTCGGCGGCGAGCTGGCCGTGCGGCTCGCCCAGGCGGGACACGAGGTGCTCGCGCTGCGCCGCTCGCCGCGGCCCGAAGAGGGGGTGCAGCGGCCCCGCGTCCGCTGGCTCGCGTGCGATCTCACCGATGCGGGGGCGCTGCGCGAGCTGCCGCTCGCGGGCGTCGAGGCGCTCGCCTACCTGGTCGCCGCGGACGCGCGCGACGAAGCCGCCTATCGACGCGCGTACGTCGACGGTCTCGCCGCCGTGCTCGAGCAGCTACGCGCGCAGGCTTCGCTGCGGCGCGTGCTGTTCGCGTCCAGCACTTCGCTGTACGCACAGGACGACGGGAGCTGGCTGGACGAAGCGTCGCTTGCGGAGCCGCAGCACTTCACCGGACGAATCGTGCGGGAAGCAGAACGGCTCGTGCAGCGCGCGGACTGCACCGCCGTCGCGCTGCGCCTCGGCGGGATCTACGGGCCCGGGCGCGCCTCGCTGCTAGAGCGCGTGCGCGCGGGCACGGCCGCGCTGCCGGGCGCCCCCCACTACACCAATCGCATTCAGCGCGACGACGCAGCGCGCGCGTGTGCGCATCTGCTCGGGCTCGAAAGCCCGGCTCCTCGTTACGTGGGTGTCGACAGCGAGCCTGCGAACCAAGCCGACGTGCTGCGTTGGCTCTCGGCGCGCCTCGGCAGCGCGCCGCCGCGCGGCGCCTATGACGCGAACGGCGCTGCGACGGGCAAACGCTGCCGTAACGACTTGTTGCGGGCGAGCGGCTTCGCCTTCGAGTTTCCGAGCTACCGCGAAGGGTACGGCGCATTGCTCGGCAGCTGAGCGCGCAAAGTCGGCGACGGCTTCATCCGATCAAGCGCGGCACGATCCACCAACACCAAATCGAGAGCAGCAGCGCCGCGAGCACGTCGAGCAGCGCGCCGGTGCGCGCCATCACCGGCACCTTCACGTAGCCGGAGCCGAACACGATCGCATTCGGTGGCGTGCCGGCCGGCAGCGCGAAATCGCACGACGACGCGAGCGCCGCGGAGACGAGCGCGACGTTCGCGTTCTCCGGTGAGACGCTGCTCAGCAGGACCGGCAGCATCACCGCGGTGGTCGCGGCGTTCGAGGCGAACGCGGAGAGCGCGACTGTCGCGAGGCTCGCCAGCACGACCTGCGCGAAGGCGGGGAACGTGCGCAGCTCCGCGAGCTCGCTGCCGAGCCACTCCGACAGCCCGCTCGCCTCGACGGCGGCGGCCATCGAGAAGCTTCCCCCTAACAGCACGAGCGCGTCCCATTGCAGACGCCTGAACGAGCGCGGAGCGAGCACCGGCCGGCCGCCGCTCCGCCACAGCATCAGCGCGAGCGCGGCGCAGAGCGCGATCGCAGCCTCCAGGTGCGCGGTCTTCAGCGCGAACGACTCGATCTGCGGCTTCAGCCAAACCGTGAGCGGCTGGCCCGAGATCCAGAGCCCCGCCGCGGCGATGAACGCGATCGCGACCACGCGTTCCGCAGGCTGCATGCGCCCGAGCTGCTTCGTCTCGGCGTCGAGCGCGGCGCGCCCGAGCGCGCCGGAGGGCGCATCCGCGCGTCCGACGCGCCACAGCATCAGCCAGGCGACGGGCAGGAACACGATCACGAACGGCAGGCCGATCGCCATGAACTGCGGGAACGAGAGGTCGATACCGCGCTCCTGGAACAGAAAGCCCGCAAGCAGCGCGTTGGGCACGGTGCCGATCTTCGTGCCGATGCCGCCGATGTTCGAGCCGTAAGCGATCGCGAGCATCAATGCGCAGCCGAAGCCGGCGAGGCGCCGCCCGGCCTGGCGCTCGAGCTCGCGCAGCAAGGCGAGCCCGATCGGCAGCATCATCGCGGCCGTCGCGGTGTTCGAGATCCAGAGCGAAACGGCCGCCGTCGCCGCGAGCACTCCGAATAACAAGCGCGCGGGATCGACGCCGATGCGGCGCATGATCGCGAGCGCGATGCGGCGATGCAGGTTCCACTGCTCCATCGCCGCGGCGATGCCCATGCCGCCCAGGAACAGGAAGATGTACGGGTCGACGTAGGGCAAGACCGTGCCAGACAGGTTCTCGGCGAAGCGCTCGCCGTGGACGCTCGTCAGCGGATAGACCGCGAGCGGAATCAGCGCGGTCCACCAGAGCGGCACCGCTTCGCCGATCCACCAGATCGCCATCCACGCGGTGACGCCAGCGGCGAGCGCGGGCAGCCTGCCGTGCTCGCCGACGTGCTGCAGCGGCGAATCGATCAGCGCGATCGCCGCGAAGGCGGCGACGCCGAGCGCGAACGGGATCGGCTTCACGACGGCGGGGCTCGGCACGCGCCGCATTCTATGGACGCGAGATGGCGCGGGCTACGGTCCGCCGCGATGCCCGATGCCGACGCGTCCGCGATCCGCGCCGCCTTCGCGGAAGAGCTGCGCACGACGAGCGCACTCGCGGATCCGCGCATCGTCGCCGCGTTCTCCAGCGTGCCGCGCGAGGAGTTCATCGGCCGCGGGCCCTGGCTGACGCTGCCGGATGCCGCGGGTTACCGCTCGACGCCGGACGCGGACGTGCGCCACGTTTATCAGGACGTCGCGATCGCGCTCGACCCGGCGCGCATGCTCAACAACGGCTCGCCGGGCTTTCTCGCGCGCGTAATCGCTGCGCTCGCGCCGCGCGAGGGGGAACGCGTCGCGCACATCGGCTGCTCGACGGGTTACTACAGCGCGATCCTGGCTGAGATCGTCGGCCCGCGCGGGCGCGTGATCGCCGTCGAGCTCGCGCCCGATCTGGTGGAGCGTGCGCGCAAGCAGCTCGCTCGTTGGAAGCAGATCG